>JAABUN010000153.1_pt1 | contig 171037 bp, 148 predicted proteins | sample 5559311 | NCBI WGS metagenome assembly JAABUN01 (sample SAMN10711877, study PRJNA513370) | rock metagenome | isolation source: Antarctica rocks | place: Antarctica: Victoria Land, Siegfried Peak sud
ATCTTCCGGCTTCTCGTAATCTTTCAATATCTGGTCTAAAACTTCATTGGTAATTGGCATAATCTTTTCCTCCTTGGAAATAAATGTTGATTATATCCATTTACACAAAATTATTTACAGGCTCGTTTTGTTGCGTTATTTTAGAGTGAATAACTATGTTTCATTAAATTATCTATAAAGTTATGGAAATAGTCGTTTTTATTATTTGGGTGGTGTTTGCACTAACAATTCCAATAGTTTTGATTCAAACGAGTTTTTCACAATACTCAAAACAAATTGGAGTTTTTAGAACAACCTTTAGATTAATAATAGCCATTATTGTTTATACTTTTCTTACTGTAATCACATTCTTGAATAACGCTATGATGATGTTTGTAGGAATGTATAAGAATGAAAAAGGGCAGAGTCTTTCTTTAAAAGATATACTTTTTTCTTTTGCTGTAGTTCTTGTTTATGGAATTGTTGGCTGGTTATTATGTTCTTTAACAAACAGAAGTTTGATAAAGACTTCAACAATTTCTAATTGGATGTCGAAAAAGCCTCAATCAATTTTCAATCAATAATAAACTGCAACTTTTTGATTATTTTGAACCAAATTTAATAAGTCAAACCACTTTATTTGAGAATCTTTCCGTGAAAATAAATAATAATTAAAAGACAAGAACACAAAGTTAAAAAAGTTAGTTTGCTATTCACTTTTCACTAATTTGAATTTCCAAATCATTCTTTTCGCCGTTTCGTCATAAATATATTTGCCTTCCTCAACCGTCCAGAAACCTAAAAATTCCCAGCGTCCGACGCTCAATTTATTAAAGAGCGGAACAGCGTGTTTTGTTTCAATCGCATTAAACATTGCCCTATTAAACGAATCGAGTTTTTGGTCGCCGCGCCTGCCCGCGCCAGTGTAGAAAATGGTGTTTTCGGTTGTGCCGTGAAAGTCCGGGTAGCACGCGTTTATTTTGCCGAAATCGGTTAAAAGCGAGACGACGCGCCCGTTTAGCTGGTAAATTCCGTTGCGGATTCGGTGAATTTCCGAGACTTCAGTCCACGATAAAATTTCACCTGCGAGCGTGTCTTTTAAAAAAGTTTTAATATCCACAAATTTTCTTGACAGCCATTATCAGAAATGTCTATTCTTGCATAGCCACTTTTCATCTCGAAAAAATTTTAACAATTCGCAGGCAGATTAGTCTTATTTTCCCGGCACTTCGGAGAAATCGATTTTTAGGTTTTATTTATTCATACAGGCTTGATATAAAATTCGGCAAATTCCCTAAAAATAAATTTTCCAAGGAGTAGAATTAGAGCGTGAAAAATTTTTTAAGTATCTGTGTAACAATTCTGGTTGTCGTCGGCGCGTTCGCTTTTCTGAGCAATAAAACCGAGGCGAACAAACCCGTTTTCGCCAACGGCGGACAGGACGAACTCGAAACGGCTAAAAACATCAGTCTCGACGTTTTGCGCGACAGAGCGGTGAAGCGCGGCGGCGGCAATGATAAATTCAAGGTTAAGAAAGTTTCTATCGACGAGCTGAAAATGGCGCACACGCGCGTTCAGCAGACAATCGAAGACATTCCGGTCTGGGAAGGCGAGGCGATTGTTCACTTAAACCCGGACGGCACGACGGCGGATGTAACCGACGATTTGAAAGATTCGGTTGCGGTCAATACGCAGGCGAATTTTACCGACAAAGACGCCGTAAAATTCGCCAAAAATTTTTATAAAGGCTCGAAGCATTTGACCGAAGAACCGGTTGCCGATATGTGGATTTTCCGCGCGGAAGACCGCGACCATCTGGTTTATCGCGTGCAGATGCGCCGCGAAGACGGAACGAGCGAGACGGCGATGCCGGTGATTTTCGTCGACGCGCAGACGGGCGAAAAGGTTTTTGAATACGACAATCTGCAAACCGCTTCGGGCGCGTCGCTCTACAGCGGCACGGTCAATATTTCGACGAGCGTTTCCGGCTCGACTTATTATATGGAAGACACCACGCGCAAAATGGGAACTTTCAATATGAATAACACGGGAAATACTTCGACGGGAAGCGGCGGAACGCAGTCGCGCTACACCGATACGAACGACGTTTGGGACGCGACGGCGCAGAAAGCGGGCGTCGACGCTCACTTAGGCGCGGCGGCAACCTACGATTATTATAAAAATGTTCACGGGCGCAGCGGCATCGACGGCAGCAGCGGTCCCGGTTCGACAACGGCGGCGGCAAACAGTTCGATTGCGCTTGTTCCGTCGAGAGTTCATTTCGGCGCGGGCTATAACAATGCTTTCTGGAACGGCAGCTCGATGACATACGGCGACGGCGACGGCTCGCAGTTCACGCCGCTTGTAACACTCGACATCGCCGGACACGAAATGACGCACGGCGTAACCGAGCGAACGGCAGGCTTAACTTATTCGGGCGAATCGGGCGCGCTCAACGAATCGATGTCGGACGTTTTCGGCGCGATGGTTGAAAGCTATTCGCGCGGCAGCGTTGTCAACGAAGATACCTGGAAAATCGGCGAGCAGGCTTACACGCCGGGAACGGCAGGCGACGCCCTGCGTTCAATGAAAGACACACATTCGGGCGGCGACCCCGACCATTACAGCGAACGCTACACCGGAACTGCCGACAACGGCGGCGTTCATACAAATTCCGGCATCGGCAACAATGTATTTTATCTGGCGGCGGCGGGCGGCACAAATCACGTCAGCGGTGTCGCCGTAACCGGAATGGGAACGTCGGCGGCGGGCAAAATATGGTATCGCGCGCTGACCGTCTATATGACTTCAAGCACGAATTACGCGGGCGCTCGGACGGCGACGCTCAACGCGGCAACCGACCTTTACGGCTCGACCAGCGCGCAATACGCGACGACGGCGACTGCCTGGTGCGCCGCCGGAATCGGCGCTTGTCCGAATGCTAATCCGACGCCGACCGGCGGAGGCGAACTGCTCTCGAACGGCGGCTTTGAAGGAAGCGCGTCTCCGTGGGTAGGTTCAGGCACGGGATATTTCTACACGGCAAACGGCAGTTACCCGCACGGCGGAACGGGATATGTTTATTTCGGCGTCAACAACAGCGTTTCGGGACAAGCCTATCAGCAGGTAACGATTCCAAGCACGGCGACCGGAACATTCAGCTTCTGGCTCAACGTAACTTCGAGCGAAACGGGAACGACGGCGTATGACAAACTATTTGTCGAAGTCCGCAACACTTCGGGAACTTTGCTGACGACGCTGGCAACCTACAGCAACGCCAACAAAGGCACTGCCGGCGTTTATTCGCAAAAGTCGTTTAATTTGTCGGCTTATAAAGGACAAACCGTCAGACTGCAATTTCGCTCGACGACCGATTCTTCGGCTACAACCAGTTTCCGCGTAGACGATGCTTCATTAAAATAAACGCCGTGTAAATGGCAAGCAAAAAGGGAATGATTTTCCAGGTCATTCCCTTTTTTTATATTTGCGGTTATTTCGTTCCCGGTCATTAATTACCGGAGAAATGCAGTCTCGGTTGGTTTATCGGTTTCGATGCCGAATTTAGTGGTTTTGAATCCTTTGCCGCTGTTCAGCTGATACCAATTGCCTTCCGACGGTCTGTAAACCGCTATATCCGTTTTTCCGTCGCCGTCATAATCCGCCGGTGTCGGTAAATCTGTCGGCAGTCCGAATTGTGTAACCGTGTATCCGCCGCTTGTTGTCGCTATATACCAGTTTCCTTCATTCGGACGATATACGGCTATATCGGTTTTGCCGTCTCCGTTATAATCTGCCGGAACGGGTTTATCCGTCGATATTCCAAACTTCGTGCTTGTGTATTGTTTGGTATCCCAATTGTAGATAAACCATATTCCAAGCGAAGGACGATAAACGGCTATTTCCGATTTGCCGTCTCCATTGTAATCAGCGGCAACAGGTTTGTCTTCGCTTGCTCCGAATTGGACGAGGCTGTATTGCTGAGTATCGGAGTTCAAAATAAACCACAAACCCGAAGACGGTCGATAAACGGCAATCTCGGCTTTACCGTCTCCGTTATAATCGGCGGGAACGGGAAAATCTTCCGATAATCCGAATTGAACATACTGAACGCCGCCGCCGCTTCGCATAATATACCAGGTGCCGTTTTCGGGACGATAAACGGCGATGTCGGTTTTGCCGTCGCCGTCGAAATCGGCGGGAACTATTTTGTCGGTCGATAATCCGAATTGATTGTAACTGATTCCGCCCGATGAATTTAAGATATACCAAACCTTGTCGGACGGTCGAAAGAGTGAAATGTCCGCTCGTCCGTCGCCGTCATAATCGAATTTGTTTTTTACGACAACCTGCAAACTTAAACAGCTGTTGCCGGCGGCGACGAAATTCGTTATTTCCGTTCGCGAAAAAGTGCAGAAGCTGAACTGCGTCGCGTCGGTCAGAATCGAATTCATTATCGAATTGGCGCAGCTCTGCGTCGCGTCGACGTGGCTCGCTCCCAAATTGTGTCCGATTTCGTGCGCCGTCAACTGAAATTTGACCGGCGCAAAATCTATTCTGCCGCTCAGACCGTAGGCGAAAGCCGTGTTTTTACAGACGATTCCCATATAAGACAAACCTTGTCCGGCGACGGTCGGTTTGCCCGAAAAAAGATGCGCCGTATCGCGCGGAATCTCCGCTGCCGGAAAGTTCGTGTTCCAATAATCTTTGAACGAAACGAGCAGCGTGTTGGTCGTCGTCGGAATAAACGGGTCGGCGATTGACCAGGCGTGCTGATAAACAACGCTTATCTTCAAATTGAGTTCGGCTTGATAAACGCCGTCAACCATATTCAAAATATCCAAAATTTCCCGGTTCGCCTTATTTGCGCTGCCGAGCCGCGTAACAAATTCAAAATCGGCTTCGGTCGCAACTTCGATAATGCGCGTCTCCTGCGCGCTTTGAACGGCGCCGGTCGCCAGCATTTCTCTGCCCTTTTCGATTTTCGAGGAAACATCGGCGTCGCAGGTAAAACCCGGCGGGTTTATTAAATCCGCCGGGTTATAGACGACGTAATCCTGTCTGCCCGCCGCCTGCGAATATTTGCGCGCCGGTTCGACGACGAACATCTCGCCGTTTGATATGAAATAACCTTCTATCTTCGATTCGTCAATCGTAACGCGCACGGTCGAATCGGCTTCGCCGGAAATTTTGCCCTTAAATGTAGTAACAACGTCATTTTCAAGCGGCAAAACGCCGTCGGCGGTTGTATTTTCGGCTCGATAACGCGCCGAGCGCAGGTCGTTCGGCGTTAAATCCAAATCGAAACTTTTTTCGGCAGTCTGAATCGTCAGACGGTTTTCGATTTGAGCTTTTTGCAAAGCGAGCTTATTGCCGACTTTTACGAGGTTGAATTTTTTGAACGAGTTTTGTAAATCGGTCTGTAAAGTTCCGGTTTGTCCGAAAGCGGCGGCGACCAGTCCGAAAGCCAGGAATACGGCAAAGAATACAATTTTACTGCGGACAAATTCCTGCGGCATTGAAACCTCCGGTCGAAGTAGTTATATGATTAGAAAATTAAATTACAGCTTTTGTTTAATACGAAATTGGGGTAATCTCGCCAAGAATGTTGTTAATTGATAAACGATATTAAACCCTTTGAAAATTGTATCAGAACTATGATGCGATTTTCAATAAAAAGTTTTATAAAATGATAAAAAAAACAGTCAGCGCCGTCTGGAAAAAATTAACGCCCGGCGGACGATTAAAAATTATTCGGCTGACACAGCAGAAATTTACGGTTTCCGTAGCGGCGGTCGTTACCAGCGAAACGGGTGAAATTCTGCTTCTCGACCACGTTCTGCGACCCGATTCAAACTGGGGAATTCCAGGCGGATTTATCGAAACGGGCGAACAGCCGGAAAAAGCTGTCAGCCGCGAAATCCGTGAAGAAACCGGTCTCGAATTAAAAAACATTCGCCTGGTTCGGGTGCGAACGATAAATCGCCACGTCGAAATTCTCTTTCGCGCCGAAGCGACCGGAAAAGCGCAAGTAAAAAGCCGCGAAATCAACCGCGCCGCCTGGTTTCGCGTGGAAAATATGCCGGAAGAATTAAGCCGAAAACAAAAATCCGATATTCTGCAATTGCTCGAAAGCGAACAAAATAACTTTGCCGGTTAAATTCTTAGATTCAAAACAATCGAAATTTGTCGTATAATTTCGTAAATTACTTTCGACTACAAAAGGAGATTAAAAATGATAGATTTGATTCCATCGTCAGAATCGGTGATGCAGATTTTGGAAAGCACCGGCGCTTACCGGCAAGGACATTTCGTTTATCCGAGAGGCAGACACGCTTCGCATTATTTTCAGATGCCGCTCGCTTTTCGTTATTACGATAACTCGCGCGTTTTGTCGGTCGGTTTGAGCCGCAAGTTTCGTATGGACAAAGCGATTTCGTCGCGTCTGCCGAAAGTTTCGATTATCAGTCCGAGTCCGGGCGGTATTCCGGTCGCCTTCGCCGTCCGCGAAGCGCTCGGCGCGGAACAGATTTACTGGGCTGAAGTCGAAGGCGGCGTTCGTCAGTTTCGTCAATATCTAAAAGACAGCGAAGTTCACCCGTGCATTATCGTCGACGACATTATCCGCTCCGGCAAAGCGATTCAGGAGACGGCAAAAATCGTTCGTGAAATGGGCGCGGAAGTTATCGGCTGCGGCACAATCGTTAAATTCGAGGACGCGCCCGATGAAATCGAAGGCATCAAAATCGAATATTTAACCAAATTCGACTGCGATTTTTACGACACATACGACCAGTGGAAAGCGGCGGAAGGCAACGACGCGCCCGAAGAAATCGTTAGATTTTAACCGATTTAAGATTGCAGAAAAATTTCGTTTCGAGTTTATAAAATAGTAATCGGCAGCCTTTTTTATATTTTCGATTGTTGCAAGCAAATCGATAATGTGTGAAAATTTCCGTATAAAAGTTGTTTTAACAGGAGTTTTCCCGAAGTGAAATCAGAACTTGAAAAGTTAATCGAATTACAGAAAACGGACACCAACATCCGTAAATTAAAAAAGGCAATCGACGGAGCGGAACAGAAGCGTGCTGATATTGAACGAGAGTTTGAACAGCACGCTTCTTCCATTCGGGAGATACAGGCAAAGCGCGACAGGGCGCAAACCGAACGCACCGCTCTCGAAAAACAAATCTCCGAAACCCGAACCTACATCGAACGCGCCGACCGCAACTTAAAAAACGCCCAAAATCAAAAAGAATACGAAACCGCGATGCGCGAAACCGACGCGCTGCAAAAACAAGTCGCCGGATTTGAAACTCAGACGCTGGAAAAAATGACCGAAATCGAAGAAGTCGAAAAGGTTTTAGCCGAACGAAGCGACGAAATCAACTCTCTGGAAGCGAACCGCGACGCGGCTTTAGCCGAATTCGACCGCGAAATCGGCAAAAGCCGCAAAGAATTTGAAGCCGAAACGAAGAAACGCAATGAAGTTTTCGTTACCTTACCCGCGCAGATGGCTTCGATTTACAATCGCCTCGCGCAGAGAAGCCGCGACGGAATCGCCGTCGCCGAAGTCAAAAACGGTTCGTGCAGCGCCTGTTTTATGAAGTTGCGCCCGCAAGTCCAAGTCGAACTCAAAACCAGCGACCGCATAATTACCTGCGAGAGCTGCACCAGAATTTTATATATCAACGCGCCCGAATCGAAAGCGGCAAACCAGGAAACTTAGATTTTACCGTGTAGATTTAAATCGGGTTTCGGTTATTCTTCTTGCGGCAAAAAACAATCGCCTAAAAAGATTGTTGCCGTTAATGCCTGCTGCTCGAAAAGCGTTAGAAAACATCAAAGCGGGCGACTTCGGAATCGGCGTTATGACGACGGCTTTAGATAAAATATTCACCGACAAAACACAACAGGCTAACGCATAAGAATTTAGCCGCCAACAGACACGAAAGAACACGAAATAAAAGGGGCGAAAAGGTTTATTTGATAAAAGCCCGTCAAAACTTTTTCACCTTTTCACTTTTTATACTTTTCTTTTGTTCGTGCTTTTTCGTGTCTGTTCGCGGCTAAACTCCTACCAAATTTTATCGGCAATTAGATATAAAATATAAAAGCTCGCCGCAATCGAGCCGATTAAAAGGGCAATCAAAGCTAAAATAATCACTCCGACAAAAAGATAATCCGAAAACGCGCCTTTGTCTTTGCCGGTCGCTCTTTCCCGAATCAAATCCATATTTCGCCTGTTCGATTTCCAGAATAAATCAAACGTGTCGCCGAGAACCGGAATTAAACCGACGATGTAATCAAGTCCGATATTAAAAGCCATTCTGAGAATCGTAATTTTCGGCACGCCGTAGCGCACGCCCGCAATCAAAATATAAAACGACGCTACGGAAGTCAGCGTGTCGCCGACGTTCGGCACAAGCCCGATAAGCGCGTCCAGCCCGAAACGCCAGCCGACAACCGGAATTTTTATCCAATCGTCGAGATAACGCGCCAGACTTTCGAGACTTTCTTCAAGTTCGACTTTTTGGCGCTCTTTAATCGCCGTTTCAAAGCGCGGACGATTTTGTATTTCTTTCATAAATTTTAGCTACAGAGAACACAGAGAATATATAGAGAAAACATAAAATGAAATAAAGCGTAAGTTTCTCTAAATTATGCAAATAGAACAATTCGCAGTTAATTTTTTTTACTCTGTTTCCTCTGTGTTCTCTGCGGCAAATCGCCTTCAACAATCTTCACGCTCAAAATTTTATCGCCGCGCGCGAGGTTATCTACGATTTTCATATCCGTTTCGCCGACGCGCCCGAAAACCGTGTAGCCGCCGTCGAGATGCGGCTGCGGCGAGTGCGCGACAAACCACTGCGAGCCGCCCGTGTCTTTGCCCGACAGCGCCATTCCGACTGTGCCGCGCTCATACGGAATCGTGTTTATCTCATCACGGATTTCCCAGCCCGGACCGCCGTTGCCGTCGCCGCGCGGGTCGCCGTCCTGGACGACGAAATTCGGCACGACGCGGTGAATCGTCAAGCCGTCGAAATACTTTGATTTGGCAAGTTTTATAAAATTCTCGACCGTCAGCGGTGCGGCTTCGGGGAAAAATTCGATTGTAAAAGTTCCCTTTCCGGTCGTTAAAACCGCCCGCGCATTTTTACGGGAAACGGCGCGGACATAATCGGCTTGTCTGAAAATCGAGACGGGCGTTCCGAGTTTGTCTGAAAAATCACCCGCGCCTCTTTCTTTTAATAAAGCAATAATGCGGCGGCGAGCCAGATATTTCGATGTTCCGTAATGTGGATTCAATTTCGACAAAGCATAAAGTCTGTCCTTTAAGAAATCAGTCGCGTGTTCGGTTTTCTGTTTCCCAAGCGCTTCGATTGTCGCCAGTAACGCGTCGTTCAGTTTTTCATCTTCGAGAGCGATGCGAAAAGCATCTACAAAATCGTTTCGATTTATTTGCTCCGGCGGCAAATCGCCCATAAGTTCGACGGCTGCGGCGCGAACAATCACGTCTTCGTGCTTTAAGTGGTCGCGTAAGATTTGCGGCAAATCGGCGGTTTTAAATTGAGCGTAAGCGCGAAGAATGTCTGGAATAGCTTGCGTCGAAAGAATAACCTGACTTCGCATTGCTCCGCGAACATTACTTTTCTTAATCGCTTCAAACCTTTTGCTTTCAATCGCTTCGAGAAGAAACCGAATCGAGCCTTCGGCTTGTTTCCGAAATAATTCCTTCTCGCCGACTCCGATATTGGCTATTTCGCCCAATCCCTGAGCTACGCTCGACGCGGATTTCCAATTCAATATAGTGCCGTCTTCATACAGTAAATTAAGCTCGAATGTTTCATACGGACTGCGTGAGGAATAGAACATCGGAGAAATTCTGGCGTAGGCGATTTCGATTTCTGGCGATTCGGCTTTGTCCGATTGCCGAAAAACGCTCAAAAATTTAACAGCTCTTTCATTGTTCGTATTCGGCAGAAGTCTGCCCAGAGTCGCCGCGATTTCGAGCAATTCGTTTTTCTCGGACGGATTAGCGAATTTCGATTTTTTATAATCGTTTAAAAGCATTTCGGCTCGCGTCATCAATCTGTCGGCGGCTCCGGCGTCTTTCAGATTTGCCAGACTTCGTATCGAGGAGACGCGAACGCGCGAGTCTTCGTCGTTTAAAGCCGTGCCGACGAGCAAATCAAAAGCGTCTTTGTCTTCCGCCGCGCCGAGCGCCCGCGCCGCGTTTGCGCGTGCAATCGGGTCTTTGTCCTTGAAAAGCATTGCGCGCAGGACGACGTTGGCGTTTTTTGCGCGCAGACGCGACAAAGTATTTGCCGCGTCTGCGCGAATGCGAGCGTCGGCATTTGTCAGAAATTTAGCGGCGATAAATTCACCGTTTTCTGGACGCGCACGCAAAATCGCCGTTATTCCGAGCAGAATGGTTTGGTTATCACCATTTGGCTTAACGGCTTCGTCGTCGAGAGCGTTTAGAATCGCCGCGCCGAGTTCTTCGGCTTTCTTTTTATCGGCTGGCGGAAGCGCGGCGGCGATTTTTCCGGCGGCTTCAATTGCGCGGGCGCGGATTTCGCCAACGTCATTCACATTTTTCAAGGCTTGGAGAATCGCGTCCGCGCCTTTGATTGATTCGATTTCGCCGAGCGCGAACGCCGCCGCCGAACGCGTTTTCGCGTCCGAATCTTTTTCCAGCAAATTGGTCAGCATCGGAATCGCCGCTTCTTTTCCGGTTCTGCCCGAAGCGAGCGCGGCGCGGGCGCGGATTTGGGCGTTCGGATTCTTCATCAAATCTTCCAGAGTTTTATCGAACCGTAATTCATCTTCAGCTTTGGAAATTTGAGCTAAAGTCTGAACCGGAATCTGCGCGAAAGTCGGCAGCGCGCAGCAGAATAAAAGAGCGAAACAAATTGGAAAAATCTTTTTCATTTTTTGATTTTCGGAAAGTTTTATAAAAATCTTGAAATCTTTGGCACGAAAATCGGCGATAGATTTTAGGAAAGCCGCAAACCAACGCCCAAAACCTATCACCTGAAACCTATTCGCGCTTTTATACGTCCGGCGTCGATATTGTGTTGAGCGGAACTTCTTTGGGCGCGAGATTTTCGTTAAAAAACGCGATGACTTTTGACCAGGCGTCTTTAGCGGCGTCGGCGTCGAAAACTTCCGGGCGCGTGTCGTTGAAAAACGCGTGGTCGGCTTCGTAGGCGATTGATTTGACGGGCAGCAGATTGTTTTTCGCCATCAGTTCAAGCTCGCGGACTCGTTCCGGGTTTATCCATTTGTCTTTTGTTGCCGAAATAAAAAGTACCGGCGTTTTCAAGTTCTGCAAAGTCGCTTCGTCGGGAATGTCGCCGTAAAAAGGCGCGGCGGCGTTTAAGTCTTCGAGATGACAGACGGCTTGGAGCGCGTAAGTTCCGCCCATACAAAAACCGGTGATGCCGATGCGCGAAGCGTCGTATTTTTCCTGAATGCTGACGATGACGTTTTTTATCGTGTCCAAACCGTCTTCGAGTTCGAGCGCGTTCATCAATTCGCCCGCTTCCTTAGAATTTTTTGCGGCTTTTCCGCGATACAAATCCGGCGCGACTGCCGTAAAGCCTTCGGCGGCGTAACGATTGGCGATGTCTTTAATATTATCATTCAAGCCCCAGTATTCGTGAATTATAATCACGGCGTTTCCGTTATTTTCGCCTTTCGGCACGGCGACGTAAGCGGTCGTATCGCCTTTCGCGGTCGTGAAATCTAACGTTTCGTTTTTCATAAATTTGTAAAATGCCTCCAAAATTGATTGAATTTCATTATAAACAAAATCGTCGATATTAAAAGCCGTTTCAAAAATCCTTCGCGTCTTCACTGAGCGAGCCTTTGCGTTACAAAATTTTTAGTATCGCAAAGTAACGCGAAGGTTAAGACGCGTTGTAAAGGATGCGCGCGAAGGTTAAATTTTTATTTTTGAAATGGTTTCAGAAAAATCGCCGCGCCCGAAACGTCGGTTAAATTTCAATTATTCGGGCGGATGTAGTATCTTTAGCAAAACATTCGAGACGAATAAAGCAACGTAAATTCATCTCAAAAAAACTTTACAAACTAAAATTGGAAATTCCGGCGCGGAAAGAATGACGCTCTTTTTTCCGCTCCAAAATATAATTTATGAAACTACCGAAAATTTCGCTGACGTGGAAGATAATGATTGGGCTGGTGCTGGGAATCTTTTTCGGCTGGCTGGTCGGAAAACTCGACGCCGCGTCGGGAAACCACACGGTTTTGGGCTTGGACACGGCGACGATTCTGGCATTTTTCCGCTCGCTTTCGACGCTTTTTCTAAACCTTATCAAATCGATTATCGCGCCGCTGATTTTCGCTACCCTGGTTATCGGAATTTCGGGAACCGGCGACATCAAACAAGTCGGGCGCATCGGCGCGAAGTCCCTGCTTTATTTTGAAATCGTAACTACTCTGGCATTGATAATCGGCTTAGCGGCGGTCAATATTACTCGTCCGGGCGACGGCGTTTCGCTCGCGGGAATCGCCAAAGGCGAGGACAAAGCGGTTTTGTCGGCGCGGGCGCAGTCTCTGTCGAAAGAAGCAACCGAAGCGTCGAGACGCGCCGACGAATTACGAGCGCAAATCGCCGCCAATCCGAACGCGGCAAATGAAGCGCAAATTCAATCGGCGCTCGCCTCGCAAAAAGCCGCCGAAGCCGCCGACACCGCCGCCAAAGGCTTGACCGCGCCGGACGCGCCCGCCAAACCGCAGACTTTCGGCGACATTATCGCGCATCTTTCGCCGACTTCGATTATCAAAGCGATGGCGGAAGGCGACGTTCTGCAAATCGTCGTCTTTTCGGTTTTATTCGCGCTCGCCGTAACGAGCATCGGCGGCGACAAGGCGCTGGCGATGGTTAAATGGTGCGAATCCTTAGCCGATATTATGTTCCGTTTTACGGAATTTGTGATGAAATTCGCGCCCGTCGGCGTCGGCGCGGCGATGGCTTACACAATCGCGCACAACGAACAGGGTTTGGGCGTTTTGAAAAATTTGGGAGCGCTCGTGCTGACGCTCTACGGCGCGCTCGTCGCCTTCGCGCTGCTGATTCTGCTGCCGATTGCGCTCTTGTTCAAAATTCCGATTATAGATTTTATCAACGCCGTCAAAACTCCGGCTTCGATTGCTTTTGCCACGACTTCGAGCGAGTCGGCGCTGCCCAAAGCGATGGAAAATATGGTGCGTCTCGGCGTTCCGCGCCGCATCGTCGGCTTTGTTCTGCCGACCGGCTACAGCTTCAACCTCGACGGCACGACGCTTTATTTAGCGCTCGCCGCCATCTTCGTCGCGCAAGCCGCCGGTCATCCGATTGCCGATTTCAGCGCCAACTGGGACAAGCAGATTTTGATGATTTTAACCTTGATGCTCACATCGAAAGGCGTCGCCGGCGTGCCGCGCGCGTCGCTCGTCATTCTGCTCGGAACGCTGGCGTCTTTCGGCTTGCCGGTCGAAGGCGTGATTTTAATTTTGGGCGTCGATGAATTAATGGATATGGCGCGGACGGCAATAAACGTCGTCGGCAACTGTCTGGCAACGGTTGTTATCGCTAAATGGGAAGGCGCGTTTCGCAACGACGAATGGCGCGCCGAGCTTGCCGAACTCGAAGCCGTTACCGGACAGGGCGCGATTGCGGCGACTTAAATTATTACCGGCGGAATCTGGTATTATCGAATCGAGGTGAAAATATGGCGTTGGCGAAAACAAAACCGGTTTTTACAGTTGAAGATTATCTGAAAATCGACCGCACCGAAGACGAGCGCTACGAATTTCTCGACGGCGAAATCTACGCGATGGCGGGCGAGAGCGGCGCGCACGCGGATATTTCTATGAATCTGGCACAAATTATCGGAAGCCAGTTAGTCGGCACAAATTGTCGCGGGCGAATCAAAGATACAAAGGTTCGCAGCGGAATGTTTCCCGTCCGCCGTCCGCTCGGCAAGGGAATGATTTCCTATCCCGATATTGTCGTCATCTGCGGCGAACCCGAATACCACGACGATTTTCAGGATATTGTCCTCAATCCGCAGGTGATAATCGAAGTTCTCTCCGAATCGACCGAGATGTTCGACCGCGGCGAAAAATTTCACCGTTATCAATTGTGGAATCCGACTTTGACCGATTATATTATGATTTCGCAGGACAAACCGCTCGTCGAACATTTTACGCGTCAGGCGGACGGCAGTTGGAAATACGTTTTCTATAAAGGCTTGGAGAGCGAGTTTTTTATCGAATCAATCGACAGCCGTTTAAAATTGTCGGACATTTTTTACCGCGTGGAATTCGAGAAGCCGATGGATTATTAAACGACGAAACCGCTTTGGGTTTAAGTCCGCAATTGCCGGTTATTTACAACAATGTCGCTGATAAACAATTTACGGCAAAAAGCAGTCGAGATTTATCTGAATAATCTGGCTCATAAACCCGTTCGCGAAAATCCCGATTGGAAGCTGAGCGCCGCCGAACTGCGCGGCGTTAAAGTGCGCTGGACGAACAAATATCAGTGGGACGCGGCTGGCGATTGGGTCGAAACGCTGCTCTACGGTTTTCGCAGGCTCGTTACGGTCGAAGTCGTCGATAATATTCCGCAGCCGTATAACGGAACGGTCATTTTTCAGTTTGTCAGAGACGGCAGAGAGCGCGATGTCGCCGTCGGTTATTCGGATTATCTGCCGGTTGACGATGCCTGCGCCCGCCAATGCGAGCTTTATTTTAAGATGCAGTATGACCGGAACGGCTATTCTTATAAAAATATCGTTCCCGGCGGCTATGTCTCCGACGGCAAAAGATTGTATTTTCATCTCTCGAAACTGCGAAAACTGCGCGATGAAAAAAAGTATCTTTTTGACATTCACGGTCGTTTCGGGCTGGATTATTCAAGAGAAATCCGCGAAAAAGCCGTCGAAGTTTTGAACGCGCAAAGCTCTTTTCGCTTTGAAGGCGGAATGAAAAAAGTTTCCTACGTCGATTTTCTAAGCGAGGCGGCGCAATCGAAAATCTGCATCGATATGCCCGGTTTGGGCAGCTTTTGTTTTCGTCTGATAAATTATATGGCAATCGGAAGCTGTATAATAGCTTATCCGCACAAGGCGCTTCTCAATGTTCCGCTCATCGACCGCAAACACATCGTTTTCTGCAAAGAAGATTTCTCCGATTTGGTCGAACTGTGCGAATATTACCTGAAAAACGAAAGTGAACGCGAAGAAATCGCCCGAAACAGCCGCGAATTTTTCGACCTTTACCTGCACAAAGACAATCTGGTCAAATATTATCTCAGAACTTGCCTCGATAAGCTGCGGTAATTTAGAGCGCAAATTAAAAATGATAAAAACTTCGCCCGATGACTCAATCAGTTCAACGCCGCGCTGTCCACAAAGTTTTTTGAGTTATTATAACTTCGCCCGTCGGAAAAAATCGGCTATGTCTATCAACAAAATCGAAATTCGCTCCAAGCCGTTCGCCGCGCCGAAACGAGAAAACTTCAATGTTTACCTCGTCGCGGCGGCGATTGCGGTTTTTGCCACCGCGCTCGGCGTCGCAGAATTCGCGGGCAAATTAAATTTTTCGGGCGCGCCGCCGGAAAATTTTTCACCGACAAACAGCGTCATACGCGTTCCGGCTGGCGGCGATTTGCAGGCGGCGGTCAATCGGGCGCGCGGCGGCGACGTTATCGAACTCGAAGCCGGAGCGACTTATAAAGGCGGAATAATTCTGCCGGTTAAGCAAACCGCCGATTTTATTACGATTCAATCTTCCGCCGTTTCAAAGCTGCCGGCAGACGTGCGCGTTTCGCCCGCGCAGGCAAATTCGATGGCGAAAATCGTCAGTCCGGGCAGAGGCGCGGCGGCGGTCAGCGCCGAGAACGGAGCGCATCATTTCCGCTTTGTCGGCATCGAGTTCGCGCCGGGCGGCAGCGGCGACGAAACGGTTTACAACTTGATTTTGTTCGGCGCGGGCGAAAAAAAACCAGCCGACGTGCCGCGCGATTTGGAAATCGACCGCTGCTACGTTCACTCGCTCGAAACCGTCCGAACGCGGCGTGGCGTCGCGCTCAACAGCGCCGAAACCGTTATCAAAAACAGCTATTTTGAAGGTTTCGCTTTTCCGCAGGAAGAAACGCAGGCGATTTGCGGCTGGACGGGAACGAAAAACGTCAAAATTATCAATAATTACATCGAAGCCGGAGCGGAAAACATCTTGTTCGGCGGCGCCGACCCGTTTTCCGCCGAGCTTATTCCGTCCGACATCGAAGTGCGCGGCAATTTTTTGTTCAAGCCCTACGAATGGCTCGATAAAGTTACGCTCAAAACTCTTTTCGAGCTGAAAAACGCCCGCCGCGTGCTGTTCACCGGAAATTTTCTGGAAAATTCGCCGACCGGCTCGGCTTTTAGAATCACCGTGCGAAATCAGGACGGAACGGCTGCGTTCAGCACAATCGAAGACGTGATTATCAAAGACAACATCGTAACGACGGCGGCGCAGGGCGTCAACATTCTGGGAACGGACGACACTTATCCGAGCCAAATGTTAAAGCGCCTGCAAATCGTCAACAATATTTTTTATAAAATCGACGGCGACAACGCTTATTTCGTTCAAATCGCGGGCGGCGAAGACGTTTTAATCGCCAATAACACGGTCTTTCAAACCGGAAACATCACGACCTTTTACGGCGCGATGGCGAAAAATTTCCTTTTCCGCGACAACATCGTCGGACACGGCGATTACGGCATTCACGGACGCGCCGATATAAAATCGACCGCCGGAGAAAAATTGTTTCAAAACAACGTCATCGTCAACAACAAAAACGTAACTTCCGCAGACATCTCGTTTCCGCCGAATAATTTTTTTGTAAACAGCTACAGCGATGTCGGTTTCGTCAATCCGGGCGCGAAAAATTTTCGGCTTGCCGCCGGCAGCCGCTTTAAAGGTAAAGGCGCGAATAAAACCGACATCGGCGCGAACGTCGAAAGCGTGGTCGCCGCCGTGCCGAAGGAATTATTCACGCGTCTTCGGCGATAAATCTTCGTTTTCCGGCACGTAAAACGGCGTTCGGCGTCGAGCGTCCTGTTTAACCGGCGGAGCTGATTGCGCGGTTCGGGTTTGACTTAAAATTTGACGAATAAAAATTCGCCGAATTTTTCGGGAACGTGAAAACTCGGCTCTTTGGTCAATGTCGGCTGCCACGTCAGATAGCCGCGCGTTTCGCCCGCGCCGACGCAGCGCAGAATGTTTCCGAGCCAGATGTCGCCCGTTTTCGGAGTTTTGCCGAACGCTCTCCAATCGATTTTTGTCGTCATTAAAACTTTATCTTTTTCGACGCGCGCCGATGTCCGCATTTCCGAATCGTAACCGAAATCGGTTTCGCGTCCGTTCGGCATTTGATGAATTGCCAAATCAAGCCATTCGCCGCTCGGCGCAATCTCAAATTCAAAATATTTTTGCGGATTGTTTTTATCAGGCGCGACGAAAATCTCGCAAACGTCTCTCTCCCAAAGTCCGATTGTTTTGCTTTCTAAATTCAGCGCGCCCGAAACTATCAAAGGCTCAGTTTGATTTGCACAAAAGCGAACATACAAAGCCGCGTCAGACCACAAAAGTTTTGCTTTGAAATGTCTGCCAACCGGCGCGATTTCGTTAGACCAATATTTCTGAACTGTAATTTCGTCAGCTGTTCGCCAATTTTTATTATCGAATTCATTTACCGGAAAATCTTTTTCAATACGGACAATTCTGATTTTTGCTTGCTTAATCATTTCGGCTAAAATTCTATGTCCACAAATGTAATCTGACATCAATTAATCTTTTAAGCATTTGATTGTCTTCTTGATATTGTTTTTCGTCTAAATCGTTTTCTTTGGTAACTCTTTCTGACCACCAATTATAAAGAAAATCTATTTCTGATTTTGTGTTCTTAATTTCTTCATTATGTTCCCAGTCTATTGTTTCAATCATTTCCTTTTCCTGCTCAACAAAATCTTTCAATAACTGAAAACAAGCGTGAAGTATTACTACATCTTTGTCGCACCAGCCATTAGGCAAACTTTCAATTTTAAGAACATTTGCGCGTTTCATTACCTATTTGTTGCTCGAATTCCAAACCGTTTTAAACGCCAGCTTCGCCAGCTTCCAGGTTCTGTCCAAATCGACTTTGCCGTCGGCGTCGCGCCCTAAGAGTTTGTCTGTCAGCAGTTTGCGCAAATCCTTGCCTTCGCGTTTGAACATAAATTCTTTGGCAAACGGTTTCGCCGTTTCAAAGAAATTAAATTCCGGGTCGGTGATAATTCCGATGCCTTCGAGCGTCATCAGCGCGCGCATAATGTATGTAAAATTCGACGGCAGGCGAAACGGGTAATCATACATCACGTCCGCCAAATCGTAAGTTAATTCCTTGAAATTTACGTCTTTGAGTTTCAAATTCAGATGAAACTCGAACATTTTTTCGACGACGGGTTTGACGACTTCCGCGTTTGAGCCGGGCTTCATAAAATCCAAATCAATCAAGTCCTGCGCGATTCCCGCCGGGTCTTTGGCGACGACGTGAAAAAATGCGTCAATCATTTTCGACTGCAATTGCGACGAGATTCTGCCGACCATTCCGAAATCGAAAAACGCCAATCTGCCGTCGGGCATCACCAGCAAATTTCCCGGATGCGGGTCGGCGTGGAAAAATCCGTCTTCTAAAAGTTGTTTCAGATACGTGCGAATCAGCAGACGATTGACTTTTTCCGGCGATACATTCCGCGCATTCAATTTATCGAGTTCGGTAACTTTATCGCCGTTGATAAATTCCATCGTCAAAACTTTCGTCGTCGTCGCAAACCAGTAAATTTTCGGAACGTGAACATTCGTCCATTCTTTGAAATTGTCGCGAAAACGCTCGGCGTTTTTCCCTTCCGCCGAATAATCCATTTCTTCGTGAACCGTTTCGTCAAACTCTCTTAACATTCCTGCCCAATCCGCGTTTTCGTTCAAGCTCGGAAAGCGTTCGGCAAAACGAGCGACTTTGCGCAAAATCTCGATGTCGCCTTTGATAATTCCGGTCAGATTCGGACGCTGAACTTTAACCGCGACTTCTTCGCCCGTGAAAAGTTTAGCGCGATAAACCTGTCCGAGAGACGCGGCGGCAATCGGTTCGACATCAAATTCGGCGTAAACTTCGTTAATTTTTTTGCCTAATTCTTTTTCGATTCTGGCAAACGCGATTTCATTGGGAAACGACGGCACATTGTCCTGCAATTCGCCGAGCGCTTTGACAAACGGCAGCGGCAAAAGGTCGGCGCGCGTTCCTAAAGACTGCCCGATTTTAATAAACGTCGGACCGAGATTTATTAAATTATCTTTGAGCCAGACGGCTTGTTTTTCCTGATTGGCGATTTTATTTTTCTCGCTGCCAATAAGAAACGAGCGCAGGAAAAGCATAAAATCGTGAAAAAATGCGAGGTTCGTTTGATGAACCCGCTCGCCCAAAATCGCCAGCCGCGTCAAACGTCTGGCTGTCTGCAAGCGCAAATTGGCTTGCTTCAAATGCTGCGCGTGATGCGTTTCGTATTGGTCGAGATACAAATAAAGCGCGAGCATTCCGATAACTTTCGACACTTGAAAAAGCCGCAAATATCCGCCGACGCCGTGATAATTTCGCTCGACTTCCGATTCCTTTTCGGTCAGAAATCTTTCTTCGGCAATCAAATGTTCATTGGAAATCCGTTTTGAAACCGGCAGACTTTTCGGCGGAAGCGGCGCGCCGTTTCCGTTTTCCAAAACCGGCTCAACCGTCTTTTCCAAAACCTTTAACCCTTGTTCGTTCGTTAATTCGTTCATCTTAAAAATCTTTATAAATTACCGTAAAAGTTTTCGATGCCGCCAGCCGCATTCGCTTTGTCTTTGCAAATTCCTCAAGGCAAAATCTCGAACGCCCGGCAATGTCGCGGCTTAAACGAGCCGAAATGTTGCCGGTCAACGGTTAAAATTTTCGTTACGTTTAATCTTTCGGCAATTGCGACGATAATCGCGTCAACAAAATCAATATTAGCGTCGTCGTATTTGCGAAGAACTTCGGCGGCGCGGTTGTAATCTTCGGCAAGCGGCGTTTCCAAAATCAAATCCGTTTCGCTCAGCTTTTCCAGAAAAGAGGCAACCGATTCGATTCCCAAATCGCGCTGAAGAAGATATGTAACTTCCGTAATAACCGGAACGGGAAGAATAATCGGCTCGCGTTCGGCAATCACCGTTACGGCGGAAACGGCGGCGTGATGGTTATCCTTGCCGTTCAACTGCGCGTATAAAAAGCCCGAATCGAGTAAAAACGCCATTTTATTTGCCGAAACCGCTCGTTTTATCGATTTCCGACATTAAGATTTTTTTCGCATTTTCCGCCGTATTTCCGTCGCCGCCGTAAAACATTCCGGCAAATTCGGATAGTTTCCTCTTTTTCGGCTGGTCCTGAAATGTTTCCTCTATTTTTTCCTCAAGCAGGACACCTGCCAAATCTTCGACGTTTTGCCCGCTGCGGCTTGCCAAGTCCTTTAATCTGTTTTCAACTTTTTCCGAAATATTGACATTCATAAAATCACCTCACGCTAAATCTAACATATTCGTAACGCCGCGCCGTGAAAAGTATCTCAGAGCGCGGCTCGAATCTTTTGCGATTTGCGCTTTTAACTGCTCGATGCCGTCGAATTTTCGTTCTTCCCGAATTCGATGCAGAAAGCGGACGCGTAGAACGTCGCCGTATAAATCGCCCGCGTAATCGAAAATGTAAGTTTCGATTGACGGTTCTTTGTCGCCTTCAAAAGTCGGGCGAACGCCGACATTCGTAATGCTTCGCCGCCATTTGTTTTCAATCAAAGTCGCCGTCGCGTAGACGCCGAATCGCGGAATGACGCGATTGACGGGTTTCAGATTCGCCGTCGGAAAACCGATTGTCCGCCCGCGCTCAAATCCGCGCACGATTTGACCTTCGACGCCGTAAGGTCGCCCCAGCATTCGGCGCGCTGAATTTACTCGTCCTTCGGCAAGCAGATGACGAATTTTCGACGACGAAATACGCTGATTTCTGAGGCAGACTTCCGGCACTTCGTCGGCGAAAAATCCGAGTTCGGCGCTTAATCTTTTTAACGATTCGATATTTCCGCCGCGATTTCTCCCGAACGCGAAACCTTTGCCGAGATAAATTTCTTTTGACTGCAACCGCTCGACAACCATTTCGCGCAGGAATTTTTCGGCGTCCTGCGCGGCGAAATCTTTATCGAATCGAACGACAATCGCCTGTTCAATGCCCATAACTTCAAACGCCGCGAGCCGCTGGTCGAGCGTTTGCAGCAGCGGCGGCGCGTTTTCCGGGTAAAGAACCGAGCGCGGGTGCGGGTCGAAAGTTATCGCCGTCGGAACTGATTTCGTTTGACGGGCGCGTTCGACAACCGTCTGCATAATCCGCTGATGACCGAGATGCAGACCGTCGAAAACGCCGAGCGTTAAAACCGTCGGGCGCGATATATTGGCGTTTTCCGTTCCGTGAAAAATTTTCATTTTGAGAAATAAAACCGCGTAAAACTTAATTTTCAGATTCAAATCGGTTCACGTCAAACGCTGTTGTTTCAAGCAAAGTATCCACAAACGGCGCGCTTCCGCCGGTTTTATAAACGACGACGTAGCGCAAGCGGAATTTTCCCGATTTGCCGTGTTCGATTATTTTTCCGCCGCCGAAGAAAAACGTAATCGTTCCTTTGCCTTTTTTCAGATTGGTTTTGCCGTGAAAAAACTCGACGACGCCTTCAGCGGTTACGTTAGAGAATTCGTGGTATAAATCACCTTGAAATTCGTAATCGCCCGCGTCCAAAACATCGACGCCGACTTTTATCCGCAAGCCTTCGTATTTGCCGTTACGGTTTTCGTCAATCGGCGTAACGATGTTTTCGCCCGTAAAAACAACGTTCGGACGCCCGAACTGCGCGAGTTTATACGAGCGCGTTTCGCCCAAATCTTCGCGGCGTTCGAGAAACGGATAATGCCCGTAAGTTAAATCAGCCATTTCGATTTTGAAAACTCCGTCGATTTTTTCTTCAAACAAAGGCTTTGTATCTAATAAAAGTTTCGTCCGTTCGATTCCGCCTTTCAATTCGACATCGACAGCTTCCGTAAAATATTTGTCATTGCTCGATTTCAGGCGGACAAAAATCTGATATTGCCCAGGAAAGGAAGTTTCGGTTTCGACTTCGACAGCGATTTTCTCAAACAAACCGTCGCCGTCCTCGTCAACGCCGTAATCGCGCGCGACGCCGGTCAAACGGCTCAAATCCGGTTTTGAAGGCAGCTGTTCCAATGGTTTTTGAACAGGCTGCGACGTTTGCCGCGAATTAAGATTGACAACCGAAAAGCTATAAATCCAACTGTCATAAACTACGACTATATTTTCGTCTTCCGTCCAGCAAATCTGCGGCGTAATCATTTCCCGAACGCGAAACGGCTTGCCGTCGGTCGGATAATTCGCCCGGTTTTCCTTAATTTCCAAATATCTGTTTCCCCAAATTTTACCGCCTCCGCCTAACGGAAATAATAAACTGATGTTCGGTCCTTTCGGACCGCGAGCGGACACAACCGCCGTCTTTGTTCGGCGCGGCGAATCGGTTACAGCCAAAACGTATTTTCCGTAAGCGTTTAAGTTTCGCTCGCCCGATTCATTCGTTTCCTGCACTCTGCCGCACACGGAAACTTTTTCAGCCGCATTGTTCCAAACCTGCTCGCCGACTTCGGAAACGCTTTTTCTGTCGATGTCGTATTGAAAAATCGTTTTCTCGTTCAACAATTTCAACAGCAGATTTCCGTTCGGCGCGGTTCTTCTGATGAGCAAAAGTTTGTCATGGACGATTTTGTCGGACATTTTGAAAACGGGCAAAACGGATTCGGTCGCAAGCACATCCTTTATAGACCAAACAAAAAGAGCGAGAACTGCGGCGGTAATCAAAAGCAGGAAAACAGACATTTTTTTCATAAGCGGCGGGCGGATTTGAGAAAGATACCATTTTCACTTTAGCAAAAACAGAGCGGTAATTGACAGTTTATTCAGTTACTCGATAACCAATTCGTCGTAAGCAAACCGCACATTGTCGGGCAGCAGCTTTGAATCGCGTTCATATAAAATGTCGTGATTCAAATGCGTTAAAAACGCTCGTTTCGGTTTGAGCTTTTCGATGTATTCGAGCGCTTCGTATAAACCCAAATGCGTGGCGTGCGGTTTGATTCGCACGCAGTCTAAAACCAGCACGTCCAAATCTCGCAAGCCGTTCATCGATTCTTCGGAGATAAAATTCAAATCGGTCGCGTAGGCGAAATCGTTGAAGCGATAGGCGACGACGGGCAGTTTGCCGTGTATGACTTCGAGCGGCGTAACGAGCAAATCTTTGCCGATGCAGAACGGCGCGTTTTTCTCGATTGTGTGCGGGACGAGCTGCGGCAAACCGCCGCCCGTGTGCGTCGGTTGAAAAATATATTGATAAATGCGGCGTAAATCTTTCCACGCTATTTCGTCGGCGAAAATTCCGAGCGCGCCGTAACGAAAATTGAGCGGGCGAATGTCGTCCAAGCCGAAAACGTGGTCGACGTGGCAATGCGTAATCAAAACCGCGTCGAGATAACCGATGCGGGCGCGTAAGGCTTGCTGGCGAAAATCAATCGAAGTATCGACGAGAATTTTTTTGCCCGCGTGTTCGATTAAAATTGAGACACGAAGCCGTTTGTCCTTCGGATTTTCGGACAGACAAGTTTCGCAATCGCAGGCAATCGAAGGAACGCCGGTCGATGTGCCTGTGCCGAGAAAAGTCAGTTTCATATAAAAAAGTTGACAGAAAGTTTGCAGGAAGTTACAGAGTTGCAGGAAGTTAGGGAAATTATAATTTTGCGAAACTGTTTTTAACTCTGAAAACTATCTGCAACTATCTGCAACTTCCCGCAACTTCCCGCAACTCTGTTAACTATTTCTTGCCGAGAATGTCGCTTGCCGAAAACTTCTGCGCCGCCTGCTGTTTGAGTTTTTCTTCGGCGACGCGCTGGATTTGGACATACTGCATACGCAAATCGGACAAGATGCCGTCGAACAGTTTCTGCTCGGTCGGGTGCAGATTGTTTTGAGTTTTTTCCTTGAGCATCGCCATTACTTCGAGCCAGTATTTGCCGGTTTCTAAATCTAAAGTGCGCTGTCCGGTCGCAGGATGCGGAATCGCGCCCAAAGCGGCGGCGGCTTGCGAAGCCAGAGTCGAGAGGAAATTGACGAAGCTCGCCGGGTCGTCCGCGCCCGGAATTTCGTCGCCGTCGTCGCCGAAGTTTTGTCCTTCGTTTTCCTCGTCAAACTGTGTATTTTCAATTGTTTGCGCGGTTTCCGTTTGCGCTTCGCCGACCGGCGCGGCTGGCGGTTTCGGCTTTTCCGCCTCGATGGTAACGCCATCGCGCACGCTGCCGTCCGGGTTGAATTTGCGCTTGTCCATCACCTTTAAAACCGGCTCTTCTTCGTTCTGGTCGTCTCGTCCAATCATTGTTTAACTCCCGAAATATGTTGATTTAATTTATTCGATAGTAGCATTTTGGCAAAAGAAAGTTCAAAATCTATCGAATGAGCAAAAATTTCGATGAACTTGTCAATGTAATGAAGCGATTGCGCGCGCCCGGCGGCTGCCCGTGGGACAGAGAACAGACTTACGAATCGCTCGCGCCGTATCTGCTCGAAGAAGCGTTCGAGAGTTTCGACGCCATCCAGGAAGCGGCAGAAGGCAAGTCGGAAAACTTACGCGAAGAATTGGGCGATTTACTGCTTCAAATTATTTTTCACTCGCAAATCGGCGAAGAGCTGGGCGATTTTACGATTGAAGACGTGTGCGCGACGATTACGAAAAAAATGATTTTGCGTCATCCGCACGTTTTCGGTGACAAACAACTCGATACGGCGGCGGACGTTTTGCAGAATTGGGACGAGCTTAAACGTATGGAGCGCGAGATTACGAAAACCGGCGAAGCGCCGAAGGATTCGATTCTCGACGAAGTTCCGCTCGCGTTTCCGGCGCTCATCGAAGCTAACAAACTGACGAAAAAAGCCGCGAAAGTAAAATTCGATTGGGAAAACGCCGAACAGATTTTCGATAAATTAACGGAAGAAACCGACGAATTAAAAGCGGCGATTTCTCAAAACGATTTGGAAAACGTCGAAGAAGAAATCGGCGATTTACTGTTCGTCGTCGTCAATCTGGCTCGTAAATTAGATGTCGAACCGGAAACGGCGTTGAAGAAAACTAACCGCAAGTTTCGCCAAAGGTTTAAGTATATCGAAGAAAATCTGAAATCTAACGGTAGGAGTTTGGAAGAATCGAATTTACAGGAAATGGACGCGCTTTGGAACGAAGCGAAAAACAGTCGGCAATTATGATAATTGCCGACTGTTTTTCGCTGCCGCTAATTTTGATTGAGACCGACGCTTTTCGGAAAATCGGTGAACATTTTCGAGTTTTCGAGTTCGCCGCTTTCGTCGAAAAACCGAATCTTACCGTATTGGTCGCAAATCCAAACTTCCCTCGCGCCCTGCTCGAAATAAAGTTTGCGCTTTTGCTTCATCTCTCTTTCCGAATTGCTTGTCGAGAGAACTTCGACGCAAATCTCCGGCGCAACCTGCGCTTCGGTTTTGTCCTGAATCTCTGCAAACAACTCGGCGGAAGCCCACGCGACATCGGCGCATTTTGTTCCCTTTGGAGTCCATATTGCACACTCAACTAAAACCACTCCGTCGGGACGCATATTTTGTATCAGGTTTCCGATTCGTCCCTGATAAAAAGAATGATTAATTTTTACCGGATTCATAACAATTTGCCCGTATTCGTTGGTTTCAATCTTAAACGGCAAATCCCGCAAACTCGGATGCGCGACGACTTCAGCCCAATTCATAGCTTTTACCTCGTAATTAAAAAGGCGAACGGTTTTTAATTTTTGCCGTTCGCCTTTTCTCCATCAAAATTAAACGTCCAGATTTTTCACGTCGAGCGCGTTGTCTTCGATAAACTTTCGGCGCGGTTCAACCTGATCGCCCATTAAAACGGTGAAAACTTCGTCGGTTTCAATCGCGTCTTCGACACGCACTTGCAGAAGCGTCCGTTTTTCCGGGTCCATCGTCGTCTCCCACAACTGTTCCGGGTTCATCTCGCCCAGACCTTTGTAGCGCTGGATGCCGATGTCTTTTTTCGCCGTCGCCAGAACTTTTTCGAGCAGTTCCTCGCGCGTGGCGATGTTTTCGGACGTGCCGTTTTCGCCCAAAATGAACGGCGTCGGAAGTTCCAGTTCGAGAATTCCTTTTAAGTCGAGCGCTTTTTGGAATTCGACGTAGTTTGCCAGATTCCAGTCGAAAAGCAGCGGCGCGCCGTTGGCAAATGTTATTTCGATTTCCGCTAAACCGTGTTCTTCGTCATTTAAGAGTTCGGTTTTGTAACCGGCTTCGGCTAATTTGCCTTCGATTTGCGCCATCAGTTCTTCTTTTTCAAACACCTGCCGGAGTTTCAATTTTTGCGTCATCATAATGCCGTCTTTGCCGTTAAATGCGTCGAGCAAAGTCTTTAGTAATTTCGTATCGTTACCTAAACGACGCGCGAAACGGGCGCAGTATCTTTCAAACTGCGTAACCTGTTCGAGCAGTTTCGACAGCTCGCGTCCCTGATAAGTTTTGTCGTTGGCTTCGGATTTCAAGACGATTTCGCTGGTCGCCTGCCGCATCATATAGCGAAGCATCGCCGGTTCGTCCTTGATATATTCTTCCTTGCGCCCGCGTTTGACTTTGTAGAGCGGCGGCTGCGCGATGTAAATATGCCCGTTTTCGACCAGTTCCGGCATCTGTCGATAAAAGAACGTCAAAAGCAAGGTTCTGATGTGCGAGCCGTCAACGTCGGCGTCGGTCATAATCGCGATTTTGTGATAGCGGAGTTTTTCGAGATTAAAATCTTCTTTGCCGATTCCCGTTCCGAGAGCCGTAATCAAAGTTCGGATTTCGCCGCTGCTCAGCATTTTATCGAAGCGCGCTTTTTCGACGTTCAGGATTTTACCTTTGAGCGGCAGAACCGCTTGGTTTTTGCGGTCGCGTCCCTGTTTCGCGCTTCCGCCCGCGCTGTCGCCTTCGACTAAATATAATTCGGAAAGTGCCGGGTCTTTTTCCTGACAATCGGCGAGTTTTCCCGGCAGAGCCGAAACGCCGAGAACGCTTTTACGCACGATTTCACGCGCCTTTCTCGCCGCTTCTCTGGCTCTGGCTGCGTCGATGGCTTTGCCGACGATTTTTTTAGCGACAATCGGATTCTGCTCGAAAAATTCGCCGAGCTTTTCGTTGAGAAACGATTCGACCGCGCCTTTGACATCGGAATTGAGCTTGCCTTTCGTCTGACCTTCAAACTGCGGCTGCGGCAGTTTAACCGAAATTACGGCGACCAAACCTTCGCGCACGTCGTCGCCCGAGAGCGCGGTTTTAAAGTCTTTCGACAAACCCGAACTTTGCGCGTAAGCGTTAATCGTTCGGGTAATCGCGCCGCGAAAACCCGACAGATGCGTTCCGCCGTCAACCGTGTTGATGTTGTTGGCGAACGAATAAACCTTCTCGTCGTAGCTGTCGTTATACTGCATCGCCACTTCGACAGTCAGCGCGTCGGAGACATGTTCGACGTAAACCGGCTCGTCGTGAAGGACGACTTTGCTGCGATTTAAATGCTTGACGAATTCGCCGATGCCGCCTTTGTAATAAAATTCGTGCGATTTTTCCGGTTCCTCGCGTTCATCTTTGATAAAGATACGGATGCCTTTGTTCAAAAACGCTTTTTCGCGCAGGCGTTCGGATAATTTATCGAAACTGTAAACGGTCGTATCGAATATCGTTGAGTCCGGCTTGAAAGTAATTTTCGTTCCCTGTTTATCGGTTTTTCCGGTTTGTTTAAGCGGCGAAACCGGAATTCCGGCGCGAAATTCCATCTCGTGCGTTTTGCCGTCGCGCCAGATTTCGAGCTTTAACCATTCACTTAAAAAGTTGACGCAGGAGACGCCGACGCCGTGCAGACCGCCGGAAACTTTATACGAATTCGAGTCGAATTTGCCGCCCGCGTGCAAAATCGTCATCACGACTTCCGCCGCCGAACGTCCTTCTTCCTTGTGAATTCCCGTCGGAATGCCTCGCCCGTTGTCGATAACCGTAATCGAATCGTCCATATGAATGGCAACGTCAATTCGGTCGCAATAACCGGCGAGCGCTTCGTCAACCGAGTTATCGACAACTTCATAGACGAGATGGTGAAGCCCGATGTCGCTCGTCGAGCCGATATACATCGCCGGACGCTTGCGAACCGCGTCGCGTCCTTCTAAAACCGTGATTGAATCCGCGCCGTAATCTGATTTTGCTTTAGTCAATTCTATTAACCTCTATTTTATTTTTCTGAAACGATTATAATTTCGCCTGTTTTTATGTTTTCCAAACTTCTCAAAGTCTTCGGAATCAAAGGCAGCAGCGACTCGAAACGATTGCTGAAGGCGGACAAAACAACGATTGCCAGCGGCAGATTCGATTTGTTTTGCTGATGCTCCATATTTTTGTCAACCGTTACCAGAACATCAAATTTGCCTTCAGTCGCGCCGAGTAAATTGCCGTTCTTTAAGCCCTTAAAGTTTGCTTCGTCAATGGTAAAAACTTCGTGTCCGGGAAATTCCCGCTTCAAACGTCGAGGAACGCATTCATCAAGCAGCAATTTCATATTCTTCGAGAAGTTTGACCCTGTATAGTTTCAAAACGCCGAGAACCTGCTCACGCGCGACAGTCGGAAAATCGGCGAGAAAAATATCTAAGCCGTCGCCCGCTTCCAGATAGTCGAAAAGATTTTTTACCGGAACGCGAGTGCCGCGAAAAACCGGCGTTCCGCCGAGCTTTTCCGCGTCGCTCTCGATAAGTTGATTAAGAGTATTCCCGTTCATTATTTTACATCCGAAATCAGCCTTTATTTTAGCATTTTTTCTGGAATAAAAACAGCGCCAAATGCTTGTATTTACAAGTTTATCCGCTTATTAAAGAATAATTTATAAATGCGTCGCCCGATTGGTTTCAGGCTCGACAACTTTCCCGCCGGACACGGTAAAAATCTGTGCCGCGCCGCCGAATTTTTCGACGAAACTTTCTTTTGAAGTCGTAACGAAAGTCTGCGTTTTATCTTCGAGAAATTCGAGCAGCTGACCGATGCGTTTGTAATCGAGTTCGGCGTCGATGTCGTCCAATAAAAAAAGCGGATATTCGTTGTGTTGGGAGAAATAAACCTGCAAATTGGCGAGCTGCAAAACTAAAAGCGCGCTGCGCTGCTGACCGCTTGAGCCGTATTTACGCAAATCGTGTCCGTCGAAAAGAATGTCGAGGTCGTCGCGGTGCGTTCCCAAAAGCGCGTAGCCGGAGACGAGTTCGGCTTGAACGCGAATCTTTAAGCGCTCGGCAAGTAAATTTGAATAATCGTTCAAATCGCCTTTGCCTTCGAGCGACGAAACATAATTTATCGATAATTCTTCGCGTCCGAAAAGTTTTTTCTCCAGAACGGCGTTCAGTCTTTCGACGAAACGGACGCGCGCTTTATGAATTCGGGTCGCGTGCAGAATCAACTGTTCATTCCAGGGTTCGAGAAGTTCAGCGGTTTTTTCGACGGAAAATTCGTTGTCTCTTGCCGATTGGAGAAGCGAGTTTTTCTGACGAATCACGCGATTGTAATCGGCGAGCGTCTGCACAAACGGCGGATAAATCGAAACGATGCCGCCGTCGAGAAACTTGCGTCTGGCTTCCGGGTTGCCGCGCACGATTTCCAGCTCGTCCGAATTGAAAACGACGGCGTGAAGCTGTCCGAGAAATCTTTGAACAGTTTCTTTTTTATTGTTGACGCTTAAAGTTTTCGTGTTACCCTGCATCGCCACCTGAAGCACACGGTTAATATCTGCGCCTTGATGAACCGTGCCGCGCACAATCGCCAAATCTTCGTCGAATTTTACGGTTTCCTGCAATCTAGCGGTTTTAAATGATTTCGTCGTGGCGAGCAGATAAATCGCTTCGAGCCAGTTGGTTTTGCCCTGCCCGTTGTCGCCGAAAATAACGTTCAAGCCTTTGGCGCACAACATTTTTCCCTGTAGATTACGGAAGTTTTCGGCTTCGAGCAGTTCGAGCAGCATACGTTTATTTTACCATAAATCGAATTGATAAACTTGCCGCTGCTGCAAATACGGAAAGCAATTTTTAGCCGCAGACGAACACGGATAAACACGGATAAAGACAAGAAAATTAACAGGGATAAAAAAGAGGATAGACACGGATAAATACAGCAGGACTTTCTCAAACTTGAAAAGCGTCATTGTCGGAGCGCGGTCATCCTGCCCGCTCTTGAACGCTCCAGGCGTTCGCCCAAAGTTTAGATAAAAATCAACATTGAACTTTATCGGGCTTGCTTTAGATTGCCCGCGCAATCTTTGCGGGCAGGATGCCCGCGCTCCGACTCAAATTTGAGAAAGTCCTGTACAGATGATTTTTATGAATGATTCCTATAAATTGTTTTTTGTTTTCCACATTGTTTCTATCCTCTTAATCCTCTTAATCCCTGTAAATTTCTTTTCTGAAAATCCGTGTTTATCCGTGTCCGTCTGTAGCTAAAATCATTTCTGCAATTCAAATTGTTTGCATTAAATTTTTATTGCCATATCATAAATGAAATGGCTGATTTAATCGAAAAAATTCGGGAAAAAGCAGTTGTCTTAAACAGCACGGACGACGTGGCGGACGAAATTATGACGCTCGTCGGCGACGCGCGTTTCGTTCTTATCGGCGAAGCGTCGCACGGCACGCACGAATTTTATAAATACCGCGCCGAAATAACGAAACGCCTGATTGCGGAGAAAAGTTTTTCCGCCGTCGCCGTCGAAGCCGATTTTCCCGACGCTTATCGTGTCAATCGTTTTGTGCGCGGGCTTGGCGAAGATAAAACGGCGAATGAAGCGCTGTCGGCTTTCACGCGCTTTCCGCTCTGGATGTGGCGCAATATGGACGTTCTGGATTTTGCGATTTGGCTGCGGGCGCACAATGACGGATTGGAAACGAATCGAAAAATCGGCTTTTACGGACTCGATTTATACAGCCTGCATTCTTCGATGAAATCGGTTCTCGATTATCTCGAAAAGGTTGACCCGAACGCGGCGCAAATCGCGCGAAATCGTTACGCGTGTTTCGACCATTTCGGCGAAGACGCGCAAAGTTACGGTTACGCGGCAAGCTACGACGCGCATTTTTCGTGCGAAGACAAAGCGATTAAGCAGCTTGTCGAACTGCAAAGACGCGCCGCCGATTACGCCAACCGTGACGGTTTTGTCGCCCGCGACGAATATTTTTTCGCCGAACAGAACGCGCGGCTCGTCAAAAATGCCGAAGAATATTACCGCTCGATGTTTCAAGGGCGAGTTTCGAGCTGGAACTTGCGCGACAGCCATATGGCGGAAACTTTGGACGTGCTTGCTAATCATCTGGAAGAAGAAAATCAAGCTCCGAAAATTGTCGTCTGGGCGCACAATTCGCATTTAGGCGACGCCCGCGCGACAGAAATGGGGAAACGCGGCGAGTTGAACGTCGGTCAGCTCGTGCGCGAAAAATACAAAGATGAGGCGCGTCTCATCGGTTTTTCGACGCACACGGGAACGGTTGCGGCAGCGACCAATTGGAACGAACCGGCGCAAATAAAACGAGTTCGCCCGTCGCACAAAGACAGCTGCGAGCAGATTTTTCACCGAACCGAACTGGGCGAATTTTTTCTTAACTTACGCGACCCGGAAATCGAAGAACTTTTTCGCAAGCCGCAGTTAGAGCGCGCAATCGGCGTGATTTACCGCCCGGAAACCGAGCGCGCCAGCCATTATTTTACAGCCGTTTTGTCCGAACAGTTCGACGGCGTAATTCATTTTGACGAAACGAGCGCCGTCGAACCGCTCGATAAAGCGGCAGGTGAAACAGGCAAAGACGCGCCGGAAACGTTTCCCGCCGGTTTATAATTTATTTTCCAACGGCAAATCCGAATTTCACATCAGATTGGCGATTTGCTTTAAATAGGCAGATAATCCAAATTACGACCGGAGAAAAATGCGCTTTTTAACAATTCTGTTTCTGTCGTTTCTTTTAATCGTCTCCGTTTCCGCGCAGTCAAATAAAAATTCAAAACCGCTCGCCGGCACTTTTACGGCGACTTCTATGGACGGACAGGAAATCGACCTTGCCGCTCTGAAAGGCAAAGTCGTTCTGGTAACATTCTGGTCGACAAAATGCCCGATTTGCGCGGCGGAAATCCCGAAACTCAACCAATTGGCGGCGAGCTATAAGGACGCCGACATCGTTTTTCTCGGTCTGACGACGGACAACAACGATAAAGTCAAACAATATACAAAGAAAAAACCGTTTAATTTCAATTTACTGCCGAACAGTTTCGGGATTTTATTAAAATATGCCGACAAAGACGGCGACGGCAACGTTACGATGGGTTATCCGGCGCATTTTCTCATCAATCAAAAAGGTGAAATCGAGCTTAAGACCAGCGGATTTAATAAAACCGAAAAACTTAATTCGCAGATAGCCAGACTTTTAAAGTCAAAATAGATTCCGCCGAATTTATAATCGAAACTGCTTTCACATAAAAATCGCCGCACCGAAATTAAAGGCATTATTTAACTTTTAATCGGTCGAAAACTTAACAAAAAATGTTCGCGCCCGGAATTTACATTCACATACCGTTTTGCCGTTCGCGCTGTTCCTACTGCGATTTTGCGACCGACGTTTTCAAAACCGAAGAAACCGTCGAGCGTTACGTTTCCGCGCTCTGTATCGAAATCGGAAATCCCAAATCGATAATTCAAAACCCGAAATGTGAAGTCGATACGGTTTATTTCGGCGGCGGAACGCCTTCTCTTTTGACCGCGAAACAGCTCGAAAAAATATTAAACATCGTTCACAAAAACTTTTCCGTCTCGGCGAGCGCCGAGATTACTATGGAAATGAATCCGGCGACCGTTTCGCCCGAAACTTTGCGCGCGTATAAAAATCTCGGCGTCAACCGCGCCAGTTTCGGCGCGCAGACTTTTGACGATACCGAATTGAAACGTCTCGGCAGACGGCACTCGGCGCAGGACGTGCGCGAAACAATCGAGCTTTTGCGCGACGCCGATTTTCGTAATGTCAGCTTTGATTTAATTGCCGGTTTGCCGCGCCAGACTTTGGAAGATTGGCAGAGAAATCTGGACGAAGCGTTGAAATTAAAACCCGAACATCTGTCTTTATATCTGCTCGAAGTTCACGAAGGAACGCCGCTCGCCGAACAAATCAGAACGGAACGACAGCCATTGCCGGACGAAGATTCGGCGGCGGAAATGTATGAATCGACGCTCGAAAAAACGGCGGAAAAAGGCTACCAGCAATATGAAATTTCAAATTTTTCGCTTCCCGGTTTCGAGTCCAGACACAATTCAAAATACTGGCTGTGCGCGCCCGTTTTCGCGTTCGGCGTCTCGGCGCATTCGTTCGACGGCGTTAAAACGCGCTGGTCGAACGAGCGCGACACTTTGAAATACGTGCGGCTAATTGAAAACGACCAATCGCCGGTCGACGAAAAAATTCCGGTCGATTTGAAATCGGAATTTGTTTTTCTCGGCTTGCGCCTGTCAAACGGAATTGATTTGAGTGAATACGAAAAGCGTTTCGGCGCGGATTTACTCGAACAATACGAAGAAGATTTAGCGCGTCTTGCCGAACTCGAATTAATCGAAATTTCAGAAAATCGCCTCAGACTGACCGCAAAAGGATTTTTATATTCCAACGAAGTTTTCGCCGTATTTGTGTAATTTAGGCGATAGGTTTTAGGTGTTAGTAAAATCTCTAAACTAAAACCTAAAACCTGTCGCCTATTAATTACTGTTTTTCGACGACCGCGCCTTTGACGGCTTCGGAATTTTGCGGCGTTTTCTGTAATTTCGCCGGATTAAATCCGAATTTTTCGACGCGGCGCAGAATGTTTTGATACGCGGCGTCGTTCAGTTCCGGCGTGCGGCTTAAAATCCAGAGGTTTTCGCGCTTCGGGTCGGCGACGGCGGCGTATTTATAATCGTTGTCCAAATCGACAATCCAGTAATCGCCCCAGGTCGCCGACAAAAACGACATAAATTTCGGCGCGAAACGCACTTCGAGTTTCGCGTTCGAGCTACCTTCGACGACTTTCGCTTCGCCCGTCGCGCTGTCGAGCGTACCGTTTTTTATCAGACATTGATTGAACACGCCGACGTTTCCATCCGGTTTCAAAGTGTATGTCGCCGTCGTATTGCCGACGCATTTTTTCTGAAATTTATTCGGATAACGCGCGATTTCATACCATTTTCCGGCGTACTGTCTCAAGTCAACGGTGGCGACGGTCGGCGGCGGCGTTTGTTTGTCGGACTTTTTCGATTGTGCGAAAATATTGCTTGAAAAAATCAGCAGCGGCAATAAAAATGCCGGTAAAAATATCTTTTTCACGTTTTTTAATCTCCTTTTCCGTTTAAAGTTTTTAAGGTTTTGCAAGCAGACAGTTTGCCGAAATTTGCTTTTCGCTTGCCGCCGTTCCTATAATTTTCTAATACTTTAGAGATAATATTAAATTTTATGCCGATTTACGAATACAAATGTCTGGGATGCGGCGCGCATCTCGAAAAAATGCGGAAGATTTCCGACGCGCCGCTCGAAACGTGCGAAGAATGCGGCGGGCGTCTCGAAAAACAAATATCGCTTTCCGGCTTTCAGTTCAAAGGCGCGGGCTGGTATGTAACCGATTACTCGAAAAAACTGGCTGCGCCGACGAGCGCGGAAAAGAGCGAAAAAAGCGAGAAAACCGAAAAGGGCGAGAAAAGCGACAGCGCCGAAAAAAATTCGCCCGCCGAATCAACGGCAAAGGCTGAAACCGCATCAAACACATCGAACGAGACAAAACCTACTCCAAAAGCGGAAACGACTACAAAAAAGGAATAAGCGGCGATGAAAAAAATTTCGGTTAATTCAAATTGGCGATTCGGTCTGGTTATTCTGCTGTTGTGCGCCGCGTTTGCCGACGCGCAGTCGGGGCGAAGCGCTCGCGCCGAAGCTAATTCGGACGGCACGATTTTAAGCGTCGCCGCTTCGCGCACGACCGGTTCGACCGAGCCGATAAAACCGGAAAACATTTTTCTATACGAAAACGGCATCGAGCAGAAAATTAAAAATTTCAGCTTTGACCCGTCGCCCGCGCGCATCGTTCTGCTGGTCGATAATTCTTCGACCATTCGTCCCGACATCGAAAAACTGAAAAAGGCGACGATGGAATTCGCGTATGAGATTTTTGAAGGCGACCAGATTTTCGTCGTCGGTTATGACGAAAAGCCGGAAATCGTCCAGGAATGGTCGGACGACGCCAAAAAAATCGAAGCGTCGCTCGAAACATTCCGCAAAAAGGGAAACCCGTTTTTGTTCGATTCGCTCGACGCGACCGTTAAGGAAACTTTACTGCCGCTGATGCCCGGAACGAGAAAAACAATCATTGTCTTAATCAGCGACGGACTCGACCGCGGAAGCAAACTGCCGTTCGACAAGGTTTTAGACAATCTGCAAAATCAAAACATCACGGTCTACGCTCTGCAAATTCCCGACCGCACCGGCGGCGCGTTTCGCCGCAACCAGCCGAAAGCCGCCGAAGTCATCACGCAGCTGACCGAAGGCACGGGCGGCAAAATCTTTTCAATCGACGAAGCACAGACCGCCGCGAAATTCATCTGCGACGAGCTGAAAAAAAGCCGTTATCTGCTGTCGTATTTTCCCGCCAACACGTCTTCTTACGACGCCCGGCGCGTTTTCTTAATCGCCGACGAAGGTATTACGGTTCGCACTAAAAACGCCCAGCCGGCGAATATAAAATAGTAATTGGCGAATCGTAAATCGTCAGAAAAACTATTTACGACTTACTTTAAACCGCGACGGGCGCGGCGATTTTGCCGTGTGATTGGTAATTTTCGAGCTTCAGATTTTCGTATCTGAAATTTAATAAACCTTCGAGACCTTTCAGACTTTCGGCATTTACAAATTCCAGTTTCGGCAATTCTAAAGGTTCACGTTTTAAAACTTCTTCAACCTGTTCGAGGTGATTTGAATAAATGTGCAAATCGCCGAACGTGTGAACAAAATCGCCGACTTCCAGATTGCAGACGCGCGCGATTAAATGCGTCAGAAGCGCGTAAGATGAAATGTTGAACGGAACGCCTAAAAAGGCGTCGGCGCTTCTTTGATAAAGCTGGCAGTGCAGAATTTTTTCGCGCTCAATCTTAAATTGAAAAAGCGTATGACACGGCGGCAAATCGACCTGCGCGGCTTGTTCGGGATTCCAGCCGGAAACAATCAGACGGCGCGAGTTCGGATTTTTTTCGATTTCTTCGACGAGCGATTTTATCTGGTCAAAGCCGTTTCGCGCCGGATAATCGCCGCCGAAACTTCTCCACAGATAGCCGTAGACCGGACCCAAATCGCCCGCTTCCCGCTTAAATCGCCCGGTGTGCGCCGCGTCCGCCCATTCCGCCCAAATATCGACGCCGCGCGCCCGCAGATTTTTTTCGTTCGTATCGCCCGATAAAAACCAGCTCAATTCCTCAAATACCCATCTGAACGGAATTTTCTTAGTCGTAACAATCGGAAATCCGGCGCGTAAATCGAATCTGGTTTGATAACCGAAAGTCGAGATTGTGCCGACGCCGGTGCGGTCTTCGTGGAGAGTTCCGTTTTGCAAAATATGTTTAAGAAGTTCCTGATATTGTTTCATTAAATTTTATATTTTTAAGTTTTTCGATTTTGAATTTGCCCGAAATTTTAACCGCAAATTTGTCGAAAGCAAACCCGAAAAGTTACTATACTTGTTTGAATTTTCAAACGCGAAAAATATTATGTCAGACAAATTGGAAGTCAGCTTTAATTCGCCGCAGTGCGGTTTTATGTCAATCGGTTTCGCGGGCGGCGCGCGCGAATTTCACACGACGACGGCGCACGCGCCGCACGAACGCGCTTTGCCGGAACTTCTGCGAATTTTAACCGATTTGCTGAATGAAGATTCTCGAAATAACGAATATGTTCTGCACTGGAATCGAGAGCCGGAAGAATTCGATTTTCGTTTTTTCAGAGACGGCGAAAATCTGATTTTAGAAATTTACCAGTACCCGACCGAACGGCGCGAAACTTCGGAACGCGAGATGGTTTTCGCGCACGCAGGATATTTGCGCGATATTGCCGAAGCGTTTCACGCAACCTTTATGCAGCTTTATAAAGACAAAGACACGGACGAATTTGCGTTCAACTGGCGAAAGCCTTTTCCGTTTGCCGAATTTGACGAATTCGACAAAGCATTGACGAAATAGGATTATCTGCCGGATAAATTTTGTTCGTAATCACCGATTAATGAAAGAAAAACTTTTAGAAATGCTGGCGTGTCCGGTTTGCGGCGGCGATATTCTGCTCGTTCACGTCGGCGCTAGAGAGGAACGGGAGATTATCGAAGGTTTGCTGTCGTGCAGAAAATGCGACCGCGAATATAAGGTTTTACGCGGTGTTCCGCGTTTTGCCGAGCTGTCGAAAATCGAGCGCGACAAAGCCGAAACCGCCGCCAATTTCGGCTGGCAATGGACGCGTTTTACACAGGCGGACGCCAAATACGCCGAACAATTCTTAGGCTGGCTGCAACCGGTTAAAGAAGATTTTTTTCAAGACAAAATCATTCTCGAAGGCGGCTGCGGCAAAGGCAGACACACGACTTTGGCGGCGAATTGGGGCGCGCGCGAAATTGTCGGAATCGATTTGAGCGCGGCGGTCGAAACCGCTTTTGCCGCGACCAGAGCATTGCCGAACGCGCACATCGTTCAAGCCGACATTTACAAACTTCCATTTAAACGGACGTTCGATTACGCGTTTTCCGTCGGCGTTCTGCATCACACGCCCGACCCGAAAAGGGCGTTTTTGTCGCTCGCCTCGAAAGTAAAAAAAGGCGGCGCGGTTTCCGCCTGGATTTACGGCGCGGAAAATAACGAATGGATTACGCGATATGTCAATCCGATTCGGACGAGTTTCACGTCGAAAATGAATCAGCCGACGCTTTTCCAACTTTCAAAACTCCCGACGCTCGGCGTTTTTCTTGCCAGTAAATTAATCTACAAACCGCTTAACGCGACATCGAAACCGCTCGCCGGAAAACTTTTCTATAACGATTACATCAATCATCTGGCGACTTTCGGCTGGCGCGAGCAGCACAATATCGTCTTTGACCATCTGGTCGCGCCGACGGCGTTTTATATTCCGAAAGCGGAATTTGAAGATTGGTGGCGGGAAATCGACGCGCAGGATGTCGGGATAATCTGGCATAATCAAAATTCGTGGTGCGGTTTTGGTAAAATTTAGTTTATGGAAAAAGTATTGCCCCGGGAAATGAAGACGCACACTTACGCCATTATGAATCGCGTCGAAGATTCGCACTGGTGGTATGTCGGGCGGCGCGCGATTCTGGAAGAATTTTTACGACAAATAATCCGAAATCCGAAATCCGAAATCCGAAATCCGAAGATTCTCGATGTCGGCTGCGGAACGGGCGGCAATCTGGAAATGCTCGGAAAATTCGGCGCGGCGGAAGGCGTTGACGTGTCCGATGAAGCGCTCGAATTCTGCAAATCGAAAGGTTTAACGGCGCATAAAGGTTTGGCGGAAGCGCTGCCGTTTAAAAATGAAAGTTTCGACGTTGTAACGGCGCTCGATGTGGTCGAACATCTGGACGACGACGCTGCCGGACTTAAAGAAATGCGGCGTGTTTTGAAAACCGGCGGCAAAACCTTGATTTTCGTTCCGGCGTTTATGTGGCTGTGGGGCGTGCAGGACGACGTTTCAAATCACCGGATTCGCTACACGAAACGGCAGATTGTCGCGCGTTTGGAGAAAGCCGGATTTGAAATCGAACGCGCAACCTACGCCAATATTTCATTTTTCGCGCCGATTTTTGCAGGCAGAACTTTGATGAAAATAACCGGCATCAAACCCGAATCGGAAAATAACGTCAATATTTCCGCTTTGAACGGCATTTTCGGCAAACTGTTCGGCGCGGAACGCTTCTGGCTCAAAAATTTTGACTTTCCCGTCGGCGTCTCGATTGTAATCGTCGCCGGAAAGAAATAGACGGCTTGCGACGGCGTTGAGCAACTTTGCGATGACGTTAAGCAACTTTGCGATGGCGTTCAGTATTAATTTATCGAGATTTGGAAAATCTCCGGCAAAATCCGAATAAAGTTTAATTAATGAGTTTTACGCAAACAAAAATCTCAATAAATACGGCGGAAAAGTCCGCGCCCGAGCTTTCGCTTTTACTGCCCGTTCTGGACGAAGAAGAAAATTTGCGTCCGATGCACGCGAAGATTTCCGAAGCATTAGATTCTCTGGGCAAAACGGCGGAAGTTATTTACGTCGACGACGGCTCGACCGACGAAAGTTTGCAGGTTTTAAGAGAAATTGCGGCGCGGGACGAGCGCGTTCGCGTCGTTTCTCTACGCCGAAATTACGGGCAGACGGCGGCGATGTCGGCGGGAATCGATGCGGCGAAAGGCGAGATTTTAATTCCGATGGACGCCGATTTGCAAAATGACCCGGCGGATATTATCCGGCTGCTCGATAAATTAGACGAAGGCTACGACGTTGTTTCCGGCTGGCGCAAAAACCGTCAGGACAAATTATTTACCAGAAAAATCCCGTCGCAAATCGCCAATCTGGTTATTTCCCGGATTGGCGGCGTTTCCTTGCACGATTACGGCTGTTCATTAAAAGCCTACCGGCGCGACGTGATTCAGGACGTAAAACTTTACGGCGAAATGCACCGCTTCATACCGATTTACGCGAGTTGGGCAGGCGCGCGCGTGGCGGAAATTCCCGTCGAGCATCACGCCCGAACAATGGGCAAATCCAAATACGGCTTGTCGCGCACAATAAAAGTAGTTTTCGATTTGATGACGATAAAATTTATGGCGTCGTATCAAACCAAGCCGATTTACGTCTTCGGCACGTTCGGTCTAATCGCCTTCGCGCTTTCAATCATCGCGGGCGTTTGGGCGTTCTTCCTGAAATTTTTTGAAGGCGTTTCGTTTATCCTAACGCCTCTGCCGGTTATCGCCGTCGTGATGCTGGCAATCAGCACGCAGTTTTTTCTAATGGGTTTGCTAGCCGAAATGCTCGTCCGCACGTATCACGAATCGCAGAACAAAGCCATTTACGCGGTGCGCGAGAAGATTGGATTTGAGAGAATGTAATTATGAAAAATCAACCTTTACCTAGAATCGATGAAAATCTTGAACTTCAAAAAAAACTTTTGCCTTTTTGTCGCTTAAAAAAGGGTGAAATTTGGGAAGATTATTCGGAAAAGTTTCGCGTCGGTTGTTTGGACATTGCTTCTAAAACAGATGTCGCAAATTTAATGAACGGCGAGAAAGCAATTCTTTCAATTCAAGACCCTCCATATAATTTCATCGCTTTTCAAGAAGCACAAGTTTCCGAATTTATTGAATGGTGCAGAACCTGGACGGAAAATATCGAATCAATTCTCGCGGAAAATAGTTCTTTCTACGTTTGGTTAGGCGCAGACCAGCGAAACGGTTTTCAGCCTTTGCCGGACTTTATGCTAATGATGCGTGAAACGGATTTTAAGCCGCGTTCATTTATTACGATGCGAAATCAACGCGGTTTCGGAACGCAGAAAAATTGGATGGCGATTCGTCAGGAGTTGCTTTACTACGTCAGAGGCAATGCGATTTTCAATATTGAAGCCGAATATACGGACATTCCGAAAATTCTTCGCGGCTATTACAAAGAAGTAAACGGCGAAAAAACCGAAAATTTTGAGCGAAGTAAATCGGAAAATATTCGAGCGGGAAATGTTTGGGTTGATATTCAGCAAGTTTTCTACCGAATGGACGAAAATGTAAATGGTTGTTACGCGCAAAAACCTTTGAAATGTATTGAAAGAATCATTCAGGCGAGTTCAAACGAAAATGATTTAGTCGTTGATTTCTTTTCGCATTCGGGAACGACCGCGATAGCTTCCGCTAAAAATAATCGCCGATGTTTCACTATGGATATTGACCCGATATTTTGCGAGATTACGATTCGTCGAATTGAAAGATTTTTAGAAACAGGTAAATTAGGCTGGCAAAACGGGAATCCTTTTGAAGTCGAGTCAAACGAAAATATTGAACTTCAAGAATTTTTAGGCGATAAGTTCGTCGAGGAAAAATCTTTACAGGCGACTTTATTTTGAAGGAGAGATAACGTGGAGAAACTCAGAGAGCAACTTGACGAACTAATTGAAAGATTAGAAAACGCCGATGATTTTCGCCTAGAGTTGGAAAAAATTGATTCGATTTATCCTTTTAACGTGTTTGAATATATAATTTCTAATCTTTTAGGAAGTAATAAACTGACGCTTGAAGACTACAAAACAATTCGTAAAAATTATATTGAGGGAAACAACAAATTTCAACATCTTTACGATTTATCAAGTAGAAAATTTGGTAGTGTTTGGGCGGAAACGCACATAAAAACGGTTGTGCCAAAATTAATAACTTCAACAACTTCAGATTTTGATTTTCTGTTACCACCTGAAAATATCCGAATAGAGGTTAAGGCTTCACGGGCAACTGATTCAAAAAGCAATAAATCTTTTGCGGAAAAATCTATTCTTTTTAGCTCTGATAAAAAATATGATATGAATTTTCAACAAATTAAACCTCGCCTTTGTGATGTTTTTATCTGGGTAGGAATTTGGCGAGACTTAATACAGTATTGGGTTCTATCCTCATTTGAAGTCGAACACAATTCAAGCTATACGGATAAACAGCATAAGGGAAATGTCGGCGAAGGACAGTTACATATAAAGCCGCAAAATATCAAAGAATTTCACAAATTTCTTGTCGAACCGGAAGACATTGAAGAAGCAATTCGTCAGGCTTTTATAAAAGAACGGAAACTTCGCAAATCATAATGTGCGGAATAGCAGGCTGGGCAAATTTAGAAAATAAACTTTCACAGAATCACAACGAAGCTGTTTTGCATTCGATGTGCGAGCGGATGAAGCATCGCGGTCCCGATTCGGAAGGAATTTGGCTCGGCGAATCGGTCGCGCTCGGAATGCGGCGGCTTTCGATAATTGATTTGCACACGGGCGAGCAGCCGGTTTATTCTGAAGATAAACAAATCGTCGTCGTTATGAACGGCGAGATTTATAATTTTCGTGAAGTTCGGCGAGATTTAGAAAGGCGCGGACACCGATTTGAAACGCAGACGGATACGGAGATTTTGCCGCATCTTTACGAGGAATACGGCGACGCGATGCTCGAACACATTAACGGAATGTTCGCGTTTGCTTTGTGGGACAAACGGCGCGAGAAACTTTTGTTGGCGCGTGATAGATTCGGCGAAAAACCGCTTTATTACGGCGTCTTTGACGGGCAATTAATATTCGCGTCCGAAGCGAAAGTTCTGCTGGAAAATCCGCGCGTCGAACCGGAATTAAATCTCGACGCGCTTCGGCAGTATCTTTCGTTCGACTACGTTCCCGCGCCCGCTTCGATTTATAAAAATATCTACAAATTGCCCGCCGCGCATCTTTTGATTTTGGAAAAGGGCGAAATAAAAACGCGTCGTTACTGGAATCTTTCGTGGCGAAAGCCCGCGCGTGAGCAAGGGCGCGACATTGAAAGTTCAAACGGAAACACACTTAATAACGTGCGTGTTTCTGCATTGAGTTTTGAGAAAGCCGCCACCAATTTGCGCGAGCTGCTTGCCGATTCGGTTAGAATGCGGCTTATTTCCGATGTTCCGCTTGGAATTTTATTGAGCGGCGGCGTTGATTCTTCAACCATTGCCGCTTTTGCGACGCAGTTTTCGAGCGAAAAAGTAAAGACGTTTTCCATCGGTTTTGAAGAAGATTCGTTTGACGAATCAAAATTTGCGCGCGAAGTGGCGGCGCATCTCGGAACGGAACATTACGAAGATAAATTAAGCGTCGATAAAGCGGCTGATTTAATTTCGGAAATCGGAACGTGGGTTGACGAACCTTTGTCGGACGGCTCTTTACTGCCGACTTTTCTGCTGTCGCGGTTCGTTAAAAAACACGTAACGGTCGCGCTCGGCGGCGACGGCGGCGACGAGATTTTCGCCGGTTATCCGATGTATTACGCGCACAAAGTCGCCAATATCTACGGCGCGATTCCGCAATTTTTGAGAAATGGTTTGATTGAGCCGATTGTCAATAATCTGCCGGTTTCAAACAAAAATCTTTCGTTCGATTATAAGGCGAAACGATTTGTGGCGGCGTCGAAATACGATTTGGTTACGCGTCATCATTCGTGGTTCGGCTCGTTTTCGATTGAGCAACAACGCGATTTGTTGACGCGAGAGGTTTTAGAGAAAACTTCCGGCGACATTTACAAAGGCGCGAAGGATTTATTGGAAATCTGCGATGCGGAAAATCAAATCGAGCAGATGCAGTTTCTCGATATGAATTTTTATCTGGCGGAAGATATTTTAACAAAGGTTGACCGCGCTTCGATGGCTGTGTCGCTGGAAGTTCGCGCTCCGTTTCTCGATTACCGCGTCGCCGAATTTGCCGCCGGTCTGCCGCTCGAATATAAATTAAAAGGCAGCGTCGGCAAATATATTTTGAAGGAAACGGTAAAAAATCTTCTGCCGAAATCGATTATAAAACGCCCGAAAAAAGGTTTCGGAATTCCGATTGCCGGTTGGTTAAAAGGCAAACTTAATCCGCTTCTGCACGATTTGCTCGCTTCGACACGATTAAAAAATCAAGGTTTGTTCAATCCTGATTTTGTGCAGAAACTAATTAGAGAACACGAAACAAACGTCGCTTCGCATCACAAACAACTCTGGACTTTACTGGTTTTTCAGCTTTGGTTTGATAATTTTTTGAAAAAACCATAGAACGCTCTATAATTAAAAAATGAAAAAGCCGACGATTTTATAAAATCGTCGGCTTTTAAGTTATTTACCTTCAGTTATTTACTGCGTAACGCTGAATTTCGCCGCGCCTTCTTTATATTGATTTGAAACGCGGTCTTTGATTTTGACCTTGATTTCGTAACTGCCGGCGGCGAGCGCGTTTGTCGGCAAAAGTCTTGCTAATGTTAAGCGCTGTCCGGCGTCCGACAAACCTTTCCAGTCTTCTTTTTGTGTCAAAATCTCTTTGCCGTCTTTCGACAAAACGTATTCGACATCGACCGCCGGGCGAAGCGTCGTCTGGTCGATTCCGGTGTTATAGACCTGCATATAAATTCCGACTTCCTGACCTTTTTTGTAGACGCCGGAAAGATTCGGAATGACTTTTTCAGTTCCGATAACGAACATTCCGCCGATGTCGCGCTCGGTCGTCGAATAAAGTTTCGACGCTAAAATCAGGCTCGACGTGCCGAGTTTGCTTTCTTCAAATTTCGGAACGGTAAAACCGATGCTGCGGATTCCTTTATTGCCGGAGACGACATCGCGGACGACGACATCGACTTTATAAGTCCCGGGCGTCAAGGCAATGGCTTTTTGATAAACCGATTTGCGGTCGCGCGTTTCGTTTAAATCGCTTTCGGTCGCGCTGGTCGTCGCCGAATCCTCGAAAATGCCGGAGCGTTTGCCCGAAACAGCCGTAATTTTTCCGAAGATGTTCATTCTCGCCGTCTGCAAGCCGCCGACATTATCAAAAACGAGTTCTTTATTGCTTGCCTGAACCGTAAAAGTCGTAATTACGCGGTCATCCGATTGGCGGAAAAAATCGACCTGCATATCGAAATCGAGCGGATTGTTATCGACCGAGCCGGAATCGCCGCCGGCAAGCGCCTGCAAATCAGGATATTTAACCTGCGGCGGACGCTGTAAGTTCGTGATAATTTCCAGACGGCGAAACGGGCTGTCCTGTTCGCGCTGGTAATTATTATTGCCGCCGCTGTTATAGCGGTCGCCTTTATTGCTTAATCCGAGCTGTTCGGAAGTAGTCAAACCCGCGCCGGGAACATTGCGGAGCGCGTCTTTTTCGTTGGCGTCGCGGGCGATTCGGTATTCGCCCGTGCCGGTCGGGTCAACGAATTCGATTTCGATTCCTTCGCCGACATTATCGAGATGGCGGTAAAACCAAGTCTCGAACGGATAAGTCGTCGTCGAGCCGCCGCCTTCGTAACTCGGACGGTCATAGCTGCCGCCGCTCGGATGCGATTCAACGCCGTCGGGCTTGCCGTAAGCGATGTAAATTCGCCCGCGGTCGGTTTTCCAGCCCGGAATTCCCGACGCGTAATGCTCGTTGGCGTAAGCGATGCGTTCGTAATATTCTTCGCGGTATTCGTTTTCTTCCGTATCGGGATTCGGGTCGCGCCGCCGCCAGAAATTTTCGATAAAGTTTTCGCGTTCCTCGTCGGTTTTCAGCGCGTTGAACGCCTTTTTTTCTTCGTTGGTAATAACGTAGAGAACGTCTTTATTGACCCAATCTTTATAAACCTTTTTGACTTCGACTTTAACCTTTCGGTCTTTTTGCGTCGCGTCCTGACCGGGCTGCTCCTGCGCCAGACCGATTGAAACGGTCGCCGCTAAAACCGACGCCGACAACACGATATTACGAATGAATATTTTTTTAGACATAACGATAAATTTCCTCGTTGTTAGATACCTGCAATAGAAATTGCTCATTCCCGCTGGCTGCTGATTTAATTTTTTAGCTTTAAAAAAAGATTTTAGATGGTAATTCTTAATCCTTCAAGATGCGCAAAAACCTGTCTGCGGTTGCCTGTTTCGCCCTTTGATAGAATTGTTTTAGATTGTTTCGGCTTTTGCCGGATTTTCCTGTATCTGATTATCGAACACTTCGGCGAAATTTTCAACGATTCGGTCTTCGACTTCCGCCAAATCAAGCTCGCGTCCCAGAATTTTTTCCATCGACGTTACGGGTTCGCCTTCACAGGCGATTATCAAATCGAAAAAGCTCAAATCCGTGTTCACGTTCAGGGCGAAACCGTGCGTCGTAACCCATCGTTTTATATGAACGCCGATTGCCGCGATTTTTCCCTCCGTCGTGTGAACGCCGGTCAAACCTTCGATGCGAAAGGCTTCGATGCCGAAATCGTTCATCGTTTCGATTAAAACCGCTTCCAAATCGCGCACGTATTTATGAACGTCCTCGCGTTCGGGCGATAAACTTATTATCGGATAACCGACGATTTGCCCGATGCCGTGATAGGTAACTTTTCCGCCGCGATTGGTTTCAAAAACCGAAACACCGAGAGCTTTTAATTTTTCGGGCGACGCTAAAACGCCCGTTTCTTTCGCCCGCCGTCCGATTGTAAAAGTGTGCGGATGTTCGAGCAAAAGAAGAAAATCGCGCTCGCGCCGCTCGATAACTTCGCGTTCGATTTCCTTTTGCAAATCAAGTCCCGCGTCGTAAGCGACCAGACCGAGACGGCGAACTTCCAACTGTCTTTTTCGCATCTTTGATTATGATAGAATCTTCCCGGCAAATTTACTATTTCAGAAGAAAATCCGAATATGAAAACAACTAAAATTTTCCCGGCGCTCGCCTTTTTCGTTTTGTGTCTGGCATTTTCGCACGTTCCGGCAAACGCCCAGAAGCGCAAGACGGCAAAACGTTCGGCTAAGACGATGGCAGCCGTTTCCTCTAATTTTGAGATAAAAAACGGCGCGGAGACAGTCTCGACGCAGCTTAAAAATCTAACAAGATTTATTTACGGTTTCGGCAACGTCGCTCAAATTATCGAAGACCTGGACAGAGACATCGCGGCGGGAAAAGCCTCGCGCGGCGCGCCGAACTTAAACGCGAAAAACAAGCGCGCCGTTCTTGCTACTATCAGAGATTTCCGCGCCGGACTCGCCGCGCTCGAAGTCGAATTTCGCACTAAACCGGCGCTGAAAAAATATTTATTTCAAATCAACGGCATCACCGACATCAGCGGCGACGCCGAAGACGAGGCGACGAGCGGACAATTCGTCCAATCGGGCAAAACGCTTCTGCTCATCGTCGAAAAACTCGCCGACACCTTGGCGGCGCTGCCGTAAGAAGGTATTAGCCACAGAGAACATAGAGAACATAGAGAAAAGAAATTATAAATAGTTTCAGTTAATTTATTTCCATTCTCCGTTTTCCATTTTCCATTCCTCTCCCTGTATTCTCTGTGTTCTCTGCGGCTAAAGATTTCCTTATTTCTCCAGATACGGACGCGCCTGCACGATGTAGATTCGCCCGTTCATGATTCCCCATTCGATGTCCTGCGTTTTCTTGCCGCCGAACGCGCGTTTTATATTAAGCGCGGCTTTCGCCAGATTTCTCGCCTGCAAATCGCTTAAGACACGACCTTTTTCGGCGCAGAAATCCGGCACTTCCTTTAAGTCGCCGCTTTCGTCAAAAACGAGCGCGTTTTTCTGCTGGGAAACGGTTTTTACAATCACCGAATTCGATGTCGGATTAAATAAAATCTGTTCGGGAATGCCGTCGTTATCGGCAATTTTCGAGTTATGCCCGCAGTTGGCGCTGATATAGACGGCGTTTTTGTGCAGCTCGTCAAACGGGTCTTTGGTAATCATCACGCCGCCTCTGTCCATATCGACGCCGAGCTGAACGAGCGCCGCCATATAAACGTCCGTCTGGCTGACGTAGTTTCTGACACGCGCTTCATACGCCTCAAATTTCCAGAGCGACGCCCACACTTTTTTCACCGCTTCGATTAAATTTTCATCCGTTTTCACATTCGGCACGCTCGAATAAAGTCCCGCGCCGGAAAAATTCGGCAAATCTTCCGAGTTTGACGAGCTGCGGACAAACACGCCGCGCCCGCCGAGCTGCGTTTTCCATTTTTGAACGATTTCCCGTTTTAACGCTTCGTCAAATTCGCCGTTTTGAATTTGTTTGCGAAACGCTTCGAGCCGCGCTCGCCGGATTTTCGGATTGTGGACAAAATCGTTGTCGAACGTAAAATCTTCGACCATTTTATCGAATCCGTTATCCTTCATAAATTTGTCATACCAGTAAAAAGAAACGCTGAAGCCGTCGGGAATGAGGATGCCGGGAATTTTCGCAAACATCATTTCGCCCAGATTCGCCGATTTCGAGCCGAACGAGATGCTGTCTTTTTTCCGCATTGCTTTTAGCGGCGCAAGTTTTTTGATGTTTAAGTTTACCGGCGGAATCTGCTGGTCGGGCGATTTGAATTTTTCCTTGATTTCGTCCAGATTGGCGCGGTCGAGCTTATAATCGGTCAGCTGCGCGTCGAGTTTATAAACGAAAGTGTCGTATTCCTTAAAAAGTTTGTCGGCGTCCTTGATATAAACGTTCGGCACGCCCCAGCCTTTCGCCAGAATATTGACGTGCGAGAGCGGCGTCGAAGGTTTCGCCACGATAATTCCGCGCACCGGCGGCAGACTCAATGGTAATTCCTTCAAAACGACGATTTCGTTGTCGCCGATTTCAACCGTGTCGTCGAGCTTGTCGATTATGTGTATGCGCCCGACGGCTTCGCCCGTATTTAAAGCCAGATACGCCTGATTTTTAATAATATCGCTCTGCAAAACTCTGTCGATGTTGAGTTTAGCGGAAACGTCTTCCTGCCGGATTGAATTCGGTTTATAGAAAACTTTTTCAAAAAACGTTCGATTGATAATTTCGTTTGCGAGTTCGAGATGTTCAGCGGTCGCCAAATCGCCTTCGTAAAGTTCCCACGTAAATTTTTCGACCGGCTTCTGCCACGCGATTGTGCCGACGATAAAACGCCGGTCTTCGTCGATGTAAATCGGTTTATAAACGTCGCCGCCTTTCGGAATCAGATAGTTCGCCAGCAGAAAATCTTTGTGAAAACGATATTTCTGCGAATTGACGTAATAGATTTTATTTTTGTTCCGGCGGTCGATAACGAACATCGCGTGCGGCAGCGCGAACGTGGTTCCCTGATGATATGTGCGCGCAATCGAATCGAAATCTTCCTGCGATTCGATTTCCGTTAAAGAACGTTTCGCCGAATCGGGCGTTGTCGGCATCGCGTCTTTCGGCTCGCGCGTCGGCGTCGGCTTTTCAGCCGTCTGCCCGAAAACAAGCGACGCCGAGACAGAAAACAAAATCAACCAATAAATAATATTTTTTCCGGTTTTCATTAAAGAATCCTTCTTCGTTTACGCAATTTTACAAAAAACGTTTGCGCAAAATCTTCGGCTCGGCTTTGTTTTCCAGACAAATATCCAAATCGCTGATAATTCCGTCTCTGAGACTGTAAATCCAGCCGTGAACGCTTAATTTCTGACCGCGCTCCCAGGCGTCGCGGACAATCGTCGTTTCGCCGACGTTCAGCACCTGTTCGATGACGTTTAACTCGGAAAGTTTATCCAGTTTTTCTTCTCCGGTCTTAAATTCGGCGAGAACTTTGTCGTAAAGATTCGCCGTGTCCTGAACGTGCCGCAGCCAGTTGTCAATCAAACCGTGCCGCTTATCTTCGAGCGCGGCAGTTACGCCGCCGCAGCCGTAATGCCCGCAAACGATGATATGTTTGACTTTAAGAGCATCGACCGCAAACTGTATGACCGACAGACAATTTAAGTCGCTGTGAACGACCTGATTGGCGACGTTCCGATGAACGAAAACTTCGCCCGGCATCAAGCCGACAATTGTATTTGCCGAAACGCGGCTGTCCGAGCAGCCAATCCAGAGATATTCGGGATTCTGCTGTTTCGCCAGATTGGAAAAAAAATTCGGGCGCTCGGCTTTTACGCTTTTCGACCAGTTTTTATTGTTTTCTAAAAGATGTTCTAAAGTGTCCACAATATTTATTTTATTTTAACACCGCTTCGATGGCATCACACGCCATTTTCGTGCCGTGTTCGACTCTGACGATTTTACCGGCTTCGACCGCGTTAGCTTTGTAATTTTTATTTTCGAGAAGCTCGCGCAATTGTTTTGCCGCCGTTTGCGCCGAATATTTTTCGCGTGAAATAACCTGTGCGACGCCGATTCGCTCGCAGCGCGCGGCGTTGTCCGGCTGGTCGTGGCTGTAAGGCATTATCAAAGCCGGAACGCCGGCGCGCAGAACCTGCGCGGTCGTCCCGACGCCGCCCTGATGAACGACGCACGCCGCTTTTTCAAAGACAAACGAATACGGCGCGTAATGGAAACCGACAATGTTTTCGTCCAGATTTTCCGGCGGCTGGTTGAAAATTCCGTATAAAAGAACGGCGCGGCGATTTAATATTCGCGCCGCTTTCGCACTTTCTTCAAAAAAATTTCCGGCGTCCATAACCGCCGCCGAACCCAATGTAAAGACAATCGGCGGCTCGCCCGCGTCGAGAAATTTCTGTAAATCTTCGGGCATTTTTCCCAAATCGTTTTGCCCGTCGTAAAAACAAAATCCGGTTTGCAAAGTCGGACGATGCCAATCCGGCTGCGGCTTTGCCAGAACTTTTGAAAACATCGCTAAGTGAAGCAGTTTTGAATATTTCTCTTCAAAAATCGGGTCGTGATTTTCGCTCAGACCGATTTGGCGGCGAAATTTCCGGTAAGGCTCAAACCAATCGCGCAGCGTCCAGCGCATAAAGGCGAAAAGATTTTTGTGAAAGCCGACAGGCAATGCCCGAAAAGTTTTTAACCATTGCGCTGTCGGATAAACATTCGGGTCGTGCGACGAGAAAAAGGAAATCGGCGCGAGGCTCGTCGAAATCCATTTGATTCCGGTTTTCTCGACCACTGATTTTGCCGGAAAAACGACTTCGCCCGTAATCAGTAAATCAGCGCCGGCGACCGCCCGCGTCAAATCTTCATACATCGCGTGCAAATTCGGAAAAAGAATTTCCCTGATAAGTTTTTCCGTTCCCTTTTCGGCGTCCATTATAACGCGCGCAAGCTCTCTGTTTTCAGGATTTATATCGGGGCGAAGCGAAAAAAATTCAAAGCCGAGCGCGTCGATTTTTTCGCGGTAAAACTCCATCGCGTTAATAGCGACGGCGTGTCCGCGCCCGCGCAGTTCGATTCCGAGAGCAAGCATCGGGTGCAGGTCGCCGAGCGAGCCGAATGTCGATAAAACGATTTTCATAAATTGGTCATTCGTCATCGCTCATTCGTCATTGGCAATCGAAAATTTGTCGCTTATATTCTTATAGACAAAGGAAAAAGAACGAATAACCAATGACGAATGACTAACTCACGTTTCCCGTTCTTCCTGCGTTTTTCTCTGTTTGACGCGCGTCCCGACTTGAAAACGAATGCTCAAAAAGAAACAGACCGCGCCGCCGACAGCCGCGACGAAAATGCCGTCCGTGTTGCCGTTCCACACAAAAAACGCGGCGACTCCGATTAGAATCACCGCCAAAATTTGAAAAAGTCTTTCCATTTTATCTGCGTTCGCTTTACTCGTTTCTGATTTCGTCCCGCGCGATTTCCCACGCCATTTTCTGCCTGCGATTCTTCTTTAAAAAAGTAGCGCACAATCAAATATATCGGCAAGACGATAAAAATCAAAAACGGCGAAAGTTTGCGCGCTCAAGTCTAAACCTTAAACTTAAAACTTAAATTTATTAAGATTTTCGTCCGACGCCTTTAAAACTCTCGCCCGAAAAAATTCCGCGCACGCCGCCGAATATCCGGCGCATCGCGCGGACGAATTTCGGCATAAACCAGACAAAGAAAACAAGGAATATTATTAAAACAATCGCAATCAAAACAGGCGCGAAAACGGCGAGAAACGCGCCGATAATGGCGATGCCGTCTTCGATAAACGAGAGCGCCCAATTGGAAATCGGTTCGGGCGAGACGTTTGCCGTCGCGCGCAAAGCGGCTTTCGTGCCGTGCGAAGACAACGCCAGACCGCCGCCGAGCAAACCGGCGATTATCGAAACGCCCGCGTCCATCTGATTAGTCGCCGCGTAAGCGACAACCGCGCCCGCCGGAACGCGTATAAATGTATGAATCACGTCCCAGACCGAATCGACATACGGAATTTTATCGGCGAAAAATTCGATTAAATATAAAAATCCGGCGACGCCGATAATCCACCAGTTATCGAGCGCGTCCAAACCGCCGGGCAAATGCGTCGCGCCGAATTTCTGGAGAATTCCCAAAATCGTTATCGTCGCGTAGAGATTGATGCCGGAAGTCCACGCCGAACCGAACGCCAGGCTCAATGTCGAAAACCAATCCATTATCGTTTCTCCTTTTACAATCCTAAAGTTTGCCGCAAAGCGTCGCCGATTTCGTTCATTCTCTCCAATTTGCCGATAACGCGATTTATATTCGACAGAGAAATCGTCGCCAAGTTGTCCGTCATCACAACCGAATCGAGCAATAAACCGCTTTGTTTTCCCTGTTCGGTTTCGCCTTTAATCAAAACACGCGATTTGTGATTTGCGCGGCTCAAATTACTGCTAATCATTGCTAAAATGATTTGCGGAAGATTCGTGTCCAAATCGTCAGCCTGAATTATCAAAGCCGGACGCAGCTTTGCCGTTCGCAAATCGGAGTTCGGAAACGGCACAAGCACGACATCGCCGCGCTTAACCGCGTTTTTCGAGATTTGATTTGGCATTATCGTAATCGTTGTAAACGTCGAGCGCGGAATCGTTCCAATCTTCAAACACGGCGAATTTTTCGCGCAGCTCGCCCGCTTGATTTTCATCGATTTCCAGAGTTTTCAAATCAATATCCTTATTTTCAATAAAAGTTATTAACACTTTTGCCTGTCTGACGCCCGAAATTGATTCGAGCAATTCGATTTTGCCGTCTTTATAAATTCCTTCAACCGTCAGCATCTCATTTTCTCCTCGTGTCATTTATTAATCATAATGTCATTCGTCTTCTTCCGCGCCTTCCGATTCTCTTTTGAAGCCGAATTTTTCCAGTCGATACTGCAAAGTTCTGAACGTTAAGCCGAGCATTTTCGCCGATTTCGTGATGTTGTTGTCGGTGCGCTCCATCGCCTGCATTATCAAGCTGCGTTCGACATCTTCAAAATTGACGCCGTTCGGCGGCAGCTTGAAAAGCGCGTCGGCGTTTGCCGCTTCCGGCGTTGGAATATTCTGCATTTCCGGCGGCAAATCGTCGAGCGTTATCGTGTCGTTTTCGCAGAGAAGCGTGGCGCGTTCGATTGCCGATTCGAGCTGGCGGACGTTTCCCGGATAGTCGTAATTTTCCAGCAGTTTTTTTGCTTCATTGCTCAATTTTATTTCGCGTTTCGTGTCGCGCGTGTGTTTTTTGAGAAAATAATCAATCAGAACGGGAACGTCCGAACGCCTTTCCCGAAGTGCCGGAAGCTCAATGGAGAGAACATTTAAACGATAATACAAATCTTCGCGGAAACGTCCTTCCTGCGACATCTTCAGTAAATCGCGGTTGGTCGCCGCCACAACGCGCGCATCGACATTTAATTCCTTTGTTCCGCCGACGCGCCGGATTTGTTTTTCCTGCAAAGCGCGCAGTATTTTCGCCTGCAAAGCGATGTCGAGTTCGCCGATTTCGTCCAGGAAAAGCGTTCCGCCGTCGGCGACTTCAAAAAGTCCTTTCTTTTCATTAACCGCGCCGGTGAACGAGCCTTTTTCGTGTCCGAAAAGCTCACTCTCAAGAAGATTTTCGTTTATCGCCGCGCAGTTGACGGCTTGAAACTGCTCGTCGGTGCGCAAACTGTTTTTGTGAATCGAGCGCGCAATCAATTCTTTTCCCGTTCCCGATTCGCCGCGAATCAAGACGGTCGAATTGGATTTCGCCACTTTCAGAATCATCTTTTTAACTTTGTCCATCTCCGGCGAGCTGGAAATAATTTCCGTATCCAAAGTTGAAAGTTTGTTTAAGGCGCGCGAAATCGTATCCAATAATTTCTGGCGGTCATACGGTTTCTGCAAATAATCGAACGCGCCCAGACGAAGCGCGTCAACTGCCGAATCGACCGTTCCGTGCGCTGTTAAAAGCAGGACGATAATAGACTTATCGAAATCGGTCAACTGCTTTAACAAATCCAGCCCGCTCATTCCCGTCATTTTCAAATCGGTCAAAACAAGGTCGAAATGCCGGTCGGCGACAAACTTCATCGCCGCCTCTCCGCTTGATGCCGTCGTTACGTCGTAACCCTCGCCCGACAAAATCATCTCCAAAATCTCGCGCTGAGATTTCTCGTCGTCAACTACTAAAATCGATTTTCTAGCCATATTTTTATTTTGCCACAGAAAATATTTAGCCACGAACAAACACGAAATTTCACGAAAGAAGAAAAGAGAAAATCGAAGAAACAAAATCACGGAAATTCAAAAATAAATTTGTTTTTTGTTCGTGTTTATTCGTGTTTGTTCGCGGCTAAATCTTCCGCTTTCGGTAATTTCACAATAAATTTTGTGCCTCCATTTAGCTTCGATTCGACCGCAATCGTTCCATTATGAACTTCGACGATTTTCTGCACAATCGCCAGACCTAAACCCGTGCCGGTTTCTTTGGTCGAAAAATACGGCTCGAAGATTTTCGCCAGACTTTCTTCGGAAATTCCTTTGCCCGTATCATTGATTTCGATTTTAACGAAATCGGCGTCGGGCGAGATTTTCACGTCCAGATTGCCGCCGGTCGATTCCATTGATTGGACGGCATTGATAAAAAGATTGTTGAAAACCGAGCGCAAAGATTCGGCGTCGCCTAAAATCGGCGACGCGTTTTCGGTTTCGGCGAGGCTGATTTTGATATTCTGGTCTTCGGCTTGCGCTTCGACGATACGAAGCGAATCTTCAATAACGTTTTTGGTATTAACCGGCTGCAAATTGGCTTTTGCCGGGCGCGAATAACTTAAAAAATCCGTTATTTGCTGGTTGATGCGCGCAACTTCGGTCTTGAGCTGAGAAGTTAATTTATCGAAACTCTCCTTTTTGTCGGCATCTTCGGGCGCGAATTTGGCGCGTAGATGGTCGAGCGTTAAGTTGACGTAGTTTAACGGGTTGCGGATTTCGTGCGCGATTGCCGAGCCTAATCTGCCGACGACCGCCGATTTTTCCGCCTGCTGCAACTGCGCTTCAAGCTCGCGCGTTTTTTCCAGTTCGGCAGTCATTTCGTTAAAGCGCAAAGTTAATTGACCGATTTCATTGGCGCTGTTTCCGTTTTTAACCCGAACGCTCAAATCGCCTTCGGCGACGCGCTGCGCCGCGTTTGAAAGATTGGCGAGCGGGCGCGTAAACCGCCAGACGAGAAAAATCGTAACGAGCGTCGAAATCGATAAAATAGCGAGCGTGTAGACGAGCGGGCGCGCCGCTTTGTTGGCGGCTTCGGCTTTGTCGGTTTTTAAAATCACCATCACGTAATACCGTCCCTGATTGGTTTCAATCGGAACGGCGTGCGTTTCGCCGTCGGTGCTATCGTCGGCTGTCGCTTCGGCGTTTGGAAATTTTCGGCGGTCTTCGCCGAGACGTTCGGCTCCCACAAGCGGCGGCAGATTCTGCAATTCACTCAAATTCCGGTAAACCGTTTCTCCGTTTTCGTTTTCCGTCGGCAGATACTGGGAATTTAAGCTGTCGTAAATCTGCCAATCGGGATTGACGACAATGATGTCTTTAATGCGCATCGTCGTGCTTTCGTCGAAAAACGTCTGACCTTCCCTTTTGACAATATCTTCGATGCGGTCTTTAGAGGTAACGCCGTTGATGCCGAGCGCGATTCCGGCAACTAAAGCCTGCGTCTGCATCTGGCGTAAATCATCGTTTTCTCTTTGAGTTTTAAGATTTAAATAATACTGCACGCCGAGCGTCGCTATTAAAAGAAGCGCCAGAATTACCAGAAGACTGCCGCGAAATGTGTTGAAAAAATTCATATCCGTTAGAAGCCGAAAATTTGAAAATGGTTTTTCTTGCCGTTTCCGTATTTTGAATGTTATATTCTTATTTAGCTTTTGAAGCAAAGTTTTTGGGCACACGGAATTTTTCGACGTTTTAGACTTTTAGAAAAAATTCCAACTCTCCGCCCGAAGTTCACCATAATAATTTTCATATAATAAAAAAGAGGATACCGCCGATGTTTTATGACGCTAAAAAGTCGTATTTTAAACTTTTGTGGGTTGTTTTTGTAATCTTTGTTTTCTTTTCCGCAAATGCGCAGGCTCAAAAAAAGAAATCTCCCGCCGGCAGGAAAAAGACTCCAGCCGCAAGCCAGACTGCATCGAAATCAGCTAAAAATCAGGCGAGCGATAAAAAAGCCGATAAAAAATCGACGGCAAAAGAATATGCCTCAAAACAAATTTCGGCAAAAGGCGAACAGGACGCCTCGAAAAAAGATAAAAACGCGGACAGCAGAAACTCGAAAGATAAAACCGCAAAGGATAAAACCGCCGCGACCGCAAAAACGCGTCAAGCCGACTTAAAAAAACAAGCGGAAGACAGACGCCTTGCCGAAATTCGTCAAGCCGAAGAAGACGGACGGCGCGAGATTGAAGCGGCGCGTCGTCAAGCCGCATTGGAAGAAAAACGCCGCCGCGAGCAAGCCGCCCGCGAAGCCAGAGCGCGCGCCGTCGCCTTCGAGCGCGGACTGCGCACCGAAACAATCGAAAATATCGCCGCCGACAACACCGAAGGCGAAGATTTGGAAGTTCGCCGCGCGGCGATTTCGGCGCTCGGAAACAGAGCCGGAATGATTGTCGTAATGGAGCCGCAGACCGGCAAAGTTCTCTCAATCGTCAATCAGGATTGGGCGATTCGGCACGGCTACAAACCGTGTTCGACCATCAAACTGGTTACGGCAATCGGCGGCTTAAACGAAAATGTCATTAACGGCTACGACGGCAGCATCGCGGCGCGTCCGTTTCCGATGAACTTAAACGACGCGCTGGCTTTTTCAAACAATAAATATTTTCAAAACGTCGGCGCGAATCTCGGCAATAAAAAAATGCTCGCCTACGCGCAGATGCTCGGTTTGGGACGACCGACCGGCATCAACAGCGAAGGCGAAACCGGCGGCAGACTTCCCTTCGGCAACTCAAACGCGCGCGTTTATTCGCACGGCGACGATTTTGAAGTCTCGCCTCTACAGCTTGCCGTTCTGGTTTCGACTATTTTCAACGGCGGAAAAATCATCGTCCCGCACGTTCCGCGCACCAGATTTGAACAGACGAATTTTAATATGACGACGCGCGGCACGGTCAATCTTTCGACCAATAAACTACAGGGCGTCATTCCGGGAATGATTGGCGCGGGCGCTTACGGAACAGCCCGGCGCGGCGTCGATTCGTCGCTCGGCATCGCCGGAAAAACCGGCTCCTGCACAGGCGGCGGTTCGTGGCTCGGACTTTTCGCGTCCGTCGCGCCGATTGCAAATCCGAAGCTCGCCGTCGTCGTCATCACGCGCGGACAAGCCGAACGCGGAAAATACGCGGCGGCGGTTGCGGGGAAAATTTATAAATCGTTAAGCTATCGCCTTCAGGAAAGAGGCGCGCAGCCGCTCATTGCGCAAACGCCGGCGGCGATTGTTAAGCCGCAGCCGAAAATCGACGCCAAAACCGCCGCTCTGCTTGACGAAGACGCCGAAGGCGCGGAAGACGCCGAAGATAACGACGCGCTCAGCAACGGCAAAAAAGGCGGCGCGGATAATATGGTAAAAGCCGCGCCTTTTGAAAAACTGGTAAAGAAAACGGGAAACTCGACTCCGGTTTTTTCGCCGGTTGTCATTACCGTGAAAAAAGAAAAAATCGAAACAACGCGCCCGCGCATCGTTTCCAATAAATAATCAGGCTGAAAAAAGAAGATTCAAACTCTCCGGGACGACCGTTTTAATAACGTCCCGGAGAGTTTGAATTTTGGAAAGCAATCGGTCTTTCTTTGGTTTGAACCTTGACACAAGCACAAGCCGTGCGTGATTATTTAGCTTTCCGCGACTGTTGTTCGGCGTTTTATTTTTGATAATCTTTCAGGTCGGAACGAATTTGTGAAATTGCAAAAAGTGGCAACTTTTTTTTTGAGCAATACATCTGATTTTCGCAAAACCTGAACACCCGCTCAGTCGTGAATTTGCAAAAACTTACAGTATCGAAAACGCACAGAGGAGACATTTCAAATGAAAAATATTTTTAGAGTTTTGGCGCTTGCAGTTTTAATGACGGCTTTTAGCGCCGCGACCGTTACGCCGATTTTCGCACAGGACGACATCGCCGCAAAACAAGCGCTTTACAAAAAATATACGGACAATTACGCCGGCACGCTCGACCAGAAACAGGTCGCCATCGACGCCGCCAAAGAATATATCCAGAAATACGGCGCGAATGCCGACGACAAGGATCAGGTAGATTATTTTCAAAAAAATCTTCCGGCGCTTGAAACGGCGGTTCGCAAGGCGCAGGAAGGCGCTAAGTTCGGTAATACCGTCAAGCGTTTCGACACCAGTTTTCCAGCTGGTAACTACGATGAAACCTACGCGAGCGGACGCGAGCTTCTGGCAAAAAATCCAGAACTGCTCGACGTGCTTATCGTTTTGGGTTCAATCGGTTACGACGAATCTTTGAAAACTCCGCCGAATACGAAATATAACGCCGATACGATTAATTACGCGAAAATGGCGATTCAAAAAATCGAATCCGGCACGACTTCCAAAAATTACGGCGCGTTCGGAATTTATACTTACGGAGATTATCCGCGCTCGGAAACAAATAAAAACGATAAGTTTCCCGGTAAAGATAACGCTTTAGGCAATTTGAATTTCAAAATCGCTTATCTGACGTATCTTAATCCAGGCACGAAAAAAGACGCGATTCCATATTTTTACAAAGCCAGCAAATACGATTCTTCGGTCAAAAATCTTCCGCTAATTTACCAGGCAATCGGCGATTCGTATTTCGAGCAAGCCAAACAGCTTAATAAACAGGGCGAAGATTTGGCAAAAGCGGCGGGCGACAAAGATACGGAGGAATCGATAGCTAAAAACTCTTTAGCCAAAGGTTACGCCGACCGCGCGATTGACGCTTACGCGAGAGCTTATAAACTTGCCAGCACCAATCAGGCTGTCAAAAAAGAATATAAGGACGGTCTTTATAAATTGCTCCAGGAACTTTTCAAATTCCGTTACAACGGCAAGACCGACAGTTTGGATACGTTTGTCGCGTCGGTTATGAGCAAACCGATGCCCGACCCGACAACGACCGTATCTCCGGTTGTCGAAGCGACTCCGGCGACGACGACAACCGGCGCTTCAATGTCGTCAGTTTCCAACACAACTGTTGACGACGCGCCGGCGGCTTCGAGCGGTTCGCCATCCAAAACATCGGCGACAGGCGCAGCAAAAACATCGACGACGGCAGCGCCCGCCGCGAAAGCTCCGGTTAAAAAGCCCGCGCCGAAAAAGAAAGGAACTCGTTAATTTTTCTTCGGCAAACTCTAAAAATAAGAAAGCCGCGCGCGAAAATTTTCGCGCGCGGCTTTCTTTTTGGCGACGAAATTCTTAGAATTAGCGTGCTATGTCAAACAATTTCGCGGCTTTGGAAAATCTTCTCGGCTATAAATTTCAAAACCTCGCGCTGCTCGAACGCGCCGTAACGCATCGTTCGTGGGCGTATGAAAAAATGCCGTTCGGAGAAGAAGCGGAGATTCGCGGGCTGCAAAACGAATCGCTCGAATTTGTCGGCGATTCGGTGCTTGGGCTTGCCGTCGCCGAACAGCTTTATATTCTTCATCCGAAATCGACCGAAGGCGATTTGAGCCTGATGAAACATCATTTGGTCAGCGCCGAAACACTGGCGAAACAGGCGCAGAAACTCGATTTGGGAAAATTTATGCGTGTCGGGCGCGGCGAGGAAAAAACCGGCGGCAGGCGTAAACAGGCGCTGCTCGCCGACATTCTCGAAGCCGTCATCGCCGCGATTTTCTTCGACACCGGCTATATTTCGGCGCGTGTCTTCGTCAACAGAATTTTCGCCGAAGAATTTCGTCGCGCGACGCCGAAAACATCGCTCGATTATAAAACGCTGCTGCAGGAAACTTTGCAGAAAGACAAACGTCCCGCGCCCGAATACAATCTGATAAAAACGACCGGACCGCCGCACGAATTGACGTTTTTTGTCGAAGTGGTCTGGGACGCGGGAAAAATCGACGCCGAAGGCAGCTCGATAAAATCAGCCGAAATGCTGGCGGCGAGTCTGGCGCTGAAAAAAATAAACAAAGAAAGCGCTAAAGCCGTAAAAAAGAATTAAGATATAGATTCCTGCCGGATTTTTTTTATTTATGAGTAAAAGTGTAGAAACAGTCGAACAATCCGTCGCTGCAAAACCGCTCGGACCGCCGAAAAGCGCCGCGCGCGAGTATTTTGAATCGTTTGTCGTAACCTTGATTATGGCGATTTTCGGAATGACTTTTATTCTGCAAGCCGTAACCGTTCCGACCGGCTCGATGCAGAATACGATTTTAATCGGCGATTATCTGCTCGTCAATAAATTTATCTTCGCGCCCGGCGGAAAACCTTTGCCGTTTCTGCCGCAGCGCGAAATTAAGCGCGGCGACATAATCGTCTTTAAATATCCGGGCTTTCGCGATAATCCCGGCAAAGACCGCGCGCGCGGCATAATTCCGTATCAGGTAAATTACGTCAAACGCGTTATCGGTCTGCCGGGCGAAACTGTCGAGTTTCGCGGCAATCAGGTTTTTATAGATGGTCGGCTTCTGCCCGAACACCGGCTCGTTTCAGACAACCCGTATGTCGAAACGGCGGCGGACGCAGCCGATGTAGAACCGCTTAAACCGAATGAAAATTACAGCGTAATGTATTCGGAAGATTCGATGCAGGCAGTCAAACAGGGCGCGTCGGCTGTCAAAAAAGATATGAATTTCGGAGTCGCCGGAAAGATTACGAAAGTTCCCGAAGATTCGTATTTCGTGATGGGCGACAACCGCGACAACAGCGAAGACAGTCGTTTCTGGGGTTTCGTCAATCGTGATTTGGTTATCGGAAAAGCGATGTTCGTCTACTGGTCTTGCGACCGCGGCGCGTCCGGCGGCAGTATGCTCGGCTGTATCACAAATCCGAGACTCGACCGAATCGGAAAATTAATCAGGTAACAAAACCGCGAAAAAAGGGAAAAATAAAAAGCGGCAGTTTTGCCGCTTTTTATTTTTCCCTTTTTCATTTAAAGTGTTTATAAAATGAAATTCAACTTTAATGATGAAGTCGGCGACGCGCTCGAAACCGGAAAACCCGTCGTCGCTCTCGAATCGACCGTTATCGCGCACGGTTTGCCGTATCCGCGAAATCTCGAAACCGCGCGGAATCTTGAAAAAATCGTTCGCAAAAACGGCGCGATTCCGGCGACGATTGCCGTTTTCGACGGCGAATTTCACGTCGGCTTAAACGAAAATCAAATCGAACGACTCGCTAACGATAAAAACATCAGAAAAATATCCCACCGTGATTTGCCCGTTGCAATTGGAAAAAAGTTAAACTGCGCGACAACTGTTGCGACGACGAGCTTTATTGCATATCGCGCCGGAATCGAAGTTTTTTCGACCGGCGGCATCGGCGGCGTGCATCGCGGCGAGTTAAACGACATTTCGGCAGATTTGCCGGAACTGGCGCAAACGCCGGTTGTCGTCGTCTGTTCGGGCGCGAAAATCGTTCTGGATTTGCCCGCGACAAGAGAATGGCTGGAGACGAACGGCATTTGCGTTCTCGGTTTCGGATGCGAAGAAATGCCCGCGTTTTATTCGAGAAAAAGCGGTCTGCCTGTCGATGAACGAGTCGAAACCGCGCGTGAAGTCGCCGAGATTGCGCAAGCGCGCAGCGAACTGAAAATGCAGAACGCGATTCTTTTAACCGTTCCCGTTCCATCCGAATTTGAAATCGAGATTGAAGAATTAGAAAATATTTTAAGCGAATCTCTGCAATTAGCCGACGAGAAAAACATTCGCGGCAAAGAAATCACGCCGTTTCTGCTCGCGCAAATGTCTGAAAAAAGCGCGGGCAAAACTCTGGCGGCAAACGTCGCGCTTCTTGAAAATAACGCTCTGGTTGCCGCTCTGGTCGCCGTCGAGATAAAAAAGTGAAAAATTCGGAAGTCGTTTTCAGACAATAAAAAAACGGCTTTGATATTAGCTTTTAGTTTTTCGCTTCCCGTATTCTTTTTTCTTTCGCCTGACTTTCTCAAATGTTATGATGTTTATCAGGCAGACGTTTTTCTCTTTTAAGGCATCAAAGATTTACAAAATAATTAGTCCGAACTACAAATAATTTTATGGCAGATATAGACGCATACAAAGATAAATTCAGCGATAGCGGCAGGCGTGTTTTGGAAACGGCTTTGGGCGAATCAAAGAAGCGCGACCAAAATTATGTGTCGATTGAACACATTCTCCACGCGATTGCCAATGAAGAAACGGAACTTTTTAACGCGACGATGCGCGATTTGGCGGTTGACCCGCGCTCGGTTCGTCTGCTGATTGAAAAACGACTCGATTCGAGCCGCCAGCACACGGGCAAAGGCTTTCGCATCGCGCCCGAAACTACCGACTTATTTAAAAAATCAATGGACAGAGCGCGCTCGCAAGGTCGGCGCGTTATCGAAGGAAGCGATATTTTTTATGTGATGTCGAACGACGAGCGCAGCATTTTAAACGACGTTCTACAAAACTTGGGTGTGCCTTCCGAAGAAGTCGCGCAGACGGCACGGACGCGAATTCGCAAAATCGAAAAAGAAGAAGAACGGGCGCGTAAGAAATATGAGCTGCCGTCATTTCTCAAACATTTCGGCGTGTCCTTAAATAAATTAGCCAGACAGGACAAAATTCCGCCGACAATCGGGCGCGAGAAGGAAATTCTGCAAATGATGGAAATCCTTTCGCACCGCGAGCGGTCGAATTCGCCGATGCTCGTCGGCGAACCCGGCGTCGGTAAAACGGCGGTCGTCGAAGGCTTGGCGCGAATGATTGAATTAGAGCCGGAAAAAGTTCCGGCAAGACTGCGCGACGCGCATATCGTTCAGCTTCAAATGGGCGGTCTTGTCGCCGGAACGATGCTGCGCGGAATGTTTGAAGAACGCATCAAAGGCATTATCGATGAAGTAAAAGAAAAGTCCGACATCGTTCTTTTCATCGACGAAGCGCACACGATTATCGGCGCGGGCGCGGCGATGGGAACTTCGTCGGACGCCGGAAATATGTTCAAATCGGCGCTTGCCCGCGGCGAGCTGAGAATTATCGGCGCGACGACTTTGACCGAATATAAAGAATATATCGGCGAAGACGAAGCCCTTGCAAGACGTTTCCGTCTGGTCAAAGTTGACGAGCCGACAATCGAAGAAACCAAAGAAATTCTTTACGGCTTGCGCCCGCGAATGGAGAAAAACTATTCGGTTACGATTTCCGACGAAGCGATAAACACGGCTTTAGAGATGTCGCCGAAATATATTCGCAATCTGCATCTTCCCGACAAAGCAATCGGCTGGTTAGATACGGCTTCGGTCAAAGTCGAAATCAACGAACCGGCGTCGATGGTCGTTCGTCCCGAACATATTATCGAAGTCATTTCGCAGGAATCGCGCATTCCGCAGGATATGATTTTTCGTGAGACGACAGACCGTTTTTCGGTGATGGAAGATTCGCTCGCCAACAGAATTATCGGGCAGAAAGACGCGGTTAAAGCTGTTGCTCAACGCCTGCGTCTTAATAAAGGACCGCTCAAAGAAAATCATTACAAACCCGACGGCGTTCTTTTGTTTTTAGGTCCGACGGGCGTCGGTAAAACCGAATTAGCCAAAGCGGTTGCCGAATTTATGTTCGGCGACGAGCAGAAAATGGTTCGCATCGATATGAGCGAATACGGCGAAGGAACTGTCGGAATCGAAAAACTTATCGGTATGCCGCGCGGCATTGTCGGCTCGGAGCGCGGGGGAATTTTGACCGAACAGTTAAGGGAAAATCCATACACGGTTTTACTTTTGGACGAAGTTGAAAAAGCCAATCCGTATTTGATGAATATTTTCCTGCAAGCCTTTGACGAAGGCTGGCTGACCGACGGGCGCGGCAAGAAAGTTTATCTATCTGACGCAATCGTTATTATGACATCGAACTTGGGTTCGGATAATTTCAAAAAATACGAAAAACCGCTCGGCTTCGGTATGAAATCGCGCGGCGAGATGAAGGAAATCAGAAGCGACGTGATGAAAGCCGCCGAAACGAGATTTTCGCCGGAATTCAGAAATCGCATTGACGAAATCGTCATCTTTTCGCCGCTGACGATGGACGAAGTTCGCGCCATTGCCGGAATTTATTTGAATAAATTAAAACGCCAAATGGAACGACAGGGAAAAATCATCGAAGTTACTGAAGCCGCCATTGATTTGCTGACCGAAAAAGGTTTCTCGCCCGCATACGGCGCGAGATTTTTGAAACGGCACATCGACGAGAAAGTGAAACTTCCGATTACGAACGCCTGGAAAACGGCTGTCAGATTTAACGTCGATGTCGAAGACGGCGAAGTTGTCGTTAAACCGATGGAAGCATTCAACTTAAATTAACCGGAAAAAATTATTTCGTTTTGAAAAGGCTTTGGTGATAAAATTTCATCAAAGCCTTTTATTTTAGAGAAAATTATGCCGGAAACTTACAAAGCCATTCTGCGCGGCAATAAAATCGAATGGGAAACCGACGCACCGAAGTTTTTACAGAAGAAAAAACCGGTTGCCGTTTATGTAACCGTTATCAATGAAAATGATGAATCGGATTTGCCTAACGGCGAAAAAATGGCTGAAGCCTTAAACAAAATCGCTGCTACAGGTGGTGTTGCAACAATCGAAAACGCGAGCGACTGGCAGCGCGAGCAAAGGCTGGAGAGAAACCTCGTCGGGCGCGAAAAACGATGATTCTCGACAGCAATATTATTATTTATTCGACAAAACCGGAATACAATTTTTTGCGCGAGTTTATTGCGGAAAACTCGCCTTCGGTTTCCGCCGTCAGCTATGTCGAAGTTCTCGGCTATCACAGATTAACCGTTGAAGAAAAAGAACTTCTCGAACAATTTTTTTCTTCGACGCGAATTTTACCGATTTCAAAAAAAGCGATTACAAAAGCCGTCGGGCTTCGTCAGACAAAGAAAATGACTTTGGGCGACGCGCTGATTGCAGCAACAGCATTAGTTAATAATGCTGTTTTAGTTACAAATAATACGGCGGATTTTGATTGGATTGCCGAACTGAAATTATTTAATCCTTTGGAGAAGATTTGATGAAAAAAACATTACTCTCACTGTTGTCTGCTTTGATTTTCTGCAATCTCGCTTTCGCGCAAAATCAATTGGCTGACACCAAAGTCGAAGCGATTGTAAAGCGCGCGGTTGAAAATCTCGGCGGCGAAAAATATTTGCGTGCAACCACGCAAATCGGGCGCGGGCGCTACAGCGTTTTGCGCGACGGCGTTCTTGTTTCGTTTCAATCTTTTGTTGACGTGATGATTTTTCCCGATAAAGAACGCACCGAATTTAAGACGGGCGGCGCGAAAAATGTGCAGACTAACGACGGCGGCGCGGGCTGGATTTTCGACGGCGAGGCGCAGGTTATCAACGTGCAGTCGAAAGAGCAGATTGAAAATTATAAGCGCGGACTTCGGACGAGTCTCGACAATCTTCTACGCGAAAACTGGCGGAAAGAAAACGCGAAACTGCAATTCGGCGGCAGAAGACAAGCCGGTTTGGGCAGAAGAAACGACGTTGTAAAACTGATTTTTGCCGATGATTTAACGGTCGAGTTTGAATTCTCGGACGACGGAATGCCCGTAAAATCAATTTACAAACGGAAAAACGGTGAAGAAACAATTACGGAAGAAGACCGTTACGCCCAATTTATTGAAGTTCAGGGAATAAAAACGCCGTTCATCGTTGACCATTTTTCAAATGGAGCGCAGACCAGCCGCGTAAATTACGAATCGGTCGAATTTAACAAAGCGATTCCCGATTCGATTTTCGCCCAGCCTAAGAATGTTAAAGAATTGAAAAAAGATTTGAAATTGTAAGAAATCAGCCACAGAGGACGCAGAGAAACACAGAGAGCTTTATATACAAAAAGACGGAAAGAATACAAAATAAAATCGAAATTATTTGTATTCTTTCCGTCTTTTTGTATTTTACCTCTCGTATTTCTCTGTGTCCTCTGTGGCTAAAAACTCCTAAATAAACGCAAAATCGAATTGCTGGATATGAACCGACGAATCGCCCGTAACATCGACGTTTCCGAGATACGCTTCGATTTCTTCTAAAACGACTCGTTCCGATTCGCGCAAAGCCTTTGAAACGTCCGGGTGAACCCGCAAAGTCGTCTGGCGAACGTCGTCGAAATGTTTCGCGAGCCGTCTGGCTTCTTCTAAAATCTCGAAACAGACGGTTTGCGGCGATTTGACCCAGCCCGCGCCTTCGCAGTAATCGCACGGCGCGCACATTGTTCGCTCTAACGATTGTTTGACGCGCTTGCGGGTCATAATTATCAAACCGAAATCGTTGAACGATAAGACTTTCGTCGGCGATTTGTCGCTCGAAAGAGCTTCCTGCAAGGCTTGCGAAACCTTATGACGGTTGCGGCGGTCTTCCATATCGATTAAATCGAGAACGATAATTCCGCCCAAATCGCGCAGGCGAATCTGGCGGGCGATTTCGTCAACCGCTTCCATATTCGTTTTCGTAATCGTGTCTTCGAGCCGGTTGCTGCCTCTGCCGACAAATTTTCCGGTATTGACATCGATGGCGACGAGCGCTTCGGTTTGGTTGATGACGAGATAGCCGCCGGATTTTAACCAGACGCGCGGTTTTAAAGCCTTGTCGATTTCTTCCTGAACGCCGTAGGCTTCGAGAATCGATTCTTCGCGCGTGTAAAGTTTGACGCGGTTGACCATTTTCGGCTGGATGCGGTTGACGAATTCGATGGTTCGCAAATATTCTTCTTCTGAATCGACGCGAATCGCCGTGTATTCGTCCGACAAATGGTCTCGAAGAAGTCTTTGAATAATATCTAAATCCTGATGAACGAGCGCCGGAGATTTTGCTTTTTCAGAAGATTTTTTAATATCGAGCCACGTCCGAACCAAATAACGCGCGTCCTGCCGCAAATCTTCTTCCGAGATGCCGACGCCCGCCGTTCTAACGATAAAACCGCCGGACGGAATGTTTTCTTCCTGTTTGATTTTTTGAATCAAAGTTCGCAGGCGTCCGCGCTCGCCCGCCGATTCGATTTTGCGCGACACGCCCAAATGCTCGATTGTCGGCATATAAACGATAAATCTGCCGGGCAGAGCGATGTGCGACGTGATGCGCGCGCCTTTTTTGGCAATCGGTTCTTTGGCGATTTGGACGAGAATTTCCTGACCTTCGCGCAGTAAATCGCTGATTGTCGGCTGCGGCGGACGCGGCGGGCGCGAGCTGCGCGATTCGCGGTTATCTCGCGGCGCATCACGCGAATCGCGCGGCGGGCGATTGTCGCGCTGTTGTTCACGATTGCCGCGCGGCTCACGATTATCACGAACTTCCCGATTATTATCACGCGGTGCATCCCGATTATCGCGAGAATCTCTCGCATCGCGTTTGTTACTGCCGCCGACGTTATTGTTGTTTCTATTATTATTCGGGCTGCCGCTGCTTGCGCTGTCGCCGCCGTTGGCGCTTTGCGGTTCGGAATCGACTGCTTCCTGCACAATTTCGCTTCCTTCGTCCGTGTCCGAATTCTGCTGTTCTTCTTCGGAACGAGCGCCGCCGGGACGCCGCCGCCCGCGACCGCCGCGCCTGACCGCCATTGACGCATTTTCGTCAGATTCCTTAACACTCGCTTCGGCATTTCCCGACGATTCGGATTTAGAAGATTTCTTGCCGCCGCGATTTTTCTTGCGGCTTGCCGCCGGTTTCGGCGCGGTTGCGGCATTAACGGGGTCGTCGTCGGATTCTTTTTCAGCCGCCGGTTTGTTTGATTTTTTAGATTTTGAGCGGCTCGGTTTTTCGGCTTCTCCGGTTTTATTCGCGCCGGATCCTTCCGTCGGGGCAGCCGTTTCCGCCCGTAGAACTGCCGTTTTTTCGGCTAATGTTTTTTCTTCCGCTTTGGAAGTTTTATTTTTGCCGCCGCGACTTCCGCGCCCGCTTTTCGCCGGCTGCGGCTGTGCCGGTTGTTCTTCGTCTTCGTCGGCGATGCGCTCGAAACCGTTCGGCGCGGCGATTACGTGGTCGAGCAGTGAGCCGACTTCCGCCGTCGAAGCGCCTTCCATATCAAATTCGACGGCGCGCACTTTGTCCGTTATCGCTTCCTGCATAAAAGCGTCTTTGAACAAATCGCCCGTCGTTTCCTCGTCGTCGATAATGCGTTCAAAGCCCGAATCTTCCGTTTCAAAAATCGGCGCGATGTCGGCGGTTTGTCTTTCAAACGATTGATTTTCAAATTGTTTTTCGGTTTCTTCCTGATTCGGAAACAAACTTTCGACCAGCGGAACTTCTTCGACGCGCGGTTTTTCGTCCGCGAAATCTCTGGATTTGCCGCCGCGTCTGGAGCGATTGCGTCTGCCTTTCGGCTGCTGTTCGTCTTCAAAAACGGGCGTCGTTTCTTCGTCGCGCTCATCGGAAATTTTCGTATAGTCGGAAACCTCCGCCGATTCTTCGGTTTCGGTAAATTCGGCGGTTTCCGCGCCGGTTTCTTCGAGCGGTTCGGCGATTTCCTGCACCGATTCCATTTGTTTTTCGCGTTCGAGTCTGGCTCGCTGAATTTGGTCTGTAACTTCGCGCGTCGTTTCTTCGGGCGAAGATTTTTTCGACTTTTCCATTACGATGCGCTCGATTTCTTCTTCTTCGTCAAAGAAGTCGGACACATACAAAAATCCGTCGCGCTCCAAACCGATTTCGACAAACGCCGACTGCATTCCGGGCAAAACCCTTTGCACGCGACCTTTGTAAATGTTGCCCGCGATTCCCGAATTTTCCTCGCCGCGCTCGATATAAAATTCCGTTACGCGCCCGTTATCGATAATGGCAATCTTTTTTTCGCGCCCGTTGACGCTGATAATCATTTCTTTCGACATATTTTAGAATATTTTCCTTGTAATTTAAGGGGTTTAGAACTCGCCGGAGATTTGTTTTGCAGCAAATAACTGTCGGCGCTTTATGTCGCTTGAAGATTGTTTTCGAGAAGCTAAACGCGGCTGGATTTGGAAAATTACGGATTAAGCCTTTTTTGCTCAATCGACGGAAGCGGATTTTTTGTGTCTTTCAAATGATTCGTGTTGTTTTTTCCAAGTTTTCAAAACAATATGAGCTTTTGATTTACAGACAGCGCAGAAATCTCGTTTTCATCAAAAGCGATTCGTTCGTCGCTTTTCCAATAGTCCCGGGGAGCGCAAAAGTTTTCTACTCAAACGCGCTCGAACCCGACAAAAAATTTTCACTTTCAATAAAATAAATTATTGCAGAAATCGTTTTAATCCTTTACGTTTAGCTTGTTTAGCGAACCTGTCCGACAAAATACCTCAAGCAAACTCGCTTAGTATAAATGGTAAATCGTCAATAGTAAATGGTAAACGGCAAACGGCGGCAAAACTTTTAGAGAATCGCTCGATTTTCAAACCGTTAATTTTGCATTTATCTTCAACGAAAACGTAAAATTTATTTGATTTTTTGGTGATGTCTTAATTTTTGTGAGATATACTTATTTTTGTGTCAAAAATGACAAAAATGACTTTATTTAGCGTTAACAAAGTAATATTGGCAGAGGATTAAAATGACTAAAAGACGATTGATTATAATTTTCACATTAGCTTTGGTTTTCATTAGCAGCAAAAGTTTTGCCCAAGATAAAATTGAAAAAAATGAAATGGTTTCGGAAGGAAAAACCCGCTCTTACTATCTTCTAGTTCCAAAATCGGTAACCCGTGAAAAACCAGCTCCGTTGTTGGTTTTGCTGCACGGCAGCGGGCGCAACGGGAAAATACTCCTTGAGCATTGGCAAAAGCTAGCCGAAAAGGAAGGCATAATTTTAGTCGGACCCGATGCGCTTAAATCCTCAAACTGGTCTATTCCTAACGACGCGCCCCAATTTATTTATGAGTTGGTAGAAGAACTTAAAACAAAGCACTCGGTTGACTCACATCGAGTTTATTTGTTCGGTCATTCCGCCGGAGCAATTACCGGACTTATGCTCTCGTTATTAGAGTCTGAATATTTTGCGGCGACAGCAGTATCAGCCGGTTCATTGCCGCCTACGGATTATGACTTATTCAATGAGGTTCAGAGAAAAATCCCAATCGCATTATTTGTCGGAACTAAAGACCCTTTATTTCCGCTGGCAATAGTTCGTAAAACGCTGGATGCTTTTAATGAGCGGAAATTTACGGTCGAACTGACGGAAATTCCAAACCTAGATCATAACTATTACTCAAAATCTTCTGAAATTAATAAAAAGGCGTGGGATTTTCTGGCAAAATACCAACTCGACAGCGGGCAGAAGTATAAAAAACATCTTTTTCAGAACTAGTTTATTCTTTTACAATCACAAGAACATCTCTTTTTGAGACTCATTCTCGCTGATTATTTTAATTATTAAAAGTTGCTAATACACAGCTTGATTTTACAGCTTTGTGTTCAAAGAATCCTTTTGCCAACTTACCAAACACTCATAAACCACTTTTTCCAAGCCTCAAAAACAATCGTTCTCCGCCCGCGTAAAATTAAAATGCTATCGGTTATTTTGTCGCGTCCGCCATTTACCATTTATCGTTTATTATTTACCATTTAATTTATGGAAATTTATTTTCAGCTTATCAAAGACGCGGAAACACTTCGTAAAGCGTGCGAGCAACTCAAGAGCGAAGACGTTATCGGATTCGACACGGAGACGACGGCGCTCGACCCGTATGAAGGTGAAATTCGGCTTGTGCAGTTGAGCAATGGGAAAGAGACGCAGGTTATCGATTTGAAGCCGTTTTACGCGCGCGGCGATTTGCGGACAATGCCGGAATTAGAACCGCTTCGTGAAATTCTCGCCGCGAGTCGTCCGGTGAAAATCGCGCATAACGCCAAATTTGATGCCAAATGGGTGAAGCATCATTTAGGCGTGGAAATCGGCGGCGTGTTCGACACCTTGATTGCCAGCCAGTTGATTGCGGCGGGCGACCAGGACAGGCGGCACAATTTGGGCGAAGTTACCAGTTATTTTCTCGGCACGGAACTCGACAAGAGCGAACAGGTCAGCGATTGGAGCGCGCCGGAACTTTCGCAGTCGCAAATCGAATACGCCGCCCGCGATGCCGCGACGATGATTCCGCTTCGGGAAAAAGTCATCGAAAAATTAAAAGCCGACGATTTAATAAAAGTTGCGAAACTCGAATTTGACTGCATCGTGCCGATTGCCTCGATGGAGCTGAACGGTTTTTATCTTGACGCGGCGCGCTGGCGCGAAGTTCTTGAAAAAGTAAAAATATCGCAGGTCAAAGTCGCCGACGAGCTGCAAAATCTGCTTTCGGCGGGCGTCGCGCAGGCGTCGCTTTTCGGACGTTCGGAAATAAATCTCGACTCGCAAACGCAGGTAACCGACGCGCTCAAAAATCTCGGCGTTCCCGTTCCCGAAACAACTCGCGGCTGGCAGATGCAGCCGCTAGCCAATGATTATCCGGTTGTCGCCAAACTGCTCGAATATCGCGGCGTCGCCAAATCTCTCTCAAGTTTCGGCGAAAACATTCTCGAATTTATCGAGCCGAAAACCGGCAGAATTCACGCCGACTTTCGACAAATCGGCGCGCCGACCGGAAGGTTTTCCTGCTCGAAACCGAACATCCAGCAAATCCCGCACGAAGAAGAATATCGCCGCTGTTTTCGCGCCGCGAGCGGCAAAAAACTGATTATCGCCGATTATTCGCAAGTCGAGCTGCGAATTTTAGCCGAATTTTCAAATGACCAGAACTTTATCGACGCTTTTGTTTCCGGCGCGGATTTTCACACGACCGCCGCCGCTCAGGTTTTTAACGTCAAACCCGAAGATGTAACGAGCGACCAGCGTTCGTTTGCCAAGCGCTTGAATTTCGGCGTCGTTTACGGCATCGGCTCGCAGCGGTTCGCAATGATGACGGGTTTGTCGCAATCGGACGCCGAAGACATTATGCGCCGCTATTTTGCAACGTATCGCGGACTCGACGCGTGGCTTCGGGACGCGGCGCGAAAAGTCGTTACCAACAGACTCGCGCGCACCGCTTCGGGCAGAATGATGCGCTTTCGTTACGACGAAGACGACCGCAAAGCCATTTCGCTGGCGCAGAGAAACGGTAAAAATATGCCGATTCAGGGAACGAGCGCCGACATTTTAAAGCGCGCTTTGCGTCTGCTTCACAATGAAATCAGCGGAACTTCGGCGCGATTGGTAAACATCGTTCACGACGAAATTATTGTCGAAGCAAATGCGGACGAAGCCGAAAGCACGGCGCGAAAACTGGAAAAGGCGATGTGCGACGCGGGCAAGGAATATATTAAAAAAGTTCCGGTCAAAGTCGATGTTTCGATTGCCGACGAGTGGACGAAATAAACGGAAGAATATTTAACAGGGATGAAGAGGATAAAGAGGATAAAGAGGGTAAAAGCAAAGAAAACAGAGTAAAAACAAAGAAAATTTTTTATTTTTCATCCCTGCTCATCATCTTCATCCCTGTTAAATATTTTCTTTTTTACTCTTGAGAAAATTCCGCGACTTCTTTGATAATCTTCGGCAAGATTTTCAGCACAAAATCGACTTCCCTTTCGGTATTATATTTTCCGAGCGAAAAGCGAATCGCGCCCATTGCTGAACTGTAAGGAATATTCATCGCCCTCAAAACGGGCGACGCCGTGTGATTTTCGGCGTTGCAGGCTGAACCGGTCGAAACGCAGACGCCCGCGTCGTTCAATTTTGCGAGAACAAGTTCGCCGTTCAGATTCGGGAAAGAAACGCTTGAAGTATTCGGCAGGCGCATTTCCCTGTCGCTCGTTCCGTTGAGTCGAGAATTTGGAATTTTTCGCAAAACTCCGTCTTCCAATTTATTGCGAAGCGCGCGAACTGTTTTCATTGCGGATAAATCCTTAACCAATTCAGCCGCCGCGCCCAATGCGGCGATTTGATGGACGGCTTCCGTTCCGGCGCGCCGCCCGTTTTCCTGTCCGCCGCCAATGTAAACGGGCGGCAAACGCACACCGTTTTTTATATAAAGCGCGCCGACGCCTTTGGGAGCGTGAAATTTATGACCGGAGACGGAAAATAAATCTATCGCTGTATTTTTCAAATCAACCGGAATTTTCCCGACGGCGTTTACACCGTCAACGTGAAAAAGCGCTCCTGAATTTCCCTTGACGATGCGGGCGATTTCTTCGACGGGAAACAAAATTCCGGTTTCATTATTGGCAAGCATCACGGAAACAATTACCGTATCTTTCCGCAAAGAGTTTTTTAATTCATCCAAATCCAGAAAACCTTTTTCGGAAACTTCGAGCCACGTTATCTGAAAACCTTTTTTCTCCAATTTCTCGCATAACCGGCGAACGGCTTCGTGTTCTACGCGCGTCGTAACGATGTGTTTTTTGTCGGGTGCGGCTTCGAGCGCGCCCAAAATCGCCCAATTGTCGCTTTCCGTTCCGCCGGAAGTGAAAACAACTTCCCGCGCGTCGCTTGCGCCTAACTGTTCGGCAACAGTTAGGCGCGAGCTTTCAATTGTCCGGCGCGTCTTGCGCGCGGATTCATAAGCGGACGAAGGATTAGCGTAAAATTCGGTTAAAAAAGGCTTCATCGCCTCGAAAACTTCGGGCGCGATTTGAGTTGTCGCGTTATTATCGAAATAAATCATAAGTTAATGGTAGACGGGAAATGCGAAACGGTAAATAAAAGCGCCGTCGATAATCGGTAACGGCAGCGCCTTTTTTTGACAATTTACACTGAATAATTGGAAATCATTCAAAAATCTCAATAAAATCGAGCGCGCGAAACGAAAGAAAATTGAAGTTTTTTGTTTTATAAATCAGGTTTTAATTCTCTCAGGCGAAAATGCCGCATCGACTGGCACGTTTTTTGACTCGAAAAAATATTCCGTAAATTCGCGGACATTCGCCGGTTTTCGTATTCAAAAAAAGGCGTAAGCAGTGAAGTTACAATAATAAACCGAATTGCAACCTTGAGTGGGAAATCAGAATCAGAAAGTCTGCCGGGATGCCGTCGGTTTTTCTATTTAAATAGAAGTGGAATTAAGCTAAAATTAGTCGTATTTTGAAATAAATCAAACTGCTTATAAATACCAGTTTCTAAAGTTTCGTTTATATATTCGCAAAGGGAAAATTGCCTGTATGCTGGGAATTTCATCACTTAGAAAACTTGTTACCGATTCGATGGCTATTGATATGGGAACGGCAAATACGATTGTCGCCGTCAAGGGACGCGACGTTGTACTGGACGAGCCGTCGCTGATTGCCGTCAACGAATTGAGCGGTGAAATTGTGGCTTACGGGCAGGAAGCGCACGATATGCGCGGGCGCGAAGGACGCGATATTACGGTGCTTGCGCCTTTGAGCGGCGGCGTCGTCGCCGATTTTGAGCGGACAAAGAAAATGCTCGCGCATTTTGTCAGAAAATCGAAATCCGGCGGCTCGCAGATGTCTCTGCAAGCCGTGATGAGTATGCTCGGCGAAGTTACGCACGTCGAACAGAGAGCCTTGCTCAACGCGGCGGAAGACGCGCACATCGGCAAGGTTTTTATGATGGAAGAAGGTCTGGCGGCGGCGTTCGGCGCGGGCGTTACGCCGAGAGACAAACGCGCGTCGGCAGTTATCGACTTGGGCGCGGGAACGACCAATATCGCCGTCGTCGCTAAAGGAAACGTCGTCCACTCGCGCTCGGAGCGCATCGGCAGCAACGAAATCAACGTCGCGCTGGCAAATCATCTGCGGCGGCAGCGCGGGCTGCAAGTCGGCGAAGAAACGACGGAAATTCTCAAAACCACGTTCGCCACCGCCTTTATGCCCGAAGATATTTCCAAATCCACAATCGTTCGCGGACGCGACGTGCAGACGGGAAGCCCGGGCGCGGTCGAAGTTACGGTCGGCGAAATTTATCCGGTCGTCGAAAGCATAGTCCGCCGCGTGGCGCAGGTCGTCAGCGATACTCTAACCGAGTTGAGACCGGAAGTCGCCGCCGATATTTACGACCGCGGAATTCTTTTAACCGGCGGCGGCGCGCTGCTGCACGGCATTGAACAGTATATTCGCAACTTCGTGAACCTGTCGGTTATTGTGTCGGACGAGCCGCGCTACGCGACTGTGCGCGGGCTTCTCAATATGTTCGACGAGCCGGAACTGCTCGAAAAGGTTTCGCGCAACGAGCTTCATTTTCTACAGAATTCCGAAGTTCCTTTTGAAGTCTGAAAGAGTTCTTAGACCTGTTTGGAAATTAACAGTAAATGATTGAAAGCGGGAAAATTAACCGCAGATGAACGCGGATAAACGCGGATAAGAACCGATAAATCATATAAATATCTGCTTTTGTCAGATGAGCATCGGCGTTCATCTGCGGTTAAATACGATTCTAAAAATCGACATTTTTATTTTCCAAACACGCTCTTAGAGTTCTTAGAAGCTGTTTGAAAACTCGAATTTTCAAATTAAAGAAAAGAAATAGGACGCGGATGAACACCGATTGAGCGGATTAAAACGGATTTTAAGAGAAGGTTTTTGCAAATAAAAAAAATTATCCGCGCCAATCTACTAAATCCGCGTTTGTCCGCCTCCTATTTCCGAGTTTTCAAACAGCTTCTTGGAGTTTATAGGGTTCATAAAGTTTGTGGAGTTTCGGCGTTTGCGGCGTTACGATTTTAACGCTGCAAACGCTGTAACTTTATTTAGGGCTGATAATTTTATTTTTTTTCAACTCTCGAAACTTTTCTTAACTCTAAAAACTCTACCAACTCCAAAAACTTTGTATGAACTTTTTCGAGTTTTTCAAACGTCGGCTTCTTCTCGGACACTTTTCCGGCATTCCCGTGCGGATTGATTACCGCTGGTTTTTTGTGCTGGCGCTGATGTCGCTGATAACGGCTAACAGCATCAACTCGCTGACCGGAAATTTTTTAATCAGCTTTGTTTTCGGACTGGTTACGACGCTGATTTTCTTCACGTCGATTTTTCTCCACGAATTCGCTCACGGCGTCGCGGCGCGAATCGAAGGCGTTTCGGTAGTTGAAATCGTGCTTCATCCGTTCGGCGGCTTGACGCGTCTGCGGCACGAACCGGAAACGCCGCGCGCCGAATTTCGCATCGCCGTCGCCGGTCCGGTGATGAGTTTTCTGCTCGCGCTGCTTTTTCTCGGCTTGGTCGCACTTTTCGATTTTCTCGGCGCGAAAGTTCTTGTAACGTTATTTTTTATACTTTGCCTGTTAAATTTTCTGCTGGCGGTTTTTAATCTTTTTCCCGGTTATCCGCTCGACGGCGGCAGAGTTCTGCGCGCTTATCTCTGGCGGCGCGGCACAAACTTGAACGAAGCGACGGTTTTAACCGGACGTTTCGGACAAATTATAGCCGCTGCTTTGATTTGTTTCGGTATCGTTATCGCGCTTCTGCTCGGCGATTTTTTTACCGGATTCTGGTCGGTGCTGGTCGGTTTGTTTCTGTTCGACGCGGCAAAAGCAATCGTGCGCGAGGTCGGCGATTCGGAAAAAATTCTGGTCGAAGACGTTATGGCGCTTCCCGTCGCCGTCGAGCCGGAAATCGACGTTCAGCATTTTGTCGATAATATTTTGCCGCTTCACCGCCAGAAAGTTTTTCCGGTGGCGAAAGACCGCCAGTTTTATGGTATTTTAGCTTTAGAAGATTTGCAGTCGCTGCCCCGCGAGAATTGGCGTAAAACGAAAATTCAAATGGTTATGCGTTCGATAACGCCGGATTATTTTCTCGAAACCGGCGCGCCTCTGGTCGAAGCCAAAGAGCTGATGCGGATAAACGGCGTCGGCGCGCTCGGCGTCATCGACGCGCACGGCAATCTGGTCGGCTTTCTGCAAAGTAAAAGAGCAAAGCAAAAACGCCGGTAAAATTGTTAAGTTGTGCTGCGGCATATCGGTTGATATTTGAAAATTACGAATTACTGATTAACGATTACGAAGGCGTTTGAATTCGCTCGCGGTTGTTATTTCATAGTTCGTAATTCGTAACTTAAAGATGCAGTTGAGCGATTACATTCCGACCATAAATACCGTGCGAAACGCGCTGGACATCGCGCTGGTTTTCGTCATCGTTTATGTTCTGCTCAAGCTGCTGCGCGGCACGCGCGCCGTGCCGACGGTTGTCGGAATGGTGATTTTAGGTCTTTTATACTGGCTCGCCGTCGCTCAGGATTTGGCGACGCTCGAATTCGTTCTTCGTTCCGCCGTGCTTTATATCGGCGTCGCCATAATCGTTCTTTTCCAATCGGAAATTCGCCAGGCGCTGATATATTTCGGCAATCGCCTGCGTTTTCCCGTCATCCGGCGCGGAACTCTGGGCGAGACGATTTACGACGAAATCGTGCTGGCGGCGACGACGCTCTCGAGCGAGAAAACGGGAGCGCTAATCGTTATCGAGCGCAACGTCGGCTTGCGAAATTTTATCGACGCGGGCGTTACGCTTGACGCCAAAATCAGCTACGATTTGCTGGTTACGATTTTTAATCCGTCAACGCCGCTTCACGACGGCGCGGTTGTCATTCAGCGCGAGCGCATTGCCGCCGCGTCGGTTTTTCTGCCGCTGACGAAAAATCCGAGCATCTCGCGCGAACTCGGCACGCGACATCGCGCCGCCATCGGCATCACCGAAGGCTCGGACGCCATTTCCGTCGTCGTCTCCGAAGAAACCGGTTTGATAACTTTTGTCGAAGGCGGAACGGTTAAGCGCAATCTGGACACGACACAGCTTCGCTCGCTGCTTTTAAGAGCGATGGAAATTCCCGTTGCCGAAAAAAAACGCGAGCCGACAAAAACGATGAAAGAATCGGAAACCGAGATAACGATAAGCTAGTTTCAGGTTTCAAGTTAAAAATACGACTCGAAATCTGAAACCTGAAACCTGAAACCTGAAATGTCTTTCCCGACCGAGAAAATTTTCGATAAACAAATCCGGCGCTCGTTTATACGCCGTCTTCTGCATCGCATCTTCCTCGAAGATTGGATTACAAAAACCGTCGCCGTCGCCATCACGCTGGCGCTCTGGCTCGGCGTAACCGGCTTGCGCTCGCCGATAACCGTCCGGTTCGGAAGCGTGCCGCTGACGATTCGTTATTCCAATAACACGGAAGTTACAAATTCGCCGGTGCAGGAAATCGAATTGACGGTAACGGGCGACAAACGGAAAATCGACCAGATAAATAAAAACGATTTGGTCGTGCTGCTCGATTTAACGGACGTTCCGGCAGGCGACCGAACCGTTCAGCTGACGCCGGAGACGGTTAATATCGAGCTGCCGACCGGCGTTAAGCTCGAAGCGGTTCAGCCGAGCAAAATCGCCGTCAAGCTCGAACCTGTCGAAGAACGGGAAATTCCCGTCAAGATTGAAACCGAAGGCGCACTGCCGGAAAATTTTGAAATCTACAGCCAGACGGTCGCGCCGTCAAAGGTTCGAGTTCGCGGACCGCGCAGTTTTGTCAAATCACTCGATTCGGTTTCGACCGAACGGATAAATCTCGACAACCGGCAGACCGATTTCGCCGTCCGCCAGGCGGAGCTGAATCTGGTTAATCCAAAGGTCGTGCTGCTCGATACGATTGTCGATGTATTCTTCAAAATCGGCGAAAAAAGAATCGAGAGACTTTTTCTCGTTCCGGTGAAAACCGACGGTAAAAGCCGGACGGCAACCGTTGTTCTCTACGGCGCGCGTTCGGTGCTGGAAGGCATCGAACCGGAAACGCTGCAAATAGAGGAGTTTAAAAGCGAAACCGGCGAAAACTCTCCACGTCTCATTTTGCCGGTCGAGCTTCAATCCCGTGTGCAGATTAAAAAATTGCAGATTAAATAGTGAAACTAAAAGCGAATAATTACAAACCGTCTCAAAAATAGCGGTTCGGCAAAAAATTGCTTCGGTTTTTCTTTGACGCTCTGCGCCTTTGCGAAAAACAAGAAAATTTCCCGCAAAGGCGTAAAACTCGCAAAGGTAAAGGCAAAGTATTTTTGAGATGGCTTCCCGGAAATTTCTTTTTTTATTTTTCACTTTTCTCTTTCTCTTATGCGTAAATTTCTCGATTGGATTGACGACATCGCCGAAATCGGACGTGAAAACAAGTCGGCGGCGTGGCTCGAGCGCGCCGCTTTTGTTTTTCTGATTTTGATGGTTTTGTCCGCTCCGCATTCGATTGCCGCGACGCAGACGGCGTGGCTGATGGGAACAGCCGTCTTCATCGCTCGCCTTTTTATAAATCCGCGCCCGAAACTTATCAGAACGCCGCTCGATTTTGCTCTCTGGGCGTTTTTCGGCTGGACTGTCGTTACTTCGATTTTTTCCTACGCGCCCGACATCTCAATTAACAAACTTCGCGGCGCGCTGCTTTTTCTTATTTTTTATTTCGTCGTTAATAATCTCCGCAGCGTCCGCGCCGCGAAATTTCTGGCATTCGCGCTGATTTTTTCGTGTATGGCAAGCGTCGCGTGGGCGCCGTTTGAAAGAATTTACGGGCGCGGAGTGGAAATTTCAGGCGTTGACGGCGGAAGCATTTTTACAAAAGCGGTTCATTTCGACCACGATACTTATCTTCGCGCCAAAGGCAGAAATCTGCCGGTTTCGGACGACGCGGGGACGACCGAAAAGAATAACGAATTTTTAATCGACGGCGACACGGTTCTCGAAGCCGGCGGCAGGAAAATCAGAACGCCGGACGAGCTTCTGGCAGAGATTGAAAAAAATGAAATAACATATCTCGAATGTTTTCGGACACCGTATTATTTCACACTTAAAGTTCGGCGGGCGGATTTATCAAACGGCGCGACGGCGCTCGAAAAGCTCGGAATCGGCGATTGGAAACACAATCGCAGCTGGCGATATTCCGGTTTTTACAGCCAGATTATTACTTACGCCGAAGTTTTACAGATGATTGCCTCGCTCGCGCTCGGACTTTTTATCGCGCTCGATAGAAAGCGTTCAAAAACCGGCGCGCTTTTGATTTTATGTCTCGCCCTGATGATTTTAGCGCTTCTGCTTACTTTTACGCGCGCCAGCCAGTCGGCGTTTTTAGCTTCGGCGGCGGCAATGTTTTTAACATTCGGAAATCGTAAAACGCTTTTAATTTCGGCGGCGGTTATTCTGCCGCTCGCGCTCGCCGGACTTGTGGTTATGCAGCAGATACGAAACGTCGGATTTTTCGACCGCAGCGAAACATCCGTCAGTTACCGGCAAACCGTCTACGGCGAAGGCGTCGATTTATGGACGCGCAGCACGCGCAATTTTCTGCTCGGCGTCGGTATGGACTCGACCAAACGCTTTGCCGGTGAATGGAATTTGTTTGAAGGCGGCAGATTGCCGATGGGACATTTCCATTCGACGCCGTTGCAATTGCTGGTCGAACGCGGATTGCCCGCGCTCGCTCTGTGGCTCTGGATTTTCTGGCTTTACGCGCGAATGCTGCTTCGTAAAAACAGTCGATTACAAATTACCGATTACGAATTACGAGAAGAAAACAATCCGAAATCCGCAATCCGAAATCTAAAACCGGCTGATTGGCAGATTCAGGGAATTATTTTGGGCTGTTTCGGCGCTCTGGTCGGGTTTTTCGTCAGCAGTCTGGTCAATTACAGTCTCGGCGACGGCGAAGTGGCAATGGTATTTTATATTTTGATGGGCATCGGCGTTTCGCTGTGCCTTCAAGACTCGCCGGTTAAAAACGTCCCAATCTCATCTAGTCGCTAAAAAAATTAGCCGCGAACAGACACGAAATTTCACGAAAGAAGAAAAGACAAAAAAAACAAAATGAAGAACACAAAATCACGGAAAATCAAAAATAAATTAAATTTGATTTCTTTTCGTGTTCATTCGTCTCTGTTCGCGGCTAATCTTTTGAGTTGAGCGATTGTTTTAAGCCGATTTCTCGATGCCGTAGCGACCGAGTTTGAGATAAAGTCCGCGTCTGGTCAATCCGAGTTCGACGGCGACGCGCGAGATGTTCCAGTTGTGGCGCGTCAGGGCGTTTTTTATCATTTCAATTTCCAGCCCGGAGACGGCTGCTTCGAGCGTTCCGCCGTTTGACGAACCGGCGTTGAACGAATTAAACGAACTGTTGTAAGTGGCAATCGGGCGCACGTTGCCGCTTTCGGCAAACGCCGACGCAATCGGGCGCGCGCTTCTTTTGAGTTCGGGCGAGAGATGTTCGGGCGTGATATTTTCGCCGTCGACGGCGCGGGCGACAACGCGCTGAATTTCATTGCACAACTGGCGAACATTGCCGTCCCAATCGCAGACCATCAGCAAATCAATCGTCTGCGGCGTAATGGTGATGTCGCGCTTGCCGAAACGCGCCGAATACTGATTGATATAGTAATTTATCATCGGCGGAATTTCCGAGCGGCGCTCTCTTAAAGGCGGCACGCGCAGGCGTATAACATTCAGGCGATAATACAAATCTTCGCGGAAGCTGCCGTCGGCGACTTTTTCTTCGAGCGGCATATTCGTCGCGGCGATTATCCGCACGTCAACCTGTATCGGGCGTTTTTCGCCAATCGGCTGAACTTCGCCTTCCTGCAGAAACCGTAGAAGTTTCGGCTGCACGTCAATCGGCAAATCGCCGACTTCATCGAGAAATAAAGTTCCGCCGTCCGCCGCGCGAATCATTCCCGGCGAATCGGTAACAGCGCCGGTGAACGCGCCTTTTCGATAACCGAAAAGATGTCCTTCCGCCAGCTCTTTCGGAACGGCGGTGCAGTTAAAAGGAATAAAGGTTTTGTCTTTTCTATTGGAAATTGAATGAATCGCCCGCGAGACAAGCTCTTTTCCCGTTCCCGATTCGCCCGTAACCAGAACCGTAACGTCGGACGAGCGAATTTTATAAACTTCTTCGACCAGGGAAGTCATCGCCGGCGACGAGTGAATAAATCCGGGCATCAGGCTGTTCGACGTGAACGGGCTTGATTCCTGTTCGATATACTGCGATTTGTCTTTGTCGCGCAGCGCGCACACGTCCATTCCGAGTTCGACAACTCTCAGAAGCGGTTGAAACGAGCTGTCGTCATTTAAAACCGCGCCCGAACCGGGTGCGATTATCAGAAACGCGGGCGCGGCGCTCGGCGCTCGAAGCGGGAAAATCTGCAAATTTTTCGTCTTGGCGAAATTGGCGAGGTCGTTTTTCCGGTGCGCGTCGTGAAGTTTCGTAACCAGTTCGGTGCTTTCGTTCGGAATGTAGCCGTGCGTGATAAACGGAAAAAACCTTTTTCGCTCGTCGATTTCGGCGACGATGATTTTTTTCGCCCGACTTTCCTGCTGAAGAATGGCGACAAGTTCACGAAAAAGAAGCTCGCGCGAAGCGGTCGCTTCCGCCAAACGCAGCATTAAAAGCTGTGAACTCGCCGAGTTTATCCGTTTTTTTCCCGTTCCGACATTTTTCACGCCTTCCAGAGCTTTTTCCGTCTTCTTCAAAAGCGGATTAACTCCCAGACGGCGAAAAATTTCTCCGGCTGAAACCAGATGTTTGGCGGCGCGGTCGGGCTGGTCGTCGCTAATCGTTTCGCCGATAAGATAATGCGACAGCGCCGTATGATAAGCGTCTTCGGCGACTTCAAAAATCGTCAGGCTGCGGTTGAAATGATGCAGCGCCAGTTCTTCGTCCTTTGTCTGCCGCGCCGACAAGCCGCGAATGCGCTGAATATTGCCGAGAACGAAAAAATCCGACGACGGCTCGTTTTCTTCAATCGCGGCAAGCTCGCGCTCGGCTTCGGCGAATTTTTTTTCTTCGAGACAAACTTCCGCCAGAACCAAACTCGCCATATTTGCGATTTGACGCTCGCCGATTTTCCGGCAAAGTTTAATCGTCTCTCTGGCTTTTTGTCTGGCTTCGACGAGTTTTCCCTGCATCAGAAGCGCGCGCGCCAGATTTCTCAAAGACTGTATGACATACCATTCTTTTTTGCGCTCTTCGGCGAGTCGGACGCTGCGTTCGAGCATTTCCTGCGCTTCGGCAAATTCGCCGCGCAGAATTTTCAGCTCGCCGAGCGAATCGAGAATTCCGGCAATGTGAACGTGGTTGGTCTCGAAAGCCAACTCCAGCGCGCGTTTATAAGCGCTTTCGGCTTTATTCCATTCGCCGCGCATTACCAGATGCAGTCCGAGGTTGTTATAGGCGGCGGTCGCCTGAATTTTATGTTCGGTCTGCTCGAAAAATTTAATCGATTTTTCCAGACAATTGATGCCGTCGTGCGGGCGGCGCAGAAACCAGAGCGCGCCCGACATATCCGAATAAATTTTGCCGAGCAGAAACGGCGCTGAATGCTTGCCGGTAATCTGAATCGCCAGCTCGAAATATTCGATGGCTTTCTCGCTCGCGCCTTCCTGATGATACGTCGTCGCAACCAGGTGATACGCTTCCGCCATTCCGCGCCACGCGCCTTGTTCGCGGTAATAATTCAAGGCTTTTTCGGCGTGGTCGCGGGCAATCGGACATTCGTTTAATTTGCGATAGACGCGCGACAGGGCGCTGTAGATTTCGCCGAGCGCGTCGCTTAAATTTTCCTCTTTGGCAACTTCCAGAACATTGTTGAGAAGCGCGACGGCTTTCGGGTAATCGTTGGCGTTGTTATAGGAAATGGCGAGACGCGTTAGAACGCCGACGGCGGTTTTCAGTTCGAGATGAAGCAAACTCTCTTCGTCGTCAAATTTTTCGACGACCTGTAAACTTTCCCTGTAGTTTCCCTGAGTTTCCAGCGCGTAGGAAAGCAGCGACAAAAGGCGCGCTTCCGTTTCCGGCGCGTGCGAATAGTTTTCGAGCGTTTCATTGATTATTTTAACGGCGGCGCTGGAAAATCCATCGTCGAGTTTTTCCTGAACTTCGTCGATAATCGCGGCTAGTTTTTCCGCCGAAACCGAACGCAGGCGTCGCAGACGCAGACCCGCACCGGCTTCAAATATAGAAACCTTATCCGACTTCTTATGTTCTTTAGTCGAAAACAAATCTTTTTTCATTTCACAATAAAACGAGAAAACAACTAATAAACGCCTTTTTTCAATAAAAGTAGGAAACGGTTTTTAACCGGGAGCGCGGACATCCTGTCCGCAAAGATTGCGCGAGCAATCTAAACACGCTTCGTTGAATTTAACGTCGATTTTTATCTAAACTTTTGCGAACGCTTCCGCGTTCAATGCGGACAGGATGTCCGCGCTCCCGGTTAAAACTATTTCCGTTTTGTGAATTTAGCAAAATTTTTGGGCGGCGTCCATATTTATTTATTCGATAAAACCGACTATTGGACGCATCCGGCGAAAATATGACATTCTGTAACACAAATATCATCGAGGTAAAAAATTGAAAGCGGAAGAAAAACGGCTCGAAGAGGCGCGAAAACAAGAAAAAGACTGGAAACTCTGGGGCTGTTATCTGAGCGAAAGAGCGTGGGGAACGGTGCGCGAAGATTACTCAAAAGACGGCGCGGCGTGGGATTATTTCCCTTTTGAACACGCGCTTTCCAAAGCATTTCGCTGGAATGAAGACGGAATCGCCGGAATCTGCGACAGAAAACAACGTATATGCTTTGCCGTATCTCTGTGGAACGGCAAAGATAAATTTTTAAAGGAAAGACTGTTCGGCTTAGGCGGCAACGAAGGAAATCACGGCGAAGACGTGAAAGAATATTATTTTTATCTCGACAACACACCGACGCATTCTTACCAGAAATTTCTTTACAAATATCCGTACGCCGAATTTCCTTACGAAAAGCTCCGCGAGGAAAACGCAAAGCGCGACAAATCCGACGCCGAATACGAACTAATGGACACGGGCATTTTCGACGACGATAAATATTTCGACGTTTTCGTCGAATACGCCAAAGCGGATATAAGCGACATCTGCATAAAAATCACGGTGCATAATCGCGGACGCCAAACCGCGCCGCTTCACATCTTGCCGACAATTTTTTTTCGCAATCGCTGGTCGTGGTATAAAACGGCGGAAAAGCCGCGAATGGAAGCGGTTGAAACGAAAGCGGAAAATCTTTCTTTGATTCACTTAACCGAAGAAAGATACGGCGATTATTTTCTAATGTGCGCGGGCGCGGAAAGTTTATTGTTCACCGAAAACGAAACGAACTTCGAGAAACTTTACGGCGGCAAAAACGAATCGCCGGCTGCCAAAGACGGCATTAACGATTTTGTCGTCGAAGGAAAAAAAGATGCCGTCAATCCTGAAAATTTCGGCACAAAAGCCGCCGCGCATTATGTTTTCGACATCGCGCCGCAAGCGTCTGAAACGATTTATCTGAGACTTTCGGGCGAAGAATTTCACCACGAAGACACGAAGAACACAAAGTTTTTTAATCAATTTAATCAAGGTGAATTTATCGCCGAATGCGAAAAGGTTTTTGTCGAACGTCTCAAAGAAGCCGACGAATTTTATCGTGAAATCATTCCGCAGAATTTATCGGCGGACGCGCAAAGCGTTATGCGCCAATCACTTGCGGGAATGCTCTGGTCAAAACAGTTTTATCATTACGTCGTTAAAACGTGGCTCGAAGGCGACGGAAAATTTCCCGCGCCGCCGAAAGAACGTCTTAAAGGCAGAAATTCCGATTGGAAACATCTTTATAACGACGATGTTATTTCGATGCCCGACAAATGGGAATATCCGTGGTTTGCGGCGTGGGATTTGGCTTTTCACTGTGTTTCACTGGCGATTGTCGATTCGGATTTTGCCAAACGCCAGCTAATTTTATTGCTGCGCGAATGGTATATGCACCCGAACGGGCAGATTCCGGCTTACGAATGGGCGTTTTCCGACGTAAATCCGCCGGTTCACGCGTGGGCGGCGCTGCGCGTTTATCAAATCGAAGCCAAACGGCGCGGCACGGCTGACCGCGATTTTCTCGAAAGGGTTTTTCACAAACTACTCTTGAATTTTACGTGGTGGGTCAATCGCAAAGACTTTGAAGGCAACAATGTTTTTGAAGGCGGATTTCTTGGTTTGGACAATATCGGAGTTTTTGACCGCAATACGAAACTGCCGAACGGCGGAACTCTGGAACAATCGGACGGCACATCGTGGATGGCGATGTATTGTCTGAATATGCTGGCAATCGCGCTCGAACTCGCCAAAGAAAACCAGGTTTACGAAGACGTGGCGAGCAAATTTTTCGAGCATTTCGTTTATATCTCCGACGCGATGAACAATCTCGGCAACGAAAATACAGAGTTGTGGAACGAGCGCGACGGCTTTTATTACGACGTTCTACACTTAGAAAACGAGCGAAATATTCCGATAAAAGTGCGCTCGATAGTTGGCTTGATTCCGCTTTTCGCCGTCGAAACAATCGAAGCCGAACAGCTCGACGGTTTGCCCCATTTCAAAAAACGCGCGCTGTGGTTTTTAGAAAATCGCCCGGATTTAACCGACCAAATCGCCTGTATGCAATCAGTCGGCAGAGAAAATCGGCGGCTTTTGGCATTAGTAAATCCAGACCATCTGCGCCGAATCCTGCGCGTAATGTTGTCGGAAGCCGAATTTTTATCAGATTACGGAATCCGCGCGCTGTCGCGTTTTCACAGGGAAAATCCGTATATTTTAGAAATCGAAGGCGAAAAAAACGTCGTCGCCTATGAACCGGGCGAATCGCACACCGGAATGTTCGGCGGAAATTCCAACTGGCGCGGTCCCGTCTGGTTTCCCGTCAATTACCTGTTAATCGAATCTTTGCAGAAATTTGATTTTTATTTAGGCGAAGATTTCAAAGTCGAATTTCCCACAGGTTCGGAAAAAATGCTGACGCTCTGGGAAGTTTCGCAGGAATTATCAAAGCGTCTTTCAAATATTTTTCTAAAAGACGCCGACGGAAGGCGCGCCGTTTACGGCAGCGGCGAAAAATTTCAAACCGACGCCAACTGGCGCGATTACGTTTTGTTTTTTGAATATTTTCACGGCGACAAAGGCTGCGGTTTAGGCGCGAGCCATCAAACCGGCTGGACGGGCTTAATCGGGAAGATGCTTCAGCAAATCGGAGAATACAAAGACGAAGAAAGCGGTGAATATACCGAAACGGGCGATATGGATTCAACGGAAACAAGTTGAAAGTTTAGAAGAAGTATTTAACAGGGATGAAGAGGATGGGCAGGGATAAATGCGATTTTGTTTGGGAGAAGAATTATGCTTTATGAAGATTTAACGGGCAAAATTTTGGAAGCGTGTTTTGAGGTTAGTAAAGAATTGGGAAGTGGTTTTGTCGAATCGGTTTACGAAAAAGCGTTGCTTGTCGCGTTGAAACAAAAGGGTTTGAATGCGGTTTCACAAGTTCCTTTGAAAGTAATTTTTCGCGGTGCGATTGTCGGCGAATTTTACGCTGATGTTTTAGTGGAAAGTAAAATTTTAATCGAATTAAAAGCCGTCGGCGGTTTTGCAAACGAACATTTCGCGCAAATAATAAACTATCTGAAAGCGACGGAAATCGAAGTCGGTTTAATCATTAATTTCGGAAATTCAAAACTAGAATACAGGCGATTCAACAATCGGTTCATACGGGAAAAACCATTAAAAGATTTCTTCGACAATTGATTTTCCTTCGGCGATTCTCCATTAATTCCATCGAGTAAAAAACATCTTCAATAATTGATTTTATCCCTGCCCATCCTCCTCATCCCTGTTAAAATGTTTTTATGAAAGCAATAGCAGTTACACCGAAACAGGCGAACACGGTTCGGCTCGAAGAAATGGACAAACCTAAAACGTCGGACGTGAAAGGCGGGCGCGGCGTTCTGGTTGAAGTTTTGCGCGTCGGCGCGTGCGGGACGGACAGGGAAATAAACAACGGCGAATACGGCGTCGCGCCCGAAGGTTTTGATTTTCTGGTTTTGGGACACGAAAATTTCGGACGCGTCGCGGAAGTGGCGGAAAATGTTAAGGAATTTGCCGTTGGCGATTTTGTCGTCGCAACCGTCCGGCGTCCCGGACACAGTTTTTACGACGACATCGGCGAGCAGGATTTTACGACCGACGACGAATATTTCGAGCGCGGAATTTCCAGACTGCACGGGTTTATGGCGGAGTTTTACGCCGAGAGCGCGGATTTTCTCGTCAAGATTCCGCCCGCGATTGCGGAAATCGCCGTGCTTCTTGAACCGCTTTCGATTATCGAAAAAGGTTTGAAACAGGCTTCGGATATTCAGGAACGCCTGAAAATCTGGCGACCGAAAACGGCGGCGGTTTTAGGGACGGGCAGCGTCGGACTGCTCACGGCAATGGCTCTGCGCCTGCGCGGTTACGAAGTTCACGGCTTCGGCAAAGACAAACGGAGCGGTTATTTTAACGCTGATTTACTGGAAGAAATCGGTGTAGCTTACGATTCGACAATGGAAATTTCAGTTGTCGATTCGACAAAGAAATACGGCGAGTATGATTTGATTTTTGAATGCACAGGATATTCGCCGATTGTCTTTGACGCGATGCAGTCTTTAAATCAAAACGGCGTTTTAATTTTAGCGAGCGTTACCGGCGGCGAGCGCAAAACCGACCACGTTCCGTCGGATAAAATCAACCAGCAATTCGTTTTGGGCAATCGCGTAATGTTCGGCACGGTCAACGCCAACCGCGAACATTTCGAGCTTGGCGTAAAAGATTTGGCGCTCTGCGAAGCGATGTTTGCCGGCTGGCTCTCGAAAATGATGACGCACAAAATCGAAGGTCTGGAAAACTACGCTCAGGCGTTCGACATTTTGAACAACGCCGGAAAATACAACGCGATTAAGGCTTATTTTGAAGTGAAAAAGATTTGACCGAAAAATTAGGCAAGTCATAAATAAAGAAATATTTAGCCGCAGATAAACGCGGGTAAACACAGATAAGAAAAAGATAAAGCCGTAATATATTTTCTTTTCTAAATCTGTTTTTATCCGCGTTTATCTGCGTTCATCTGCGGCTAAATTTCTTTCCTGTTTTCTCTGCCGACTCTGTGGCAAAATAAACTTATGCCCGAATTTCCAGATTTTGACACCGACGTAATAACCGAGAGCGAAACGCGCATTGAGAAGCCGAAACTTTTCAAGGTTTTGCTGCACAACGACGATTTTACGACGATGGAATTCGTCGTCTTTATTTTAAGCCACGTCTTTATCCGCTCGACCGGCGAAGCCTTCAAAATTATGATGCAGGTTCACAACGAAGGCGTCGGCATCGCGGGCGTTTATACTTTTGAGGTCGCCCAAATGAAAGCCGAAAAAGCGATGAATTTATCGAAGGCGAACGAATATCCGCTGCTTTGCACGGTTGAGGAGGAATAATTTTATGCAGACAAATTTAGAACAGTTTAGAGAAATAATTCGCGCCTTGCCGATTGAAGATTTCGACAAAGCGCGCAAAGTTATTGACGAGGAAGAAAAAACAAAACGTGAAAAGGGCGAAAAATTACAGTGGCGATTGAAGCGTTATAAAAAAGCGCGTAAATGGCTCGACGCAAACGGCGAAAAATATATGAACCAATGGGTTTGTCTGGAAGGCGACGAACTCGTCGCGCACGGCTCGGATGGTTTGGAAGTTCACCGCAAAGCGAAAGAAGCCGGAATCGAATCGCCGTTTCTGCATCACATCGTCGAGGAAAAATATCCGTTCGGAGGCTGGTAAAGTGACTGAAGATTTGTCTTTCGACGAGACGTATTTTTACGACACGCTTAAGAGCGGCATAACTGTTCCGGTCGTTCTGCGGCTCGACGGCGACACGGTAGATTTTGAAGCTAAAATTGACACGGGCGCGGAGAATTGCGTTTTTGAAAGAATTCACGGCGAGCGGCTCGGCGTAGAAATCGAATCGGGCAGAAAACAAATTTTCAGCACGGCGGCGGGGATTTTCACCGCTTACGGACACGAATTGACGCTTTCGGTTTTGGACACCGAAACCGTTTCAACCGTCTATTTTGCCAAAGAAGAATCGTTCACGCGCAATGTTCTCGGCAGACAAGGTTTTTTAGACCGCGTGAAGCTCGGTTTAATTGATTACGAGGGCAAACTTTTGTTGAGCGAATACAACCAATAAAACTTGAAAATGCAAAATAAAAGTTCAGTTTCAAAAGCGAAATCGTATCGGGAAATCGGCGAATACCGGGATGCGCACGACGCGGGCGAAATTTGGGACGAAACCGAAGAAGCGAATTTTACGGTTGATTTGCAGAGGGACGTTTTTTATTACGCGGTTGAAACTTCGCTCTCGTCAAAACTTCGCCGCATCGCGGAAACAAAAGGCGTTTCGGCAGAAACTTTGGTTAATTTTTGGTTGCAAGAAAAGGTGAATCAGGAAGTTGCGAAGAATTGAGAAACAATATGTTTAATAAAATTTCGGCGCTGCTTTTTATATTTTTGTTTTCAGTTTTCGTTACCGCGCAACAAGCAAAAGATAAATCGAATCAACAAATTGTTGATGTAAAGTTTTGCGATTTGCTGAAAAATCAAGACGAATATAAAGATAAAACGGTCCGCCTAAAAGCAACGTATCGTTATGGTTTTGAATGGTCTGAATTATATTGTTCAAACTGCGTCGGAAAGGGACAAGTTTGGGTAGATTTTGCAGATTCATTTGAGGAAAGCTCGAAAAAGAAATACAGAAAAAAATTAAACGAAAACGGCGAAGGTGGAAGAACTGTTAATGTAACTTTTGTTGGAAAATTTCTTGCTCAAGGACATTACGGACATATGGGCGGTTATTCTTATAATTTCGTCGTTGAAAAGGTTGAAAATGCTGAAATAATTTATAAATACAGTCCAGTTTTTAATTCTTTGCCAGAAGAAGCAAAACTGAAAACTTATTGCCAAAAAAACAACTGAAAATTGCATCAAAGTTGTTTCAAAATATGCTTACCAGAGAATTAGAAGAAACATTGAGTTTTGCGGTTGACGAAGCCGTTAAATATAAACACGAATACGTTACGTTGGAGCATTTGCTTTTCGCGTTGCTCGAAGACAGCGCGGCGCGGGATATTTTGTATCATTGCGGAGCGCAGATTGAGGAAATCGGCAAGCAGTTGGAAGATTATTTTGCCGATGTGCTGGAGAAGATGCCGGCGTATGTCAAGCGGGCGCCTGAGCCGACCTCGACGTTTGATAACACGATTCAATACGCGATTTTGCAGGCGGAAGGCAGCGGGCAGAAGGCGGTTGACGGCGGAAATATTTTGGCGGCGATTTACCAAGCCGAGCAGAGTTATGCCGTTTATGTGCTTTTGCAGCAAGGAGTTGCACGGCTCGACGTGTTGAATTACATCTCGCACGGCATTTCTAAAATCGACGACACGGACGCGATTCTTGAAGGCTTCGGCGACGCGGACGAATTCGGCGGGCAGGCGCAGAACAAGAAAAAACCGCTTGAAAGTTTTACGGTTGAATTAGTCGCGAAAGCGGCGAAGGGCGAGATTGACCCGATAATCGGTCGCGCGGCGGAAATCGAGCGAACGGTGCAGGTTTTGTGTCGGCGCAAGAAAAACAATCCGCTTTATGTCGGCGAACCGGGCGTCGGAAAGACGGCTTTGGCGGAAGGTTTGGCGTTGAAAATCTCGGAGGGCGACGTGCCGGAAGTTCTTCAGGGCGCGAAGGTTTTCGCGCTCGATATGGGCGCGGTGCTTGCCGGAACTCGCTATCGCGGCGATTTTGAACAGCGGTTCAAAGCCATTATTACGGACATCAATAAGGAAGAAAACGCGATTTTGTTTATCGACGAGATTCACACAATCGTCGGCGCGGGCGCGGTTTCGGGCGGCGCGATGGACGCTTCAAATATTTTGAAACCGGCGCTCGCGTCGGGAACTTTGCGCTGCATCGGCTCGACGACTTTCGCCGAGTACAAAGCGGCGTTCGAGCGCGACCGCGCGCTTGCGAGACGTTTTCAGAAAATCGAAATCGGCGAACCGACGATTGAAGAAACTTACGAAATTTTGAAAGGCTTGAAACGATTTTACGAAGACCATCACAAGGTTCGTTATTCGGACGATTCGCTGAAAGTCGCCGCCGAGCTTGCCGGAAAATATATCAACGACAGGTTTTTGCCCGACAAAGCGATTGACGTAATCGATGAAGTCGGCGCGGCGACGAAATTATTGCCGGAAGACAAACGCCCGAATCAAATTTCCGTCCAAATGGTTGAAAATACGATTGCGCGGATGGCGAAAATTCCGCCGAAAACCGTTGTCGCCGACGAGAAGGAACAGCTTAAAACTCTGCGTCCCGATTTGAAAAACGTGATTTTCGGGCAGGACGAAGCGATTGACAAAATCGTTGACGCGATTCAGATTTCGCGCGCCGGTTTGGGACACGAATCGAAACCGGTCGGCTCGTTTCTTTTTTCGGGTCCGACGGGCGTCGGCAAAACCGAGTTATCAAAGCAGTTAGCCGAACAACTCGGCATCGAATTTATGCGCTATGATATGAGCGAATACGCCGAACCGCACACGGTTTCGCGGCTCATCGGCGCGCCGCCGGGATATGTCGGTTTCGACCAGGGCGGACTTTTAACCGAAGCGATTATGCGAACGCCGCACGCCGTTCTCGTTCTCGACGAAATCGAAAAAGCGCATCCGAATCTTTTCAACTTGCTGCTGCAAGTGATGGATTCGGCGACTTTGACCGACAACAACGGCAAAAAAGCCGATTTTCGCAACGTCATTCTTATTATGACGACGAACGCCGGAGCGCGAGAGTTATCTTCGGGCGGAATGGGTTTCAAAAATCAGGCGAACACCAAAGGACAAGGCAAAGGCGCGATTGAACGCACGTTCACGCCGGAATTTTTGAATAGAATGGACGCGTGGGTCGCGTTCAAACCGCTTGATTTGGAAGTTATCAAACTGATTGTCGATAAATTTATCAAGGAACTAAACGGTCAGCTTGCCGAAAAGCGCGTGCTTGTCAGATTGACCGACGCGGCGCGCGAGTGGATGGCGAAAAACGGTTTCGACTCCAAATACGGGGCGCGTCCGATGGCGCGGCTGATTCACGATAAAATCAAACAGCCGCTCGCCAGCCAAATTCTTTTCGGCGAATTGACCGAAGGCGGCAGCGTCGAGGTTGACGAGCGAGACGGAGAACTGGTTTTGAATTTTTAGAAAGATTTGAATTTCTGGAAAGAAAAAGAGCGGCATATTTCAAAATATGCCGCTCTTTTTTTATTATTATTTTATGAACCATCCTGCACACCGCCGAGCCATTTCGGATTTTTCGCCGTGCCGTCAAAGCGCGAATTGGTTTTAAATTTCTCGAATTTTCCGGTCATCGCCGCCGACTTTGTTTTATTCAACAGCGCGGTCATTTCGCTGCTTGTCAGCGGTTTAAAGTTTTTTTGAAAATTTCTTCGACACAAAAAAATCCGCGCCGAAACAAAAATGTTTCAAGCGCGGATTTTTATCTTTTTTGTTCGGTATAAGAAAATTGTAACGAAACAATTAAGTTGTAAAATTTATTGTCTGTAAGTTGTTGATTTTTAACAACTGCTTCTGCTGTCTCAAATTAAAATTCTATAAAAACTTTTCTGTAAAAATTGATTTCGCGTAAAATCAATGAAAATTCTAACAATAAAGTTGTAAAATTTGCCCGGTAACTAATTAAAATTAGCAATAATGCTAATTTTTGCTACTTTCTTAATATATTAATTTTGGACTGGTTACTCGCACAAGATTCTCTTTAATAATATTATTAGCATTAGTATTGTCAAAACCAAAATAAATCTTGACTGGAAATAATTGATTGGACGACAATTAATTGGACGGCAATCAATAGCTTTTAACTTATCTATAATTCGTAATAAGCTCCCTAGCTATCTATACATAAAACTCATCCTTGCTAACTATTTTATTATTTACCGTAAATAAATTTAAGAAATGGTTGATTATTCACAATATGAAACGACTCCGGCTATTCCTGAAGCCTCTTCAATGATTGAAACCTTCCGTGCGATTGGGTATAGCATTGAAGCAGCAGTAGCAGACATCATAGATAATTCCATTTCAGCAGATGCAAAGAATGTTCGTGTAAATTTTGAATGGAAAGGTTCTCAAACGTGGCTTTCAATCAAAGACGACGGACACGGAATGAACAATGATGAATTGATTCAGGCGATGCGTCCGGGAAGCAGAAATCCGCTCGATGACAGAAGCGCGAAAGATTTGGGTAGATTCGGGCTGGGATTAAAAACCGCTTCTTTTTCGCAATGCAGAAAACTTTCGGTTATCAGCCATCGAAAAAATCAAAAGCCGGTTTTCTGGACGTGGGATTTAGATTTCGTCAATCAGACCGGAAAATGGGATTTGATAAATTACCTGCCCGACAAAGAAAAATCTGAAACGGAAATTAGTGAAATGAAGTCCGGCTCGATTGTTATCTGGAATGATATTGACCGCGTGGTTAAAAATTTTCGCCCGGATGATGAAAAAGCTCTCGATAAATTTCTCTACATAATGGAGCAGGTGAAAAAACATCTGGCAATGGTTTTTCATCGCTTTATTGAAACCGGAAAAATAAAAATTCATTTTCAGGACAGACCCGTCGAAGCGTGGAATCCTTTCTTAAGCGGCGAAACAACCACACAGGGATTTCCCGCTGAACCTTTGCAAAATGGAAAAGTTACCGTCAAAGGTTTTGTTCTGCCGCACAAATCAAAAATCACGGAAGAAGTTTTCAAAAACGCTGAAGGTCCGAAAGGCTGGAATGAACAGCAGGGATTTTATATTTATCGAAACGAAAGATTGCTGCTTGCCGGTGATTGGCTGGGAATGTTCCGCAAAGAAGAACATTACAAACTTGCCCGGATACAGATTGATTTGCCAAACAGTCTGGACGCGGAATGGCAGATTGACATTAAAAAATCCGTTGCCCGTCCGCCGCTTATATTACGCGAACAATTAAAAGCCTACGCCGGACAGGTGCGAAATCAGGCAGTCGCGGTTTACCGTCATAAAGGGAAAAATGTAAAACAATTGCCCGGACAAAAGTTTGTTCCGCTCTGGATTGACCATAAACGCGGCGACAAATGGTTTTATAAAATCAATCGTGAACATCCGGTAATTGAAAAAATTAAAATGCAGGCAGCGACAGAACCGGACAAAGCAATTGAAATTTTGATTCGTTTTATTGAAGAAACTATTCCGACAAAATCAATTTACATTAAAGAAGCCGAAGAACCGGAAGCTCTTGGAAAACCGTTTGAAGGTGCTGACGGAGAACCCATCAGAAAGGCGATGAAACAAATTTATGATAAATTCATCGGCGAAGGAAAACTGACGAAACGGCAAAAGCTATCATTCTCAATATCGAACCTTTTAACCACTTTCCCCATTTTCTCGAATTTATAGATTAAAAATTATGATTCAACAGGCAATCAGAACTATCAGAACATTACTGCCGTCAAGCGGCTCGATAACGGCGGAACAAATTGAAAATGCTGTAAATATTGCAATGGCTATTCCGCAATATGCTGAAGTTGACCGGACAGCATTAATTCGTGAAGTGCAATCAATCTACAATTTCATTCGTGTAGAAGACTTTAGGATAATTGAAGCGGCTGAAAGAAGAAGACCCTGGATAAATGATAAAAAAGGTTCAATTGATTGGAATTTCTGGAATAGATACAGAGATTATTTAGCCATTGAGAAGAATTTCGCCGATACGGTTATCAATCAGCTTTACCGCTTAACCGATAGAACACTTGACGGTTTATTTGACCCGACGATAAATGCGGCAATCAGCAAATATGGTCTGGTAGTCGGACAGGTTCAGTCCGGGAAAACGTCAAATTACACCGGACTTATTTGCAAAGCAGCCGACGCGGGTTACAAATTAATTATTGTTCTTGCCGGAACTCACAACAACTTACGAAGCCAGACGCAGCTTCGCCTTAATGAAGGTTTTTTAGGTTTCGATACGCAGCACGAAAGAGCATTCAGAGAAAATAATCTGTGGATTGGAGTCGGAAGGATTGACCAGAATAGCGTTGCACATTCGCTGACATCGAGCTTATCCGATTTTAATGTCGGCGCGGCAAATGCAATCGGTATAAATTTCAACACCAATGAACCGATAATTGCCGTTGTAAAAAAGAATTCAAGAATTCTCGAAAGATTGCTTCAATGGTTATCGGCGCAGGCAGTAGAAATAAACGGACGAAGGGTAATAAGAAATAAATCCCTGTTGTTGATTGACGATGAAGCGGACAATGCCTCAATCAATACGCGCCCTGAAAATGACGGAGCAACAAGAATTAACGCGCTGATAAGAGATGTTCTGAGATTGTTTGATAAAAGCGGTTACATCGGTTACACCGCGACACCGTTTGCCAACATTTTTAGTCCGATTGAGGAAGACGGATTATTTCCCAGAGATTTTATTATCAATCTTCCTCCGCCTTCTAACTACATCGGACCCGATAAAATTTTTGGTTTTCAACCCGTCGAAGACGATGAAATTTCGGACACGGTTTTGCCGGTCGTCCAGAGAATTGATGATTTTCATAATTTTGTTCCAAACGGTCATCGAAGCGGTGATATACTTCCCGCCGATGCGCCGGAATCCTTAAAACAGGCAATTAAATGTTTCATTCTAACCTGCGCTGTCAGAAGACTGCGCGGACAAACGAATGTTCACAATTCTATGCTGGTTCACGTCAGCCGCTTTGTCAGATGGCAGGAACAAATTAGAGAAATTGTGGAAAATGTTTTTGACTTTTACCGCAGAGGAATTGAAATGAATGTTCCTCATATCATCGAAGAATTTCGCGCGGCTTTTGAAGATGACACGGAAACTTATAAATCATATACAACCACATCGGAATTGATTCTTGATTCAAGTTTGAATGAAATTGACCCGAATATACAGGTTCACCGATGGACTGACGTTCTGACACATCTCAACGATGCCGCGTCAAGAATTCAAGTGAGAAAAATAAACGGTGGTTCGGCGGACGCTCTGAATTATTTTGACCACACCAACGGATTATCAGTAATCGCCATCGGCGGCGATAAACTTTCAAGAGGTCTGACTTTAGAAGGACTTTCGGTAAGTTATTATCTCCGGGCATCGAGGATGTATGACACGCTGATGCAGATGGGAAGATGGTTCGGCTACAGACCGGGCTATGTTGATTTATGCCGGTTGTTCACCAGCCGCGAGTTAAACGAATGGTTTTGCCACATCGCGCTTGCCTCCGAAGAATTAAGAAGCGAATTTGATTATATGTCCGACGTTGCCGGAAGCACACCGGAACAATACGCCCTGCGCGTGCGAACGCATCCGGGCGTTTTGCAAATTTCCGCATCAAACAAAATCAGGCGGGCTGTTTCGGTAGATGTTTCGTGGGCTGGAAGAAAGGTTGATTCTTATGAATTCCAGAAAGACCCGGATGTAATTCATTCAAATCTCAATGCAACGGTTGATTTTATCCAGAATCTTGAAGGCGAGCCGGAAATTGTTAAAGATAATTATTTGTGGTTCGATGTTCCCGCGCAAAATATACGTCAATTTTATAACCGGGCGAACTGTCGCGATTTAGGCGTTAATGCTTAAAAATTCCGGTGAAATGATAATCTAAAAATTCTTTTCCCGGTAAAAATTTTAAGGGCAAATTTATCTTTCTTCCTTCAACTTCTTTGAATACTTTTTCAAAGTAAGGCTTTTCGTATTGTTCTTTGAGAACGCCTGACAAATGAATTTTATAATCGGCATCAATTCCGATAAAACCTTTATCAAAACACTTGTCAAAAGTCGGAGAAAGACAAATTCCATTTTGTGGATTCAATCTTTCATCTTCATTTTTTGACCACGGAATTATATGACTTGCGATAAGTAATTCAGGAATATCAATTTCTGTAATCGCGCATTTACCGGAATAATTTGCGAGAACAATTTGCCGGAAAACGCTTTGATTGACTCTTGTTTTTACTTCTCTGATTCTGGTTTCGCCTTTCAAATTTTCAGTTCCGGTCAAGATAGCGGAAAATTTTTGGTCAATTGTTTTGTGCTGAAATTCTGCAAGAATTCTTTCACTCTCAAAAAGTAATTCCGATTTGTTATTTATAAATTCATTCCAGATTGGCTCAACCTGCCTTTTGCCGCCGGATAATCCTTTGATTCCTCTCTGCTGATGATATGGGTCAACGTGAGCGAAATTATTTAATCTCATTGCCACAGAACCGGGAGTTCTGCCGATAATGTTTGCAAGCGCGATGACATCTTTAGTTCTGTGGTCAAGCTGTCCGAATGGCAATTTCAGATAAAGATTAAAAGTAACGATAAGTTCATCGCGCGTCCAGTGATTTATTGGCATATTGTTTCAAAAAATTAAAACTGAATTATTCTCAAAAAACTTGACAGACATTGCCAACCTGCTGATACTGGCTGGTTCTGCCGCCTTCAAAAAAATAGTTGTCGGGAAAGGTTTGCAATCTGGCGACTTCTCTGACGGTCATACTGCGACATTGTGCCGGGTCTGGATGGATGAAATAGTGTCCGTCTTTGGAAATGTGCGAAATAACCGTTGATGAAGGTTTATCCTGCACCTGAACGTGAAAACGGTCGCAAAATAATTCGCCTTTCGCGCCTTTTGCCGCGCTTTTATGCAAGGGTAAAAGTTCCGCTGGGAAATCTTTTAACAGCGGCGATTTCCCCGTTACTTTTGCAAAACAGGCGGCGAATAAATACCTGTATAAATCTTCAACAATATGCGAACGGGTCGTATGATTAATTACGCCGCCGAGTTTTTCATCCGCATACCATTCAGCAAAAACTTTTGGTTTGCCGTTGTTTGAAGATAAAAATTCCAGACCTCTTGATAGATTATTTTCAGCGATGCTCTTTATCGCCAGCCTCATTTCCTGCCAGATGTTTTCCGAGTTTTCATCAATTTCCTGACCAAACCAAGACTGTTGTTCAACAGGCTCTAATGCGTCAATCCAGTTTTCCATCGTGTCATTAATTTTAGATAATCCGCTTCGTAAATCTGGTAAATTAAAAATCACATCTTCAACTGTTGTTGTTTCACTTCTTAAAGACTCAATTTCGCCGGGAGTTATTTTCAAATCGCGCCTGATGCCGAGCAAAAATACTCTATGCCTTTTTTGCGGCAACCCGAAGTTTTCACATTCAATAAGAAAATCACGCGGGTCGCCAAACAAACTTTTCTTCCGGGTTAGCGGATATATGTCATATAAAACATTATCGTCATTCCTTTCCGTTTTCCCGTAAGAATTTGCGGCAACAACAGGGCTGGTCAAATCTGCAAGTATCAAATCAAAGACTTTACTGCCATTTAGAGTAGATGATAAAAGCCCTTTGACATTTTCCATTATAAATACGGGCGGGCGATGGTCGGCGATTATCTGAACATACTCTTTGTATAAATGATGGCGCGGGTCTTTTTCATATTTATCCCGGTCTTTACTTATCATTACGGAACGTCCGGCGAGTGAATATGCCTGACAGGGTGGACCTCCTATCAGCACCCAGAATTTTCTTTTATTTAAGGCTTTATTGATTTTTTTTGTAACTTCCGAGTGCCGGGTTTCTCCCAGCGTTGCTTTCCACGCGATAGATTTAGCTTTTTCAGACTGTTCTGGGTATTTCTCGAAAAGGTCTTCACGATTTATTTCGCCGCGCAGATATTTGTAATATTCATCGGGAGCATTACCGTGCGGAAATTGTCTGTAAAATGACCTTGTAAGTAAAGTTTGATGCGCGATGGACTCACACTCAATTGAAAGACAAATTTTGAATGCGCTTTTCCCATCTTTATTGCTAAAACTTTCAAAACCTTCACCTAACCCGCCGGGACCGGCGAACAGGTCAATAACAGGAATTTGTGCATTTTTAACCATAAACAAGAATAATTATTGAAGTAATGAACAGGGGAAAAGTCAAGCCAAGGAATTTTCTGGTTGTAGATTCTTTCTACCATAAGCACAAAATTTTGCGCCTATCGGACAAATTTCGCACAACGGTTTTTTTACACAAATTTCCATCGTAAAATCTAAAACCGCATAGTTATATTCTTTCACTTTGCGGTCTGGCGTAATTTGTTTTGCTAACTCAATTAACCACTTTTTTCTTCTCGTTTCGGCATCACATTGCCGGTCAACAAGTCTGCAAATCCACCGGACTACATTGGCATCAATAATTACTGTCTTTTTTCCTGCGTGAAAACTCAACCACGCCGCCGCAATATATGAACCTATGCCGGGTAGTTTTGTGATTTCATCTAAATTTAACGGAATCTGTCCTTCGATGAGTGCTACTTCTGCTGCGAGATTCTTTATAGTTACAGCCCTTGCCGGAAGTCCCAAAGAATAAAGAACAACTTCAATCTCAGGTAAAGAAGCATTTGCAAGGTCAACGGGTTCTGGATATTTTTTTATTAATTCATTATAAACCGGCACCACTGCTTTAACTCTGGTTCTCTGCAAAAGCATCTCTGCAAGCAAAGCGTGCCATTTATTATCAGTTTTTCTCCACGGAAAATCCTTATAATTTCTCTTTCCCCAGTTGAAAAGAATACCTCTTATCTTTTTAGTATTTAAATCGTCAAAACAGAAGATATTATCTCCACTCATGTATTAACTTCCCTGATTAACTTCTTTCCATATTCAGCAAAATGCTTAGACGAAATGGTAAAATTCAATCCCAACAAAAAACACAAAGGCATTATGTGATAAATCATAATAAGCTAAAGATTTTTGACCAACCACGGAGCAAAGAAACCACAGATTTTCAAAACTTTACTTAGCCGGTCAAAATCAAAATATGGACAATACTGACTATTCCAGCCCTAATTTTAGTAACTTCTTCAAAGATTTTGCAGTCCAAAGGTTCTATCTTAAAAATTAGTTGGCACTTTTCATTTTCCGAACCGTAATTAATTTATGAAAGTAACCTCCAGAATCAAAACAATCAAAGACCTTTAAATATATTAAGAGCTTTCGCAAAAGTAAAAACTGCCTGTGCAAAGTTAATCCTGAATATCGTTTTAAGAAATCATTATTTGTAATAATCTGTTACTTCTCAATTTAAGTAAAAATTTTGTTAATGAAATTACTGGGGCATTTCTCAATTTTCCCTTCCGATGAAATTTGTTGTAATGAAATCGGCTAAACAATACGGTCAAAATCAACTACTTTACCAAAAGCAGGACAACTGTCTTGAAACGCACACCAAGAACACGCTTCCGATAGAGTCGGTGCAAAAGTTTTACTATCGAGATTTCTTAAACATTCAAAAAGATTTTGTTTATTTGCTGCCACTTGCTCGAAGTCATATTCAACAGAAACTTTCGCTAAGGTAAGAACATTTAAAAACGAAATGCGAACGCATTTGTATTCAGGATAAGTAACTCTTGCTAAAGCATAATATAAAAAAGTCGGTAAATCCTTTTGTAGTGATTCCAGCGTCGGCACTTTACCCGAACTGTTTGTTTTGTAATCAACAATTTCCAATACATCATTTCTGTGGGCGCAGATTCGGTCGGCTTTACAGCCCATCCGCGCTTGTAAACTGCCGATTTTGAGAATATAAGACATATAAACCTCTGTGCCGAGGGTGGTTTCCTTATCGCAGTTATAAGCACTGCAATAATTTTTCAGTGCCTGACAGCCTTTAAGAAAATAAGTTTCATCCTCTTCCGTGCTAGCGTAAGCACCTGCATTCCAGTAACGACTAAGAAGTTCCGACACTTCGACGAAATCATTCAAGTTCCTGTTTGATTGATGTATGTCCTGAAGCGCGCTGTGCATACTCTGACCGAAAGCCAATGCTGCTGAATAAGAAGCATCGCCAATTTTGTTGATGTGTTTGAGCTTATATTTATGCGGGCAAGTCAGATAATCAGTAAGTTTACTAGGTGTTACAGATAACATAATTTCTCCTACTCGAACTTTTATGGACAACAATCGCCTTATTGAATAAACTTGCTCCCAGTGCATAAAACATTGTTTTATAAACGGCATTTTATACCAAGCAAGAAACATTAAAATTACCATAACCTATTTTGGGTTATGGAGGCAAGAGTGTGTTCCACTTCAATTGAAGATTTTCGCCTGAGAAGAAATGGAGAGAGATTCATCAGAAAGATATGCTTTGCTCCGTCAAATGTTGATTGACGAGCGCACGAAGGCAGAATTAAAACAGGCGGATGTTTCTCTCAAATTAGAGAAACCACAAAGCTATATTTCTAAAATTGAACGCGGCGAGCGCGGAATGGATATTGTCGAATTCGTAGAAATTGCCGAAGCAATAGGATTTGACCCGGTGAAATTTCTACGCGAATTTATTGAACTTAGTCAATGATTTCAGCCAGAACTAATACCCCGGTAAATAAACTTATAAGGAGACTCGAAAGTCGTCATTCAGTTTGTCCTTATTCGGACTTGTTGGCAACAATCTTTATCATTCCATTCACCAACTCATTGTGAACAACTGACAATTCGTTTTCGAGCAACTGATTTACTACCCAACTTCTATCGAGCCGTAGCTTTGGATATGAACTGACGTTCAGCATCCATTGCTCATTTTCTTTTCGGTAGAGTAAATCGAAAACTTCTACGAAATCTTCGTAATATTCGAGAAAGCAAGTGAAAATCTTAGACTCATCCGCTTGCACCGGAATAAAACGCTGTTCGTTGCGTAATTCAATGGAAAAGTAATCACGAAAAGTCAAAACTAATTTTCCGCTTTTTGCCATAAAACGCGCCGCATCTCGGAGCAATGTTTTAACCGCACTAAGCGATTCTAAATGCGTGAGCGTGTCGCCCATACAAAGGATGACTTGCGCCGCATCGTCAATGTGCTTGGAGAAATTCAAAATATCATCTTGAACTGCTTCAATCGGAAGATTACCGGCTCGTTGTCGCAACTCAGCCAATAATGCATTACTAAAATCAACCGCAACAACTGAAAAGCCGAACTCGGCTAGCGGAACAGACTGAAATCCTGAACCTGCACCCAAATCAATCGCCAAGCCACGCGGTAGTTTGTCTAGTTCAAGCTGGCGAAGAAAAATGCGATTGCGTTCCGCTACCGTTTCAAAACCGCCTGCCATCCAACTATAAACATCGGCAAGCTGCTGGTCGTAATGTTCTTTAACCGTATTCATCATTCAATAACTTTCTGAATCATACATCTATTCTGAATCGGTAATGCAGCGCAAAGGAAGTCGCCCAACGATTGAGATGACGTGGGGCGAAACCGCCGCCAAGCCCGTTTAAGTTTAACACGCAACGTAAAAACAAAGTCGCTGTTTCGCCCTCACGTCCAATGCTTTGTTGGACATTAATTTCAGTTAAACGCCCCACTTGCACAAAACCCAATGTTACCTGCTGGCGTGGGTCCCAAATCTTCCAACCCGCAACATCAGAGTATAGTTGGAAGATTTGCGTTGGCGAAACATCAATCAAAGTTTTTGCTTCAAATTTGTTTATAGTTCACAGGTAAAGTTTATACGCCGAACGGTTGAATTGACGTGGACAAAAACCGGCTACGCGCAACTTCGGGTTAAAGAGGCAAGATTTTAAAGAATAGCTGTTTTTGCCTCACGTCCAATGATTTGTTATGTTGCCCATTGGATAAAACACCCATTACTTCAAATCAAATAAGCATCCTTGAGTAAATTGCGGTTTAATTTCGGACTTTTGATTATTTATGTATTCTCGCACAAGGTCAGTCGTAACGGCATCGCTAACGCTACCGATATAATAACCGATTGCCCAAAGCGTTCCGTCTTTCCAAATATATCGCTTAATTACCTCAAGAAATTCTTGACGCATTCGCCTTGACGAGATGCCTTTGAAAATTTGGGCAAGTTTTGAAGGCGCATATTTTGGCGGTGCTTCGATTAACATATGAACGTGGTCGGGCATAACTTCCATAGCAATAATGCGAATACGATAGTCGCGGGCAATCTCTTTAAGAATCTGTTTCAATCTTTCGGCAATCTCACCAACAAGAAAACTGCGGCGATACTTTGGAATCCAGACAAGATGATACTGCAAACTATAACGGCAATGAGAGCCTGATTTTGCATTATCTTGATAAAAGTAATGCAAAACTGCTTTAAGCGTTTCTTGTCGTTCTGCGTCTTTCATTTCATTTTCGCCTATTGGAACACCCGCTGCACAAGCGAAGCAACATAACTTTGATTTTTACGGAAACTTTTTCTGATTTATTTTGTCATTGATACAACAAGTTTCGGCTTTTTTCAAGAGGGAATTTCCTATTTTCGAGTTTCTGTCATAGTTTAATTGTCCGTTAAATTAGTTCAACCGACATCCGATGAATTAGTTTAACCGACCAGATTAAAAATATGTCAGCACCTCGCAGTCGGTAACGTCTTAAAATGCTTGAAGGTTACGATAGATAAACTATTCTCGCTTTACTAAATTTACCGGAAAATGGAATTGGATTTTGGCAGTTAATTGTAGAGCGTTTATTTTTGAAAGGCAGACTCCAATTTTTGAATCATCGTGAACCTATTTATGAAATCGGATACATCATTTAGATAGAAAATTTTAGTTGCCTGAAAATCCAAAAATTTCTAACTTTCTCATAATTCGTTGAGACCAGTTTGTATTGCTCCGCGTATGTTTGAGCAAAACCGGCTTTATATGACCGCCTCTGTCAAACTTCTCAAGTATCCAGTGACCGTTTCCCTCAACCGCATTTGAAATAATTACTGAAGCCTTTTGACCGATTTGAATAGAGCCGGAATCTTGCGACATAAGACGAACGAAAAGCGTTGAAATTGACCAATCGTCGGGACGTGAAAACTCGAAAATATAGCAAGGCGGTAAGTCAGGATGCGAAACTTCAATAATGGCGCAAACTCTTTTTACGCCGTCGGCGAGGCAAAAAGGTTTATCACCCAAAACGTCAATTATCGTGTATTCGATGGTCAGGTGCGGATAATCTTCTTTAAGATAATGAACAGTTTGCAAAAATTCTTTAAGTCCCCTTTCGTCAATGTTTTGCGCCATTTCCAGACCAGCAAATTCTATCGGCTGAATTTTGCCGCCGACAATAGGCTCGTCGGTGCTGACCGTCGTATCCGTTTGTTTAATTTTTACTTTGCCGCCCGCATCGGTCGAAGTTAAATCAGGGTTGTATTTCGGAATCGGTGCCTCGCCTTGCGAAACGCGCACAAAGCGCGGCGATGTGCGAAATTCAATAAAAGTTGTAGGAATTTCCACTAAAGGCTGGTGAGAATCGCGTTTTGCGGAGCGACGTTCGCCATCCAATTCAAAATCTTCGTTGCTGTCTTGCGGCACAAAACGGCGTTTTCCGGTTTTGGGCGTAAATGTTTTTCTTTCTTTGATTGACGGATGCGTGTAAATAACTTTTTTGAAAGGAAAGTCGGTTGAGGAAAAGCCGTTGATGCGAGTTACGACGTGAGTTTTCGCCTGAGAAAAAGTGTTGACGGACAAAGTGCAAAATTCTATGTCGGGCGGTTCGACTGTAATCTGTAAATCTTTCGACATCGCGCCGACAGCATCATACGGCGAGTTCTCAATGGCTTGAGCGAAGATATTGTGATAGACGGAATCCCAGCAGCGGCGGGCATTTTCGTTATGAAGCAGCCAGACCAGATGGGCGACATTTTGATTGGTTACCAGTCTGCGTGGAATATCTCCGCTCAATTTTATATCAATTGTGTCTTCTTTTATTTCTTCGTCGTCAACCAATGACTCAAGTCCGTTAGGACGCAAAATCAAATTAGCAAGAATTTTGGACGGAGTTAGAAAAGCCCGCAACACCTCTAAGCAGGAAATGTAATAAAGATTGTCATTGGCTTGAAAACGCCATACATTCTCGCGTCCTAACTCCTTCGCGTTGTAGAAATCGTAAATACCTCTGTCAATATCAAATGCTTGATTGATTTCTCCGTGTTTCAACTCAGGAATGAAAATCCGCTGCGCCGTAATTTCCGATGCTTGTTTTTCCGGCAGTCCGTCAATGTAATCGAACCCGACGACCAGCGCGGGCAAAGTTCCCCAGGGAAATTCAAGTATTTCAAATCGAGTCTCGCCTTCAGGCAGAAACGCGGCTTTTATCGTCCAATCGCCGTTCGCTTTTCGATACGGCGAACAAAGCCAATGAAGGCGCGCCCGCGTGCCTCTGGGAAATGTCCACGGTTTTAATTTTACTTTCGGCATAAATTACACTGCGTTCTTTCTGATGAATCGAAAGTCTGAATCGACTTCCAAAACTGCATTTTCTACCGTTTGTCGAATGGTCTTCGAGCAAGAACTTTTTATTCCGGCAAAACGCATAACTTCCCACTCTTTGACGACGCTGTTGCGCGCGAACAATTCTTGCGCCGCCCAACGAATACGGCGAATTTGAAACTGCTCGACGGATTCTATTTGGGAAAGTAAGAACGCTTTAGTATTTGGCAGTTTAATTAAATGTTTTTCGAGCAGAGCGCGCAAGCCGAGAATTTTGCCGACGCTTCCGATGGTAATTCTTACCGGCGGCGTTTGTTGCTGCAAAATTCTGACCGTATTTTGAACGGAAATTAAAATTAGCCCGTCGCGTTCAGCCCAGTTTACTCTTTTGTTTTCGACAATCAATTGTTTTCTTTTCGGAGAATTTCGTTCAAGCCACTTTCGGTCATTGCGGTAAAGCCGAATGAAATCGGATGGAAATTTTTTGCGAAGCGCGGTTTTTGATAATGCGGGATAATCCTTTCGAGCCTTTAACCAAATCGCTCGACTATTTTCATTCGCATTGTTTTCACTTTCCCGTGAATCTGATTGTATTTCGCCGGTATCCTTTTGCTTTACGGCAATCAATTTAAGACGTTCTGCGTGACGAATAACTGTTTTTGTATCTACCTTTAATTGCCGTGCCGATTCCCGCAAACTAACTCGCCTTTCACCCAATAGCTTTTTCAGTTTTCGTTCCCAAATTTTCCCGAAAGATTTTATTTTGCCGAAACTCAATTTGTCGCTATATGGAATGGAAACATCGCCGGTCGAATAGACAAAACCACAGAAACAGGAAAAAGTTCCGATGAGTTTTTTAGCGTCGTGCGAATATGAAACCGAAACGGATGTAATGACCTTTTCAAGATAGTGTTTTGACGCACCATTAAAGCAAGTCCAAGCGCCTGCGCCGAAAGGTTTATCATCCTTCACATCATCAAAAAACGTCGCTACATCTTTAACCAAAAAACGAATAATCAACAGATGTCTGATAGGATGAAAAACTTTGCGATGCTTTCGCACAATGCTTGATAGCCAGTTGTTTTCATTTCTAAAATCAATTTCCGAATGAACTAACTGCAAAAAATCATTTCCGTAAAAATTTACGAATTGATTCATTAACTCCTTTTGATGAACTCGCCCGCTCGCCGTCGCCAAGCCTCTGTCAATCAAAAGAGATTGATACTTTTTTCTAAACCAATCGCCACTTTTTGGAGAGAATGATTGTTTTAGAATTAAGCTAACGTCGTAAGCTAAAAATGCGAGTTTATCAAGAGTTGCTTTCGTGTAATTCACTATTGCCGGCTTGAAAATACAGTTCTCCGCATCAGCCGCGTAAAATTCGTGGCGATTGTCGCCCTGAATTTTTACGCGGCTGTTTTGCAGACGAACTTGATGAATCGGACAAACTAAAACTCCGGCAATTTGGTGGGCGCGATGCCAGTAGGGTTCGCCGTGTCTTTCGGTATCTTCGCGCAAACAAACCGGACAAAAGCGAAAGAAATTTATCTGCGGAACCGAGCTTGCCATAATTCCGGTGCGCGTGTGAATGTCGCCCGAGAAATGCCCGCGCATCGAATCAAAAACTGCTTTGCTTCTATCCGGCGCCAGAAACGGGGCGTAAAGCGGATATAACGTGTGTTGCCGAATCAAACTCTCAACGGTATGTTTTGAACCGAACGGTAAGTTTTCTACGAGGTTTTCAAGTTGCGACGGTAAATCAAAAGTTGCGATTGCCGTTGTTCTGCCGAAAAGTTCCTGGAGTGCAACTTTCGGGCTGACGTTTGCGCTCCAGGCGTAATAACGCGCTAGGACGCTGTAAAGCAATTCGTCAGGATATGGTGTAGGAAAGAAGCCGACCATTGTTTTGTGATTTTAAGCTACTGCAAATTCATCAAGTGGCGATTTAATAATTTTATTGTTCATCAAGCCTTCATATGCAGACATTTTTGATAATTTTGCTTCACTAACAATCAATCGCAAATCGCCGGAAACATATTTTTGCGGCAGTTTTTTCGGTTTAGGTTCTTCAACCTTTTTTGAATTTTCGTCCGTTACTACGACGTTTGGAGTCGATAAAGCTGTTTGATAAGCCTTTGCTATGAGGCTGGCAACAGTATCCCCGGTATTGCGCCCGACACTGACTTGTTCGGCAAACATTTTTGCCAGTCTAGGCGAAATACCAAGTTCCAAAAGTCCTGAAATAATTTGGTTAAGGTCAGGAGATTTACTCGTTTGAGTCTTGAGCCTCGCGCGCAGCATTTCGAGTCTTCGCTGTTCTTCAAGATTCAATTTCGCCTTATATTCATCGTAGAACTCCTCAATGTTTATCGGCGTGATGTCGCCATATTTAGCAATTCTATCCGGGTTGCCGGAGCGAAGCGCATCGAGCATCGGGCGAATCAATTTTAAGCTCTCCAGAGCGACTTGCTGCATTATGGTTGGCGTTATCTTTTTAATTTTCGGCGAAGTGATGGCTCGAAATTGCGTCAACATATAAAGTTTGATTGCGATGTCGGTTACACCCTGACTTTCGTCGTAGAGAACCGCCGAAAACTCGTCATCGAAATCCGCTTTTTGTTCCGTCCATTGATATTCAAACAACTGACCGACGAAAAAGTCCCAGAGTGCCTTTTCTGCCTTTGTATCTATTTTGAAACGCTCCCAGTAAAAACTGCCGACACCTTCGCGCCGCCGCCCTTGCCGGAATTCGTCCTGCAAAATTTTGATTGCCTTGTTTGTTCCGACAACAACGACCGGAATTCCGATAGTATTGTCGAGGCGAACAAAGAAATTGAGCATCTGGTCTTTGCCGCCGCTTTTTGCCTGATCTAAATTTTGAATCTCGTCAATAATGAGCATTCCTACGCAATGGTCGTATGCAATCTGGCACATTTGCGAGAGCATCACATAATCTGTATTGTTTTTTGAGCCGAATTTGGTTTTGTAGTTTGTACCGATTAATCTATCGACTTCGCCAAAAAACTCGACACACAAATCCTTGAGCGAGCCGCCGTGCGGACAGTCAATTTTTATCCAGACGATTTGGTAAACATTGAGCGGTTTTCCTTTATACTCCGAATGAACAATGACTTGCGGATAGAGTTTGAGAATCTTTTTCAGTCCTGTTGTTTTGCCCACTCCAGAAACGCCGATGACCGTAAAGCCTGAGGGCGGGGTATCTTCGTCGTTGACTCGATGTCTTAATTCCTCTTTTTCAGCAGCCAGTTCCCTAGTTAGAGATTTTTTCAATTCACGCAGGCGTGCTTTATAGACGGGCAGCATAGGATTTCGCCCGACGTATCCGTATCTCACGACGCGCGATACTCTCTGCTCCAAATCCATATGTCGCGCCATCGGCTGAAAATATTTCAAGAGCCTCATTACGCAGTGCAAGCGATATTCAGCACTTAAAGATTGCTCCGAATCATCAAACGGCGGATAGTAGCTGACGGCTTCGGTAAAATCATCTTTGCTCAAGATTTGAGGCAATGCCTCGATTAAAGGATTACCTCTGTAATCCGAAATTATTTGCTCGCTATACTCCGCCAATTCGCCTTTTATGCCGTGGGGCGTCTCCTGATTACTCTCCTGATTCATCTTTTTGCCCTTCCTTTTTTTGCTTTCTGATACGCGCTAACATTTCAAGGTCGTCCGGGTAATCTAAATCATTTTCTACATCGTCTTGTTTGACCTCTTTTCGATTGATTGGAACAACAACGGCGGGTTTATCGTGAGGCGTTTCTTTACCCAACTCGAAAGCCTCTTGCTCCCGAATATACGCGCGTTCGGATTGACGATTATCGGTGATATTAGCAACTCGACTGGCTTTGCTGGCGGTTTGGTCCCGGTCTCTGACAGCCAATTCCTCAGCTTCGGCGACAACGCTTTTGGTAATTGCGCTAAGGTCGGCAAACTCCTGCTGCTTTTCAGGCAGACTTAATTGCCCGTCCAGTTGTTCCTGATTACGATAATGCTCGATTTCGTAATAGTCCTTGTTCATATATTTGACTTCGGTCGGAAGCAAATGGCATTTCTCAAAACTACGCCCGTCGCTTTCACGAAGGTAAACGTAGTTTAAATCCCGCATATCATAGACAATCTGAACTCTTTCGCCGCTGCGATGGCTGCCCTTTTCAAACCAACCTTCCTTAATTGCACGCTCGCAGCTATATTCCATATCTTTGAACAAAATACCGCCGCGCGTAATTCTTCCGGTGTCAGACGGGAGCAAGTTGAGTTTGACAATATCTTCAGGGAAATAGCGCGGCGTTCCTGTCCGATTTTTGATGCCCCATTTCCAAAGCTCAATGGGAGTCGCCCGCACATCATCCGCAATCATTTCAGCATCTCTTTCGTAATAATCCAGAAAACCACGATTGTGTTGCAAAATGCCCGTAATAATGATTTTCGTGAATTGATAAATGTCCAGTTTAGCGTCAAGCCGGTAATCGAAGCCGCGTCTCTTGTGCGCGTCTTTTATGACGAAGCCGGGAAGAAACGGTTTAACCTTTTCGTGAATAATTCGGAAACTTCTTTCGACGATACCTTTTAAATCACCGCGATAAGGCGAAGCCGTTTCGATTCGCACGCGAAGGTTATTCGCTAAAGTCTCGACGGCTTTACCCGCCAATTCGCCGCCATCGGCGAGAAGTATATCCGGCAGAGAATTGCAAGCCCATTCTTCTTCCGATATTGGAATGCCATATGCGGCGCAGAAACTTGCTTTATCAGCGACAGTGTTCGTTAGAGCCATCATCGCGCCGAGCCACGAAGGTCCTTCAAGTCCGACGTAAACTCCGGCAATCATTCGGCTGAAAACATCGATAATGATATAAACAATCGGTCTGCCGATAATCCAGCTTCGATTGAATCTCGACACCAGATAAACGTCGGCGACAGTAGCATCAATTTCGTAACGCGAACCGGGACCGAAAACCTCATTTGTCGAGTTTCCTAAAATCGGGCGGTGCAAAAGCGCGTAAGCCGCTTTACCTTTGCGCGAGCTTACCTCTTTTTGTATGTTTTTTTCTTTGTTATAAAAATAGCTAAATTGTTTATAGGTCGGTTTTTCTTCTTGCGGAACTAATAGAGATTTTCTAACCCCTTTATCGACAATGAAATCTTCGGAGAAATACTTCTCCAGCATTAAATTGTAAGCTGTTGCGAGACTTATTTCCTTCGGGTCGTAGTAAAACTGCGAAATAGCAGCGCGAAAAATTTTCTTGATTTTTTCGTCAATATTAATGCCCTCACCGATTTCGATAACGTGGCTGAACTTTCGTCTTCTGCCTAGTTTTTTGATTATCTTGCGTTCCTTTCCCGCGCCGCCCGAGTTTTGATAATCCGGCAATAAAGCGTTTATAACTTTTCCGCGCTGCAAAAACTTTCGCCAGTATTTATAAACCGTTGTCGGAGTCGTGTTGTGTTTGCGGGCAGCTTCCAGAACCAGGTTTCCACGCACCTTTTTGTAATAAACATCCGGCTCATTTTCCGGCATTGTCAAATCTTTGATAATAGCCCAGGCTCTGTCCCTAATTTCCCTGTCTTTTTCCGACACTTCATTTTCACTAACAATCCTAGCCCAGGGGTCGCCTGAATTAATAATTGCTCTTTTGTCCGCCAAATCTTGAGCTAAACGCGAATAGCGTTGGAATTCCGGCAAACCTTTGGCAGCATTAATATCAATGACAAAAGCAATATCATTAATAGTGTCCACATAAAGCAGACGCAAAACGATTATTTCATCGCCGTCTTCGCTACCGTATTGAATAAGATTGTTTATGGCTAAAGTTCTTTTATTCACGCTCTTCGCTCCTTGCGCTCTCTACCAAACACAATGGTAACGAGCGATTGCGCTGATTTATTCAAATCAATTTTCTGCGTTAAATCGAGAAGAATTTCCTTTCTGGCAACCAGATGCCTGAACACGCGCAGACAAATACCGCCTTCAATTTGCATCTCGGCATCAAGGCTGTTTGTAATTTTGAGAACGGATTGTTTACTCAAATGCAATCTTTCCTTGAGTAAATCGGCAATCCATAACAGTTGCGGGAGTTCAATATTTTTTGTAGGTTCTAACTGGTAATCTGGATGATAATGCTGAAGATTGGCGACTAAAACTTTGGGCATTTCGTTTTCATTAACGATACCCCAATTAATGCCTTTAGCCGCCCAATAACGACGCTCAATCTCAAACTTCTCAATAACGCTTCGCCTGTCTAAATCTTTAGCGTATTTTATAGTGCGCGCAATATCTTGAGTTTGTCCGTTACGATTGACTGTTATAAAAAAATCCGTGCTTAGAACGTAAGGAACATTGGTTTTGTTGACAGTCGGGTATTTAACACCCATATCCGAAGCAAAAATTTGAGCAGCTTCTAAATCAATAAGCGGAAATTGTTCTCTAATGTCGATTACGTCATCAGCCCAATCAAGAATGTAGAGATAATTCGCTTCTCTGTCAGAAAGAACGTGATGAAGTCGTTCGGATTTCCATCCGGCAATGCGAGAGCGTCTGCCGGTAGAAGGCACCTCTTGCGTCGTTATCCAAGGTTTATAATTTTTTCCGTGACCTTGCCCACGTCCTTCTTTTATAAACTTATCAAATTTACTCTGAGTCCAATCGTATTTGCTTCTAGACATATAATTCCTATAACCCAAATCGGGTTATAGGAATTATACAACTTTATTGTTATTTTACAACTTAATTAGAAATTTTACATCTTTATTGTTTGAATACAAAAATCAGATTGATTGCAGCAAATTTATTCAACCGTAACGCTTTTTGCCAGGTTGCGCGGCTGGTCAACGTCGCATCCGCGGCGGACGGCAATGTGATAGGCAAGCAGTTGCAGCGGCACGATTGCCAGAATCGGCGACAGAAAATCGCTGGAGCGCGGAATTTCGATAACGTGATTCGAGACGACGGACGACATCTCGTCGCCTTCGGTTAAAATAGACAAAATAATTCCGTCGCGCGCCTTTACTTCGACGATGTTCGAGTGCGTTTTTTCGTATCGCAGCTCGCTTGCCGGGTTGCCTTCTTCACGCGTGTTGATGACGACGACGGGAAGTTTTTCGTCAATCAGCGCGTTCGGTCCGTGTTTCATTTCGCCCGCCGGGTATCCTTCGGCGTGAATGTAGGAAATTTCCTTGAGCTTTAACGCGCCTTCCAAAGCGACGGGAAAGTTTATGCCGCGTCCTAAATATAGAAAATCCTGCGAGCGGAAAAATTCTTTCGACAATTCCTCGATTGAATCGGCGTCGTTTAGAAGATGTTCGATTTTCAAAGGCAGTTCGGCTAATTGCTGCGCGTGATACTTCGCTTTTGATTCGTCCATTTTTCCGCGCAATTGTCCTAAATGAGAAGCAAAAAGATAAAGCGCAATCATCTGCGACGTAAAGGCTTTGGTGGACGCGACGCCGATTTCCGGTCCGGCGTTGGTCATAATTGTGCCGTCGGCTTCGCGGTGAATCATCGAACCTTGAACATTACAAACCGCAAGAACTTTACAGCCGAATTTTTTCGCCTCGCGCATCGCGGCAATCGTGTCGGCGGTTTCGCCCGATTGGGAAATAACAATTAAAAGCGTGTTTTCATCAAGCACCGGATTTCTGTAACGAAATTCGGACGCGTAATCGACTTCGACGGACACGCGCGCCATCTGCTCAATCATATATTTTCCGGCGATTCCGGCGTGCCACGAAGTTCCGCAGGCGGCGACGGTGATTGAAGTAACCTGCCTTAAATCGTCTTCGGAAATATTCGCTAAATCGAGATAAATTTTACCCGTGTCCAAAGAGACGCGCCCTTGCGACGTATCGCGGACGGCTCGCGGCTGCTCGTAGATTTCCTTGAGCATAAAATGCTTAAAGCCGCCTTTTTCAGCCGCAATCGGGTCCCACGTTATACGCTGCTGTTTCGGCTCGACGACGTTTCCGTCAAAATCCGTAACTCGAACACTGTCTTTAGTTAAAACGGCGATTTCCCTTTCGCCCAAATAGAAAACATCTCGCGTGTGCTGAAGAATCGGCGGAATGTCCGACGCTACGAAAAATTCGCCGTCTCCCAAACCGATAACGACGGGCGCGCCTTCGCGGACAGCGATAATCGTGTCCGGCTCGTCCGAATGGATTATCGAGAGCGCGAAAATTCCGTGCAGTTGTTTGACGCTGGCGCGCACCGCCATCTCAAACGACGCGCCGGATTTCATTTCTTCTTCGACCAGATGCGCGACGACTTCCGTATCGGTTTCGGTTTTGAATTCGTGTCCGGCAGTCGTCAATTTCTGCTTCAGCGGCACGTAATTTTCGATAATCCCATTATGGACGACGACGATTTTGCCCGAACAATCACGATGCGGATGCGCGTTTTCTTCGGTCGGTCGCCCGTGCGTCGCCCAGCGCGTATGCCCGATGCCGTAATTTCCGTCCAAAGGATTTAAGCGAATGCATTCTTCGAGATTTCGCAGTTTCCCTTCGGCGCGGCGCAGAGACAGCGCGTGATTTTCATCGACGACGGCAATGCCCGCCGAATCGTAACCGCGATATTCCAATTTCCGTAAGCCGTCGATGATGAGCGGCACAACCTGTTTATTTCCAACGTATCCGACAATTCCACACATATGTTTTAATATTATTTTGAATGATAAATTTGCCAAACAGCAATTAAAATGGCTTCTTCCTCTAAAGCCTCAAACGCGGCTTTTTTCAATTCGTCCGTGTAGGTCGAAAGTAAATCCGAATTTTCTTGAAATGAATAAGGCGTATCGGTGTAAATCAAATTGATACGGTCCTGAATTTTCGCGCCGAAATTTGAAAGATAGCTTCCGTCAAGTCCGCGAACAATTGTGCAGCCGCCGAAAGCAAATGTAAATTCTTCGTCGAGAGTTTGTAATAAATTCTGGTAAGAAGACTTAAGCAAATCAGGCAGATAAACTTCAATTCTTCCCTTTGCGAATAGAGGCAATGAATTTCTCCTTTCGTTTGTCGAACTCCTTCGTGCGCTTGATTGATTCTTCCGCCGACAGTTTCGCCGGTTCGGGGCGTTCGATTTTTACTTCCTTAACTACTTTTAGGTTTCGCTTTATCATATTCACCTTTTTTCACTGTCTTATTCTACACATAATTTCTATCAACTTGAATGATAAACTTGATGAACGACGATTAGAATAGATTCTTCATTAGTTGTCTCAAAGGCAACTTCTTTTAATTCGTCCGTGTATTTTGAAAGCGCTTTGAAATTTTTGCGAAAATCGAACGGCGTATCGGCGTAAAGCAGAACGATTTTGTCTTTTCGGGTTTTATCTGCCTGTTTTGCCATAATAAAGAAACTTTAATTTTAAATACGCCTTTTAACAATCGCGCTTGCGGCTCAAAATTATCAGCCGTTCGTCTCGCTGTTCGGCGTTTTATTTTCGTTTTCCGTTTGCGGCGTTATTAAATTCTTTTTCACCTGCGCCGGAACGCCTGCGACGAGCGAATCCGCCGGAACGTCTTTGGTTACAACACTTCCCGCCGCCGTTACCGCGCCGTTGCCGACTCTGACGGGCGCAACCAGCATCGTGTCCGAGCCGATTTTGACGTTATTGCCGATGGTCGTCGCGTTTTTATTTTTGCCGTCGTAGTTGCACGTAATCGTTCCCGCGCCGATATTGGTTCGCTCGCCGATAGTCGCGTCGCCCAGATAAGTTAAATGGCTCGCTTTGGATTCGCGTCCAAGAATGGTTTTTTTGAGTTCGACAAAGTTTCCGACTTTTGATTTTTCTTCCATTTTCGCCCTGCCGCGAAGATGCGCGAACGGTCCGACGGTGCAGGAATTGGCGATTTCAGAATCGGTAATAACGCAGTTGTCGAGAACGGTTACGCCGTGTCCGACCCGCGAATTTGTAATGCGCGTGCCGCCGCGAATCGTGCAGCCGTCGCCGATAACGGTTTCGCCTTCAATGGAAACATTCGGGTAAATTATCGTATCGCGCCCGATGCTCGCCGCTTCGCTGACATACGCGTTTTTCGGGTCGATAAAGGTTACGCCGTAATCGAGCATCATTTTTGAAATCGTCCGGCGCGCGAAAATCCGTTCCAAATCGGCAAGCTCGGCGCGATTATTTATGCCGGAAACTTCGCGCGCGTCCGTGTGATGATAAAGTGAAATGTCTTCGCCCGTGCTTCTGAGAAGCGCCGGAACGTCCGTTAAATAATATTCGCCCTGCGAATTATTGTTCTGAACATTGGCGAGCGCGGCGAAAAGTTTTCCGGTGTTGAAACAGTAGATTCCCGAATTTATTTCCTTTATTTTTCGCTCGTCGTCGGTCGCGTCCTTCTGCTCGACTATGCGGTCGAAAAGTCCGGCGTCGTCGCGCACGATTCTGCCGTAGCCGGTCGGGTCTTCGAGTTTTACGGTCAAAATCGTGCAGGCAGCGCCGCGCCCGCGATGATTGTAATGCTGCTGGACGAGCGCCGCCAGAGTTTCGGCGCGAATCATCGGCACGTCGCCCGACAGCACAAGCAATGTCGAATCTTCGTTTTCCAGAAATTCGCGCGCCGCATTTACCGCGTCGCCCGTGCCGAGCTGCTGTCTCTGCCGGACAAATTCGCTGTGCCGCTCGTCTATTTCTTCCAAAACGGCTTTTTTTACTTCTTCGCCCTGATGCCCGATGACGACGTAAATTTTACGCGGGGCAAGCGCCGTCGCCGTGCGGCAGACGTGGTTGACCAGCGGACGACCGTCGATGCGATGCAGAACTTTCGCTAAATCCGAGCGCATTCTTGTGCCGAGTCCGGCGGCTAAAACCAGCACGTCGAGCGGTTTCTGTTCGTTAGAATTGGTTTGTTCCATAAGTTTTTGCGATGCGGAGACAAGGAGACACGAAGAAAAGGAGAAATTTTATCTTTTATAGCGTGTTTGGAAATTCAAAATTGATGATTGAGAAAAGCGGCTTCACTACTGATATTCACGGATTTAATGGATAAGCGCAGTAAATATCAGTAAATATCAGTGAACATCCGTTTCATTAGTGTTCATCTGTGTTAAAATTCCGGCTGATTTTTCCACAATCGTTAATTTCCAAACACGCGCTCTCACAATTCTAATTTTCAAATCCTTAGACTTACTCCGCGTCTCCTTGTCTTCGCGTCTCCGCGTCTCTCCTGCATCGCGCACAATAAAACGACCTGCGCTAATTTTTCGGAATGATGACGCACCTTCGCGCCGTCGTCTAACAGATTACCATAAACAATTTCCGCGCCTTCAATCGTATCGGGCGTAATCGAATCGCGCACACCGATTTGCCGCGCGCCTTCGAGAGCGTATATGTCGGCTTGTTCGGCGCTAATCGGGCGATTGTTGACCAATACGAAATCGAAATCGATTTCCGGGGCGTATTCTCTGATAATTTCCAGATGTCTTTTGGCTGAAAAACCGCTCGTCTCGCCCGGCTGCGTCATCAGATTGCATATAAAAATTTTAACGGCGGCAGATTCGGCAATCGCTTCGGTTACGCCTTTGACCAGAATCGGCGGCAAAAGCGAAGTGAAAAGCGAGCCGGGACCGACTGTGATAACGTCGGCGTCGTAAATCGCGGCGAGCGCTTCGGGCATCGGATGACAATCTTCCGGTTCGAGACGCAGGCGTTTAATTTGGTTTCCGACTTGTGAAATATTGGTTTCGCCGAGAACAATCGAACCGTCAAAAAGGTCGGCGGCAAGGCGCACGTCCGAAACCGTCGCCGGATAAATATGACCTTTGCTCGCCAGAATTTCCGAAGAAAGTTTGACGGCTTCGGCAAAATCGCCGGTAATTTCCGATAGAGCGGCGAGAAAAAGATTGCCGAAACTATGTCCGCCGAGTTCGCCGTCGCCGCGAAACCGATGCTTGAAAAGTTTCGACAGCAGATGCGAATCTTCCGAGAGCGCGACCATACAATTGCGTATATCGCCCGGCGGCGGCATTTGCAGCTCGTCGCGCAAGCGACCGGAACTTCCGCCGTCGTCGGAAACGGCGACAATCGCCGATAGATTTTCCATCCGCATTGATTCGCTTTCCTCGCCGGCGACAAATCTTTTCAAGCCCGAAAGAAGCGTCGAGAGTCCGTTGCCGCCGCCGATTGCGACGAAATTTAAGCCGCGCGTGTTTTGTGAAAATAAATGGTTTTTCATCTGTCTTGTAAACGGGCAATTTGTCAGTGACGTATTTGACTGTTTAGGAATTAAACATTATTCGGGGAGGAAAATGTAATCGCTTCATTCGGCAAACGGCGTCTGCCGAAAAAGAAGTTTATCATTTTTTTGTTTAACGAGGCAATAAATTTCTATTTTCTATAATGAGAGGCAATAAATTTCTATTTTCTATAATGATATGTATCATCGAATCATTTATTAAATGTTTAACGATGATAAAAATATAAAGTAAAAAACACTTGAAGCCGACGCCGTTCGTGTGCTAGATTAAAAAGTGCGGCTAATCGAAAAACTCGCCTGAACGAGCCGCGAAAGGTTTTTCAAATCGAAAAATTAAACAATTTACGAACTTCCGCACCTCCGATTTCCAAATACCGAGAGAGAAAATTTTAATGGCAGAAACGCCCATTGTTATACACGAACATCAATTTCAAAAGCTCAAAACGATTTTGGCGCGCCTGTGCGTCGAATGCGCCGCGCGCGCCGTTTTTCTGGTTGACCGCGACGGTCAGCCGATTACTTTTCACGGCGACATCGGCGATATGGACACGACGAGTTTTTCTTCTCTGGCAGCGGGAAATGTAGCGGCGACGACGAGTATGGCAAAACTCATCGGCGAAGACGTTTTCCCGGCGGTTGTTCACGAAGGCGAGCGCGAAAGCATTTTCATCAGCGTTATCGGCAGAAGTCTTCTTGTTGTCGTTTTTGACGAACGCTCGACGCTTGGATTGGTAAAGCTGCGAACCAAAAAAGCGAGCCACGAAGTTGCGTCGATTTTCGACGACATTATGCGCGATTCCGAAAAACAGAGACTCGACGAAAACTCTTTTTTCTCCGAAATTACCGACGAAGATATTGACAGCCTTTTTAGTTAATTTTAGATTTTGGATTTTAGATTGAAGATAAAACCGGCTCGCGTCGAATAAAATTCTTTTTCTTTAATCTGCAAATCCAAAATCGAAAATCCAAAATAATTTTATGACATTTATTAATTACGCTTCGCGCGAAATTAACTGCAAGATTGTTTATTACGGTCCCGGACTTTGCGGCAAAACCACGAATCTGCAATATATTTACGATTCGACCGCGCCGCAGGCGAAAGGCAAATTGATTTCGCTTGCAACCGAAACCGACCGCACGCTGTTTTTCGATTTTATGCCGCTCGAACTCGGCACGGTGCGCGGCTTTAAAACGCGTTTTCACCTTTATACAGTTCCCGGACAGGTTTATTACGACGCGTCGCGCAAGCTGATTCTAAAGGGAGTTGACGGCGTTGTTTTCGTTGCCGATTCACAGGAAGAGCGAATGGACGCCAATATCGAATCGCTTTACAACCTCGAAGAAAATCTTCAGTCGCAGGGTTACAATTTGATGGATATTCCGTATGTTCTTCAATTAAACAAACGCGATTTGCCGAATGTCGTGCCGACCGACGAGCTTTCAGCCGAGCTGCAAAAGAAAGGCGAGCCGGTTTTTGAAGCCGTCGCCTCGCAGGGAACAGGCGTTTTCGATACGCTCAAAGCGGTTGCCAAACAGGTTTTGACCGAACTCAGAAAAGGTTGATAGCCGCGAAAAGGCGCAGAATTCACAAAATAATTAAGAGATTAAGTTATTAAGATTTAATCTCTTTTTGCGTTTTATGCGCCTTTTCGCGGCTATCTATTTAAAGGTTAGAAAGCCATCGAATTGTTTAAAACTCGATGGCTTTTAATTTTAATGGCGGAGCCGACGGGACTCGAACCCGCGACCTCCAACGTGACAGGCTGGCGTTCTAACCAACTGAACTACGACTCCGCAAAACTTAAATTATCAAATTTGGTGGGCATAAAGGGACTCGAACCCCTAACTTCTTCCTTGTAAGGGAAGCTGTCTACCAATTGACGTATATGCCCGAAAACTTTTCTTGTTTCAAATATACTTTGGCACGCCGCCCAAGTTTCTGTCAAAAAAGCGCGCCGTTTGATTTAAGCGGCGAATTGCAATGCTACGAAAAATAAGCGTCCGATGTCAAGTTAGCGGCAAAAGAATGAATTGACGAACGACATTTTTTCCGTTTCTCCCGCACTAATCGTCTCTTTTCATCAATTGCGGTTTCAGTGAAAAATTGTCGTTCGCGTTGACTTTATCGAAAGACAAAATCGTGCCGCCGAAACCGACCGCCCAGCCTTTTTCGCCGTCGAAAAAAATCTTTTCGAGCCGGTGCGTGGTTTTCGATTCGACCGATGACCAGACATTTCCGGCGGTTGTCGTGTGCAGAATCGTGCCGCCGTCGCCGATTGCCCAGCCTTCCGCCGTATTGATAAAAAAAACGTCGGTCAGATTTTCCGTCGTGCCGGAGTTTTGCTCGCGCCACGCTTTGCCGCCGTTTATCGTTTGATAAATTTTTCCTTCGCTGCCGACCGTCCAGCCGGTTTTTTGATTTGCGAAAAAAACTCTGTTCAATTTCGGTTTCGCCGCGCCCTGTATTGTCGCGCTGTTCCAGCTCGCGCCCGCATCTTCGGTAAACAGAATCGTCGCGCCCGCGCCGACAATCGCGCCGTGAGAATCGTCGGTAAATTTGCCGTCGAGCAGTAAATGTCTGGTCGGCGAGATTATTCTTTTCCATTTTGCTCCGTTGTCGGCAAGCGCCAGCAAGACGCCCGATTCGCCGATTGCCATTACAAAACCGTTTTTAGTCGAGAAAATTTTTGTAATGCGCGCGCGTCCCGTGCCGAAATCGTCTCGCTCCCAACGCGCGCCGCCGTCGATTGTTTTCAGAAGATACGACGAAGAATCCGCGCCGCGGCTAAACTGGTTTTTCTGACATAAAAGCCAGCCGGTATTTTCATCGGAAAAATAAATCTGGTCGATTGCATCGCCGGTAAATTTCGCTTCCGTTTTCCAGATTTTTCCGCCGTCTTTGGTCGAAAGCAACGTGCCGCCCGCGCCCGCAATAAAGCCTTTGTTTTCATTCAAAAAATAAACGTCGCGCAGCCACGCCAATGTGCCGGATTCGCGCTTTGTCCAATCGGCTCGCGCCGTCTGAAAACATAGCAGACATAAAATAATAATCGTAAATTTTTTCGCGGCAGGCATAATTTTGGAAAGTGCAAAGGTGAAAAAGTGAAAGAGTGAAAAAGGCAGAGACAAAACTTTTACACTCTTTCACTCTTTCACTTTGCTTTAGAAAGGACTTCCGAACAGCAGGCGAAACGCGCTGACTTTGCCGATTATGTCGATGACTTTATCGATGGTTTTGATTTTGTTTCCCGGCACGATAACCTGGTCGCCCGGAACGAGATAAACCATTTCGGCTTTGCCGCTCACCACCAAATCGAGATTGACCGGAATCGAAGTCAAACCGTTTTGAGTTTGGCGAACGATGGTTACGCGTTTTTTGTCGCCGGTGCGCGTAACGCCGCCCGATTCTATAATCGCTTCGTAGACGCTCAAACGACGCTCCATCATTTTTACGCCCGGCGTGCCGACATCGCCCAAAACGCTGTAACGCGCCGAGCCGACTTTTTCCAGCGTTACCGTAACCTGCGGGTCGATAATGTATTCGTCGAGCTGTTTTTTAATTTCTTCGCCGACTTCATCGACGGTTTTACCGCCGACGAGAACGCCGTTTTTTATCAGCGGATACGAAATGCGCGCCGTCGGCGGAACGGTTATCGCGCTCTTGCAGTAGTCGGGACATTGACCGAAAACTTCGACCGAAATCACGTCCTGCGGTCCGAGCCGGTATTCGGTCATATAATTGTTGTAATAAGGAATAATCGCCGCCTCGGTTTCGGACAAACTTTCGGTGCGCGGATTTTTGTCGTCCGGCTTTTTAGCGGCGGGCGCGGCTTGTTTGTCGCCTGCGGCAATTTCGGCGGCGTCCGTTTTTTTCGGCTCGGCATCGATAGACGGCGCAATCGTTTTTTCCGTTTTGCCCGAATCTTTTTTAGCGGACGCGATTTTTTCGGGACTTTTCGCTGCTTGCTGCGCCGCGACGTTCAACGAAAAAATCAATCCGCTTAGTAATACAAAACCGAATGTTTGAAATAATTTTACTGCTTTCATATTTCCCCACTTCTTCAACCGTTAAAAAGGTTTATTAACCGATTTTATCCAGTTTATTTCCAAGTTACCGGTTTTAGCTTCTATAAGCTACCTCAGAAATAACACTAATGCTTTTACGACTTTGATTTTCCTTTGCGTCTTTGCGCCTTTGCGGAAGACAAAAAGATTTCCCGCAAAGGCGCAAAGACGCAAAGTTTAAGGCAAAGTATTTTTGAGATAGCTTCTGTTGCTTAACGAAATCAAACTCGTAAAACTAGAAACCTGAAACCTGAAACCTATCTGCCTTTGCCGAAAAGAACCGTTTTTACCGTCTCGAAGACGATGATTAAATCAAGCGCGAGACTTTGATTTTTAATGTAATACAAATCGTACTGCAATTTGCGCCTGGCGTCTTCGACCGACGCGCCGTATGGATATTTTATCTGCGCCCAGCCGGTCAAACCGGGCGCGACCAGATGGCGATGCTCGTAAAACTGAATTTCTCCGGCAAGCTGCGAAACGAAATGCGGGCGTTCCGGGCGCGGTCCGACAAAGCTCATATCGCCTTTGATGATATTCCAGAACTGCGGAATTTCATCGATGCGGACGAGGCGGATAATTCGCCCGACGCGCGTCGTCCGGTCGTCGTCGGCAGTTGCCCAAATTGGCGTTCCGCCTTTTTCGGCGTCGGTTTTCATCGAGCGAAATTTCAAAACGTTAAAAGGCTTGCCGTTTTTCCCGACGCGTTCCTGCCGGTAAAAAACCGCGCCTTTTGAATCGAGCTTGATTAAAATCGCCGTCAGCGCGGCAATCGGCAGCGAAATTATTAATCCGGCGAGCGCCAGCGAGCGATGCGTTACTTCGCGGGTAAAAGTGTTCAGCCGCGTGTCGCGTCCGCGTCCTTCAAAAATCAGCCACGACGGGCGCACCATTTCGAGATGCACCTGTCCGGTTACGCGCTCGAAAAACGACGTGCATTCTTCGATGCAGACATCGCCCGCCAAGCTCATCTTTAAAAGCGTTTCGGTCGGAAACGTTCCGCGCCGCTCGCGGACGGCGATGACGAGGCGGTTGATTTTCTCGTTTTTGATTATTTCCTGAAGATTTTCCGCCGCGCCGAGAATTTTAATATTCGGATTATCTTCGGGACGCGCGCCGTTCTCCGTTACGAAGCCGACGATTCTGTAACCGGCGTCGCGGCGTTTCCAAATCGCTTCCGCCGTATCGAGCGCGGCGAGTCCGGTTCCGACGATAACGATTTTTTCTCCGATGTCGGGATGTCCCGTCAGATAGTGAATCAAAATTCGCCAGCCGAGAAGCAAAACCAGCACGACCGGAACGGAAATGACCGAGACGCCGCGCCCGATAAATAAAGCCGGAACGAAATAAAACAAAAGCGCCAGCAGCGCCCAGGCGATGCCGAGCGCCTGCACCAGCCGCAGCATCAGCTCGCGGCGGTTGCCCATTACGGTGTAATCGTAAAGGTCGTAAAAGTATAAAATCAGCAGACAGAGAAGCGTCGCCAGTCCGATTTTAATCCACGCGTTTCTCTCGTTTAATTCATAATCGGAGCCGGAAAAACCGACGCGCAGATATAATGCCAGCATTATGCCGCCGTAAATAATGGCGGTGTCGGCGAGGATTAACCAAATCGTGCGCGGGATAAACTTGCTTCTATCCATTTTCGTTCAATTACAAATTACGAATTATCAGTTACCGGAAAATCTTTTCTTAATTCTCGAATTTTCTATCGAAATTCGTAATTCATAATCTTTACTTTTTAACGCGGCGGTTTGAGTTGTAAGAACCGTAATTGTAATGCGTTTCGTCCAAAAGGTCTTCCGATTGATTGAGGACGACGCCCATCATTCTATCACGCGGAAGCGATTCGAGAATGCGGTCAACGTCGGCATAACGCGTGCGTCCGGCGCGCACGACGAGCATCGCGCCGTCCGCGTGATTTATCAAAACCGTCGCGTCTGTAAAAATTCCGAGCGGCGGCGCGTCGATGATTATATAATCGAACATCTGGCGCGCCTGGCGGAGAATTTCCTTAAATTTCGGACCCGAAATAAGCTCGGCAACGTCGCTTCTGGCTTCGCCGCCCGGAAGCAGATGCAAGCCCGACGGCTCTAACTTGATAATGGATTCCTGCAAAGTGGCGCGTTCCGATAAAATGTCGGAAAGTCCTTTATCGGCTTCGATTCCGAGATAATCGGTCAGCGACGGCAGACGCAAATCGCTGTCGATAATCAGGGCTTTAACGCCGTCGGTCTGCGCCAAAAGCCACGACAAATTAAGCGCCGTAACGGATTTTCCCTCGCCCGCGTTGACGCTCGCCACGACAATCGACTGCAATTTCTGGCGCTGACTTTTATGCAGAATCTGCGTTCGCAGACTGCGGTATTCTTCGCAGTAGTTTGAATGCGGCTGCGTGATGGCGATAAGTCGCGGTTCGACACGTTCCGCTTCGACGTTCCAGCGGACGAAATCCGGCAGACGTTTTTCCGCGGCGCGTGCCGAACCGACGGCGTTCAAAGTTGCCCCGGCAGTTTTTTCCAGTTCCGAATCGGAGAGTGCCTTCCCGATTGGTGAATTCTGCTGCCCGTCGAACGCCAAAGCTGTCGGAGTTCCGATTTTTTTATCTTTTCCGGCAAATAAATCAGGCGGCGTGTTGACGCGTCGGGCGTTTGTTTCAAACGCGACGACGTTTGCCCGCGCCGTTTTTTCCACTTCCGGCGCTTGCTCGTTCTGCTTTTTCTGTAATGCTTTTAGAATGCTCATAACTTAAATTTAAGGCAACTGTCGGAGCGCGGGCATCTTGCCCGCATAGCGCGCGGCGCGCTCAAGGCGTTCAAGACGTTCAAGATGCCCGCTCTCCCGGCGAGTAAATTCTATTTTAATAAAAGCCGCCGACTTCTTCGATTTCGAGATTTATTTCTTCGTCCGAAGCGGCAAACGAACTGTGTTTTTTATGTCCGTTTGCCGAACCGCCGTTTGTATTTCCGCTTTGAAATCCTTTCGGTTTGACGGCGGTTTCGGCACGGCTCTGATTGCTCCATAGCTCTTCGCGGGCGTCGCTTGTCAAAACACGGCTTGCAGCCGCCGTCGCGCCCGCCTTTTCGCTTGCCGGACGCGCTTCTTTGCGCGGCAGTAAATCCAGATTCCCGGCGACTTCCTCGACAATCTGTCTGCCGATTATTTCCTCGCCCGCCGCATACGCCGCCAGCATCGAGTTGTCGCACAAGTTGTTGATTTGGCGCGGAATGCCTTCGGAACACTGGAAAATAAAATCAATCGCGCCGGGCGTGAACACGTTCGGCTGGTCTGAACCGGCGATTAAAAGACGCTCGGTAATGTAGCGCTCGATTTCGTCGACATTCGGCAACGCGTGCATTTTGCAGCGCAGCGCGACGCGCTGTTTCAACTGCCGCAGATTCGGCTGGTTGAGTTTCTCCCTGAGTTCGGGCTGTCCGGTTAAAACGATTTGCAGGTGTTTGGCGTCGTCCGATTCAAAATTCATCAGCAGGCGAATTTCTTCTAAAACGTAATCGGAAAGCTCGTGCGCTTCGTCGATAATCAGGACGGTGCGCAATCCGCGCGCGTGGCGCGATTCTAAAACTCTGCCCATTTCGGTCAAAAGCTCGGCTTTGTTCGTCCAGTCGGTGATGCCGAGCATCTGCGTTACGTGATGATAAAATTCGTCGATCGACAGGCGCGGATTGAAAATATAAGCGGCTAAAACGCTCGAATCGAGCCGTCGCAGAATCCAGCGCAGCGCCGTCGTCTTGCCGGTTCCGACTTCGCCCGTTAAAACTATCAAGCCCTTGGCGTTCTCCAAACCGTAATAAAGGCTTGCCAGAACTTCGTTGTAGCTCGGCGTAAAAACGATAAAACGCGGGTCGGGCGTCAGTGTGAACGGCGTGTCTTCTAAATTAAAAAATTCCTGATACATTTTATTGCCTCTTGTTTATAGCTCAAAACCTGTCTTCAAATTTTGAATTTTCTAGGAAATCATACGCTCGAAAATGCGCGACATTTGCAGCGCGATAATTATCAGCGGAGTAACGCCGATTGCCGCCGCGATGCCCGCCGCGACCTTAAAAAAGTGCAGGCGCTTGTTCCACACTTTTTCGTCGTGCGAGAGCAGCGGCGGAACGGACGCCAAAACCGGCAGTCCGGTGTAATGTTTAGCGTCTTCGATATTTTGAATCTTCAAAACGCGCGGCAGCTCGAAAGCGGCGGCGAGAAATAATCCCAGAGCCAGCCCGACAGCCGCGCCTATCGCCGTCAGAAGTCCGCGTTTCGGCGCGACGGGCGAGGACGGCAGATTTGCCGGGTCTTGAACGCGAATGGTTTCGCCCTGCGCGTTGCTTTCGCGGTCAACCTGCAAGCTCGCGTCCGTTTTCTTCTTTAAAAGGTCGTCGTATGTCTGTTTTGCCGATTGATACTGCGTATCGACGCTTTCGAGCGCGACTTTGACATTCGGCGACGCGTTGATTTTCTCGTCGATAATGGAAATCTGTCCGGCGTTTTGTTTTATTTCCTGGTCTTTTGCCAGCATTTGCTGATTAATCTGCGCGATTTCGCTTTCGGCTTTCTGCCGTTCGATTTGCAGATTCTGTTTCTGCAAATCGGCTTTGCGCGAACCGGCGACGGTCGCTTCCTGCTCGCGCTTCTGCGTATTTTTTTTCAGCGCTTCGATTTCGTCGTTGACCTTTTCAATATCGTTTTGAGCTTTGATTACTTCCGGGTGTTTTTCGCGCAGCGTCAATTTCAGATTTTCCAGCTTCGAGCTTAATTCGGCTCGTCTCTGCACGAGCTGCGCGTAAGCCGGCGTGTCTTCGATTCTCGACGCTTTGCCGACGGCATCCTGCATTTCCTTTTCGCCGAAATCCTCGATGAGCCTGGCTTTGCTGTTGAGTTCGCGGACGTTGTCGGTCTGGCGACCTTTCTGCATCATCAAAGATTCCTTTTCCTTTGAAATATTTTCTTCGCGCTGCTGCAAGCCTTCGCGCTGGGCAATCAATCCCTGCACGGCGTCGGGCAGAGTATCGACGTTGTTCATCATTATCTGAAGCCGCTCGTTTTCCTTTTGGTCGAGAATTTGTTTGGCTTGATTGAGATTATTGTCGATAAATTCTCTGGTCGTCTCGGCGCTCTGCGTCGAAGCGGCGATTTGCGCGTTGACGTATTTGCCGGCGAGTTCCGCCGTTACGCTGCGCGCCGCCTCCGGCGTGCGGTCGCGGTATTTGAGACTGAACGCCGCGACTTTTTCATTTTCAGCTTTTTCCAAATCGACCGTTACGTTTTTCTGCATCTTCTCGATAATCAGCTCCATCGGAACTCCGGCGCGGCGTTCGAGTTCAAACAGCTTGTATTTCATTATCAGCGGTTCGAGCGTCGTGCGGCTCAAAACTTCCTGATTAATGGTTTGCAGGCGCTGCGTAATATCTTCGCTCGAGAGCGACTGGACGACTTTTTCGGGAATCGTCGGCGGCTTGACCGTCAAAAGCGTTCTCGATTCGTAGACGCTCGGCAGTTTATAGACGACGTAGCCGATTGCCGCCGTCATCGTGATAATCGGCAGAATGATTAACCATTTGCGTCTTTTTAACATACGGACGAATTCGCCCGCCGTTCTTTGTCTGAATTCAGCGCTCATTTTTTAGTTTATTCGTTAAATGACAATCTTTCGATTCGCCTTTGCCGTTTGAGATTCAAGATTATTTTTCCCGGTTTGACTGAAAACGCGGCGCAGACCGGCGGCAAAAGCAATCAAAACCGCGCCGAAAATCAGCAGACCGATTTGCTCCGGCACAAAACCCGAAAGCGAATTTTTGTTTGCCGCTTCAAATAAAAATATAACTGTAACCATATTTAATCTCCATCTGACGACTTACAAACCGAACATTTACAAGCTCGCCAGCAAATTTTTCGCTTCCCGCGTTTCCTTCTCGCTCAAACCGTCCGCGTTTTGCAGAGAAGTTTCCAGCTCGCGCCGCGCCGAAGATTTATCGCCCGCCGACGCCAGCGCCGCGCCGAGACGCATTCGATACGCCGGATTAACATTTGCATTCGTTCGTCCGGCGGCGGCGGATTCGTCAAGCGCGACGGCTTTTTTTAACTGCTCGACGGCTTGCGCGTATAATTCTTTTTTGTAATAAACCCAGCCGAGCGTGTCGTAATAACCGGCGACGCCCGGATTTTTATCGACGGTTTTCTGCGCCAGCTGTAGAGCTTCGTCGAGATTTCCCTGATTATTGGCGGCGATAAACCACGCCAGATTATTGGCGGCAACCGAAGCGTCGGGCGCGATTTCCAGAGCCTTTCGGTAATTTTTCTCCGTTTCGGCAGGATTGTTTCCGGCTTCGGCGAGCATTCCGAGCAGCGTATAAACCGCCGCCGAAGGTTTCCTTTCGACAACTTTTCCGTATTGCGCGACCGCTTCGTCAATTCGACCGTGCGCGATTAAAAGCGATGCGTAAGCCGAATACGCGGGCAAATACCGGTCGTCGGTTTCAATCGCGGCTTTAAGTTCATTTTCGGCGGCAGCCGGATTTTTCTCCGCCGTAAAAACGTCCGATTTCAAATAATGAAGCGCCGCCGCAGATTCTTTTTGTCCGGCGTCTGCCTGCATTATTTTGTCTATTTCCGCGAGCGCCTGCGCGAACTGGTTTTGTTTGATTAAAACATTGACCAGACCGTTTAAGGCGTCAAAATTTTTGCCGTCTTTCGCCAGAGCGTCGCCGTAGAGCCTGGCGGCTTCGGGCAAATTGTTTTCCGCCGCGAAAACTTTTGCCAGATTAACCGTCGCCGCCGCCGAATTCGGCGAAAGCTCGCGAACCTTTTGCAAATCGGCGCGGGCGTCGGCGAGTTTTCCGAGTTCGAGATTTGCCAAGCCGCGCGCCGTCAAAGCGCGGGCGCGCAAATCTTCCAGCTGCAAAGCGCTCGTTTCGGCGTCGGGAACGGCGATTTTGACCGCTTCGAGCAGCTCGCCCGATTCGCGCAGAGCGTTTGCCGGTTCGCCCGAAGCAAAGCTCGCCTGTATTTTCAGCAATTCGGTTCTTAAAAATTTCGGATGATATTTTTCCAAATCGCCGATAAACGCCCGCGCCTGGTCGATTTGTCCGAGCGCCAGACGTGCCTGCGCCATAAAGAAAAGCGCGTCTTTCCGGCTCGGCTGTTTCTTCAGAATTTCTTCCAAATCCTTAACCGCGTTTTCGGCTTCGTTTTCCCGCAGAGACACACGGGCGCGAAGCAGCAAGGCTTCCGAATCGTCGTCGTTGCGTTTTAAGAGTTCTTCGACCTGCCCGAAAACCGCTTCGTTTTCGCCCCGTTCGAGATAAATTTCGCCCAGACGATAGCGCGCGCGAACGAATTCCGGCGAATCTTTCAAAATACCGTTAAAAACATTTATCGCTTCGTCGTCTCGATTAACCGCCGCGTAAAAATCGGCTAAAGCGACGCGGCTTTCCGGGCTGTTTTCCCGCATCGAAACCAATTCTTTATAAGATTGTTCCGCCTTTTCAAGCTGCCGGTTTCGCAGGTAAAATTCGGCGACAGTTTCGCGGGCTTCGATGTTTTTCGGCTCGACCGCGACGGCGCGGCGAAATTGCGCTTCGGCTTCGGCGGGACGCGCCGCGTAATCGAGAAATCTGCCGTATTCGAGATAGCCGAGCGCCGCTTCCGTGTTCGCCGCGATTCCTTTGTTTATCCACGCTTCGGCTTCCGCCGCTTTGTCGAGCTGCATAAAATAACGCGCGGCGCTCATATAACTTTCGACGCGGTTCGGGTCGAGCGCAACGGCGCGGTTCAGCGCGGCGAGAACTTCCGTTTCGGGTTTTCCCAGCGCGGCTAAAAGGCTGGCTTTCAGGATATGAGCTTCGATAAAATTTGCGTCGCGGGCGAAAACATCGTCAAGAATTTTTTCGGTTTCGGAAGTCTGCGGCGGTTCGGTCAGCAGATAATAATTGCCGAGCTTTACTTTGGCTTCGAGATTTTCCGGCGCGTAGTCGATAACCTGCCGCAGCTCGCCGATTGTTTCGTAAAACTGTCCGAGATTTTCAAACGCGCGCGCCAAACCCCAATGCGCTTCGACCGAATTTTTATCGATGTCGGCGACGGTTCGGAATTCCATCACGGCTTCGGCATATTTGCGCGTCCGCAGGTATTCTTCGCCGCGGGCAAGATGTTTTTCTTTGGATTGACCGGCGCAGGCGGCGAGACCGACACCGAGCGCGAAGGCGAGCAGTAGAAATCTGAAACGAAAATTTTGGCACTCTTTAGTTCGCATTTTAATAAAACCGTTTTCCGAATTTTAGAGAAAATCCACCGCCTCTTTCCGCAATCGGAGCGGCGACGGCAAAAACTTCTTCCGGCGATTTTCTTCCCGACGGCTTTGTAAAAAGGGCAAGTTCCTGCAAAGCTATCGGCGAAAAATCAAAAATTCACTTGTCAATCGGGTAAAGCCGGAAAAACTTATCGACTCCGACTTTATAAACACGGACGACTTTCGCCGCATTGGTCAAAGACTTTTAATCAGCGTTGAATTTCAGAAAAACTCGTTTAAAGTTTTCGGTTCGGGCGATTAAAAACCGAACGTCCGTTTCCACAACTGTCGAAACGCCGCGATTCGTTCTGTAAATTTTTGTAGGAATTACCAGAATTATACTCCAAAGCTCCATAAAATCAAGCATTTCATTCGGGAACGTAAGCGGAAAGTTTATCGGCGGTTTGCGCCGCCAAATCAATCGCCGCGCCGGTCGCGTCCGCTTCCGATTCGCCGACGCCCGTCATCACGCGCACCATCGCGCCGTCCGAACGCCGCCGCGTAACGCTGTCCCGGACCGTATTTATTTTATCGACGTATTCGCTCCGCTCGGCGCGCCCGCGTCCCTGATACCAGTAAATTAATACTTCTTTATAAACGCCGTTCTCGACGATAAATTTATTCGCCGTAAAAGTTTTGCCCGAAGCGGTTTTAACGTCGATTAAATCCGGTTCGTTCATCGTCCAGCCCGCGCCGGGCAAGCAGTTTTGCGGGCTGTGATACGTCGCGCCGGAACGCTGGGAAGCGTAATAACCGATGTAAAGATTGGCGATGCGACCGTCGGGCGCGGCATATTCGCGCATCGTGTAATCGGTCGTCCGCAAAACGCTCTCGGTCGCGGCGTCAAACCGAATCGCGTCGCCTTTCTGCCGCCATTCGCCTAATTTCGCGGGCATTTCCGCCAGAGGCTTTCTCGAAACTTCGGCTTCGCCGCGCTGCTCGAACCAATTGATGAATACACCGCCGAGAATCAGAACGGCAAAAAGCGGAATGAGAAGTTTCCGGTTTCCGGCTTCCGGTTTCCGGTTTTCCGACTCTTGACTGCGGACTGCGGACTGCGGACTGCGGACTTTCAGAATCTTTTGCAGAACAAAATTCGTCAAAATCAGAAACGCCAGCGCGACTAAATAAACCAGCCAGCCCGAAACGGCGTGCCACGCGCTTTCGGTTGCCTGTCTGCCGTAATAATAAGTTAAAATTCCGGTCGCCGAAACGCGCGCCGCGTTTGTCAAAACCGCAATCGGAATCGCCGACAGCATCAAAATCGCCGCGCGCCAGACATCGGGATTTTTTAGAAAGTCCGAATTTTCGTTTTCGGTAATATTTTGTTTCGCCCGCGTAAAATACGCCAGAACCAGCGCGAGCGTCGCCAGCGTCATCAAAGACCGAATGCCGCTGCACGCCTCGACCACTTCGAGCGCGATAACCTGCGTCGCGCCGCGCGGCAGAATCTCGAAGACGTTTCCCTTTCGCACCGTCGGCACTTCAAATAATCTAATTCCCCAAACCGCCGCCTGCGACGCCCGGATTTGCAGCGGAAACGCGATTTTATTAAAAATAATCTGCGGAATCGGAATCGCCAGAAGCAGTAATAAAAACGGAACGACGAGCGATTTTAAAATGCGCGCGCCGAAAAAATAAACGACCACGCCGGCAATCATCACGATTAGAGAAATTCTCTGCGTAAATAATTCCGCGCCGAGAGTTCCGCCCAAAAACATCAAAAGCGCAAATAAAACAAGCGCGCCGCCGATAAATACTTGCGGTTTTCCGACGACTTTTTTCAGCTCGCCGAATTCCGTCCAGATGATAAAACCGATGACGAACGGAACGAGCAAACCGTGCGAATAATTTTCGTCCGTCCACCAATCAAAACCCAATTTCGCTAAAACAGCCGCATACAAAAACGCCAATGCCGACGCAATCAAAACAGGCTGCCAAATTTTCTGCGGATTTATTGAAAGAGAATTCATTTGAACTTCGAGGAAGGAAAAAAGAAAAGAATGACGCTCGATTTACGCGTCTTTTCGATTGTAACAGAATTTGAGATGAAAATTCCAACAAAAATTATTTATTAACCGGGAGTGCGGGCAGGATGCCCGCGCTCCGACGAAACCGAATGTTTTCGCTCTTAATTCACATCTGTTGTTTTCGACACGGTTTATTTATATTTTACGAGCTTCGATTAAGGATAAAACCGGCAAGCTCGCTCAACAAAGCGGTGTCTTTGTCGATTTTCTTTAAGGCGTCGTCTGCCTGCGCGCAAACTTTTCCGGCGAGCCGGCGCGTTTCCTCGACGCCGTAAAAACCCGGATACGTCGCTTTCGCCGCCGCTTCGTCCTTGCCCGCCGTCTTGCCCAAAACTTCGGTCGTCTGCGTAACGTCCAGCAAATCGTCGGTGATTTGAAAAAGCAGACCGAGCCGCGCGGCGTAATCCGAAATCGCAGCGAGTTCGTCGTTGTTTGCTTCGGCGACAAACGCGCCCGCGCGCGCCGCCGCGCAGATTAGCGCGCCGGTTTTGCGGTGATGAATTTTTTCTAAATCTTCGATTGAAAAAGTTTTTCCTTCGCCGTCCAAATCCAATTGCTGTCCGGCGACCATTCCCGCAGGCGTTCCCGACGCGCGCGCCAGTTCGGAAATTAATTTGACGCGCACTTTGGCGCTCAAATTTTCGTCCTCACTGATTGCCTGAAAAGCCAGCGTCTGCAAAACATCGCCCGCCAGAATCGCCGTCGCTTCGTCGAATTTTTTATGACAAGTCGAGCGTCCGCGCCGCAAATCGTCATTGTCCATCGCGGGCAAATCGTCGTGAATCAAAGAATACGTGTGAATCATCTCGATTGCCGCCGCAAAGGAGACGAGTTTTTTTTCATTCGCGCCAAAGGTTTTCCCGACTGCTAAAACGAGCGCCGGACGAAATCGCTTGCCGCCCGCAAACAAGCTCCAGCGAACCGCTTCGTGTAGTTTTGCCGGTTCTGTCTGCGCGTTCGGCACAAGCGCGCCGAGTTTTTCGTCAACCGTTCGGGCGCAGTCGGCAAAGAAAGTTTTTAAATCGTCCATTTTCAAAATTTAATTTTTAATTTTTGATTCTGCAAACGCGATTCAATGGAAAATGTAAAAACAAAGCTGAGTTCTTATTTTTACATTTTCCATTTTCCGAAAACCCTTTTTGATTGCTTTGCGTATCAACAAAATCTACAATACAGGTAAATTCAAACAAAAATTTGCGTTTCAAATTCCGCTGAAATCAAAAACTAAATTAGAAAGGAGTCTGCAATGAATTTTAAGAGCGTTTTTTTAACTCTGCTCGCGCTTGTTTCGCTTATGACAACATTTGCACCGGCGCAGAAAGGTGAAAAGCTGCCGCCGATTAAATACGAAGAATTTCGTCTGAAAAATGGTTTGCGCGTGATTCTGCACCAGGACAAATCGACGCCGATTGTCGCCGTCAACCTCTGGTATCACGTCGGCTCGAAAAACGAAATCGCCGGTCGCACCGGATTTGCGCATCTGTTCGAGCATATGATGTTTCAAGGCTCGAAAAGCTACGACGCCGATTATTTTACGCCGCTTCAGGAAGCGGGCGCGAACATTAACGGCTCGACGACGAGCGACCGCACCAATTATTACGAAGTCGTGCCGTCTAATTTTCTCGAACTCGCGCTTTATATGGAAGCCGACCGAATGGGCGGACTGCTCGAAGCGATGACGGTTGAAAAACTCAACAATCAGCGCGATGTCGTTAAAAACGAGCGCCGTTTTCGCGTCGATAATCAACCATACGGAACCGCCGGAGAACGCATCGGCGAGATTATGTTTCCCGCAGGTCATCCGTATCACTGGTCGGTCATCGGCTCGATGGAAGACTTGAGCGCCGCCTCTCTGGACGACGTAAAAGGATTTTTCCGGCAGTATTACGTTCCGAATAACGCGTCCTTAGTAATTGCCGGAGATTTCGACCCGAAACAGGCGAAAGCGTGGACGGAAAAATATTTCGGCTCGATTGCCAGAGGCGCTGATATTACGCGTCCGAATCCGGCGATGCCGAAATTAGATAAGGAAACGCGCGTTTCGGTCGAAGACCCGCTCGCGCCGCTGCCGCGTCTCTCGCTGGTCTGGCACAGCGTCCGGCAGGGCGATAAAGACGAAGCCGCGCTCGATATGCTCGGCTCGATTCTCTCGGCGGGACGCGGTTCGCGTCTGCAAAGCAATCTTGTCTACAACAAAGAATTAGTTCAAAGCATCGGCGCGGGCAACGGCACGCGCGAAGTCGCCGGAACTTTTCAGGTAACGGCGCTGGCGCGTCCCGGAAAAACTCTGGACGAAATCGAAAAGGAAATCAACGTCGAACTCGAACGCGTCAAACAAGCGCCGCCGACCGCCGATGAAATGATGCGCGCTCTGAATCAAATCGAAACCGGCGCAATTTTCGGTTTGCAAACGGTTTTAGACCGCGCCGACGCGCTCAACAGCAACGCGACATTCTTCGGCAAACCCGACCTTTTCCAGAAGCAGTTAAACGATTACCGTAAAGTTACGCCCGCCGACATTCAGCGCGTCGCCAATACTTATTTAACCAATAATCGTCTGGTAATGACTTTCGTTCCGGGCAAAAAAGGCGGAATGCGCGAAATGAACGCCGCCGCCAACAAACCGACTTCGGTTGCCGCCGACACTAAAAAGAAAACGACGCCCGACGCGGCAAAACTGCCGAAAGCCGGGTTAGACCCGAAATTCAGCCTGCCGCCGATTGAAAAAACGAAACTTTCAAACGGTTTAGAGGTTTGGATGGTTCGCCAGACGGAATTGCCGATTGTGTCGATGAATATGGTTTTCAAAACCGGCGGCACGTTTGAAGCGGCTGATAAATCCGGCGTTTCTTCGCTGACGGCGACGCTGCTCGACGACGGAACGAAAACGCGCACGGCGCTCGAAATCGCCAACGGCTTGCAGTCAATCGGCGCGTCTCTCGGCGCGGGTTCGGGATGGGATTCGACAAATGTTTCGATGTCGTCGCTGACAAAAAATCTCGACGCGGCGCTCGACATTTATTCGGACGTTATCGTCAATCCGATTTTCCCTGAAACCGAGCTTGAAACCATTCGCAAACGCGCGCTCGTCGGATTTATACAGCGCAAATCGAACCCGAACGCCATTGCCGGCACGGTTTACGACCGTATTCTTTACGGCAAAAATCATCCATACGGCAGACAGCTTTCCGGCGACGAAACTTCCGTCAAAGGAATTACGCGCGCCGATTTGGTCAAATCGTATGAATCGACGTTCCGCCCGAACAACGCCGTTTTAATCGTCGTCGGCGACGTTGACCCCAAAACGCTGACATCAAAATTGGAAAAAGCGTTTGCCGACTGGAAACCGGGCGCGATTCCGACCGGAAAATTGCCGGAAGCTCCGCAACTTGAAAAAGCCGGAATTTATCTGGTCGATAGACCGAATTCGGCGCAGTCGGTTGTTTCAATCGGTCAAATCGGCGTTCCGCGCGACAGCCCCGATTATTTCCCGCTGCAAGTCTTAAATTCGACGCTCGGCGGCTCGTTCTCGCGTCTCGATATGAACCTGCGCGAGGACAAAGGCTACACTTACGGCGCGCGCTCGAACTTTGTATATCGACGCGGCGCGGGACCGTTCACCGCTTCGGCTGACGTGCAAACCGCCGTTACGAAAGAATCGGTCGCCGAATTTATCAAGGAAATAAAAGGCATTCGCGGCGAAATTCCGATAACGCCGCAGGAACTCGAATCGAACAAACAGCGCATCATTCGCGGCTATCCGCGCGGCTTTGAAACGGTCGGACAAATCTCCGGTCAGCTTTCAAATCTGGTCGTCTACGGCTTGAACGATTCGTATTTCAACGAATTTATTTCCAAGGTCAACGCCGTAACCATCGAGGACGTGAACCGCGTGGCGAATAAATATCTGACGCCCGACAAACTGGCAATCATCATCGTCGGCGACAGAAAAGTTATCGAACCGGGACTTAAACAACTCGAATATCCGATTGTCATTCTCGACACCGAAGGCAACCCGGTTCAGCAGTAAAAAAATTTTGCCACAGAGAACACGGAGTAAGATGAGAAAAACAATTAAAAAATCTCTCGTTTGCTCTGTGCGCTCTGTGGCAAAAATTTTTCGACGCGATTTTAATTAAAGAAAGCCAAAAAGATAGGACGCAGACAACCGCGAATTGGGCGGATAAACACGGATAATATATTTTATAAAATCCGTGTTTATCCGCCCAAACCCGTAAAATCCGCGTCCTATTTCTTTTTGCTTTTAACCAACAGCTTTTAATTGTTCCGTCGCCGGCGGCTCGAAACCGAAATGTTTGTAGCCCGCGTCGGTTACGATTCTGCCGCGAGGCGTGCGATTTAAGAATCCGATTTGAATCAAATACGGTTCGATAACTTCTTCGATAGATTCGCGGTCTTCGCTGATTGAAGCCGAAATCGTGCCGACGCCGACAGGTCCGCCGTCGAATTTTTCGATAATCGAGAGCAGCAGTTTTCTATCGACTTCATCGAGTCCGAAACGGTCGACTTCCATTTCGTCCAAACCTCTCTGAGTTATCGCGCCGGTAATTCGCCCATCGCCCAAAATTTCCGCGTAATCTCTGACGCGGCGCAATAGTCTATTGGCGATGCGCGGAGTTCCGCGCGAACGACGCGCCAATTCGTGCGCGCCGGTCGATTCGATTTCGACGCCCAAAATTTCAGCCGAACGGTGAATGATAATTTCCAAATCTTTGCGCGAGTAAAAATCGAGATGATTGACGATGCCGAAACGTCCGCGCAAAGGAGCGGAAATCATTCCGGCGCGCGTCGTCGCGCCGACGAGCGTAAATTTCGGCAGCTCGATTTTTATCGAACGCGCCGCCGCGCCTTCGCCAATCATCAAATCAAGATGAAAATCTTCCATCGCCGGATAAAGAATTTCTTCGATTTGCGGCTTTAAGCGGTGAATTTCGTCGATAAAAAGCACGTCGCCTTCTTGGAGATTCGTCAAAATCGCCGCCAAATCGCCCGACTTTTCGACCGACGGCGCGTGAACCGTTTTCAGATTCGCGCCGAGTTCGTTGGCTAAAATTATCGCCAGACTCGTCTTTCCCAATCCCGGCGGACCGAAAAGAAGAACGTGGTCGAGCGCTTCGCTTCGCCGGAGCGCGGCTTTCAAAAATATTCGCAGATTGTTGACGATTTTCGTCTGCCCGATGTATTCGTCCAATCTTTTCGGGCGCAAACTTTGCTCTGTTGAAACATCTTCGAGCGTCGCCTGTCCGACGATTAAACCGTTTTGCCGCACCGGACTTTCAACTAATTCAAGTGCCATTCTGTAGAAACCTCTTTTTTATTTAATTTTACTGACTGGGAGCGCGGGCATCTTGCCCGCTACTTGAACGCGCTTCGGCGTTCACCTAAAGTCTAGATAGAAATCGATGTTGAATTTTATCGGGCGTTTTTAGACTGCTCGCGCAGTCTTTGCGGGCAGGATGCCCGCGCTCCGACAGTGTTTACGCCGCGATTTTTAATTGAAAACTTTCATTTGTTTCTTCCGTGTTTTCCGCTTCTTTTATTTGCGTTTTGGCGTCGGCGACTCTGGTTAAAGGCGCGCTGAGTTTATTAACCAGCCAGCGGCGATAGATTTCCGCTTCTTCGAGTTTGCCCGTCCAGCGCGCGCGGTCGAGCATCGTCAGCGCCATTTCGAGCGCGTGATGCTGTCCGGCGCGGTCTTGCTTATCGGCGAAAAAATTGTAGGATTCTTCGAGATTGCCGACGCTTCGGCGCGCCGTAAACTGGTCTTTGAATCCGAGTTTGCCTTGAAAATGCTTGGAATAAACATTTTTCGGGTGCGCGTTCGACGTGTAAAGGTCGAAATAATTGTCAATCAAACCTTCGCGCTGCAACACCGAGCCGACGTAGCTTGGCTTTGCGCCTGAGATAGCGGCAATCGCTTCGATTTCTTTTGTTCCCGAATTATAGAGCGACAAAATCATCGCCTTTTTGCTCTGAATCGTTTCCGTTTCTTCGGCTTCAAATAAATTTCCCGTTAAATTTTTAGTCATTTTCTTATACCTCTCTTAAACGTAAAATTAGATGTTTCATCGGTGAAACAAGTTGCTTTGCAGAATAATTTTTCCCAAACTTTTTAGGCTTATAAACTATTCATTTCAAACGAGTTAGGAATTACTAAAAATTAAATCGCTTGTAATCGAAAACAATAATCTATATCGTTAAAAAAGAACGAAAAAGGGTTATAAAAAAATGGCAAAAGAGGCTTTAATTTTCGATAAAGCGAAGGCGCGGGAAATTATCGAAAAAGGAAAACGCGGCAAATGGTGGCAGAGGCGCGGCGGCAAAGCGAGCGGTTTTTACTACGTCGATAAAGACGGAAATCGAATAAAAGATGAAAAACATCTTGATAGAATCAAATCTTTGGTAATTCCGCCGGCGTGGAAATGCGTCCGCGTCGCGCCGACGCATTCGAGCAAAGTTCAAGCGCTCGGAATGGACGCGCGCGGGCGCATTCAATATCTTTATCATTCAAAATTCAGACAGACTCAGGAAAAAAAGAAGTTCTCGAAAATCGAAAAATTCGCCGAATATCTGCCTAAATTGCGAAAGATGACCAACGAACACATCGCGCTCGACGGTTTTCCGCGCGAGAAGGTTTTAGCGGTGATGACGCGCCTGATAAATTCGCTTTATATCCGAATGGGAACGGAGAAAAGCGTCAAACATTATAAAACTTTCGGCATTACGACCTTACAAAATCGTCATTTAGAGGTTAAAAACGGCAGGCTGATTTTTGATTTCGTCGGCAAACATCACGTCAAACATCGCAAAATTCTGGTCGATAAAGAACTCGCCCGGATTATGCGCGATTTGAAAGAAATCGGCGGCGCGCGCAAATTATTTAATTTTCTGGACGAAAACGGCAAGCCGCATCCGGTTAAACCTAAAGACATCAACGATTACCTGAAAACGGCGACCGCGCCGGAATTTTCCGCCAAAGATTTTCGCACGTGGGGCGGAACGCTTCTGACGGCAATCGCGCTTGCCGAAATCGGCACAGCCGAAAACGAAAAAACTTTAAAAAGAAACGTCTGCGCGGCAGTAAAAAAAGTCGCCGAGCAGCTCGGCAACACGCCGACGGTTTGTCGCGGCTCGTATGTTCACCCGGCAGTTTTAAGGTTGTATGAATCGGGCGTAACGCTCGAAGAATTTATTCCTAAAAAGAAACGTCAAATCAAGCGCATCGGCGAGGAATTCGAGCCGGAAGAAATCGCTTTAATGAAATTGTTTCAAACCGCCGATTAAATTTTAACATTCTCTCAATCGGAGCTTTTGCCTGTAATTAGCGATTAAAAGCAAACGCCGGATATGTGTTTATCGTCAAAGGACGGGCAAATCGTTCTTTCAAATCAGGTTAATTTCGACCGTTCTTAAATCAGATAATAAATTTGTGTGAACTTTTACATTCTCAGCGTGATTTGATATGTAATCGTTTCAAATTGTGGTAAAAGTTTAATTATACAGACGAATTTGCCCGCCTCTTGAAGTTGTAAATTTGAAAGGGAAAATCACTAAACAGAAAGGAAATTTTATAAATGAAGCGTTTTTACCTGGTTTTGTCAGGTTTGTTTATTCTTGCTGTCTTCGGCGTCATTTTTCAAATGAAAACCGAAGCGCAAAGCTCGAACGAAGCTAATTTTGTTTCGCAGAACATCGTTATCAGCCAGTTTTACGGCGGCGGCGGGCTTGCCGGCGCTCAATACACGAACGATTTTGTCGAGTTGTTTAATCGCGGCGACGCGCCCGTCAGCCTCGGCGGATATTCGGTGCAATACGCGTCGGCGAGCGGTTCGGAATGGCTGCCCGTGTCTTTGACAAACGTAACGCTTCAGCCCGGACAATATTATTTGATTCAGTTTGCTTCAAACGGCATAGTCGGAAGCGCGCTTCCGACGCCTGATTTAATCGCTCCGGCAATTACCAACAATGCGGGAAACACTTTTGTTCCGAATATTTCCTCGACGACCGGGAAGCTCGCGCTCGTTAATTCGACAACCAAACTTCCCGCTTCAAACTGTCCTTTGGGCGACGCTTCGATTGTCGATTTAGTCGGCTTCGGGTCGGCGACCACTTGTTTTGAAAATACAAAAACAGCGGATTTGAGCGCGACGACAGCCGGAATTCGCAAAGGCGGCGGCTGTACCGAAACCGACGATAACGGCAAGGATTTTTTGATTTTCGCGCCGTCGCCGCACAACACAGCTAGCGCGAAAAATATCTGCACCGGCGGCAACCCGACGATTGCCGCGACCGGCTCGGCTAGTCCGAATTCGGTTTCGCCCGGCAGCTCAACCATTTTGCGAGTCGCGGTTTCGCCGGCGACCACGCCGCCCAGCACCGGAATTACGGTCATCGGGAATCTGACCAATATCGGCGGCTCGGCGACACAGATTTTTTACGACGACGGCACGAACGGCGACACGACGGCGGGCGATAACATTTACTCTTTTCAATACGCGATTCCGGCAAATTTCGGCGGCGGCACGACGACCGTTTCGATAACCGCTTCCGACGCGCAGGGACGAACGGCAAGCCCGACAATCGGTATAACCATTGCCGCCGCGCCGACTAACGACGACCCGCTTCTGCTGGGAAATCCGAGCGGCGCGACGAGCGATGTCGCCAATGAAAACAATTATTTAATGCCGAAACCGCAATACACGCTTTCCTACAATCGAAGCAAGGGCGAGGCAAACTGGGTCGGCTGGCGTCTCGACAGCAGTTGGATAACCGGCGCTGCCGACCGTCAGGACGATTTTCGTCCCGATTCGCAGCTTCCAGCCGACTGGTATCAAGTCGTGCCGGAAGATTATACGGGACAAGGTTACGACCGCGGACATATGACGCCTTCGGGCGACCGGACGCGTTCCGTTCCCGATAATTCGGCGACGTTTTTGATGACCAACATACTGCCGCAGCTTGCCGCCAACAATCAGGGACCGTGGAACGATTTTGAAAATTATCTCCGCACGGTGGCGCAGGCTGGAAACGAGCTTTATATTTTTTCGGGCGGCGCGGGCGTCGCCGGAACGATTGCCGGCGGAAAAATTACCGTTCCGCTCGTTACGTGGAAAGTCGTAATCGTTATGCCGAACGGCGAGAACGACTTGCAGCGTATCAGCAAATCGACCAGAACCATTGCCGTCATCACGCCGAATCAAGCGCCGGTTGACATTCGCGCGCCGTGGCGCAATTTCAGAGTTTCGGTCAACGAGGTTGAAAATTTGACGGGCTACGATTTTTTCTCGAAAATCCCGAAAAACACGCAGGAATTGATTGAAAGAAAAAAAGACCGTCAGTAATTAATTTCGGCTGGACGACGAAGTTTTATCGTTATCCAGCCATTTTTCTATAAACAGATGCACAGCATTATGAAAAAACTTTCTTTAATCGCTCTCTTATCTCTCCCGGCGCTTGTATTTAATGTTTTGGCGCAGTCGAAGGTCGCAATCAATCAGATACAGAGCAGCGGCAATATATCGCCGTTCGCCGGAAAACAGGTTGCGACGCGCGGAGTCGTTACGGCGGTTTTGAAAAAGGGTTTTTACATTCAGACGCCCGACGGCGAGACGGACAAAGACCCGCAGACGAGCGAAGGCATCTACGTTTTCGTCACGGAAAGCGTCGCGGCGGTCGAAGTCGGCAATTTAATCGAAGTCAGCGGCACGATTTCCGAATTTCGCCCGCGCGGCGAAGATTTCGGTTTGTCGATTACCGAACTGACGCGCCCGTCTCTCAAAATCGTCTCCAAAAATAATCCGCTGCCCGCGCCGGTTGTTTTAACGGCGGCGGATTTGAATCCGAACGGCAAGCTCGACCAGATGGAAAAATTTGAAGGAATGCGCGTTCGAGTCGATGTTCTAAACGTCGCTGCGCCGACCGGCGGCTATGAAAATGAAAAAACCGGCGAAATTAAATCCGACGGCGTTTTCTGGGGCGTCGTCGCCGGAACGCCCAGACCTTTTCGTGAACCGGGCATCGACCTTTTAACTCTGCTCGGCGAAAAACTGCCGCAAACGACGCCTTATTTCGATATGAATCCCGAACTGCTGCGTGTTGACAGCGATTCGCAAGTTGGCTCGAAAGCAATCGACGCGACGGCGGGCGCGACGTTGAAAAATGTAACGGGCGTTATTGATTATAACCGCAAGGCTTACACGTTGTTGATTGACGCGAGCAATCCGCCGACCGTCGAAGGCAACAAAACTTTTCTGAAAGCGTCGCCCGCCGGAGAGCGCGAAACGACGATTGCAAGTTTTAATATCGAAAACTTTTTCAACGACGAGAAAGATTCGGACAACGTGCAGAAGGAAACGATTTTGTCGAAGGAAGATTATCAGCGCCGGTTAAATAAGGCGTCGCTGGCGATTCGCGGCGTGCTTTCGATACCCGATGTTTTGGGCGTCGCCGAAGTTGAAAGTCTGAAGGTTTTAAAAACTCTGGCGGAAAAAATCAACGCCGACGCGGTTGCGGCAAATCAGCCGAATCCGAAATATGAAGCGTATCTCGAAGAAGGAAACGATGTTCGAGGCATCGATGTCGGCTTTTTAGTAAAATCGGCAAAGGTGAAAGTCGTCGAAGTCAAACAGCTCGCAAAAGACGAAAAGCTCGTTACCGAAGGCGCGAAAGATTTTGAAAAAGTTTTCGACCGTCCGCCGCTGCTCGTTCGCGTCGAAGTGCAGGACGCGAAAACCAATCAGCCGTTTCCGGTTACGGTTATTATGAACCATTTGAAATCCTACGGCGGCATCGACGACCCGAAAAACGGCGACCGCGTGCGCAACAAACGTCGTCTCGAAGCCGAATGGCTGGCGAATTTCGTCGCCGAAAGACAGAAAACGAATCCGGCGGAACGAATTATAATCTGCGGCGATTTTAACGCTTTTCAATTTAACGACGGCTACAATGATTTAATCGGAATCCTCAAAGGCAGTTCAAACCAGAACGTGCTTGTGCCGTCGAAAACCACTTATCAAACCGGCTTAATAAATATGGTCGAGCATATCGACCCGAAAAATCGTTATTCATACAGCTACGACGGCTCGGCGCAGGTTCTCGACCATATTTTGATAAACAAACCGACTGTGCAGAGAGCGTTGAAATTCGGCTACGCGCGCGTCGATGCCGATTTTCCGAAAATCTACACGAACGACGCGACGCGTCCCGAAAGACTGTCCGACCACGACGCGCCCATTCTTTATTTATCTTTGGACGAAATAAAGTCCGACGCCAAAACGACGCCGCCGAAAAAATAAAGAAAACACACTCGACTCGCGTGCGTGTTTCCGCATTTTAAGAAAGTTCTGTTGATTGATTTCCAGTAGAAATAAATCGCGGTTTGATTTATAAACGAATCAAACCGCGATTTATTTTTCGCTTCTGTTTTTATAAGCCTGAACCGATTCCGCCGCGCCCGCGTGCATAATTTCCGGTTTGTGATAGCGCCAGTGTTTTTCAAATTCCTCGTCCGACATTTCCGGTTTCGTTTGGCGTTCCTTCGTTTTCAGAAAATTTTCGCACCAATCGCGGATTTCCTGATTTTGATTCAACGCCGTGCGCGCTCCGTGCATCATATTGTCTCGTTCCATTCGTCGTTTCTCCTTAATTTTTTGGGGCAGATTCGCGTTTGCAGAAAAACTTTTTCGCACTAAAAAGCGTAAAATAAAAACTTAATGTTTCGCTTCTGGAGTTTTTTCGTGAAAAAAATTTTACTTGTCTCGCTGCTAATTTTATCGACCTTTAACTTAAATTTCGCACAAACCACGCTCGATAAGCAACCGCTTGCTTCAAAACCGGCGACGACGGCGAAAACGGTTTTGCAGAAAGGCATCGAAGTTCCGTTTGTCAACAAAGTTCTGCCGAACGGTCTCGAAGTCATCGTTCTGGCTGATAAAAGCGTGCCGATTGCGACGGTCGAGCTTGCCGTGCGCAACGGTTCTTTTACCGAACCGCCGGAATTAAACGGCTTGTCGCATCTCTACGAACATATGTTTTTCAAGCCGAATCAGGCGAGCCTTCTTTACCGCTGCGAGCTTGCTCTGCAATACGAAAACACGAATTATTATAACGGCGCGGGCTGCGGCGAAACTGTAAAACTCAAGCCGCGCATCGGCAGCGTCGCTTATCTGAACGACGCCGAACAGCTCGATATATATAACGGCACGACGCGCGAGGAAGTCGTCAATTATTATTACACGACGACCAGCCCGTTTTTGTTGAGCGCGATGCGCTTAATTAACGACGCCGTGCGTTTTCCGACGTTCGACGCCGGAGAATTGGAACGCGAGAAACAAGTGGTTATCGGCGAAATCGACCGCAACGAAGCCAATCCGTTTTTCTATCTCGACCGCGCCTTAAAAGAAAAACTTTTTTATAAATATCCGACGCGCAAACAACCGCTCGGCACGCGCCAAACGGTTTTGGGAGCGACGACCGATAAAATGCGCCTGATTCAATCGCGTTATTACGTGCCGAACAACGCCGCTCTGGTCGTTACCGGCGACGTGAACGCCGACGAAGTTTTCAAGCTCGCCGAACAAACATTCGGCAGTTGGGAAGCGAGAAAAACCGAACCTTTTAAAGAATTTCCGCTCGTCGAACATCCGCCGCTCCCGAAAAGCGAAGGCGTGATTGTCGAGCAGCCGATAAACAGCGTGGTAATTCAGGTCGGCTGGCAAGGTCCGTCAATCGGCAAAGACGACACGGCGACTTACGCGGCTGACGTTTTTTCCTACATTCTGGCGCAGCCCGATTCGCGTTTTCAGCGCGCGATGGTCGATTCTGGTTTAACTGTAGATACTCAAATCGGTTATTACACCCAGAGAAACGTCGGACCGATTCAGATGAGTTTGATTACGACGCCCGACAAGGCGAAAGCCGCGCTCAAAGCTGCTTTCGCCGAAATCGCGCAGTTTGACAAACCCGATTATTTCACCGCCGGAGAACTGGAGAACGCCAAAACGATTCTCGAATCGAGAGATTTATTCGACCGCGAAAAGCTCAGCGACTACTCGCACACGCTCTCGTTCTGGTGGTCTTCGACCGGCATCGATTATTTTCGCGGTTATTACAAAAACCTGCGGGCGATTTCGCGCGCCGATATAAACCGTTATGTCAGAACTTACATCCAAAGTAAGCCGCACATCGGCATCGCGCTCATTTCGCCGGACGCGCAGGCGCAGGCGAAAATTACGCCCGAAGATTTGATTCAGTCGCAGCCGACTAATGTTCCGAAACCGACGCCCGGACTCGGACGAAAATAACGCTCGAAAATTTTACAGGCAAATATTATGAAAGCAGTCAGTCGTCAGTTGTCAGTGGTCGGCAAATTCGTTTTGCTGACATTCGTTTTTTTAACTTGCGCGTCCGCCGCGTTCGCGCAGACGGCAAAGCCGAGCATTGCCGAACAAGCGGCGCTCGTTACCGAGTTTGACGTGAACGGCTTAAAAGTTCTGGTCAAACGGCGCGTCAATTCGCCGACAGTCGCCGCCGGATTATTCGTGCGCGGCGGCGCTCGCAACATCGACGCGTCGAATGCCGGAATCGAAAGTTTTATGCTCGAAGTCGCTTCGGCGGGCAGCAAAAATTTTCCGCGCGAAACTCTGCGGCGCGAACTAGCCAGAACCGGAAGCAGCATCGCGGCGGGCGCGACCAACGATTACAGCGTTTTGAGCCTCGCTTCGACCAGACAGAATTTCGACCGCTCGTGGGATATTTTCACCGACATCGCGCTTAATCCGACCTTTTCGGCGGAAAATATCGAGCAGGCGCGGCAGGTAATCTCGACCGGCTTGCGCGAGCAGGAAACGGACAACGACAATTTTTTGCAGGTTCTGCAAGACCGCATAATTTACGCCGGTCATCCGTATGCCAATCCGGTCGGCGGAACGATTGAGACAATCAGCCGTTTTTCAGCCAAAGATTTGAGCGATTATCACCGGAAAACAATGCAGACTTCCAGGCTTCTGCTCGTCGTCGTCGGCGACATCGACCCGAAGGATTTGCAGACGCGCATCGCGGCGACGCTCGGAAAACTGCCGCGCGGCGATTATAAGGAAGAAGCGTATCCGGCGCTCGATTTTTCAAAATCTACATTGGACGTAACCACGCGCGCGCTGCCGACTAATTATGTTCAAGGCGTTTTTAACGCGCCGTCAATCAGCAATCCCGATTATTCGGCGATGCGCGTTGCCGTCGCCATTCTGCAAAGCCGCGTTTTTGAAGAAGTCCGCACCAAGCGCCAGCTTTCCTACGCGCCGAACGCCGAACTCGATTCTTACGCGGCAAACACGGGAAATATTTACGTTACAGCCGTTGACGCCAATAAAGCCGTCAGCGTTATGCTCGACGAAGTAAATAATTTAAAGACGCAGACCATTAACCCGGAAATTATCTCCAGCATCGCCGTCCATTTTCTGACAACGTATTATCTCGGTCAGGAAACCAACAGCGCTCAGGCTGCCGAGCTTGCCCGATACGAGCTGGTCGGCGGCGGCTGGCACGGCGCGTTTCAGTTTCTCGACAAAATCCGCGACGTAACGCCGCAGGAGATACAAGCGGTTTCAAACAAATATATGAAAAACATCCGCTTCGTCGTCGTCGGAAATCCGCAGGCAATCAACCGCGAAGTTTTTCTGAGAAATTAACGTTTTTTTTGTGAACCCGCGTAATTCGGTTAAAATCTTTTATCGCGGCTTTGCAGCTAAAAGTTTTTTAAATAGACATTATCGGAAATAAGAAATATTTGCCCGCGAAACACACAAAACAAACGAAAATAAGAAAATCATTGTTGGTTTTGCTTTTTTTAGTGTTTTTAGTGTGTTTCGTGGGCAAGTATTCTTTAATTTTTTATTTCCGATAGTGTCTAATATAAACTTGACTATAAAATTTATTCTGCAAAAGGACTTATAAAAAATGAAAAAATTATTATTCGCTTCTCTTATCGTCTCGATTTCGGCTTTTGCCGCTTTCGGGCAAACAACCACGACGACCGTTAGACCGAAAGTCGTAACCGTTACAAAAACGGAAATGGCGGCGGCAACATCGCCCGCCGTCGAAAAAGGCGTGCGCGCCGCTTTCGAGCGGCTGATGGAAGGCATCAGACAATCGGACGCCGCCAAAGTAATGAGCGTCTACCAGAATTCCGACAATATTCTTTTCTTCAACAACAACGGCACGGCGACAATCGGCTGGGAAAATATGAAGAAAAACCGCGAAGCGTCTTACCCGAAAATTAAAAACGTAACGCTCGACGTAACCGGCTTGCGCGTCGAAATGCTCGGCAAAGACGCCGCTTATGTAACTAATAAATGGAAGCAGACGCAGGAATTTGACGGCAATCTCGAATCGGCTTCGGGCAGAATGACGCTGGTTTTCCGGCAAATCGGCAAAGATTGGAAAGTCGTTCACCTGCACACTTCGCCCGACAATCCGGCGGCGACGCGCCCGGTTTTTCCGTCCGAACGCGACAGCCAGTAAGAATTTCAGTCGCGAAAAGACACGAAAAAACACGAACAAAGGAGAAGTAAAACAGAAAAAAAGCGAAAATCTTTAAATAGTTTTTCACCGATTAAACTTTTTCACATTTACTCTTTCCCTTTTTATTTCGTGTTCTTTCGCGTCTTTTCGCGGCTAAATCTTCTCAAAAATAACCTGCGCAATCGCGTGGTCTGTCGTGTGCGACATCGAAAGATGAACGCGGTTCACGCCTAAATTTTCTAAAATCTTTCGCGCTTCTCCGCGAATTTCCAAATGCGGAACGCCGTTTTCGCCCGATAAAACTTCGATGTCGCGCCACGTAATTTTGCCGCGCCAGCCGGTTTGCAGTGCTTTCAGGCACGCTTCTTTCGCCGCGAAACGCGCCGCGAAAGACTGCGCAGCGGCGACGCCTTTCGTTTCGCAGTAAGCGCGTTCATTTTCGGTAAAAACTCTTTCGACAAAACGCGGCGTTCTCGCCACGATTTCGCGTATGCGGTAGACTTCTACAATGTCTATTCCGATGGAAACTATCATTAGTCCAGAGTCCAGAGTCCAAAGTCCAAAGTCGGAAAGCTCAATCTTATCCGAAACCGGCTTTTATTGGCGAGAGAAAAACGGCGTAAAAATTCTGGTCTGCCGCGCTTTGGAAGAAAACGGCTTCGTCAACGGCTTTTCGACGCGTCTCGGCGGCGTTTCCGCGTTTCCAGAAAACGATTTGAATCTCGCCGGTTTCGGCGAAGACACGGACGCGAATATTTTTGAGAATCGACGGCGTTTTCTCGAAGTTATCGCGCGGGATTTTCTGCTCTCGACGGTTTGGCAGGTTCACGGCGACGCCGTAAAAATCGTAAAAAATTTGACCGAAGCGCGAGACGGAAACGGCAAATTCGACGCGCTCGCCTCAAATCTTCCCGATGTTTTAGCCGGAATAAAAACCGCCGACTGCGTTCCGATTTTAATCGGCGACCCGAAAACAAAAGCGTTTGCGGCAGTTCACGCCGGCTGGCGCGGAACGGTTGAATCGATAGCAAAAAAAACAATCGAAAAAATGCGTCTCGAATTCGGCGCGAAACCCGAAGATTTAATCTGCGTAGTCGGCGCGGCGGCAACGTGCAGAAATTACGAAATCGGGCAGGACGTAATCGACGCATTCGCCGAAAAGTTTTCAGATTCGGAAAAGTTTTTCACGCCGACGCGCCAAAATCACGCGCTCGTCGATTTGCATCTAGCTAATAAACAGCAGCTTGTTTCAGCCGGAGTTTTGCCTGAAAACATATACGTCGCGCCGTTCTGCACGATGGAGCGCGCCGATTTATTTTTCTCTTACCGCAAAGAGAAAAAACTTTACGGCAAAACCGGACGCTTGATGTCGGTAATCGGATTAAAAAAGATTTAGCCGCGAACAAACACGAAATTTTACGAAAGAAAACGGGTAAATGTGAAAAAGTTTAATCGGTGAAAAACCATTTAACAATTTTTCGCTTTTTACTCTTTTGCTTCTCTTTTGTTCGTGTATTTTCGTGTTTGTTCGCGGCTAATCTCTCTTTATTTAACTTTTGCGGTTAAAGTAATTTCCTGAGTTTTCGGCGGATAACAAACTTCGTTGCTGCACGTTTGATAGCGAACGGTGGCGCGGACTTTAACGGTGTTTCCCCTGTAATTTGCCGGAACGCTCAGGTTAAAATTGAACGCGTTGCGACCTTCGTAGACGTTGAGCGCGTCGTCGGAAAAACCGAATTTGCGCGTTCTGCCGCGCGGGTAACTGACGCCGCCGACTTTTGCGCCCGCCGCCGTAATTTTAACGACCGTCGGAATCGCGTATTCGCTGCCCGGACGATTCGAGTTGGCGTGCAAGCCGTCGGGAACGCTCATCACGATTGTTCCTCTGACCGCGCCGCCGCGCCGAACCGCGCCGATTGAACCGTCGATGCCGACCGCCTGAGCGCTAGCCGACAAACCAAATGCTAATGCAAAAACAAGCGATAAAACTGTCGTAAATAAATGTTTTTTCATAATTTTTATTGATTCGATAATTTGCCTTTCGGCGTTTTATTTTAAGCGAAAGCCGTTCACCATTTCGTTTATTTCGTGAATGTAGATTTCCCTGTAATCCTTTAAAACCGAAACTTGCAGAGTAAAAGTTTTTTTCAATTTCCGGCTTTCGACTATTTTCCAAAAATCAATCGTCGGAAATGTTTTTTCGCTGCTTTCCGCTTCGAGCAGAAAAACTTTTTCGCCGCTCGCCGCGCCGCCTAAAACTCTTTCCGACAAAATATTATCGGCGGTTTTTCGAGCTTTTTCGCGTTCGGCGGCAAAACTCAATTTGTCCGTAACGGTTAAAAAAGCCTCCGCCTGTCTGGTGTTGCGCATCTTTTTTTCACCGTATTCACGCGAATACGCTTCAAACGCGAAACCGGAATTGCTTTCAACCGGCGTCATAAAACCGCGCGGCTTTATAATTATAAGCTCTTTTCTATCGATACGTTCCGGTTCAAATGCTTCTGCCGCGCGCGCCTTGATTTTCGTCGAAACAAAAACCATTACCGCGACGACGACAAGACCGACAATAAAAATTTCCATAAGTAAAAAACGGCAAATGGTGAATAAAGAAAATCTCCCGGATTTATCTATTTAGCACTACCTTAAAATTTGAACTAAATTAGGCGCGTCTTTCGCCGCTAATTGACCGCAGGCGGCGTAGATGTCGCGCCCGCGCGGGCTGCGCAGATAAGCCGAAACGCCTTTGCCTTCCAAAATGTCTTTGAAACGCTCGATTTGTTCCGAATTCGACGGGCGATATTCGAGCGGTTCGGCGGAATTGTGCGCAATCAGATTTATTTTAACTTTTTGCAAATCGTAACGATTAACCAGATTTGCCAATGCCCGCGCCTGTTCGTCCGAATCGTTGACGCCGCCGAGCAGAACGTATTCAAACGTAAAACGCTCGCCTTTGCGCAGAGACTTTTCAAATTCCTTCGCCGCCGCGAACAATTCTTCGATGTTCCAGCGTTTATTTATCGGCATCAGTTTATCGCGCAATTCGTCGTTCGGCGCGGATAAAGAAATCGCCAGATGCGGACGATTTTCGAGCTTGGCGAATTCGTAAATTTTCGGCACGATTCCGGCGGTTGAAATCGTAACGCGATTCGGCACGATAAAAAGTCCGTCTTTCTCGCTCATCACGTCGAGCGCTTTGGTCAGATTTTCAAAATTCAAAAACGGTTCGCCCGCGCCCATTCCGACCAGATTCGTGCCGCGCGGCGTTTCTACTCCGACGCCGTAAACATCGTTTAAGACAACTATTACCTGTTCGACTATTTCGCCCGCCGTTAAATTTCTCAGTAAACCGAGCTTTGCCGTCAAACAAAAATCGCATTTGAGCGGACAGCCCGACTGCGACGAAAAGCAAATCGTGTCGCGGTTCTCCGTCGGTATGAAAACGGTTTCGACCGGAAAGTTGTCGTGCGTTTTCATCAGAAAGCGACGTGTTCCGTCCGTCGAAACGTAGCGCGATTCGACTTTCAAAGTCGAAGCCGTCGCCATCTCGTTTAACTTTTCGCGCAGCGCTTTTGGTAAATCCGTCATCTCGTCGAACGATAAAAGCCGCCGCGCGTGCAAGCCTTTGAAAAGCTGCGCGGCGCGGTATTTCGGCTCGCCCAGATTTTCGGCAAACTCGATAAGCTCGCTTTTCGACAGCGCGGTCAGATGAATTTTTTCGCTCATTGCAATTTTTATTTTAGCTTAATTTCCCGCAAACGCGTATCGTCGGCTTTTTATTAGTTTATGTTAAACTTTTTGAAAAGCCGCGTCAGGCTGTAAAAAAATTTATGAAAAATAAAGCTGTTATCGGCGGCGCTATCGCTCTCGGAATCCTTGCTTTGATTGCGTTTTTCTGTTTTAAGTTGGGCGAAAAATTTCTCGACAACACGCCGTCGCCCGAACAGGCGAATACAAACACATCGCCCGCGCCGCCGCCGAATCTGCCGCCGGAATCGCCCGAACAAGCGGCGCGGGTTTATCTCGCTCTGGGAAACCCGAGCAATGCAACCGATAACGCGGGAAATCAGGACAATTATTTGATGGTTAATAAGGCTTACGCGCTTTCCTATAACAACTCGCGCGGTACGGCGAACTGGGTTTCGTGGCGCATCAGCGAGGGCGATTTCGGCGCGACCGACCGTCAGAATAATTTTCGTCCCGACCAGAATCTGCCCGCGAATTTCAAGCGCATAACGCCGACCGATTACGCCGGAAGCGGTTTCGACCGCGGGCATCTGTGTCCGAGCGCCGACCGCTCGAACAGCCCGGAAGCCAACAGTTTGACGTTTTTGATGTCGAATATGATTCCGCAGACCGGCGATTTAAACCGCAACGTCTGGGAAGAACTCGAAACTTATTCGCGCACTCTGGTTAAAAAAGGCAGCGTCGATTTATACGTTGTCGCGGGCGTCTACGGAGAGAAAGGCAAACTAAAGAAAAAAGTCTCGATTCCGACTAACTGCTGGAAAATAATCGTCGCCGTTCCCGAAGGCTCAAGCGTTTCGGCAATCAACGAAAACACGCACGTCATCGCCGTCGATATGCCGAACACGACCGGAATTGCGAGCGACGACTGGCGAAAATACCGCACGACGGTGCGCTCAATCGAGCAGAAAACCGGCTACAATTTTCTGTCGAATCTGTCGCAGAACGTGCAGAACGCGATTGAAACCAGAACGGAAAACTAACCGAATGGCAGAACATATTTTAACGCGCCGACTGACCTTAAATTTACCGCGTGAAAAAGTTTTCGACTTTTTCGCCGACGCCGGAAATCTCGAACGCATCACGCCGCCCGAACTTCAATTTCATATCATAACGCCGCAGCCGATTGATATAAAAAAAGGCGCGCTGATTGATTACCGGTTAAAAATGCGCGGTCTGCCGGTAACGTGGAAAACTGAAATTTCCGAATGGAATCCGCCCGTTTCGTTTATTGACCAAGCCTTAAAAAGTCCTTATAAACAATGGATTCATCGACACGTTTTTACCGAAAACGCAAGCGGCGGAACTGATATTGAAGACATCGTGCGTTATCGTCTGCCGCTCGAACCTTTCGGCGATTTGGCGCACTGGTTGGTCAGGCGCGAACTCGATTATATTTTCGATTACCGGCAAAAAGTCGTCGCGGAAATTTTGCATTCGTAAAAAACAAGCAAAAATTTAACCGCAGATAAACGCCGATTAAGACGGATAAAATCGGATAATAAAAAAATTCGAGTAAAGGTCAATAAAACCAACGCTTGACTGCCTGATTTCCACTCGCTATTTCTTATCGGCGTTCATCTGCGGTTAATTAAAACTCAATCCATTCAGTCGGTTCTTTATGATATGAAATCGTAATCTGCGTGTCGCATTTGAAAAGCGTCGGGCGCATTTGCAGAGAAGTCTGCGCGGTCAGACGCGCTAAATGCGGTTCGTTGGCGCGCTGTGAAAGATGAGCTAAAACGATGTGCCGCGCCGCGCCGTCAAATTCATTTACCAGCCAGTCGGACAAATCTTCGTTCGATAAATGTCCGGTGCGCGACATAATTCGCTGTTTTAATTCCCAACTGTAAATCGGGCAAGTCTTTAGCATATCGCGGCTGTGGTTCGACTCGATGACGATGGCGTCGCAGTTGCGCAGCTTTTCGTTGACGAGCGTTGTAAAACAGCCCAAATCCATTACGGTCGCAATACGAATTCCGTTGTATTTTGCAACAAAACCGAAATTGTCGGCGGCGTCGTGCGGCACGCAGAACGGCTCGAAATCAATGTCGCCGATACGAAAATCTTTGCTCGATTCGATTGAAACAGTGCGATTTTTTATCACGTCCGAACGCTTTTTCGCTTCGTTGTCCTGCCGGCTCGTATCGCGCAAATAAGCGTCGTGAGTTTCGCCGGACACGAAGACCGGACAATTTATCGTCTTCAGCAAAACACGCAATCCGCCGCAGTGGTCGCTGTGTTCGTGCGTAATTAAAATCGCGTCCAGACAATTGTAATCGACGCCGACGAGCGCCAAACGGCGCAGAGTTTCTTTGGCGCTCAAACCGGCGTCAACCAGAATTTTTGTTTTTTCGGTGCAGATTAAAACGGAATTGCCCGTCGAACCGCTGCCGAGAACCGTGAATTTCATCTTTTTTGTCGGAGCGCGGAAATACTGTCCGCTTTTGAACGCGATTCGGCGTTCGCAAAAACTTAAATAAAAACCAACATTGATTTTTATCGAGCGTCTTTAGATTGCTCGCGCAATCCGTTCGGACAGGATGCCCGCGCTCCCGGTATTATTTATCTTCAATTTTCGGACGCAATGCTCGTCCGACGACGCGCGTAACCAGAGAATTCGGCGCGAGCGTTCCGAAAACCGAGCCGACGTAGTTTTTCCAGCCGGAAACGACGGTCGATTTGCCGCGCCTGACGCCGTTCAAAGCCGCTTCGACAACCGCTTCCGGCGTCTGCATTCCTTTCATCGCAAAGGCTTCGGCATTGGCGGCGTTGAAAAAATTCGTGTCGGTCGGACCCGGACAGAGAGCCGTAACTTGTATATTAAACGGTCGATTTTCTTCGGCAATCGCTTCGCTAAATGATGTAACAAATGCTTTTGTCGCCGCGTAAGCCGCCATAAACGGAATGGGCTGAAAGCTCGCCGTCGAAGAAACATTGATTATAACGCCGCTTTTCCGCTCGCGCATTTTTTGCAGATAATGATGCGTTAGAGCAACCAGCGCCATAACGTTCAAACTAATCATTTCCATTTCGCGTTCGAGTTCGAGTTCGGCAAAATCGCCCATCGAGCCGAAACCGGCGTTATTGATGAGCCAATCAACTTCAAAACCGTGCTTTTCGGTTTCTTCAAAAAGCCGTGTGTCCGCTTCAAAATCAATCAAATCGAGCGCGACGTAATGCGCCGTAATGCCGTGTTCGAGCATCAGTTCGTCGCACAATTCGATGAGTTTCCGCTCGGTTCGCGCCACTAAAACGAGATTATGTTTCTCCGCCGCCAGCCGTCGCGCAAACGCTTCGCCGATGCCGCCCGACGCGCCCGTAATAAGCGTAACTTTCATAAACTTTGCTTTACTGTAATTTTATAAATACTGTTTTTGCGGCATTTTACGGTTATATAAGCGTTCTGGTTTTTTCAGATGCGGGCAATCGAATCGCCGAATCGGTTTTTGTTTGTCAATTATCATTTTGCTGAAAAAGGTTTTTACCGTCAAACTTGCCTGTTCGATAAACTCGAATCCATTTTACTTTGACGAATTTACACGGCGTTTTGATTAGTATCGAATTGAATATTTTACTAAAATCTACCTGACAAATAAAAAATTTCCATCGTTTAGCGACGGCGGATTGCCGGAATGAACGGAGCGAACGATGAACAATGATAAAGCGGCGCGGAAATCTTCAGAGATTGCAAAGGCGCGCGAAATTGTCCTGGCGCACGGCTGGAATTCGACTTCGTATCAGATTATCAATCCCGGAATCAAGCATTGGTTCTCAGCCGCCGGCGACGCGGTTATCGGTTTCGTGTCGTCCGGCGGCATACGCGTCGTAGTCGGCGCGCCGGTTTGCGCTGAAAGCCGTCTGCCAGAAGTCGCCGCCGAATTCGAGTGCGACGCGGCGCGTAAAAACGAATCGGTGTGCTATTTTTGCGCCGAACAAAGGCTCGAATCCATTTGCGATGAAGACTTTAACCACAGAAAAATACTGCTCGGCGCGCAGCCCGTTTGGAAGCCGCGCAATTGGGAAGCAATCGTCTCGAAACATAAATCCTTACGCGCTCAATTAAACCGGGCGCGAAACAAAGGCGTCGCGGTTGCGGAATGGTCGGTTGAAAAAGCCGGAGATAATCCCGCGCTGCTCGAATGTTTAAGCCGATGGCTTGCCGCCAAAGGCTTGCCGCCACTTCATTTTATGGTCGAACCCGATACGCTTTCGCGTCTGTTTGACCGCCGCGTATTTGTCGCCGAACACGAATCAAAAGTCGTCGGATTCGTGATGCTGTCGCCGGTGGCGCGGCGTAACGGCTGGCTGTTCGAGCAGTTCGTGCATTGTCCGGGCGCGCCGAACGGGACGGTCGAGTTGATGATTGACGGCGCGATGCGGGCAGCGGCAGAAGCCGGAAGCGACTACGCGACGCTCGGACTCGCGCCGCTTTCGACAAGAGCTTCGGTTGAACCGTTTCGCAATCCGATTTGGCTAAGAATTCTGCTGGCGTGGCTTCGCGTTCACGGAAAAGGTTTTTACAATTTCGACGGTCTCGACTCCTTCAAAGCCAAACTTCAGCCGGAAAAATGGGAACCCGTTTTCGCCATTTCCAACGAACCGCGCATTTCGCCGAAAACGCTTTACGCCATCGCGGGCGCGTTTTCGCAAAACGCGCCCGTCAGACTTATCCTGACCGCATTGCAAAGCGCGCTTTCAGCCGAAATAAGACTGTTTAAGGACGGCTTAAATAAAAGGCTGTTAAAGTAAATCTCTTGCCTGAAACGTGTAAAGCCTTTTGCGTAACCATTCGCGAGCGTTCGCGTTACAAATTTTCCAATTAAAACAATTACGGCAATGACGATTTGATAACGATTAATTCGCATCGTTTTCAGATGTGGCTAATTTTGCCGATTATCGTATAATCACAAACACTATTTATTAAATTTTCAAGGAAAATCGAGGACAAATCAATTGACCGAAACGGGTGCGACACTCGGCGAAATAGCCGAAAACCTGAACGCGAAATTCAGCGGCGACGAAAAAATCAAAGCCTTTGACGTAACGCACGACTCGCGTCAGACGCGCGCCGGCGGTTTGTTCGTCGCCGTGCGCGGTTTGACGATGGACGGACATCGTTTTACCGACGACGTGATGCGGCGCGGCGCTGTCGGCGTCGTGTCCGAGTTGGAAATGCCGGAGAATTTTCGAGGCGCGTGGCTGCAAGTCGCAAACGCCCGCCAGGCGCTGGCAAAAGCGGCGGCGCTTATAAACGGCAATCCGTCGCACGACTTAAAGCTCGTCGGCATAACCGGCACGAACGGAAAGACGACCACGACATATTTAATTTTCGCTCTTGCCGAAGCCAATAACGAAAAAGCGGCGATGCTCACAACCGTCGAATACCGCATCGGCGACAAATCCGAACCGGCGATTCGCACAACGCCCGAAGCGAGCGACACGAACAGATTCCTGCGCCGCGCCGCCTGCGAAAACTGCAAAACGGCGGTAATGGAAACGTCTTCACAGGCAATTGATTTGCACCGGTGCGACGATTTGCGTTTTCGCGTCGCCGTTTTTACCAATCTGACGCGCGACCATCTCGATTATCATCTGACGATGGAAAATTATTTCGACGCGAAAAAGCGTTTATTTGACGGGCGGCTCGGCGAAAAACCGGCTTCGAGCGTGATAAACATCGACGACGAATGGGGCGCGAAACTTGCCGGAGAATTAAAAGCGAACAATCAAAAAGTCGTAACTTTCGCGCAAAATAATCCGGCGGATTTAACCGCCGAAAACATCGAGGTTTCCCTGATAAAAGGAACGTCGTTTGATTTGAAAACGGCGAGCGAAACCAGAAAAATAACTTCGCCGCTCGTCGGTAAACCGCACGTTTATAATATGTTGTCGGCGACCGCCGCCGCGCTCGAACTCGGCTTTTCAATGGACGCGATTTGCAAAGGTCTGGAAAAATGCGTCGGCGCGCCCGGACGTTTTGAACGAGTGGCAAACGACGGAGATTTCGCCGTCGTCGTCGATTACGCGCATTCGGACGACGCGCTTTTAAATACGCTGCAAACGGCGAGAGATTTAACGAGCGGCAAAATCATCACGGTTTTCGGCTGCGGCGGCGACCGCGATAAAACAAAACGTGTTCCGATGGGCGAAGTTGCCGGACAAAACAGCGATTTTGTCGTCGTAACGAGCGATAACCCGCGCACCGAAAATCCACTTGAAATTATTTCTCAAATCGAAGCCGGATTAAAGCCGATAAACTGCCCGTATCTGGTAATTTCGGACAGACACGAAGCGATTCATCAAGCGATTAAACGGGCAAAACCCGGCGATGTCGTTTTAATCGCGGGTAAAGGACACGAAACTTATCAGATTATCGGCAATCAAAAATTTCATTTCGACGACAGAGAAATCGCCCGTGAAGCGCTTGAAAAATTGAGGGAAGATTAAATTTGTAGTCCTCGCCCGCTCGACATCAATAAACAAAACGGGCGAGGACAAGCCGTCGCCCATACAAGGGTTTTAAGATTTTCAACCGTTTTGCAGCGAGTCGATAAATTTTTCGAGAAAATCTTTCTGCGCGTCCGACAATTCGATAAAGCGGGCGGCAAATCCGATTTCCAAAGCGTGATTGGAGACTTCGCCCCAGAACTGAACCTTCATTCCGTCCGACAAAGGCAGAAAAATCTTGACATTTTCGCCGTCTTCGACTTCGCCCGAACACAAAATGAAACAACCGTGCGGGCTGATGTCGCTGATTGTTCCCGATTTTCTGCCGACCAGACTTTCCCATTGAACGTCGATATTAACATTCGTCCGCTCGATAATACGCCGGTCTTTTCCGCTTCTTCTCTCGTTTGTCATAAATGTTTTGTGAATCGTAAATCGTAAGGTAAATCTATTCGCGATTATCAATCGGCGGTTCGGAATTGTTCCTTGTCAAATAGTAATAAACGGGCAATCCGAGCAGAATCAGGAAAATTCCCGCGAACGATTGCGTCGGGCTTGTCCAAATCGTATTTATTAAAAGCCAGCCCGCGACCAGCAGAAACAAAATCGGCATAACCGGATAACCAAAGGCTTTGTAAGGTCTTACGGCGTCGGGCATTTTCTTGCGGAAAACGAAAATCGACGCGGTTACGAACGCGTAAAAAATCCACGAACCGAAAATAACGTAATCGGTCAGGGTGTCGAACGAGCCGGAAACCGCCAGCAGACACGCCCAGATTCCCTGCACGACTAAAGAAATCACCGGAACGCGTGTGCCTTCCGAGAGTTTGCCCATCGACTTGAACATCACGCCGTCTCGCGCCATCGCGTAAGGCACGCGAGCGCCGGTCAAAATCGACGTGTGCAGCGTTCCGACCGACGACGCCATAAGTCCGGCGGTCATCAAAACGAGAGCGCCGACGCCCAGAAATCTGACCGCGACTTCCCTTGCGACCGAAGAATCTTTGGAAACCGAAGCAACCGCCGTCGGGTCAAGCACATAAAAATAAGCGACATTGACGAAAACATACAGCACGATTATCAAAGCCGTGCCGCCGATTAAAGCAATCGGAATGTTTCGCTGCGGATTTTTCACTTCGCCCGCAATTAAAGTTAAATTATTCCAGCCGTCATAACCCCACAGCGCGCCGAGCATCGCCGCGCCGAAACCAGCCATAAAAGTCGTTCCGGCAACGCCGTAGCGAACCGAATCCGCCACGCCTTCGCACGCGCCGCCCATATTCGCCGTATTAAAATGCGCGAAATTTCCGTCCGCCAGAAAGAACGCGCCGAAGCCGACGAGCAGAATCAACGCGATTTTTATAACCGTAAAATAAGTCGCGAGCTGTCCGCTAAAGGCAACGGACGCGCAATTTAAGGTTGTGATAATGACAATCATCATCACGGCGACGATTTGCAGCGAAGTCAATTCCCAATCCGAGCCGAAAATGTTCGCCTGAAAAAGAGTCTGTTTTAATTTCCCGCCGACAAAATCGTTCAGGAAAATCGCAAAGGCGACAGCAACCGACGCCTGCGAGCCGGTTTTGGCGATAAAAATCTGCATCCAGCCGTAAAGAAAGCTCCAGATTCTGCCGTAAGCGTCGCGCAAAAAGACGTATTCGCCGCCCGCTTCCGGCTTCATCGCTGAGAGTTCCGCGTAAGTCAGCGCGCCGGCGAGCGACAAAATGCCCGCCGCAACCCAAGCCGCTATAACCCAGCCGGGCGTTCCGACATTACAAGTCATCACGCGTGCCTTCAGAAAAACACCTGTGCCGACGACATTTCCGATAATAATCGAAACCGCCGCCAGAAGTCCGAGACCGCGAACCAAACCTAATTTATCAACCGAATCTGACGCCATAATTTTTGCTTTGAATATTGAAATCTATTGGAAATGACTTGCGCCATATTACGATAAACCGCCGATTTTTGCCAAAACAAAATTCTGGACCAATTTACTTTTTCAGCTTTATTTGTCTAATCGGTGCGATTCGTGGCTAAATCGTCGTATGCGCGAAATCAAATTTTCAGCCGACGATTTAATCGACGCTTTGCTTGAAATTTCCGGCGAAAAACAGGTTTGCCTGCTCGACAGCTGCGGCGCGGGTCATCTCGATTCGCATCTTTTGATTGCCGGAATAAATCCGTTTGAGACTTTTCAAATCACGAACGAAAATTCGTCTGACACGCTTCGATTTCTCGACGAAAAACTATCGATTGAAAATTCGGCTTGTATTTTTACGATTTCTTACGATTTCGGCTTAAAGCTCGAAAACATCGAACCGCGCCCGAAAGAATTTTCAAACTTTCCCGAACCCGACGTTTTTCTCGCCCATTTCGACTGTTTGATTATTCACGATTACAACGAAAACAAAACATATCTTGCCGGAGATGAAAATAAATTTAATGAAATTGAAAAACTTCTCGCCGGTTACTATAAAAACTCTACGAGTTTTATAAACTCTGTAAACTCAATAATTACTTCAAATTTCACCAGACAAAATTACATTGCCGCAATTGAAAAAATCAAAAATTCGATTCGTCGCGGCGACACTTACCAGACGAATTTAACACAGCAAATTCGCGCCCGTTTGCCGGAAAATTTGACGGCGCGGGAAATTTTCAGACGATTACGAAAAAATCATCCCGCGCCTTTCGCCGCTTTTATCAAACGCGACGCCGATTTTGTCGTCAGCATCTCGCCGGAAAGGTTTTTTCAAGTCCGAAGTCCGAAGTCCGAAGTCCGAAGTCGGATGATTTCCACTTCTCCGATTAAAGGAACACGTCCGCGAGGCGAAACCGAAGAAGAAGATTTACGCCTTAAAAACGAGCTTTTGAAAAGCGAAAAAGACCTGGCTGAAAATGTAATGATTGTCGATTTACTGCGTAACGACATCGGCAGAATCTGCAAATTCGGCAGCGTCGTCGTGGAAAAACTGTGCGATTTGGAAACGCACCCGACGCTTTTTCATCTCGTTTCGACCGTCAACGGAAACTTGCGCGAAAATCTAAAATTTTCCGACATTATTAAAGCCGTTTTCCCGTGCGGCTCAATTACCGGCACGCCGAAAATCAGCACGATGCGGATAATAGATGCGATTGAAACCGCTGGTCGCGGGCTTTCGATGGGCGCAGTCGGTTATTCGGTTCAAGGCTCGAAGTTCAAAGTTCGGGGTTCAAAATCAGATTCGGAAACTTACCATTACTTTGACTTAAACGTGGCGATTCGGACAATGGTTATTCGTGAAAATGAAGCGGTTTTTAATGTCGGCGGCGGAATTGTCATCGACAGCGACCCGCAAGCCGAATACGAGGAAACTTTGACGAAGGCGCGCGCGCTGTTAAACGCTTTGAATGCGGAAGATTGGACGAAAAACCGCGTCGATTGAAAAATTATTATTCGTCTCTGCTCAAAAGTTTTGTCGTGCTTTCGGTTATGCTCGGCTGAACTAAATCTTTTGTGTCGCGCCAGTTTGACTGTATCGGCGCGGCATAAGTCGAAGCCGGAATCGACTACTCCGGCGGCAGCGCGTTTTGATTTTTTTGATAGAGATTTTTGACGCTTCCCGCAATTTGATTCGGATTGCCCGGCGTTTTCGTTTCCTTTTTCAAAAAAATAAAAGAGGCGACGAGCAGAATCAAACCGCCCATCGTACCTAAAAGAGCCGAAACCGCCGCCAGCTCATCGATGTCGGCGACGCCGAAAAGCGGCGTTAAAATAAGCACGAAAAACATAAACCAGAAAAGTGTGAAGATTAAACCGCTACGCCGCGTAAATATTTTTTTCTTTTTGCCCGCGTCGGCAAGCTGCGGCAGAAAACCGTCGTGCGCCAGAACTTCGGCGACGAGCGCGAGCGGCAGACCGCACCGCGAACAAAATTTTGTTTCTTCAGAGATTTGCTGTTGACTGCAATTTGGACAATACATTTTTTTGACTCCGCGAAGGACCGAGATTTTCAGAACTCGAATTTCTAACGAAAGTTTGCGCGAAATTGTTCAAACTCAAACATTTTCTGTTTATAAAAGCGGAAATTCTTCATCCGCCGGCATTTGAAAAACGGCAACGGCGCGACCTTGAAAATGTTCGGCGCGGGCGACGGTTTCAAGCAGAATTTCAAAAATCGACCGCAAATTTTCCGGCGTGGGAATCTCACGGCGCAAATCTTCGTCGGACGCGAAAAAATTAAAACCTCTGTTTCGCGTCGCTTCGACTTCCGCCAGATATTCCAAAATCTTCGCGTTTGTCGACAATTCTTCCGGCAAAGTCCATTCAAACGGGTCGTCCCAAAGTTTTGTCGTAATGCCGCCGAATGTCTGCTCGACTTTCGCGGCGCTTCGCAAAACGTATTCGCCGCACGAAAACGACGCGAAATGCTGATTGATTCGGCGCGACGATTGGTAAAGTTTTTCCGGCGAAATTTGCGCGACAAGCTCGCAGTTACGGCGGTGCAAGCCGGAAAATTGACGGTCAAAAGAGTTTATCAGCGTTTTCATAGAAAATAAAAAAAAGCGGGCGATACAGGATTTTAACCGTTTCGCCCGCTCGATGTCATTTTACGAATTTTGTTTATTTGAACTTAAAAGCTATTAAAAATCATCTTCGCGCCTTTTGTGTAAACCTTCGCGTTCTCCTCTGCGATACAAAGAATTAGTAACGCAAAGTAACGCAAAGTATCGCAAAGGATAAGACGCAAAGGTTAAATTCCTGTTTTTGAAGCGGCTTTTATTTGCCCTTAAATCGCCTGTCTTCTTCAAGCATTCCGAGTCCGTAATTTTTGCCGCCGTAATTCAAACCGTTTTGAATTTTTCCTTTAACGCCGACTTGAACGCCTTTGTTTGGAACGGTGTTTTCGGTGGCAATCCACATCGAGCCGCTGCCGTCGTCGATTTTATAGACGCCGCCGCGAATCGGCGTGAACGGCACGGAAATGCCGTAACTGTCGCGCACCGTTCCGGCAATCGACACATCTTTGTTCAAATATTTCGACGGATTCGCTTCGATGTCGGCAATACTTATGCGTTCGGGACAGGCGAGCGTCAGCAGCCCGGCAGTCAAAATCAAACTCAACCAAAATAATTTTGTCATCTTTTTCATTCTCTTTACTCCTTTTTTTGTCTGAAAAATTTCGGGAGAGCCGATTGGCGCGTGCAGGTATACAGATTAAATTACCGCGAAAAAAGTTTGCCGCCGCGATTTATTTATCTTTCTGAAGCATTTATTTTCCGGCGAACAGTTACAAATAATTGAAAACTGAAAAGAATCAGGACTTTCTCAAATTTGAGAAGCGTCTTTGTCGGAGCGCGGGCATCCTGCCCGCTCTTGAACGCTCCAGGCGTTCGCCCAAAGTTTAGATAAAAATCAACATTAGACATTATCGGAAATAAGAAATATTTGCCCACGAAACACACAAAACAAACGAAAATAAGAAAATCATTGTTGGTTTTGCTTTTTTTTAGTGTTTTTAGTGTGTTTCGTGGGCAAGTATTCTTTAATTTTTTATTTCCGATAATGTCTATTGAACTTTATCGAGCGTTTTTAGATTGCCCGCGCAATCTTTGCGGGCAGAATGCCCGCGCTCCCGGTCGGGAAAGTCCTGAGAATATCTCGCCGGTTAAACCGAAGCGAGTTTTGATTTGCGGGAAAAAACTTTGACTTTGCGATTGAGAGAAGTTAGCTTTTTCACAGACTTTTTTATTCTTTTTTATTTTTTCACAGAGATATTTTTTCGATGAACACTCCCAAACAAATTTCTACCGAAAAATTTTCATTTACTTCGAGCATCGCCGCCGACGTTTGGCACGCCAAACCAAACCACGAAGCCTACGAATGGTGGTATTTCGACGCTCTGAGCGAAGACGGGCGCGACGCGGTTGTCATAATTTTTCTCGACAACTTTGTATTTTCGCCGCAATATAACCGGACGGTTCACCGCTCGAAGTCCAGAGTCGAAGAAATCCGAAATCCGAAATCCGAAATCCGAAATTTTCCCGCCGTCGCTTTTACTTATTACCGCGACGGAAAGCCGATATATCGCGCTATAAACGAATTTGCCGTAGAGGAATTTTCGGCGGACGCGGAAAAGCCTTCGTGCAAAATGGGCGAAAATTCCTTTCGGCTCGAATCCGCGTCTTACGGTTCGGGTTACGTTCTTTCAATCGACGCGAAACTTCGCAAAAACTGTCATCTGAAAGCGAATTTTGAATGGCTTTCGATTGAGAGCGACTTTTTGCCCGGTAAACCAATTTCTACGAGCGACGCGCACAGTTGGAATCTGGCTGTCGCCCGCGCCGATGTTACGGGCAAAATCACGGTTTCGAGCGCCAAAGGGAAAAATACCGATGTCGTCCATTTTCGCGGAACAGGTTATCACGACCACAATTTCGACAACCGCTGGCTGCCCGAAACCGTCTCCGACTGGCAATGGGGACGCGCCCATTTCTCGGACGCGACGGCGATTTTTTATCGCTACAGGGAAATAAACGAAAGCGAAGCGACGACTAAAATTTTCGTCGTTCAAGACGGAGTTTTGAGCGAGAAAAATTCTATTTACGAAGAGAAAACTTTCGCCCGTGATATTTTCGGTTTAAGATACGCGAAAAAGTTGAGTTTTGTGTCTAAAGACAACACGCGTCTTGAGATAGAACAAACTAAAATTATCGATTCGAGCTTTTTTTATCTGAGATTTTTAAGCGAAATGACCTTAACTCTGCCCGACGGCAAACCGCGCAAAACCGTCGGCATCACCGAATATCTCCAGCCGAAAGCCTTAAAATACCGCTGGCTTGATTGGCTCGTCAATATGCGAATCGGTCGCGGCGGGAAAGGTTCGTTTTTGCCGTAAAATATTATTTAATTAAAAGTATTGCTTTGCGCCGTTTTTTAATTTATTTATTCGTCAATTTCACAGCCGTCCCGTAAGCCAGAACTTCGGTCGAGCCTTTTGAAAATTCGGTCGCGTCGTAGCGCATTCCGATGATGGCGTCAGCGCCGATTTCCTGGGCGTGCATAATCATCCGGTTAAAGGCTTCCTGCCGCGCCGCTTCGCAGACGCGCGAAAACTCTTCGATGTTGCCGCCGCCGATTGATTTCAAACCGCCGATAATGCCCGCGCCGATGCCCATCGCGCGCACGACGATTCCGCGCACGACGCCGAGATACTCGACGATTTTTCCCATTTCCACTTCGTTTCCGGTTGTAACAATCATTATTTTTTCTCCTTTAATCTTCAAGTAAATGAACGAGCAAGCCGTCGCGCAGTTTCGGCTCGAACCAGGTCGATTTCGGCGGCATAATCTGGTTCATATCCGATACGGCAAAAAGCTCGTCCATCGTCGTCGGGAACATCGAAAACGCAACGGTTGCCGCGCCGCTGTCAACGAGTTTTTCGAGTTCCGCCGTGCCGCGTTTTCCGCCGACAAAACCGATGCGCTCGTCGGTCTGCACGTCTTCGACGCCGAGAACCGGCGCGAGCAGATAAGTTTGCAGAACGCTGACATCCAATCTTTCGACGGCGTTCGGCTCTTGCAGAAATTCGACGGCAAAACGCAGTTTATACCATTTTCTATTTAAATACATACAAAATTCGCCGTGCGTTCGCGGCTCTTTTTCTCCGGTTTCGGTTACGCGGAAACTTTGGCGAAGTTTGTCTAAAAATTCGGCTTCGCTCAAGCCGTTTAAGTCTTTGACGACGCGGTTATAGGCGAGAATCTGCAAATCTTCGGACGGGAAAAGTCCGGCGACGACGAAATTATAATCTTCTGCGCCGGTGTGATTCGGATTGGCGTCGCGCAGGATTTTTCGCGCCGCAAGAGCGCTCTCGATGCGGTGATGACCGTCGGCGATATAAAGCGCGGAAACTTCCCGGAAGGCATCGACAAAATTATCGTTCAAAGCTATGCGCCAGACCTTTTGTTTAATGCCGTCGGCGCAGTAAAAATCGTAAATCGGCTTGCCGTGCGACGCTTCAGAAATCAAGGTTCTAACGGTTTCGGTATTGCGGAAAGCGAGAAAAATAAGTCCGGTTTGCGCTCTTAGAGCAACCATATGATTCGTGCGGTCTGCAACCTTATCGGGACGCGTTTTTTCGTGTTTCTTGATGATTCCGAGTTCGTATTCGTCCAGCGAACAGCAGGCGACAACGCCGGTTTGCCGGTGCGCGCCGGTTTCGAGACGATAAACATAAACGCACGGCTCGGCTTCGCGGGCGAGAATTTCCCTGTCGATAAACTGCTGTAGATTTTGTTTTGCGCGCTCGAAGATTTCCGCTCCCGAAGGTTCGGCGTCTTCGGGAAATTCGGCTTCGGCTCGCGTTACGCGCAGAAAACTGAGCGGATGTTCTTTGATAAATTCGCGCACTTCCGATTCGTAAGCGACATCGTAAGGCGCGCAGGAAACCTGCTCTGCTTTTTCCGGCGCGGGACGCAGAGCGCGGAACGGTTTAATAACTGCCACAAATTCTCCTCTGATATTTTTAATTGGAGCGCGGACATCCTGTCCGCAAGGATTGCGAAAGCAATCGAATCTTTTTAATAAAAATTAATGTTGAAAATAATCAAAATTTTGTGAACTCGAAGCGTTCATTGCGGACAGGATGTCCGCGCTCCGACTCTATACTTTTACGGTTGTCTGCCTTGATTTATTATGTCGTCCAATTTTTTATTGTCTTCTTCGTTTTGCCGGAGCATTTGATTGGCGAGCGCCTGTTTGTCGATTTTCCAGACGCCTTCTTCCCTGACAAACGGCACGGTGTCCCAGCTGCCGAACGAATTTTCGACTTCGATAGTCGCTTTACCCGCGTCGATTTTCTCGTTGCGAAATTTCAGCGACGATTGATTTTCGCTGAACAGCGTTTCGTTTTTCACCACGTCGTCGAGCGTGCGGTTTTGCGCGCGTGCTTCCTGTTCAGCCATTTTTATCGACGCGTCGGACAGCAGAAGTTTCATCGCCGTCGTGTCTTTTTTCTTGATTGCCTGCGTGTAGGCTTTGAGAGTTTCGAGCGGCGACGAAAGTTTCGATTGTTCGCCGCAGGCGAATAAAAAACAGGTGAAAAATATGACGGCGAATCTGAAAATAAAACTCATTTTTGAATAAACGGAAATAAAATCGTTATACTAAAAAGCCAATAGTATAACTCAAAAATCGAGGGAGCGAAAAAACAGGTGGAGCGAAAAAAACTGTCGGACGGAGAAATCGAAAATTCTCTGCTGGATTTGGACGAATGGGAAGCGGAAAACGATAATTTAAAGAAGCATTTTGAATTTGAAACCTTCGCCGAAGCTCTCGCCTTCGTCAACAAAGTCGGCGCGATTGCGGAAGAACGCGACCATCACCCGGACGTTTTGTTCGGCTGGGGCTACGCCGAATTTTTCTTGACGACGCACGACGCGGGCGGCATCACGCAAAAGGATTTCGAGTTGGCGAAAGCGATTGAGGCGATTGAAAGCAAAAGCGAAAAAGATGCGGCAGAACACAAATAAAGCTGATTGACGCGGGCTGAGTTTAAATTATCCGACCGCGAAAATCCGCCGAATCGTCGTGCGCCCGCGTTCGATTTTCTCTGCGCTTTTGTATTCTCGCGGCATTTTGCTTATATTTCTTGTTTTAGACTTACACGAAAATTTAACTAAAGAGGCATATATAAATTTATGGCGAACACACCTATTACAGTCGCGCACGGCGACGGCATCGGTCCCGAAATTATGGACGCGACGCTGCATATTTTGAAAGAAGCGGGCGCGCGGCTCGACATCGAAACGATTGAAATCGGCGAGAAAGTTTATAATTCGGGCAATTCCGCCGGAATCGCGCCGGAGAGTTGGGAAAGTTTAAGAAGAACGAAAGTCTTTCTGAAATCTCCGATTACTACACCGCAGGGCGGCGGCTTTAAATCGCTCAACGTGACGGTTAGAAAAAGTCTGGGAATGTATGCGAACATTCGCCCGTGCGTGTCCTACGCGCCGTTTGTTGACACTCGGTTTCCGGTGATGGATGTCGTTATTGTCCGCGAAAACGAAGAAGACACTTACGGCGGCATCGAACACCGGCAGACCGATATGGTCGAGCAGTGTTTGAAATTAATCTCGCGTCCGGGCTGCGAAAAAATCGTGCGTTACGCTTTTGAATACGCGCAAAAGAACGACCGCAAAAAAGTTTCCTGCTTCGTCAAAGACAACATTATGAAGCAGACCGACGGACTTTTTCACCGAGTTTTTGACGAAATCGCGCCCGAATACCCGAACATCGAAAACGAATCGTGGATTGTCGACATCGGCGCGGCGAAACTCGCAACCGCGCCGGAAATGTTCGATGTCGTCGTGATGCCGAATCTTTACGGCGATATTTTGTCGGACGTAACGGCGCAAATGACCGGCTCGGTCGGGCTGGCGGGTTCGGCGAACATCGGCGAAAACGTCTCGATGTTTGAAGCGATTCACGGCTCTGCGCCGAAACGCGCCGGACAAAACAAAGCGAATCCGTCGGGCTTATTCTTGGGCGCGGTGATGATGCTCGTTCACATCAACCAGCCGGACATCGCAACTTTGGCGCACAACGCCTGGCTCAAAACGATTGAAGACGGCGTTCACACCTACGACATCGCGCGCGAAGGCACGACGAAGCAAACCGTCGGCACGAAAGAATTTGCCGAAGAAGTGTGCAAACGCATCGGACAAAAACCCGCGACATTGAAAGCCGTCGATTACAAAATCATCGAAGAATCCGGCGAAACCGCAACCAAACCGCTCTACACGATTCGTGAACCGCAGAAAAAAGAATTAGTCGGCGTAGACGTTTTCATCGACTGGTGGAACGGCAAGTTCTTCGGCACGGCTGACGAAATCGGCGCGCTCGTCGAACGAGTCAACGGCGACGGCGTAAAGCTGGTGATGATTTCCAATCGCGGCACAAAAGTTTATCCGAACGGTCAACCCGACACCTTCTGCGTTGACCATTGGCGCTGCCGCTTTATGTCCGACACCGACGGCGGCACGCTGACCAAACAGCAAGTCATCAATCTGCTCGGACGCTTCGAGGCGAACGGTTTAGACTTTATCAAAACCGAACACCTCTACAACTTCGACGGCAAAGCCGGTTACGCGCTCGGTCAAGGACAGTAATTTGAACGAAGAAGGATGAAGTTTCGGCTTCGTCCTTCTTCAATTTTGCGAGCCGGCAAACACGATACGTTTTTCGCAAGCCGCGTATTCAGCGATTGAATAAAAAAAGCCGTTATGAACAAACCGGAAACCGTAAATCTGATTAAAGGAACTTTCGCGCCGGAAGAAGAGCGGGAACTTCTTCTGGAATTGTTAGACAGCAAAATAACCTTTCATAATCGGAGAAACTGGAGTTCCAAAGAACGATTCGGCGAACCGGACGCAATCTCCAAACAAAAACTGGAATATCTCGAAGAAGCCCGAACAAATCTGAAAACGCTTCTGGCAGAAGCGATTAACCAACAAAAATCCGTAACTATAAATTCGACCATCGAATTGAAAATCGAAGACTGAGACGACAGGCGAACCGCGCGGATAACGAAGCCGGATTAGACGTTGTGAAACCCGAAATCTCTACAACGAGTGACGGCGCGAAAGATGAATTAGGAATAATGAAGGATGAAGTTTCGGCTTCGTCCTTTTTTGCTTTGGCTTAAAGTCGTCGGTAAAGTAAGAGTATGGAAGCTAAAACTGTCATTGAATTGCTAAAACTTTTCGCTGAAAATGATATTGATATTATTGTTGATGGTGGTTGGGGCGTTGATGCTCTGCTTGGCAGGCAAACTCGTTATCACGAAGATTTGGACATTGCGATTGCTCATAAGGATGTGGCAAAACTGAGAAAATTACTGGCGGACAAAGGTTTTAGCGATATTCCGCGAGATGATACGCGGGATTGTAATTTTGTGCTTGGCGATAGCTTGGGAAATTCGGTTGATGTTCATTCCTATACCTTTGATGAGCAAGGCGACAATATTTTTGGCGTTGCATATTTGCCCGAACATTTTACGGGAATCGGAGCGATAAACAGTTACCCCGTGAAATGTATTTCAGCCGAATGGATGGTGAAATTTCACACAGGTTACGAGTTGGACAAAAACGACTTTTTAGATACTTTAGCTTTATATGCGAATCAGTAGTTGAAAACGAGCAAATAGAAAGCGACTGCGAGTTTTCCCCAACAATGTAGCATCAAGCCATCGGTGGAACGAACTTTACTGGCTTTTTGAATATGAGTTTTCTCATTTATC
>JAABUN010000154.1_pt1 | contig 169660 bp, 167 predicted proteins | sample 5559311 | NCBI WGS metagenome assembly JAABUN01 (sample SAMN10711877, study PRJNA513370) | rock metagenome | isolation source: Antarctica rocks | place: Antarctica: Victoria Land, Siegfried Peak sud
ACAACAAGGTCGTAGCGTCTCTCATGCTCGTGGCTCCCAGGCTGGCTGACTCGACACCAACCACCCTGCGGAGCCACGAGCCCTACGCCCTCACGACGCGCCGATCACCCTCCACCGCGAAGAGCCCCTTACCCGGTCCCGGAGGGCACCCACATACGGCTGATCGCCTTGGGCCCTGCCCTGCCCCGACCCGCTCACGGCCGGGAGCGAGAGCAACGTCAGCGGCGGCGCCGGAGGTCATTCTTGGGTGGCCTGGGACAGCGGCCGCAGCCTGTCGAGGTCTGATCTCAGCGCTACTCGCGCCGCAGGTCCGCGATCGCCTCGATTAGCGAGTCGAGCCGGGCGGCGAGCTCGCCGCGCAGGTCGGCCACGACTGTGCGCAGCTCGGCGTCGCGCAGCCGGGACTCGGCGGCGGCGGTGCGGACCTCGGACTGCAGGACGCGCAGCTCCTGAGCAAGTTCGGAGGGGGAGGGGGCGGGGCTGGTCATCGAGTCTCCTGTTGGGCTGGTCAGAGTAGGACTGGTGACGCGCTGGTGGCGAGGACCTCGTACTTGTCGGTGGGCAGCACCACGCACAGTCCAACCAGCTCAAGGCATCCTCGGCTCGATGGCTTACGGCATCCGGGGCGCAGCCGTCGCCCTCGCAGCCCCACTCGCCGGTTGCGCTGCGCAGCCCAGCGCTGAGGGCAGAGGGTCAGGCATCCGCTACTTATCCGCTGTCGTCTTATTTGCATCACGTCTCTAGCGTGCTTATCGATGCGGCAGCGTGAGGGGGACGCCGAGAGACTTCGGACGCTCGGCGCGCAGGTGCGGTCGCTCCGATCCCGACGCGGCCTGACTCAGGAGGACTTGGCCGAGGCTGCCGGCGTGCATCGCACCTATGTTGGCGCCGTTGAGCGAGGGGAGCGCAACCCGAGCTTCCTCAACCTGCACGTCCTCGCAGACGCTCTTGAGGTCAGCGTCGCGGAGCTGGTGTCCGGGCTCTCGGAAGAGTGCCGGCGCTGAGCAGATCTACTGCACGCTTGCGCCATGATTGCTCCAGCATGGCCAGGAGCGGCGCGGCCCGGGCCTGCGTCATGGGCGGCGCCTCGGCGAGCGCTCCCTCCGCCCACGCCTGGACGGCTTCCTCGTCGGCAACCAACTGCTCCAACCGTGCCCTTGCTGTCCTCTGCGAGGGATCCAGTGTGACCGAGTTGAGCCCGTCAAGCTGAAGGAAGCAGCGCCCGTCGAGCCGCACCGTTGGTGCCGGCGAGGACCTTCTGCAGCTCGCCTCGGACGCGCTTAGTGGTGAAGCGGAGACCGGCTTCAACGGCCCGTCTCACGTCGTCCTCGGCTTGCGCCTCTGTCTCTGCCTCGACGATGCGTTGTAGTGAGTCGTTGACCCTGACGATCCAGAACGGCATGGCAGAACGCTACCTATGTGCATCAGCGTCGGCAACTGCGGAGTGACCGAAGCACTCGGCAACCCCTCTGCTACGTGCGGGTGCACAGCTGGAAGCGTCTGCTGACCTGCAGTAATGCTTCCGAGTTTGCAGGAACAGTGGATGGCCCGCGACCAGACGATCGCCTCGGCGTACAGCGTCCGGGCCCGCCCGCAGGCCACGGTGAGCGCGCCGATCACCTGGGGCGAGGTGCCGTTCGTCGAGGTCGCCGACTTCGACATCTGGACGATGCGCGAGCGCTTCGCCGAGCTCGGGGACGTGCACGCCGAGATCGACGACGTGCACCACGACCTGCAGCCGCTGCTGGACCTGTACGAGTCGCAGGGCGAGGGAGAGGCGCCCTACCCCCCGCAGTTCCCCAAGATGGAGGGCGAGCCGCTGCGGGTGCAGCCCTCGCGCAAGGCCAGGCCCAAGGCCGACCCCGACCCGGCGTAGGCGGCCGCCGCGTCGACCACGGGGCGGGGTGCGCCGGCGCACGGCGACCGGCTGCGGCCCCCCGAGTCCGCCGGAGCCGTGTGACGCGTCTGACGTGGCGCCGTCCGCGAGCCTCGGCCACACTCGCCGCAGAGCCCACCCACGGTCTCCCGGACGAGCAGCGCCGTACCCGGACAGCGACAAGACGGCGTCCCAGGAGATCCTCGTGCACTGGCTCGTCCTCGTCGCCTCCGGCGTCCTCGAAGCCGTCTGGGCCACCGCCCTCGGCCGGTCGGAGGGCTTCACCCGCCTCGCGCCCACGCTGGTGTTCGCCGCCGCCGCCTCCGCCAGCTTCGTGGGGCTGGCGTACGCGATGCGGGCCCTGCCGGTCGGCACCGCGTACGCCGTCTGGGTGGGCATCGGGGCGTCGTTGACCGTGGCCTACGCGATGTGGACGGGCGAGGAGGCCACCTCACCCGTCAAGGTGCTGCTGCTGGTCGGCCTCGTCGGCTGCATCGTCGGCCTGAAGCTGACCGACTAGCCCCGCCGGGCCCGGTCGCGGGCCGGTGCGGCAGCCCGTCTCACTCGCCGCCGCCACCCCCGCCGCCGTCGCAGCCCCCGTCGCCACCCCAGCCGGTCGAGGCGGCCCCGTCGCCGCCGTGCGCGACCGGGACGTCGCCCGGGGCACGGCTGCGGCGGCGGCGCTCCCGCGCGGCTCGCTCCGCCTCGAGGGACCGGGCGTGCTCGTCCAGTCGTCGCAGCAGCTCACGGATCATGCGGCACCTCCACGGCCGGGTCGGGCGCGCACTCTGCACCCCGACCGGGCGTCCGGGCAAGGGGCCGCGTCGCTCCTGGTCGAGGCTGCCGCTCCCGATCGAGGCTGCCGCTCCCGATCGAGGCTGCCGCTCCCGATCGAGGCTCCCGGTCACGACCCTCGCTCACACCTCCGAGGTGGCGGTCGGTCTGCCGGGCCCGGTCGCAGGGACCTCCTGCCGGCCGCCGCGGCCAGGACCGCGCGGTCGGCGGCGAGCAGGCCCACCGGGAGGCCGAGGACCACCAGGGCGAGCCCGGCCTGCAGGCACCGGGCCAGCTCGGCGCGGGTGAGCAGCCCCTCCCGGCGGACCTGCAGCAGGAAGCGGCTCGTGACGGGCAGCACCAGCCCGACGGACGTGACCACGCCCGGTGCGTAGCCCCGGGCGCGCACGGCGGCCGGCACGTGCGGCAGAACGACGTTGGCGAGCAGGGCTGCCGCGGCGACCGCGGGCAGCGCCGGCCGGTGGTGCCGCACGCCGACGCCCACGGACACCGCGGCTGCACCGGACACCGACCAGTTCAGCAGGCGGAAGGCCGACCAGGCCCGGTCCGGGGCGACGCCCCACCGGGCGAGGACGGCGGCGGCCGGCGGGCGGGCCAGCGCGGCGCGGACGGCGAGCAGCTCCTCGACGTCGTGCACGACGGTCACCGCCAGGACGTGCAGGGCCTGCCGCTGCCAGTCCCGGGCCTCGCACGGCGCGCGGCGGCGCGCACGCGCCCTGCCCGTGGCGCTCAGCGCCCGGCCAGCCGGTGCCGCAGCCCCGCCCGCACCGCCGGCCACTCGCCGTCCAGGATCGAGAACACGACGGTGTCGCGCAGGCTGCCGTCCGGCATCCGCTGGTGGGAGCGCAGCACGCCGTCCTGCTTGGCGCCCAGCCGCGTGATCGCGTCGCGCGACTGCCGGTTGTGCCAGTGGGTGCGGAACTCCACGACGGTGCACCCGAGCACGTCGAACGCGTGGGTGAGCAGCAGCAGCTTGCTCTCCGCGTTCAGGCCCGTCCGCTGCGCCGAGCGCGCGGTCCAGGTCGAGCCGATCTCCACGCGCGGGGTGGCCGGGTCGACGTGCAGGTAGGTCGTCATGCCGACCACCCGGCCGTCGGAGCGGCGGCGGGCGGCGAACGGCAGCATGTCGCCCAGCAGCTGCTGGCCCAGCCGGCGCTCGATCTCGGCGCGCATGCCCTCGGGCCGGGGCACGGAGGTGTACCAGAGCTCCCAGAGGTCGCCGTCGCGCGCGGCCTCGACCAGCCCGTCGTGGTGGTCGTGCGTGAGCGGCTCGAGCACCACCAGTCCGCCGGTCAGGGTGACGGGTTCGAGGAAGGCCATGCCTGCGACCCTAGGGGGGAGGGCGAGGCGGTTCCCGCGGTCAGCAGCTGAGCCGGCCCACGACCAGCAGCAGCTCGGGCAGGCGGGCCCGGGTCGCCAGGCCGGTCAGCGCCCGGGTCACCCGCTGACGACGCGGACCGGGTCGCAGCACGGGGCGGGGGGCGGGGAGGGCGAGGACGGTCACGACCCGTCCTTCGGCAGCGCGGGGCCGCGGGGTGAGCCCGCCCGGGCACGATGGCCCGGGCGGACCCGCCCGATCGGCTCAGCCGTAGACCAGCCGGGTGACCCACTCGGCGACGACGGCCGGCTTGGCCTCGCCCTCGACCTCGACGGTTATCGTGCGGGTGACCTGCAGGGTGTTGGCGTCCTTCTGCTCGACGGCCGACAGCACGCTGCTCGCGCGGATGCGGGAGTCGACCTTGACCGGCGCGACGAAGCGCACCTTCTCGAAGCCGTAGTTGACGCCCATGACGACGCCCTCGAGGGTCTTCGGGTCCTGCGGGACCGACGCGGCGAGGTGGCTGAGCAGCGACAGGGTGAGGAAGCCGTGCGCGATCGTCACGCCCCACGGCGACAGCCGAGCGGACTGCTCCGGGTCGACGTGGATGAACTGGCGGTCCTCGGTGACCTCCGCGAAGGCGTCGATGCGGGCCTGGTCCACCAGGAACCAGTCGCTCGCACCCTCCGGCTGCCCCACGGCCGCCTTCATGACCTCGTACGCGTTCTCGCCGTTCGTCGGCATGCTGTTCCTCTCCGTCGCTCAGGCCTCCGCGCGCGGCACGCGCAGCAGGCCCTCCTGCACCACGCTGACCGCCAGCCGGCCGTCCTGCGTGTAGATCGAGCCCCGGGCCAGGCCGCGCGCGGCGCCGGTCCAGGGCGACTCCTGGTCGTACAGCCACCACTGGTCGGCGCGGAAGGGCCGGTGGAACCACATCGCGTGGTCCAGGCTCGCGCCCATCACGTCGCCGGTGCCCCACGCCTTGCCGTGCGCGAGCAGGGTGCTGTCGAGCAGGGTCATGTCGGAGGCGTACGCGACGGCGCACACGTGCAGCAGCGGGTCGTCGGGCAGCTCGCCGTCGGCGCGCATCCACACCCGCGACCGCGGCTCGCGCTGGGCCTTCTCCTGCGCGATGCGCGGCGGGTCGCCCACGTAGCGCACGTCGATCGGGCGGGGCCGGACGAACCAGCCGTCCATCTCGTCGGCGAAGCGCTCCATCCGCGTGCTCAGCGTGGTCAGGCCCTCGGGGCCGGGCACGTCGGGCATGGCCATCGCGTGCTCGAGGCCCGGCTCCTCGACCTGGAACGACGCCGACAGGTTGAAGATCGCCTTGCCGTGCTGCACCGCGACGACCCGGCGGGTGGTGAAGCTGCGGCCGTCGCGGATGCGGTCGACCTCGTACACGATCGGCACGCTGGGGTCGCCGGGGCGCAGGAAGTACGCGTGCAGGCTGTGCACGGGCCGGTCCGACGGCACGGTGCGCCCGGCGGCGACGAGCGCCTGCCCGGCGACCTGGCCGCCGAACACCCGCTGCAGGGCCTCCTTGGCCTGCCGGCCGCGGAAGATGTCGACCTCGATGGCCTCGAGGTCCAGCAGCGCGACGAGGTCGTCGAGGGGGGTGTCCACGGGGTCGATGGAAGCACGCGGTGGACCGCTGATCGGCGACGGTCCGCTCAGCGCTCGTGCACCCGCCCGTCGGCGACCTCCAGCGTGCGGGTCGTGCGCACCGCGGACAGCAGCCGGCGGTCGTGCGTGACGAGCAGCAGCGTCCCGGCGTAGGACTCCAGCGCCTGCTCGAGCTGCTCGATCGCCGGGACGTCGAGGTGGTTGGTCGGCTCGTCGAGCACGAGGCAGTTGACGCCGACGGCCTGCAGCAGGGCGAGCCCGGCCCGGGTGCGCTCGCCGGGCGACAGCGACGAGGCGGGCCGCGCGGTGTGGTCGGCCCGCAGGCCGAACTTCGCCAGCAGCGTCCGGCACTCCGACGCCGCCCAGCCGGTCGCCTCCTCGAGCACCTCGACGACGGTGCCGTCGCCCGCGAACCGCGCCCGCGCCTGGTCGACCTCGCCGAGCTGCACGCCCGAGCCGAGCGAGGCCCGGCCGGCGGTCAGCGGCACCCGGCCGAGCAGCGCGCCGAGCAGCGTCGTCTTGCCGGCGCCGTTGCGGCCGACGAGCGCGACGCGGTCGCCGGCGGAGACCTGCAGGGTGACCGGCCCGAGCCGGAAGCCGCCGCGCTCCACGACCGCGTCCGACAGCGTCGCGACGACCTCCCCGGAGCGCGGCGCCGCGGCGATGCTCAGCTGCAGCTGCCACTCCTTGCGCGGCTCGTCGACGGCGTCGAGCCGGTCGATCTGGCTCTCGATCGTCTTGACCCGGCCCGCGGCGTGGGTCGCCGCCTCGATCCGGGCGCCCTTGGCGGCGCGGTCGTTGTCGGGCATGCGCCGCTTGGCCCGCACGGCCCCGCGCACCGACTGCTCGCGCTGGCGCTGCGCCTGCTGCACGAGGCCGCCGCGCTTGTCCTCGTACTCCTCGTACGCGTCGCGCTGCTGCTGCCGGGCGCGGGCCCGCTCCTCGAGGTAGGCCTCCCAGCCGCCGCCGTACAGCGTCGCGGTGCGCAGCGGGCCGTCGATGTCGAGCACGCCGTCCACCGTGCGGGCGAGGAACTCGCGGTCGTGGCTGACCACCACGAGGCCGGCCTGCAGCCCGAGCACGAACTCCTCGAGCCGGTCCAGGCCGGCGAAGTCGAGGTCGTTGGTCGGCTCGTCGAGCAGGAACACGTCGTAGCGGCTGAGCAGCACGCTCGCGAGCGACGCCCGGGCCGCCTGCCCGCCGGACAGCGTCGTCGTCTGGGCGTCGAGCAGGCCGGGCGGCAGGCCCAGGTCCTCGCAGACCTGCTCGGCCCGGACGTCGAGGTCGGCACCGCCGAGGTCGAGCCAGCGGGTGAGGGCCTCGTCGTAGTCGGGCCCGGCGGCGCCCGTCGTGAGGGCCTCGGTCGCCGCGTCCAGGTCGGCCTAGGCGGCCGTCACGCCGGTGCGGCGGGCGAGGAAGGCGGTGAGCGTCTCGCCCGGCCGGCGGTCGGGCTCCTGCGGCAGCAGGCCGACCGTCGCGGTCCGCGGGGAGAGCGCGACGCTGCCCGAGTCGGGCTCGAGCGCGCCGGCGAGGGTGGCCAGCAGGGTCGACTTGCCGGCGCCGTTCGGCCCGACCACGCCGGTCCTCGAGCGCGGGGCGACGGTGAGCGAGACGTCCGAGAGCACCAGCACGGGCCCGCGGACGACGGTGACGCCCGAGGCGACGAGGGTGGCGGACACGTCCCGACGCTAGGACGTCAGCTGCCGAGCACCGTGCCGAGGTCGAAGCGCACGGGGCGCTCGAGCTGCCCGTACGTGCAGGAGGCGGCCTCGCGGTCGGGCCGCCAGCTGCGGAACTGCGCGGTGTGCCGGAACCGGGCGCCCTCCATGTGGTCGTACGCCACCTCCACGACGAGCTCGGGCCGCAGCGGGACGAAGCTCATGTCCTTGTCGCGGTTCCACCGGCTCGGCTCGCCGCCCGGGGCGCGTTCGGAGTGCCCGTCGCCGAGCCACGGGTGGGCGTCGCCCTCCGCCAGCAGGTAGGGCGCCAGCTCGTCGACGAGCTCCCCGCGCCGGGCCATCGGGAAGCTCGCGGCGACGCCGACGTGCTGCAGCCGGCCCTCGTCGTCGTGCAGGCCGAGCACGAGCGAGCCGACCACCGGCCCGCTCTTGTGCCAGCGGTAGGCGCCCACCACGCAGTCGGCCGTGCGGGCGTGCTTGATCTTGAGCATCGAGCGCTTGTCCGGCTCGTACGCGCCGGCGGCCGGCTTGGCCATGACGCCGTCGAGGCCGGCGCCCTCGAACAGGGTGAACCACTCCCGGGCCAGCGCCGCGTCGTCGGTCACCGGCGTGAGGTGGACGGGCGCCCGCGCGCCGCCGAGCGCCTGCTCCAGCCGGGCCCGGCGCTCGGACAGCGGCGCGGCCAGCAGCGACTCGTCGCCGATCGCGAGCAGGTCGAAGGCGATCAGGGACGCCGGCGTCGTCTCGGCGAGCATCTTCACGCGGGACGCCGCCGGGTGGACCCGCTGCAGCAGGGCCTCGAAGTCCAGCCCGGCGCCGCTCGCGATGACGATCTCGCCGTCCACCACGCAGCGCTCCGGCAGCTGCGCCTTGACCGCCTCGACGACCTCCGGGAAGTACCGCGTCAGCGGCTTCTCGTTGCGGCTGCCGAGCTCCACCTCGTCGCCGTCGCGGAACACGATGCAGCGGAAGCCGTCCCACTTGGGCTCGTACGCGTAGTCGCCGTCGGGCACGGCCGGCACCGACTTGGCGAGCATGGGCTTGACGGGGGGCATGACCGGCAGCTGCACGCGCGCAGTCTGTCAGGGCCCGCGCGTCGGGACCGGGCGGTCGACCGGCGGCACCTGCGCCTCGGCACGTACGACCCGGTGGTCCGTGCGGTCGACACGCGCGCGCCGCGGCAGCGGTCGCCGGGTGCGCGGCCCCACTCACGGTCCCGGTTCGCCGCGCGCGGGCCGGGGCAGGGCCCGCGCGTGGACGTGGCGCTGGTGGTGGGTCGGGACGAGCCCCGGCACGACGGGGTGGCCGACTACGTGCACCGCCTGGCCGCCCACCTGCCCGCGCACGGCGTCCGGCCCCGCGTCGTGGAGGCCGGCGGCCGGGTCGGCGCGGCCGCCCGCGAGCTCGGCCGCCGGCAGCCCGACGTCGTCCACGTGCAGGTCGCCCCGTCGGCGTACGGGTTCTCGCCGGCCGTCGGCCTGCTGCCGGGGCTCGTCCGGGCCCCGCTGGTGACCACCCTGCACGAGTACGGCTGGTGGTCCTGGCCCAAGGCGGTGCCCGACCGGCTGTGGGCGCCGGTCGAGCGGCGCGGCCTGTGGGACCGCGAGACCGGCCGGCTGACGGCGGGCGCGCAGGCGGTCCTCGCCACCACGCCCGGCCACGCGCAGGCGGTGCGGGCCCGGATGGGCGTCGAGGCGCGCGTCGTGCCGATCGGGCCCAACGTGGAGCGGGTGCCCGCGGACCGCGACCGCACGCGGCGGCGGTACGGGCTGCCGCCGGACGCGCCCGTCGTCGTCTTCTTCGGCTTCGTGCACCCCGTCAAGGGCGTGCGCTGGCTGCTGCGGGCGGTGCAGGCCCTGCGGGCCGGCGGCCACCCGCGGCTGCGGCTCGTCGTGGCCGGCGGCTTCGAGTCCCTCGCGCTGCCCGGCCGGGAGGCGGCCGACTTCGAGGCGGAGGTCCGCGCCGACGTCGCCGCGCTCGGGCTGCAGCAGGCCGTCACGGTCACCGGCTGGGTGCCGGCGGACGAGGTGTCGGCGCTGCTGCAGGCCGCGGACGTCGCGGCGCTGCCCTTCACCGCCGGCCTGACGACCAAGAGCGGCTCGATGCTCGCGGTGCTCGACCACGACCTGCCCCTGGTGGGGACGCGCGGGCCGGGCACCGAGCCGGCGCTCGAGGCGGCGGCGCTGCTCGGCCCCGTCCGCGAGAGCGAGGTGCTCGCGGCGAACCTGGACCGGGCGCTGCGCGGCGGCGCACCGGCCGGCGGGCGGGCGATCGCCGACGGCCACTCCTGGCAGGCGGCGGCCCGCGCCCACGCCGAGGTGTACGCCCACGTGCTCGGCCGGGCGGCGGTCGCGTGAGCAGCCGTCCCAGCACCACCGACGTGCTGTTCGTCGAGCTCCTCGGCGGCTTCGGCGACCTGCTGCTCGCCCTGCCCGCCGTCCACGCCGTCGCCCGCACCCTGCCCGGCGCGCGGGTGACGGTGGCGACCTTCGACCCCGGCGGCGAGCTGCTCGCCGCCGACCCGCTCGTCGCGGGCGTGCGCACGACGTCCGACCACACGCCGGGGGCGCCCGGCCGGTTCGTGGCCGGCCTGCTCGAGGAGCGGGCGTACGACGTCGCCATCACCACCACGACGTACGACGGCATCCCCGACCTGCTGCGGGCCCGGGTCCCGCGGGTGGCCGACCGGCTGTGGCAGCGGCCCCCGCCCGACGAGCTCGTCGACGAGCGCTTCCTGCGCCTGCTCGCCGCCGAGGGCCTGGTCCGGCCCGACCTGGTGGGGCTCGCGCCGCGCGTCGCGCTCACCCGCGACGAGGTGGCCGCCGGGGGCGCGCTGCTCGGCGACCGCACGCCGGTGCTGCTGCTGCCCGACGCCGGCATGGCCGTCAAGCGCTGGCCCGGCTGGGCGGCGCTGCGCGCGCGGCTGGCCGACCTGGACGTCGTCGCCGTGTCCGGCCCGGGCGACGATCGGGCCGCCCGGGCCACCGGCGCCCGCCTGCTGCCCGCGCTGCCGCTGCGCGGGCTCGCCGGCCTCGCCGCGGCCGTCGGCGAGCGCGGCGGGGTGGTCGTGGGCGCCGACACCGGCCCGGTCCGGCTGGCCGCGTCGACCGGCGCGCGGACCGTCGGTCTGTTCGGGCCCACCCTCGCCAGCCGCTACGGCCAGCGCCCGGCCGACGGGCACGTCGGGCTGCAGGGCCTGCCGGGCTGCGCCGTGCGGCGGCCGACCGCGATCACCGAGCAGGAGTGCTGGTGGAGCGCGCGCTGCCCGCTCACCGGCGCCGGGCCGGCCTGCATGGCCGACCTCGCCGTGGCCGACGTCGTCGCGGCCGTGCGGGGCGCGCTGGACGGCCGGCTCGCCGCGTGAGCCGCTGGCGGGCCGCCTCGCCGTGGCTGCTCGCCGGCCTGCTGGGCGGCGCGGGGCTGCTCCACCTCGCCGTGCCCGGTCCGTACGACCGGATCGTGCCGGGGTTCCTGCCCGCGCCGCGGGCCTGGACCTACGCCAGCGGGGTGGTGCAGCTGCTGTGCGCGGCGGCCGTGGCGTGGCCGCGCACCCGGTCGCGAGGGGCGCTCGCCACCGCCGTGCTGTTCGTCGCCATCTTCCCGGCCAACGTGCAGATGGCCCTGGACGCGGACGGCGCGCTGGCCCGGGCGGTGGCGTACGCGCGGCTGCCCCTGCAGGTGCCGCTGGTGCTGTGGGCGCTGCAGGTGCGCCGCTCCGCAGCGCGCCGCTGACGGCTCAGTCCGGCAGCGCGCCGACGCGGGCGACCCGCAGGCCGTCGGCGAGGTGGACGACCCGCACGGCGGGGGCGTGCCGGAGCAGCATCGCGCGGCAGGCCGGGCAGGGCGCCGTGACCCGGGTGGCGTCGGCGGAGACGTGCCGCACGGCGGCCAGCGCGGACACCCGCTCCCGGCGCGCCAGGGCGGCGCCCACGGCGACGGCCTCCGCGCAGGCGCCGTCGACGCCCAGGCCGGCCACGACCGTGCCCGCCGAGGTGCGCACGGCGGCCGCCGACGGGTGCAGCTCCGGGCCGAGGCCCCGGCGCAGGGCGCTGACGGCAGCGCCGACCAGCTCCAGGTCCGCCGGCCCCGGGCGCTCGGACATCATCCCCGCCCGGCCGTCGACGCCATCAGTGCAGGGTGCCGTCGGCGAGCGTCGCGCGGCCCAGGTCCACGAGCGGGCCGACCCGCGCCTCGATGCCGTCGAACCCGTCGCCGACCATCGCGCCGCCGCGGACCCGGGCCACGATGCCGGCGCACACGACGGCGAGCTTGAAGAACGAGAAGGCCTCGCACCAGGGGAGCGGCTCGAGGTCGGCGCCGCTGCGGGCCGCGTACAGCTCGGCCACCTCGGCCCGGGTCGGGAAGCCCTCCAGCACGGTCGCGGCCGGCACCACGGAGGCGTCGCCGCGGGTCTCGCCGTCGCCGGCCTCCGACCAGTAGACGAGCAGCATGCCGAGGTCGGCGAGGGGGTCGCCCAGCGTCGACATCTCCCAGTCGAGCACCGCCGCGACCCGGCCCACCTCCGTGGGGTGCAGCATCGTGTTGTCCAGCCGGTAGTCGCCGTGGACCACCGTCGCGCGCCGGCTGGCGGGCACGCTCGCGGCGAGGTCGGCCGCCAGCGCGTCGAGCGACTCGTGGCCCTCGAGCCGGGTCGCGTCCCACTGCTTGCCCCAGCGCGCCACCTGGCGCTGCAGGTAGCCCTCCGGCCGGCCGAACTGCGCGAGCCCGACCCGGGCCGGGTCGACGGCGTGCAGGTCGCCGAGGACGGTGACGAGCCCCTCACCGATCGCGCGCCGCTGCTCCGGGCGGTCGGCGTAGCCGGGCGGCAGCGCCTCGCGGCACACGTGGCCCTCGACCCGCTCCATCACGTAGAACGGCTGCCCGAGCACCTCGGCGTCGGTGCACTGGTGCAGCATCCGCGGAACCGGGACGGGCGTGTCGGCGAGCGCCGCCATCACGCGGTGCTCCCGGCCCATGTCGTGGGCGGTCGGGAGGACGTGGCCGAGCGGCGGGCGGCGCAGCACCACCGATCCGGCGGGGGAGTCGACCCGGTAGGTGAGGTTGCTCTTGCCGCCGGCGATCAGCGTCACGGTGCTCTCGGCCCAGGCGGGGTCGTCGAGGACGCGCGCGAGGTACGGCCCCACGACCTGCGGGTCGGCGCCCGCGGTCGTGCTCACGCCCCGCTCCGCGTCGGGCGCGCAGCGGGCCGGCGGCGTACGGGGACGGTCGTCATGCCAGGACAGTAGAGCGCCAGGACACCAGGGCCGCGGGCAGGCAGACTGTGCGCCGCGGTCCGCGGTGGCCCGGCGGGACGGGGAGGTGCGGTGGCGCGGCGAGGACTGCGGTCCACCCCCGTCCCCAGCGTGCCGCCCGTGCGGCTGCCCCACGAGGACCGCGGCCCGCTGCGCGCCGTCCTGCGCCGGCTGGTGCTCGCGCTCGGCGTGCTGTCGCTCGTCGCCGTCGTCGTCTGGTTGGGGCGCGCGGGCTACCGCGACTCGACCGACGACGGCTACGTCGACCTGCTCGACGCCTTCTACTACGCGACGGTCAGCCTCTCGACGACCGGCTACGGCGACATCGTCCCCGCCAGCGACTCCGCCCGGCTGATCAACATTCTCGTCGTGACGCCGCTGCGCGTCGCGTTCCTCATCATCCTGGTCGGGACGACCCTCGAGGTCCTCACCGAGCGCACCCGCGAGCAGCTGCGGCAGACCCGCTGGAGGTCCTCCTTGGAGGCGCACACCGTCGTCGTCGGCTACGGCACGAAGGGGCGCAGCGCCGTCCGCGCCCTGCTCGAGGACGGGCTCGCCCGCAGTCAGGTGGTGGTGGTCGACCCCGACCCGGCCCGGGTGGCCGAGGCCACCTCCGACGGGTTGGCCGTGGTGCAGGGCGACGGGGCGCGGGCGGAGGTCCTGGAGCAGGCGTCCATCCGCGGCGCGCGCGTGGTCGTGGTGTCGGCTCCCCGCGACGACACCGCCGTCCTGATCACCCTCACCGTGCGCGCGGTCAACCGCACGGCCCACCTCGTCGCCGCGGTGCGCGAGTCGGAGAACGCCCCCCTGCTGCGGCAGAGCGGCGCTGACCAGGTCGTCGTCAGCAGCGAGGCCGCGGGGCGGCTGCTCGGCGTCGCGGCGACCTCGCCGGCCACCGGCGAGGTGATCACCGACCTGCTGGTGCCGGGCGCCGGCCTCGAGCTCGCGGCGCGGCCCGTGACGGCCGCCGAGGTGGGCGGCCGGTGCCGCGACCTCGCCGAGGCCGTGCTCGCGGTCGTGCGCGACGGCCGGACGCTGCCGTTCACCGCGCCCGACGCCGAGCCGCTGCGCGAGGGCGACGTCGTCGTGGTGGTGCAGTCCGCGGCGTGACGGGCTGGCGGCGCGGGGTAGGGGGCGGGGCATGACCGCCCCCGAGAACGCAGACGACACCGGCACCGACGAGGCCCGCGCCGACGAGGTGGACACCGACACCGGCGCCACCCCGGACCCCGCCCTCAAGGGCGCCGGCCTGTCGGCCACCGGCACGACCGCCGACGAGTTCGTCCCCGGCCAGGCCGGGAGCGGCGCGACCTACGGCGACCCGGGCGGCACCGGCGCCGCCGACCTCGAGACCACGTCGGGCGACCCCGACTCCGACGCGGGCGAGGACGCCGAGGGAGCGCCCGCGTAGGTGGCCCGCACCCTCACCAGCCGCTCCCCGGAGGTCCCGGCCGGCTCCCTCGTCGCCGCGATGGTCCCGCCGCCGCGGTTCGACGGCGCCCGGTTCGAGACGTACGTCCCGGACCCCGCGCAGCCCAGCCAGTCCGCCGCGGTCGGCGCGCTGCAGGAGTTCGCGACCACCCTCGCCCCGCCGCCCCGGCGGCTGTTCGGGCGCAGCAGCCGCCCGGCGGGCCCCGCCGGGGTCTACCTCGACGGCGGCTACGGCGTCGGCAAGACCCACCTGCTCGCGTCCCTGTGGCACGTGGCCCCGCAGCCGCGGGCGTACGGCACCTTCGTGGAGCTCACGCACCTGGTGGGGGCGCTCGGGTTCGCGCAGACCGTCGAGGCGCTGTCCGGGCACCGGCTGCTCGCCATCGACGAGTTCGAGCTCGACGACCCCGGCGACACGGTGCTGGTCTCGAGCCTGCTGTCGCGCCTCGTGGACGCGGGGGTGCACGTCGCGGCGACCTCCAACACGCTGCCCGGCTCGCTGGGGGAGGGGCGCTTCGCGGCGTCGGACTTCCTGCGCGAGATCCAGGGCCTGTCGGCGCAGTTCGCCCCCGTGCGCGTCGACGGCGAGGACTACCGCCACCGCGGGCTGCCCGACGCGCCGCCGCCGGTGGCCGACGACGAGCTCGGCCGGCGCGTCGAGGCCGTGCCCGGCGCGTCGCTCGACGAGTTCGACGCCCTGCTCGCCCACCTGACCTCCCTGCACCCCAGCCGCTACGGCGCCCTCGTCGAGGGCGTGCCGCTGGTCGGGCTGCGCGGCGTCCACGCGGTGAGCGACCAGAACGCCGCCCTTCGGCTGGTCGTGCTCGCCGACCGCCTGTACGACCGGGACGTGCCGGTCGTGACCAGCGGCGTGGCGCTGGACGAGCTGTTCCCGCGCGAGCTGCTCGAGGGCGGCTACCGCAAGAAGTACCTGCGGGCCGTGAGCCGCCTCACCGCGCTGGCCCGGCAGGCGGGCTAGCCGCCGGGTCGACACGTCCCGGGAGCGTGGTGCAGACTCCCGGCACTGGGCCGTCCGCCCGGCCGGCGGCCCGGCAGACGGGCAGTTGCCCCGGTCCGTGGTCGTGCAGGCACCCGACCGCGCGGGCCAGTGCTCACCGCCCCGGGTGACCACTCCAGGACCACCCGTACGGGTGATGCAGTCCCGCCGCGGGCCTGCCGATGTGTCCCCGACGCCCCCGTCCGGCCCCCCTGGCCGGCGTGGTGCGACCAGGAGGACACGTGCCGCTCACCCCCCGTCCCACCCCCCGCCTCGGCGCCCTCGTCGGACTGGCCTGCCTGCTCACGGCAGCGCCCGGTCCGGCGCTCGCCGGCGGCCCCACGGCTCCCGCTCACGGCGCCGCCGCCGCCGACCTGTCGCGCGCCTCGGCCCCCGACGCCCGGGTCACGCCGTCCGGCAGGACGGCGCGCGCCGACGCGGCGGCCGCGTCCTCCCCGCTGTCGCAGGTCACCACGGCGGTGCGGGCGGGGCAGGCCCGCTCCGCGGGCATCACCGGCCGGGGCGTCGACGTCGCGGTCCTGGACTCCGGCGTCGCCCCTGTCGACGGCCTGGACGCCCCCGGCAAGGTCGTGCGCGGCGCTGACCTGTCCTTCGGCACCGGCGACCCGGCCCTGCGTCACCTGGACGGGTACGGCCACGGCACCCACCTGGCGTCGATCATCGCCGGGGACGAGCAGGCAGGGTCGGCGCCCGGCGCCGGCGGGCACCGCTACACCGGCATCGCGCCGGACGCCCGCATCGTCAGCGTCAGGGCGGCGGACGCCACCGGCGCGACCGATGTCTCGCACGTCGTCGCCGGGCTGGACTGGCTCGTGCAGCACGGCCGGGACGGCGACCTCGACGTCCGGGTCGTCAACCTCTCCTTCGGCACGGACCGGGTGCAGGACCACCGCGACGACCGGCTCGCCCAGGCGGTCGAGCGGGCCTGGCACGCCGGGGTGGTCGTCGTGGTGTCGGCCGGCAACGCCGGGCAGGGCCCCGCCGGGCTGGACAGCCCGGCGTACGACCCGTACGTCCTCGCGGTCGGGGGCAGCGACACCCGCGGCACCGCGACGACCGAGGACGACGTCGTCGCCCCGTGGTCCAGCCGGGGCGACGCCGCCCGGCACCCCGACCTCGTCGCGCCGGGCGCGTCCGTCCCCGGGCTGCGCAGCCCGGGCTCCTCTCTCGACGCCGAGCACCCCGCCCGCCGGTCCGGTACGCGCTTCCTGCGCGGCAGCGGCAGCTCGCAGGCCGCCGCCGTCGTCTCCGGCGCCGCCGCCCTGCTGCTGCAGCAGCGGCCCGGGCTGACGCCCGACGAGGTCAAGGCGCTGCTGGTGCGCACCGCGCGGCCCCTGGCCCACGCGCACGCCGCGGCGCAGGGGGCGGGGCTGCTCGACGTGGGGGCCGCGCTCGACGCGCCGACGCCGACGGACGCCGTGCAGACCTGGCCGCGCGCGCAGGCCGGCGGCCCCTCGTGGACCGGCGGCACCTGGACGGGCGGCACGTGGACGGGCGGCACGTGGACCGGGAACACCTGGACCGGCAACACGTGGACGGGGAGCACCTGGACGGGGAACACCTGGACGGGCAACACCTGGACGGGCAACACCTGGACGGGCGGCACCTGGACCGGGAACACCTGGACGGGCAACACCTGGACCGGGAACACCTGGACCGGGAACACCTGGACCGGGAACACCTGGACCGGCAACACCTGGACAGGCAACACCTGGACCGCCGACGGGCAGTGATCTGACAGGCGCGGTGGTCCCGCGCCTCAAGGGCCACGAGGGGCGGGACGAGGGTGTGGTGATGGCCATGACAGGGAGCAGCGCGAGGGGTGCCGTCGGCGACCCTGCCGTGCGCCGGGCCGTGCTGCTCCGGTGCTTCATCGGCTCCCTGGTGCTCGCCGCGGTCGCGCTGTACGTCGGCCCGGTCGAGCACCTCACCCGCCCCGAGGCGCCCTTCACCGTGCCCTGGATCGTCCTGGTCGCCGGCTTCCTGCTCGCCGAGGTGGCGGTCGTCCACTACGACTTCCGCAGCGAGAGCCACTCGTACTCGCTGGCCGAGCTGCCGCTGGTCTTCGGGCTGCTGTTCGCCGAGCCGGCGCACGTGGTCACCGCGCAGCTCGTCGGCGGCGGCGCCGCGCTGGTCCTGCACCGCCGGCAGACCGGCGTCAAGCTGGCCTTCAACCTGGCCATCCTCGCCGTCGGCGCCTGCCTCGCGGTGCTGGTCCTCGACGCGCTGCGCGACCCCGCGCAGGTCCTCGGGGCGGCGAACTGGCTGGCCGCCCTCGCCGCCGCCCTCGTCAGCTCCGCGACCTCGACGCTGGCGATCGTCGCGGCGATCTCGCTGTCGGAGGGCCACGCGGACGTCGCCCGCCTGCCCGAGCAGCTGGCGCTGGCGGCCCTCGCGACCACCGGCAGCGCCAGCCTGGCGCTGCTCGGCGCGGAGGCGAGCCTCCAGCACGCGTCGGCGTTCCTGCTGCTGGCCGTGCCGGTCGGCACGTTCCTCATCGCCTACCGGTCCTACGTGCGGCAGCGGCAGGAGCACGACAGCCTGGAGTTCCTGTACGAGTCGGCCCGGATCCTCGAGGCGGCCCCCGACCTGCCGTCGGCCATGGGCTCGCTGCTGCGCAGCGCGTGCCGCACCTTCCGCGCCGAGGTCGCCTCGTTCGCGCTGTCCGACGCGGACGGGCGCACGCTGCTCGTCGTCGCGACCGAGGACGGGGTCTGCTCGTCGGCCACCACCGACATCGGCGCCGTGGACGCGCTGCTGCAGCGGGGCATGGCGCTGCGGGCGGCGGCGGTGCTGACGCTCGACCCGCCGGTGCCCGGCCCCGAGGGCCGCGTCCTGCACGAGGTGATGATGGCCCCGGTCGGGGCGGACACCGAGGCGTCCGGCGTGCTGCTGCTCGGCGACCGGCAGGGGACCGGCACGTACGGGCCGGAGGACCTGCGGCTGTTCGAGACCATGACCGCCCACGCGGACGTCTCGCTGGCCAACGGACGGCTGGCCCACATGCTCGGCCAGGCGACGCGCGACGTGCAGCGCGAGCGGCGCAGCTCGCTGGAGCTCCAGCGCGGCCTGCTGCCGACCCGGCTGCCCGACCGCGACGACGTCGACGTCGCCGTGCGCTACCAGCCGTCCGGCTCCGGCGCGGAGGTCGGCGGCGACTGGTACGACGTGCTGGTGCTGCCCTCCGGGGCGCTGGGCGTGGTGATCGGCGACGTGATCGGCCACGACCTGCGCTCCGCGGCGCGGATGGCCCAGGCCCGCAGCGCCCTGCGCGCCTACGCGACCGAGGGGCACGACCCGACCGCGGTGATGGAGCGGCTGAACGCGCTGCTCGCCCAGACCGACCCGGAGTTCATGGGCACCTGCTGCTACGCCGAGGTGCGGCCGGACGAGGCGACCGTCACCTTCGTGCTGGCCGGGCACCCGCCGCCGCTGCTCGTCCCGGTGGTCGGCGGGTCCCGGCTCGTGGAGGCCGAGCCCGGCCTGCCGCTCGGCGTCGCCGAGGCGGCCGACTACCCGGCCACGACCGTCGCCCTGCCGCCGGGAGCGGCGCTCGTGCTCTACACCGACGGCCTCGTCGAGAGCCGCACGGACTCGATCGGCGACGGCCTGCAGCGCATCACCGACACGCCCCAGCTCACGGCGGCGACCGGCGTCGAGGAGATCGCCTACCGGCTGATCGCGACGATGCCGGAGGGGCCGGCGGGAGACGACGTCGCCCTGCTGGTGCTGCGCAACCTGGTCGGCCTCGCCCGCTCCGCCCCGCTGCCGCGCCGGCCGACGAGCACCGTGCACTGAGCGGGCTACCGGCGCAGGACGAGCCGCAGCACCGGGCGCGTCTCGATGCCCACCACGCCGGGCAGCGCCCGCAGCGCGTTGACGACGTCGTACAGCTGCGCCGAGGACGCGTAGCGCACCCGCACCTGGTAGTCGACGGGCCCGGCCAGGTCGAGGACCTCCGCCACCTCCGGCATCGCCGCCAGCGCGCTCTCGATCTCCGGCACCTGCACGTGGGTGGCCGTCCGCAGCAGGACCAGCGCCTCGTCGGGCGCCCCCTCGAGCGCCGGGTCGAGCACCGCCGTCCAGCCGCGCACCGCGCCCGACTCCTCCAGGCGCCGCACCCGCTGGGCCACCGCGTTGGCCGACAGCCCCACGACGTCGCCGACCTCGCGCCAGGTGGCGCGGGCGTTGCGCACGAGCAGGCGGAGGATCCGCTCGTCCACGGCGTCGAGGCGTGCGTTGCTCATCCTCGTCCCGTCACGACGACATCCTCCCAGGTCGCGTCTGGTGTCCTGGTCGGGTGACCCCGTCCCCGCCCGCCCGCCCCGGCGTCCGTCCCCCGGCCGCCCTGCCCGTCGCCGGCCTGCTCGTCGTCACCGCCGTCTGGGGCTCGACGTTCTTCCTGCTCAAGGACGTCGTCGACCGCGTGCCGGTGCCCGACTTCCTGGCGGTGCGCTTCGTCGTCGCCGCCCTGGCCCTCGCCGTGCTCTTCCCCAAGGCCGTCGGGCGGCTGTCGTCCGCCGACCGCCGGGTGGGGGTCGTGCTCGGACTGCTGTACGGCATCGCCCAGCTGCTGCAGACCGTCGGCATCCAGACGACCAGCGCGTCGGTGTCGGGCTTCATCACCGGCATGTACGTCGTGTTCACGCCGTTCCTCGCCGCCCTGCTCCTGCGCACCCGGCTGGGCTGGGCCGCCTGGACGGCGGTCGCGCTGGCGACCCTCGGGCTCGGGCTGCTGTCCCTGCAGGGCTTCGCGGTCGGCACCGGCGAGCTGCTCACCCTGGCGGGCGCGCTGTTCTACGCCCTGCACATCGTGGGCCTCGGCCGGTGGAGCCGGTCGTCGGAGGCGATCGGGCTCACGGTCGTGCAGCTGGCGACCGTGTCGGTGGTGTGCACGATCGGGGCGCTGCCGGGCGGGATCACGCTGCCCGACCGGGCGTACGACTGGGGCGTGCTGGTCTACATGGCCGTCGTGGCGGGCGCCGCGGCGCTCGTCGTGCAGACCTGGGCGCAGGCCCACCTCGCGCCCACCCGGGCCGCCGTGATCATGACGATGGAGCCGGTCTGGGCGGCGGTGTTCGCCGTCGCCCTCGGCGGCGAGGCGCTCGGCCCGCGGGTGCTGGTCGGCGGCGCCCTGGTGCTGGCGGCGATGTACCTCGTCGAGCTCGCGCCGTCGCGGGCCGGGCTGGAGTCCGACCTGGAGCCCGAGCCCGAGCCGGCCCCGACCGCCGCCTGACGAGAGCGGGTCAGCCGGGCCGGTCCTCCAGGCAGGCCGTCAGCGCGGCGACCATCAGCGGCACGTCCGCGGCCGACGCCAGCTCGCGGCAGGAGTGCATCGCGAGCATCGGCGCCCCGACGTCGACCGTGGGCAGGCCGAGCCGGGTGGCGGTCAGCGGCCCGATGGTCGACCCGCACGGCAGGTCGGCCCGGGTGACGAAGTGCTGCACGGGGACGCCGGCGTCGGCGCACCGGGCGGCGAACCAGCCGCCCGTGCCGGCGTCGGTGGCGTAGGCCTGGTTGGCGTTGAGCTTGAGGACGGGGCCGCCACCGAGCGCGGGCGCGTGGGAGGGCTCGTGCCGCTCGCTGTGGTTGGGGTGCACGGCGTGCGCCATGTCGGCCGACACCAGCCGCGAGCCGGCCACGGCGCGGTGCAGGGCCTGCGGGTCGACGTCACCGGTCGCCGCGACGAGCCGCGCCAGCACGTCGCCGAGGAACGACCCGCGGGCGCCCTGGGCCGACCCGCTGCCGACCTCCTCGTGGTCGTTGGCGACGAGCACGGCGGTGCGCGCCCCCGGGCGGGCGGCGAGCAGGGCGAGCGTGCCGGAGTGGCAGCACCCCTGGTCGTCCAGGCGGGGGGCGGCGACCCAGGTGCCGTCCGCCCCGGTGGCCGCCGCCGGCTGCGTGTCGGCCACGACCAGGTCGTGGCCGAGCACGTCGGCGGCCGCGACCCCCGCGGCGTCGGCGAGGGCCTCGAGCAGCCCGGGCTCGGTGCCGAGGTCGGCGCCCCAGACGGGCACGAGGTGGCGCTGCGGGTCGAGGACGAGCCCGTCGCGCACCCCGCGGTCGAGGTGGATCGCCAGCGACGGCAGCCGCAGGGGCGCTCCCGGGAGCACGACCCGCAGCGTCCGGACGTCCCCGTCGGACCCGCGCACGGCCAGGCGCCCGGCGACGGTGAGCTCGCGGTCGAGCCAGGTGTGGGCGAGCAGCCCGCCGTACGGCTCCACGCCGACCAGCCGGTAGCCGGCGCGGCGCAGGTCCGAGCGCGGCCGGACCTTGAAGGTGGGGGAGTCGGTGTGGGCGCCGACCAGGCGCAGCCCCGCCTCGGCGACCGGAGCGCTGCCGACCCGGAACGCCACCACGCTGCCGCCGTCGCGCACGACGTAGCGCGCGTCGCCCGGCGCGAGCTCCCAGCGGTCGCGCTCGGACAGCGGGGTGAACCCGCCCTCGGCCAGTCGCCGGACGATCTCGGCCACCGCGTGGAAGGGGGACGGGGAGGCGTCGACGAAGGCCCGCAGGTCCTCGCCCGCGCGCTCGACGGACAGCTCTGCGACGGGGCTCATGCCCGGGACGCTACCGACGGGCGGGTCTGGCAGGCTCGCGACGTGCAGGTCCTCGTCACCGGCGGCGCCGGGTTCATCGGCGGGGCCGTCGTGCCCGCGCTGCTCGACGCCGGGCACGGGGTGCGGGTGCTCGACGCGCTGCTGCCCGAGGTGCACCCGGGCGGCTGGCCGGGCCACCTCGACCCCCGCGCCGAGCTGGTCCACGGCGACGTCCGCGACCCGCCGGAGGGGGTGCTCGACGGCGTCGACGCCGTCTGCCACCAGGCCGCGGTCGTCGGTCTCGGGCTCGACCTGCAGGACCTGCCGCTGTACGTGTCGGTCAACGAGCTCGGCACCGCCGTGCTGCTCGCCGCGATGGACCGGGCGGGCATCGGCCGGCTGGTGCTGGCCGGCTCGATGGTCGTCTACGGCGAGGGCCGCTACCGCTGCGCCGAGCACGGCGTGGTGCGGCCGCTGCCCCGGGAGCGGGCCGACCTCGAGGCGGGCCGGTGGGAGCCGCCCTGCCCGTCGTGCGGGCGCGACCTGGCCTGGGGCACCGTGCCGGAGGACGCGCCGGTCGACCCGCGCAGCGTCTACGCCGCGACCAAGACCGCGCAGGAGCACCTCGCCGCCTCCTGGGCGCGGGCCGGCGGCGGCAGCGCCGTCGCCCTGCGCTACCACAACGTCTACGGCCCCCACATGCCCCGGGACACCCCCTACGCGGGGGTGGCGAGCCTGTTCCGCAGCAGCGTCGCCCGCGGCGAGGCGCCCCGGGTGTACGAGGACGGCGGGCAGCAGCGCGACTTCGTCCACGTCCGCGACGTCGCCCGCGCCAACCTGCTGGCGCTGGAGGCGGACCCGGTCCCCGGCGCGCTGCGGGCCTACAACGTCGCCAGCGGGACGCCGCACACCATCGGCGACGTGGCGGCCGCCATCGCCGCCGGCAGCGCGCCGCCGCAGGTCACGGGGGAGTACCGGCTCGGGGACGTGCGCCACGTCGTCGCCTCGCCCGACCGGGCCCGCGACGAGCTCGGGTTCACGGCGCAGGTGGCGTTCGAGGACGGCATGCGCGAGTTCGTCACGGCGCCGCTGCGGGGCGACGCGGCCGGTGCCTGACGTCGTCCTGCCCTGCCTCGACGAGGCGGGCGCGCTGCCGTGGGTGCTCTCGCGCCTGCCGACGGGCTACCGGGCGGTCGTCGCCGACAACGGCTCCACCGACGGCTCGGCCGACGTCGCCCGGGCGCACGGCGCCCTCGTGGTGGACGCGTCGCCGCGCGGCTTCGGGGCCGCCTGCCACGCCGGGCTGCTGGCCACGGCGCCCGCCGACGACGTCGTCTGCTTCCTCGACGCCGACGGGTCGCTGGACCCGCGCGAGCTGCCGCGGGTCGCCGACCCGGTGCTCGCGGGCGAGGTCGACCTCGTGCTCGGGCGGCGCCGGCCGACCACCCGGGGCGCCTGGCCGCCGCACGCCCGGCTGGGCAACCTCGCCGTCGCGCGGTCGCTGCGGCGGCGCACGCCGTACGACCTGCACGACCTGGGCCCGATGCGGGCCTGCCGGCGCGACGCCCTGGTCGGGCTGGGCCTGCGCGACCGGCGCTCGGGCTACCCGCTGGAGATGGTGCTCGCCGCGGCGGGCGCCGGCTGGCGGGTCCGCGAGGTCGACGTGGCGTACGCCCCGCGCACCGGCCGGTCCAAGGTCACCGGCACCGTCGGCGGGACGGTGCGGGCGGTGCGCGACATGCGGCGCGTGCTCGACGAGGTGGATCAGGCGCGGCGGCGGCGCACGACGTAGAGCACGGCGCTGACCAGGAACAGCACGCCGGTGATCGCCAGCCAGCGGCCCAGGTAGACCTCCTGGGTCAGGCCGCTCGCCGTGCCGTACGCCGGCTCGGAGCGCCGCAGGATCACCGGCGCGAACAGCAGGAACAGCAGCCCGGACAGCAGGGTGGGCGCGCGCAGGTGGTTGACGGCCCCCCTCCCGACCACGGCGGTCGCCCCGCGGTCGAGCAGCGTGTACGCCGGCACCAGCACGAGGTCGTGCAGCAGGACCGCGCCGGCGAACCACGCCAGGTAGCGCAGCCGCAGCGGGTCCGGGGCGATCTTCAGGGCGGCGGCGCCGGCGAGGGCGAAGGAGGCGAGCAGCAGCACCAGGTGCAGCGGGCCGGCGCCGTAGCGCGACCTCATGCCCGCAGCTCGATCTCGCGGACCCACTTGGTGCAGTGCACGCCGGGCGCGGCCGGGACGACCACGCGGGCGGGGAAGCCGTGGTCGGGCGAGAGGTCGACGCCGTTGACCTGCAGCGCCAGCAGGGAGTCCCGGTCGGTGAGCTGGCCGCCGGACAGCACCGCCGAGGAGAAGGCGCCGGCGGTCTCCAGCGACCGGACCTCGCCGGACGACGGGTCGGGCACGCCTGCCAGCGCCGCGAGGTCACGCAGCCGCACGCCCGACCAGGTCTGCACGGTCGACCAGCCCTCGACGCAGGAGATCGGCAGCCGCGCGACGTGCTGCGGCAGGGCCAGCAGCGCGGCCCGGTCGAGGACGACCTCCGCGGGCCCCCCGCGCAGCACCAGGCGCCACCCGTCGTCGACGACGACCTGCGCGGCCCGGGCGGTGCGGTTGACCTGGAAGTCGTTGGGCCCGTCGCCGTAGGACTGGCCGCGCGGTGAGAGCAGGGCCGTCGGGCGCAGCGCGTCGCCGAGCGTCTCCCCGACCGTGACCGCGGTGACCAGCGCGCTGCCGCCGCCGACCAGGGCGAGCAGCCCGCGGCGGCTCAGGGTGGGCTCGGCCGGGTCGGGGGCGACCAGGCCGTGCTCGTCCGGTGGCTCCGGCACGGTGCGCTCCAGCGGCGTGCGCAGCTCCTCGCGCAGCGACCGGGTGCGCAGCGCGGCGCGCATGGCCGGCAGCTTGAGCCCGACGTGGGCGGCGAACGCGCCGAGGAAGACCCACGCCCCGTAGTAGTGGGCGGTGTAGAAGTCGAAGCCGAAGACGTACCAGTACTGGATGTTCAGCACGCCGGTCGCGAGCTCGAACAGGATGCTGCCGACGAGCAGCGCCAGCGACAGCCGCTCGAGCAGCTGGGCGACGGACCGGGCCGGCGGCCAGGCGAACAGCTTGGGCACGACCGACCAGAGCTTGGCGAGCACCACGGGCACCAGCGCCAGGCCGAGCGCGACGTGCACGCCCTGGTTGACCCGGTACAGCCAGGACGGCCGGGTCGGCCAGGCGAAGTGGGGCAGGCGCAGCCAGCCGGGGTCGGCGGGGAAGGCGTTGCCCGGGAAGCGGGGCTCGTACGCGGCGTAGCTGAGCAGGCCGGTGACCAGCAGCACCGGCAGGCCGTACAGCAGCACCCGTCCGAGCACCGCGGTCAGCCAGGGTCCGCGCAGCGGGCTGCGCCACAGGTCGGCGCGGAACAGCGGGCCGGGGGGCCGCCGCCGCTCCAGCGCCCGCCACAGCGCGGCCGGCGCGCCGTAGGCCACCTGCTCGCCGGCCCGCCCGTGCTCCCCGTCGGGCGCGACGGGCGCCTGCGTCACGAGCCAGCCGGGTCGTGCAGCTCGGCGAACCAGCGCTCGGAGCAGTGCCAGACCGGGCCGGCGACCAGGCCGGCCCGGGCCGCCACGTCCGGCACGTCGTCGGTGCCGACGTGGGCCCAGGCGAACCAGCTGCTCGTGCGGCCGCTGCTGGACTCCACCCGCACCTGGACCGTGCGGGTGGGCAGGGCCGGCGGGTCGAGCTCCACCAGGACGCGGCCGCCGGGCGCGAGCAGCTCCCGGCACCGGGTGAGCAGGGCGACGGGGTCGCCGCCGATGCCGATGTTGCCGTCGGCGAGCAGCACGGTGGCCCAGCGCGTCTCGTCGAGCACCGCGTCGAAGGCGGACGCGTGCAGCACGGGGGTGCCGCCGGTGCGGGCCAGCGCCACCGCGACGGGGGCGACGTCGACGCCGAGGCACTCCAGGCCGCGCTCGACCAGGGCCCGCGTGAGCCGGCCCGGCCCGCAGCCCAGGTCGAGGGCCGGGCCGGTGCAGCGGTCGACGAGGACCTCGTCGGCGGCATCGGCCACCTGCGTCCAGCGGGGCAGGTCCAGCAGCAGGCTGCGGCCGTCCTCGTAGCGCAGGTGCGTCGTCGCGCTCCGGCCGGCGACGGCGGTGAGCAGGTCCTCGCCGTACACCTCGAGCGGGCTGGTCACGCCGCCACCAGCCCGAGGCGGGTGACGACGCCGGCCAGCGCGCTGCCCGCCCGGGTGAGGGGGGCGACGGCGAGCAGGTCGTCGAGCAGGTCCACGTCGCGCAGGACGGGCAGGTCGAGCGGCGGCTCCCCGAGCTCCGCGAGCCGGGCGTGCTGGGCGCGACCGGCGGCGTCGGTCGACATCGGGACGCCGGAGAAGGCACCGGGCACCGGCCGGGGCAGGCCGAGCGCCCACCACCCGCCGTCCTCGGCCAGGCCCAGCACCGGCCGTCCGGAGCCGACGAGCAGGTCGACGGCGTCGGTGAGCAGGGCCGGGGTCACCTGCGGAGTGTCCATGCCGATCAGCAGCGTCGGCACGGCCAGGCCGGCGGCGGCGTCCGCGAAGGCGCCGCTCAGGCGCTCGCCGAGCTCACCCGTGCGCTGCGGCAGCACGGCGGTGCCGCCCGGCAGCCAGGGTCCGGGGGCGCCGTCGAGCACCACGGTCCGGCGCAGCACGTCGACCGCGGCGACGGCGGCGAGCGTGTCCACGAGGCAGGCCCGGGCGACGTCGGCCGCCTCGGCCGGCGACAGCGCGGGGGTGAGCCGGGTCTTCACGCGGCCGGGCAGGGGCTCCTTGGCCAGGACGAGCAGCTGGGCCTGCAGGGTCACGGTGCTCCCGGGGTCAGGGGGACGGACGACAGCGCGAGGCGCGAGGGGGGTGTTCCCCACTCGCGCCTCGCGGACCGTGCTGCGGGGACTAGCTGGTGGCGACCGCGATCTTGGCCACGCCGATCGGGAAGCCCTCGGTGAAGGCGGTGACGCCGAAGACGCTGTTGAGGGCCTCGGCCGCCGTGGCGGTCAGCTGCACCTCGGTGCCCTCGAGGATCGCGTTGTTGCCCTCGGTGGTCGGCGGGTACTCGAGGTTGGTGCCGTCGGCGATGAAGGTCGGGACGTCCATGCCGAAGGACTCGCCGTCGACCGAGATGTCGGTGCGGATCTCGGACTTGCCGGCGTCGACGTCGAAGTTCTTGAGCTCGACCTCCTTGCCGCCCGCGGTCAGCGTGATGCCCTGCTCGTCGTGCTCGATCACGCCGACGATGAACGGGTCGGTGCCGGTGGTGCCCTGCTCGTAGAGGGTCGCCATGCCGCCCGTGATCGGGAAGACGAGCGCGCCGTCCTCCAGCTCGGTCTCGCCGACGACGCCCGGGGTCACGTCCAGGTCGGTCAGGCCCTTGAGGAACTCGTCGGAGAGCGTGACGGTGGTGCTCTCGCCCTTGGAGAGGTCGGGGAGCTCGGCGAGCACCGTCGGGCTGGCCGGGGCGGTGCTGGGGGCCGGGGCCGGCGCGGCGGCACTCGACGAGGCCGGGGTGCTGGGGCTCGCGCCGGTGGACGCGTCGTTGCTGCCGCAGGCGGCGAGCGAGACGGTGAGCAGGCCGGCCAGGAGGGCGGAGCTGAGCTTGGGGGAAGCCATGTTCGAGGGGTCCTCTCGGGGTGGGTCGTGCTGTTGCGCGGTCTTGCCCTGTTCTTCGCGCTGCAGTGCGTGGCGGATTGCTCACGCGTTGTGATGTGTCCCACCCGTAGACCGGGAACCTCGCGACCGCCGCTAGTCCCTCGCGGGGTAGCGGAGGAGCCAGGCCCGCTCCTCGGCCTCGGGCGCCGGCGCCTGCACCTCGCGCGCGTCCCCGCGACGGTCGGCCAGCTCGGTGGCCAGGGCCTCGCACTGCCCCTCGAGGGTGCGGTAGCCGCCCTGCCCGACGAGCCACACCGCGCCGCGGGTGCGGGCGGTGACGGTGGCCGCGAAGGCCGACGGCGAGGCCGAGGCGTTGCGCGCGGTGTAGTCGACCCAGTCGACCAGCCGGGGCGAGCCGCCCATCGGGTAGGGCACCTGCCGGGTGCCGGGCGGCAGCAGCCGGCTCACCGAGGGCCCCAGCTGGTCGGGGCAGTAGACGACGACGTCGCCCGGCTGCAGCCCGCTGCGCAGGTCGGCGGCGAGGGACGGCGCCTGGGTGCGCTGCGTGCTGGTCAGCTGCGGCACGGCCGTGGCCAGCCCAGCGACGGCGGCCAGCGCGAGCACCGCGACCCGGGCGCGGGGCGGCAGGGCGAGGGTGCCGCGGGCGGCGACGAGCAGGCAGAGCACCAGCGCGGCGGAGGTGTAGCGGGGGGAGTAGCCGCCGATGCCGCCCATCGACAGCGCGACCCCCAGCAGGACGCTGCCCGTGCCGACGCCGAGCAGCAGGCCGGCGGGGCGGTCGACGGGCCCGCGCAGCACGACGCCGCCGCGCTGACGGTGCCCGACCAGGGCCAGCACGACCAGGCCGAGCAGCAGCAGCGACAGCACCACGGCGGGGCCGGTGCCGCCGCCCGACCAGGCGGCCAGCGCGTACCAGAGGTCGACGAGGTGCGGCTGCTGCGCCCAGGGCGCGCCGGTGCGGCGCACCTGGAACAGGAAGGTCGGCAGCCAGGGGAGGAGCAGCAGCAGGCCGCCGGCCAGCGCGGCGAGCACGCGCCGGGCGGCGCGGCGGTCGGGCCCCCGGACGGCGAGCGCGAGCAGGGTGGCGCTGCCCGCCGCGAGCAGGAACAGCGACCAGTAGTGCGTCAGGGCCAGCGCTCCGGACAGCAGCGCGACGGGCGCGAGCCGGGCCGCGCGGGCGTCCTCGAGCGCCCGCAGCACGGCCAGCAGCGCCAGGGCGCCGAGCAGCTGCACGAGCGCGTACATCCGCGCCTCCGTGGCGTAGCGCACGGCGAACGGGTTGACCGCCAGCAGGAGCAGCGCGGCGGCGGCCACCCGGGGCCCCCCGAGCCGCAGCCCCAGCGCCCAGGCCACGGGCAGGGCCGCGAGCGAGGCGAGCCCGGACAGGGCGCGCACCGCGAGGTCGGAGGTGCCCAGCAGGTCCGTCCAGGCACGCAGCAGCAGGTAGTAGAGCGGCGGCGAGCCGTCGCGGCGCAGCGCCTCGAGCAGCTCGGGGACCGGCCGCCGGGCGATCTCCAGCGACAGCGCCTCGTCGAGCCAGAGCCCGCTGCCGGTGCGCAGCCGGGCCACCGCCCCGAGGCCGACCGCGAGCACGAGCAGGACCCGGGCCAGCGAGCGCCGGCCGGCTGCGGGGCGGGCCGCCTGCCCCGGCTCGGCCTCGGGCGGCAGGGTCAGGAGCTCGCTCATCCCGGCCCATGATGCCCGGCGGGAGCGCCCTGCACCTCCCGGACGCCGCAGGTCGCGCCTCGACACGCCGTGGGCCGTGTCACCCCGGCGGGCCGCTCCCACGCCGGTAGCCTGGGGGCAGCCCCCGGTGGTGCTGCCGTCGGCGCCGCAGGTGCCCGCGCACCAGCGCGTGCCCGGATCGTTGCCCACGCCGGGGGTTGGCCATGCCCTCCCCGGGCAGCCGGACGAGCAGTACCTCTTGGAGAGTGGAGCGCGCGTGTCGAGCCCTGAGCCCGTCGTCGTCATCGGAGCGGGCCCCGCCGGCCTGACCGCCGCCTACCAGCTCGGCAAGGCCGGGGTCCCGACCACCGTCCTCGAGGGCGACGCCATGGTCGGCGGCATCAGCCGCACCGCGGTGCGCGAGGGCTGGCGCTTCGACATCGGCGGCCACCGCTTCTTCACCAAGGTGCCGCAGGTCGAGCAGTTCTGGCACGAGGTGCTGCCCGACGAGGACTTCATGATGCGGCCGCGCATGAGCCGGATCTTCTACAAGGGCAAGCTCTACGACTACCCGCTCAAGGCCAAGAACGCGCTGGGCAACCTCGGCCTGCTCGAGGCCGTGAAGTGCGTGCTGTCCTACGCGGCGGTGCGGGTGCGGCCGCCCAAGGACCAGACCAACTTCGAGGGCTGGGTCGCCGCCCGCTTCGGCTGGCGCCTCTACCGCATCTTCTTCAAGACCTACACCGAGAAGCTCTGGGGCCGCGACGCCACCGAGCTGCAGTCCGACTGGGCCGCGCAGCGCATCAAGAACCTGTCGCTGTCCAACGCCGTGCTCAACGCGGTGCTGCCCAAGCGCAACCAGAAGGACATCACCTCGCTCATCGAGGAGTTCCAGTACCCGCGCCTCGGGCCCGGGATGATGTGGGAGCGCTGCGCCGACCTCGTCCGCGGCCAGGGCGGGCTGGTCGAGCTCGAGACCAAGGTGAAGACGGTCCACCGCGAGGCGGGCACCGGCGCCGTCGCCGTCACCGCCGTCGTCACCGGTGGCTACGGAGCCGGAGCGGGCGCGCCCGAGAGCACCCGTACCGACATCGGCAGCGAGCACCGGACCGAGTGCTCCCACGTCGTCTCGACGATGCCGCTGTCCTCGCTCGTCCTCGCGATGGACCCGCCCGCGCCCGCGGAGGTGCAGGACGCCGCCCGCGACCTGAAGTACCGCGACTACCTCACCGTCGCGCTCGTCGTCCCGGAGGCCGCCGGCTTCCCCGACAACTGGATCTACATCCACGAGCCCGAGGTCCTGGTCGGCCGGATCCAGAACTACGGCAGCTGGTCGCCGCACCTGGTCAAGGACGGGCGCACCTGCCTGGGCCTGGAGTACTTCGTCTTCCAGGGCGACGACACCTGGAACATGCCCGACGAGGAGCTGGTCGCGCTCGCGACCAAGGAGCTCGCGCAGCTCAAGCTGGTGCAGCCGGACCAGATCGAGCGCGGCTACGTCGTCCGGATGCCCAAGGCGTATCCGTTCTACGACAAGGCGTACCACGCCAACCTCGACACGATCCGCGGCTGGATCGCGGCCGAGGTGCCCAACGTGCACCCCGTGGGCCGCAACGGCATGCACCGCTACAACAACCAGGACCACTCGATGTTCACGGCGATGCTCACGGTCGAGAACATCGTGGACGGCGCGCAGCACGACGTCTGGCAGGTCAACGTGGAGGACGACTACCACGAGGAGCAGACCTCGACGCGGCAGCGGCAGGACACCCGGCCGCTCGACCTGGCCGCGCCCGGCGAGGCCGCCTGACCCCGAGCGCTGCCCGCACGACGGAGGCCGGCTCCCCGCGAGGGGCGCCGGCCTCCGTCGTGCGAGGGGTCAGGTCAGCCGGTGCCACCCGCACCCGGGACCAGCCCGCGCACGGCCTCGAGCAGCCGCGCCGGACCGGTGGCGCGGGGTCGCAGGACGGGGGAGTCGCCGCCCCGGCCGCTGCCCATGGCGTCGACCGTCTCGACGAGCGCGTCGCCGGCGGAGTGCACGGGCGTCCAGCCGAGCTCGGTGCGGGCCCGGGTGATGTCCATGAGCGGGCCCTTGGTGGCGATGTCGACCCAGCCCGGGTCGGTGGGCTGCAGGTGCAGGCGCCAGGTGGCGTCCACCGCTGTGCGCACGACCGACAGCGGCAGCGGGAACGTCCGGGCGCCGAGCAGGCGGGCCAGCGTCGGCGGGTCGAGAACGGGCTCGGCAGCGATGTTGAAGGCGCCCGTCACCGGCTGGGTGATCGCCAGCACGTACGCGGTGGCCACGTCCTCGGCGTGCACGCCCTGGACGGCCAGCTCCGGCACCTCGGGCATCAGCGGCAGCAGGCTGCGCCGGACCAGCGACTGCGGCACGAACGGGCCGAGGAAGTAGCGGGCGAGCGCGCTGGCGGCCCGGGCCTGGAACACGACGCCGGCCCGCAGGCGGACGACCCGGCGCTCCGGGTGGTCGCGCTCCAGCTCGTCGAGCATGCCCTCGACCTCGGCCTTGTGGCGGCTGTAGACCGACGTCGAGATGCCGGTGTGGGGGTGGCTCTCGTCGACCCGAGGGCTGTTGGGACCCGGCGCGTAGGTGCCGACGGACGAGGCGTGCACGAGCACCGGCACGCCCTCGGCGAGCACGGCGTCGAAGACCCGCCGCGAGCCCTGCACGTTGACCCGGCGCATCTCGTCCGGGTCGTGGGCCGGCTGCAGCAGCCAGGCCAGGTGGACGACGACGTCGGCCCCCCGGACCAGCGGACGCAGGTCGTCCTCGGCGATGTCGGCGGCATGCCACTCGACGGCCGGGTCGGGGTCGTCGGGCAGCCGCCGGGCGAGCCCGACGACCGAGGTGACGGACGGGTGGGACGACAGCTGGGGCAGGAGCTGCGAGCCGACGTTGCCGGTCGCGCCCGTGATGACGATGCGCATGCCTGCGAGGTGCCCGGCGTGCGCCGACGCCACACGGGGCAGGGGCTCGGCCATGAGCGAGCACGAGGTGTCCCGAGTGGTCCAGGCCGAGTCGTCCGCCGTCTTCGCGGTCGTGTCCGACGTGGCGCGCCTGCCGGAGTGGCTGCCGACGGTCGAGCAGTCCAGCACACTGCCCGACGGCGAGGTCCACGTGGAGGGCGACGCCGGCCGGGGCGACTACACCAGCGAGGGCTTCTGGCGGCCGTCGCCCGACCAGCGGCGCGTGGAGTGGTCCACGCCGTCCCGCGGCGGCGAGCCCGGGGCGTACGCCGGCTGGCTGCAGGTCGAGGACCGCACCACGGGCTGCGAGGTCGTCGTCCACCTGTCGTTCCTCACCGGCGACGGACCGGCGGAGGTCGAGCGCGGTCTGGCGGCCGCCCTCGACGCCCTCGCCGACCTCGTGGAGCAGCCCGCCGCCTGAGCGGCACACGCGGCCGAGGTTCGGCGGGGAGGTGCCGGGCAGAACGACGGTTCATGCCGGCTGCCCCGACCGGTCGAGGAGAGGCCCACCCATGCACGTCGCCAAGCGCTTCGCCGTCACCATCCTCGGGGGGGCGCTCCTCCTGCTCGGCCTGGCCATGATGGTCCTGCCAGGGCCCGGCATCCTCGTCATCGTCGGCGGCCTCGCCGTGCTGGCTACGGAGTACGTGTGGGCCCAGCGCCTGCTCAAGCGGGCCAAGAGCCAGGCGGAGAAGGTGCAGGAGGCGGCCGTGGCCAGCCCCGTCCGCACCGGGCTGACGGTGCTGTTCGGGCTCGGCCTGCTCGGCGTCGGCATCGCCATGATCGTCAAGCCGGACGTCGAGCTGCCGGCCTGGGGCCCGGTCACCGGCGGCATCCTGGCCGTGACGGCGCTCATCCTGCTGGTCACGACCTACCTCACCTACCGCGCCGCCCGCGGCGAGGACACCACTCACACGGGCCAGACGTTCGAGACGAACGGCTCGCTCCGGATCCAGCAGGTCAGGTAGCCCCGAGGGCGGGCGGGAGGGCCGCGGCTGGCGTCACAGCCGCTCGGCGTACTGCTCCCGCCAGGCCGGGGCCTCGTCGCCCCCCACGGTCGTCCAGTACTCCCGGCCGTGCACCACCAGCCCGCCGCGGACGGTCCAGAACGACGCGGCGCGGAAGACGCCCACCCCGTCGAGGGGGACTTCCACCTCGCTGACGACCTGGTCGCCGGAGCCGACGACCCGCAGCACCTCGACCGACCAGCCGTCGGGGTACTCCGCGTTGACGGCGACGACGTGCGAGCGGCCCCGGACGAGCTCACCGGACGCAGGCAGCTCGAGCACCACGTCCTCGGCGAGCAGCCGGCCCAGCCCCGGCCAGTCCCGTGCCGCGATGCGGCTCCAGAGCTCGGTCACCACGTCGGCGGGGTCCACCCGGGCAGTACACCAGGCCGGCTGCGCGGCCACCGCAGCCCGGGGGACCGGACCCGCTCGGCGCGCTCGCCCGACCGGCCCAGGACGCTGCGCCGGTCGTGGGCGCCCTGCTGCGCCGGCCGGGTGGAGCGCCGCGCAAGGCCGCCGCCGGGTGCTCGCGGCGGGCCTACGGTCGCGCTCCTCGACGACCACGGCACCCGACGGAGGGTGCTGAGCGCGGTCTACTGGCTGCGCTGACCGGCCCGGGGGTGACCGGGCCGGCGCCCGGTCACAGGGGCTCGGCCAGCTCCAGCACGACGACCGACTCGCCGTCGGTCTCGACCTGGCCGGTCCCGTAGACGAAGCCGGTGGAGCTGTTCAGCAGCACCTGCTGCGGCGACCCCGCCACCGGCACGGCCTGCCGCGCCGACGAGAGGTTGGCGGCGACGACGAGGCGCCCGCGCTGCACCGTCAGCCAGCGCGCGTCGTCGTCGTAGGCCACCTGCACGCGGTCGCGGCGCCCGTCGGTCAGCTCGGGGCGGCTGCGGCGCAGCGCCAGCAGGTCGCGCGTCCAGGCCAGCAGCGCCTGCTCCCGCTCCCCGTCGAGCTCGGACCAGTCGAGCTGGGAGTCGCGCCAGGTCTGCACGGACTGCGGGTCGGGCACGTCGGTGGTCTTCCAGCCGTGCGACGCGAACTCGGCCCGCCGCCCCTCGCGCACGGCGTCGCCGAGCTCGCCCTCGTGGTCGGAGAAGAACTGCCAGGGGGTGCGCGCCCCCCACTCCTCGCCCATGAACAGCATCGGGGTGTACGCCGACGTCAGCACCAGCGCGGCGCCCACCTTGAGCAGCCCGTCCGACAGCGTCGCGGAGAGGCGGTCGCCGGTCGCGCGGTTGCCGATCTGGTCGTGGTCCTGCAGGTAGACCACGAAGCGGTGGCCCGGCACGGTGGCCGGCACCGGGCGCCCGTGGGTCCGGCCGCGGAAGCTGGACCAGGTGCCGTCGTGGACGAAGACGCCGGACAGGGCCCGGGCGAGCACGGGAAGCCCGCCGAAGTCGCCGTAGTAGCCGTCGAGCTCGCCGGTCAGGGTGGCGTGCAGGGCGTGGTGGACGTCGTCGGCCCACTGCCCGTCGAGCCCGAACCCGCCGGCCTCCCGCGAGCTGACGAGCCGGGCGTCGTTGAGGTCGCTCTCGGCCACGAGCCACAGCGGCTTGCGCAGCTGGGCGCCGAGGGCCTCGACGTGGACGGCGAGGTCCTCGAGCAGGTGGGTGGCCCGCTCGTCGACGAGGGCGTGCACGGCGTCCAGCCGGAGCCCGTCGACGTGGTAGTCGCGCAGCCACATCAGGGCGTTGTCGACGACGTAGCGGCGCACCTCGTCGGAGCCCTCCCGGTCGAGGTTGACCGCGGCACCCCAGGGCGTCGTGTGGGCCTCGGTGAGGTAGGGCCCGAACTCCGGCAGGTAGTTGCCGGCCGGCCCCAGGTGGTTGTGGACGACGTCCATGACGACCCCGATGCCGCGGGCGTGGCAGGCGTCCACGAGGCGCTTGAGGCCCTCGGGCCCGCCGTACGGCTCGTGCACCGCGAACCACGCCACGCCGTCGTAGCCCCACCCGCGCTCGCCCGCGTAGGCGTTGCAGGGGAGCAGCTCGACGGCGTCGATGCCGAGGTCGGCCAGGTGGTCCAGGCGCTTCGCGGCCGCGTCGAAGGTGCCTTCGGGCGTGAACGTGCCGACGTGCAGCTCGTACAGCACCGCGCCGGCCAGCGGCAGCCCGCGCCAGAGGTCGTCGGTCCAGGTGAAGGCGTCGTGGTCGACCAGGCGCGACGGCCCGTGGACGCCCTGCGGCTGCCAGGCGCTGCGCGGGTCGGGCCGGGGCGCCGCGCCGTCCAGGACGAAGGCGTAGTCGGTGCCGGGCCCGGCCTCGGGCACGTCGACCTGCCACCAGCCGGAGGCACCGGCGCTCAGGGCGTGCCGCTTGCCGTCGACCTCGGCCTCGACCGTGTCCTTGCCGGGGGCCCACACGCGCAGCGTCGTCATGCGGCGAGCCCTGCCCCGGCCGCCGGACGGCTGAACGCCCGGCGACACGGGTCACACGCGGGCGAGCAGGGGCTCACGCGCGGACGGGCAGGGGCTCAGACGCGGACGAGCAGGGCCACGGGGTCGGCGTCGAGGAGGTCGGCGAGGCGTACGCGCCCGGACCTCGAGGCGCCGGACAGCGCGTCGGTCCAGGTGCCCTCGGGCAGCGCCACGGCGTCCTCGCCCCACCCGTCGCGCTCCACGAGCAGCGCGCGGGTCGGCGCCACCGTGACGATCCGGCCGGACCGGGCGAAGGCCACCGCGTGCGGCCCCGCGTCGAGCGGCTCGTACGTCGCCTCCGCCAGGAACCACTCGGGGTGGTCGCGCCGCAGGCGCAGCGCCGCCGCGGTGAGCCGCAGCTTCGCCGGGGCCCGGGTGAGGTCGGCGAGCCCGGCCCGGCGGGCCTGCCAGTCGACGACCCGCCGGTTGTCCGGGTCGACCAGCGACAGGTCGGGCAGCTCGCTGCCCTGGTAGACGTCGGCCACGCCCGGCATCGTCAGCTGCACGAGCTTCTGCGCGAGCAGCGTCGTCTCCCACGCCGGGCGCAGCCGCTCGGTGAACGCGTCGAGCTCGGCCACGACCGCCTCGTCGGCCAGCACCCCGCGCACGAAGGCCTGCACCGCCTCGTCGAACGCCGGGACCGGGTCCACCCACGAGGTGCGGTCCTTGGCCTCGCGCGTCGCCTTGTCGACGTACGCGACCGCGCGGTCGGCCGTGATCGGCCAGGCGCCGAGCAGCGACTGCCACACCAGCAGCTCGGTCGCCCGGTCGGGACCCGCCGCGCCGCGGTGCCGGGCGCCCAGCGCGGACCAGCGCACCAGCGTCTCGCCCCACTCCGGCGCGCACTGCGCCAGCAGGACGAGCCGCGCGCGGACGTCCTCGCTGCGCTTGGTGTCGTGGGTCGACAGCGTGGTCTGCGAGACCGGCCAGTCGCGCTGGGCCGCCGCGCACGCCTCGTGGAACTCCTCGACACCGACGCCGAAGCGACCGGGGTCGCCGCCGACCTCGTTGAGCGCCGCGAGGCGCAGGTAGCGGTAGAACGCGGTGTCCTCGACGCCCTTGGCCATGACCGGCCCGCAGGTCTGCTGGAACCTCGTGACGAACTCGGCGGCCGCCTCGCCGGGGGGGCCCTGCGCCAGCGCGAGCCGGCCGACCAGCGCGATCTCGGCCGAGCGGGACGGGACCCGCGCGGTCGCGGCGGCCACGGCGTGCTCGACGTGGGCCCGCGCCGCGTCGTCGGCCGGCCCCCCGGGCGCCAGGTAGGCGCGGTAGACGCCGAAGGACGCGAGCACCTCGACGAGCGCCTCGCGCAGCGGGCGACGGGTCGTGTCGCGCAGCGCCGGGTCGGTGCGGCAGACCCGCAGCGCGAGCTCGGTCAGCCGGGTCACCTCGGCGACCAGCACGTCGTGCAGGACCAGGTGCTTGGTGGTGTCGACGACGTCCTCGTACGCCGCGCGGCTGCCGGTCTGCGACTCCCACAGCGCGGTGAGCGGCTGCTCCCCGGCCGGGTCGACGAACAGGCGGAGCACCCGGTTGAGCGCGTCGTACCCGGTCGTGCCCGCGGTCTGCCACGCGGCGGGGAGCTCCTCGCCGGGCTCGAGGATCTTCTCCACGACGACCCAGGTGCCGCCGGTGGCCTCGGCCAGCCGCGCGAGGTAGCCCTCCGGGTCGGCCAGGCCGTCCGGGTGGTCGACGCGCAGGCCGTCCAGCGTGCCGTCGGCCACCTGGCGCAGGACCAGCCGGTGGGTCGCGTCGAAGACCCGGGGGTCCTCGACGCGCAGGCCCGCCAGCGTGGTGACGTCGAAGAACCGGCGGTAGTCCAGCTCCTCCAGGGCCACCCGCCAGTGGCACAGCCGGTAGTGCTGGCGCTCGAGCGTCGCGAGGACGTCGCCCGGGACCAGCGTGCCGGGCGAGACCGGCAGGACGTGGTCGTAGTAGCGGACGCGGTCGTCCTCGAGCACCAGCTCCTCGACGCACTCGCCGAGCGGGGCGCCGAGCACCGGGACGAGCACCTTCCCGGGGTTGTCGGGGGAGTCCCAGTCGACGTCGAACCACGTGGCGTAGGGGCTGTGGCGGCCGTCGCGCAGCAGGGCCCACCAGGCGGCGTTCTGCGACTCGGGCTCGGACACCGCCATGTGGTTGGGCACGACGTCCAGCACGATCCCGAGCCCGGCCTCGCGGCAGGCGGCCACCATGCGCGCGAAGGCCTGCTCGCCGCCGAGCTCGCGGTTGAGCACGTCGTGGTCCACCACGTCGTAGCCGTGCGCCGAGCCGGGGGCCGCCTGCAGGTAGGGCGAGCAGTACAGGTGGGTCGCCCCGAGGTCGGCCAGGTAGGGCACGACCGCGGCCGCGTCGTCGAAGCCGAACCCCGGGTGGTCGTCCGCCGCGGGCCGCAGCTGCACCCGGTACGTCGACACCGGCACCGGGCGACCGGGTGCGGGCAGGTGCGCCACTAGAAGACCCTCCGCAGCACGAGCACCGAGCGGGCCTCGACCGCGACGGCCTCGCCGGTCTTGAAGGAGCGCCGGTCGGCGTCGTCCAGCATCGGCGCCGCCGTGTCGATCGCGACCTCCCACCGCTCACCCGCGCCGAGGTCGGGCACGAGGAAGTCGATGCCCTCGAAGTGGCCGTTGAACAGCAGGAAGAACGGCACGTCCGTGACCGGCTCGCCGCGCGGGTCGGGCTCGCGGATCGCCTCGCCGTTGAGGAAGACGGCGACCGACTTGGCGTAGCCGGAGTCCCAGTCCTCCTGCGACATCCAGTCGCCGCCGGGGGTGAACCAGCCGATGTCGCCGACGGTGTCGCCCTTGACCGAGCGGCCGCGGAAGTGCCGGCGACGGCGGAACACCGGGTGCTCCTGGCGCAGCCGCGCCAGCCGGGCCGTGAAGTCCGACAGGACCTCGAAGTCCTTGGCCCGCTCCCAGTCGATCCACGCGATCTCGTTGTCCTGGGCGTAGACGTTGTTGTTGCCGGCCTGCGTGCGGCCGAGCTCGTCGCCGTGCAGCAGCATCGGCACGCCCTGCGAGAGGAACAGCGTGGTGAGGAAGTTGCGCTTCTGCTGCTCGCGCAGCGCGATGACGTCCAGGTCGTCGGTCTCGCCCTCGACGCCGCAGTTCCACGACGAGTTGTGGCTCTCGCCGTCCGCGCCGCCCTCGCCGTTGGCGTCGTTGCGCTTGTCGTTGTACGACACCAGGTCGTGCATCGTGAAGCCGTCGTGCGCGGTGACGAAGTTGATGGACGCGTACGGGCGGCGGCCGTCCTCCTCGTAGAGGTCGGCCGACCCGGTGAGGCGGGCGGCGAACTCGCCGAGCGTGCGGTCCTCGCCGCGCCAGTAGTCGCGCACGGTGTCGCGGTACTTGCCGTTCCACTCGGTCCACAGCGGCGGGAAGCCGCCGACGTTGTAGCCGCCCTCGCCGACGTCCCACGGCTCGGCGATGAGCTTGACCTGGCTGATGACCGGGTCCTGCTGCACCAGGTCGAAGAACGCCGACAGGCGGTCGACCTCGTGGAACTGCCGGGCCAGTGAGGACGCGAGGTCGAAGCGGAACCCGTCGACGTGCATCTCGGTCACCCAGTAGCGCAGCGAGTCCATGATCAGCTGCAGCACGTGCGGGTGCTTCATGAGCAGCGTGTTGCCGGTGCCGGTGGTGTCGTAGTAGTGCTGGGCGTCGCCGTCGACGAGCCGGTAGTAGGCGGCGTTGTCGATGCCGCGGAACGACAGCGTCGGGCCCATCTGGTTGCCCTCGGCGGTGTGGTTGTAGACGACGTCGAGGATGACCTCGAGCCCGGCCTCGTGCAGCGCCTTCACCATCGCCTTGAACTCCTGGACCTGCTGGCCGTTCTGGCCCGCGGAGGAGTAGTCGTTGTGCGGGGCGAAGAAGCCGATCGTGTTGTAGCCCCAGTAGTTGGTCATCCCGCGGTCGGCGAGGTGGCTGTCGTGCACGAACTGGTGCACCGGCATCAGCTCGACCGCCGTGATCCCGTGCTTGCGGTAGTGCTCGATCATGACCGGGTGGGACAGGGCGGCGTAGGTGCCCCGGACGTCCTCGGGGATGCCGGGGTGGGTCTTGGTCAGGCCCTTGACGTGGGCCTCGTAGACGACCGTCTCGTGGTAGGGCGTGCGCGGGTGGCGGTCGTTGTCCCAGTCGAAGTACGGGCTGATGACCACGGACTTGCTCATGTACGGCGCGGAGTCCTCGTCGTTGAAGGAGTCCTCCTCGCCCCAGGTGTAGGAGAAGCACGCCTGCGACCAGTCGATGTCCCCGTCGATCGCCTTGGCGTACGGGTCGAGCAGCAGCTTGCTGGGGTTGCAGCGGTGACCGTTCGCCGGCTCGTACGGCCCGTGCACCCGGTAGCCGTAGCGCTGGCCCGGCCCGATGTGCGGCAGGTAGCCGTGCCAGACGAAGGCGTCGCGCTCGGGCAGGGCGACGCGCGTCTCCGTGCCGTCGGACTCGAACAGGCACAGCTCCACCCGGGTCGCGACCTCGGAGAACAGCGCGAAGTTGGTGCCGGTGCCGTCGTACGTGGCGCCGAGCGGGTACGGCGTGCCGGGCCAGACGCGCTGGGTCACGCTCACGCGCTCGTGTCCGACGGGGCGGCCTCGGACCCCGTGGCCTCGGACCCTGTGGAGGCGGGCGCGTCGGCGTAGCGCAGCACGGCGCCGACACCGCCCTGCGGGGCGGTGGTCATCTCGTGCGGCACGAGCTGCACGTCGGCGGCGGTGCCGAGCGCGGCGCGGACGAGGACGTCGATCATGGGGCCCTCCTGGGGGTCGTCGACCCCCAGCGCGGACAGGTCCGCGGCCGAGGTGCCGAGCTGGGTGGGCTCGGGGCCGAAGAACAGGGTGGAGTAGCCCGGCGCGTCGGTGGCGACCAGCAGCGTCTCCACCTGCGCCTTGCGCAGCGCCTCGACGACGTCGGCGAGACCGTCGACGGCGCGCTTGTGCTGGCCCCGCTCCTGCGCGTAGCCCTCGAGCAGGTCCAGCGTACGGGTGGCGACGTGCCGCGAGACGGCGTCGGACACCCGCCGGCGCACGAGCGCCTCGCTGCCGTCCTGGCCCCGGCCGCCCCGGACCTCGAGGTAGGAGTCCTTGAGCCCGTGCGGCAGGTGCTCGGCGACGAGCACGAGCTGCCGGTCCTCGCCGGCGGCCACGATCAGCTGGGCGCCGACCTGCTGGGCGAGGTCCACGACGGCGTCGACGACCTCGCGCGCGTTGGCCTCCCAGCCGTTCTCCGCGCGCTGCTGGTAGCGCAGGTGCGACCAGCCGCCCACCGCGACCTTGCGGATGTCCGGGGCGTGGCCCTTGACCGTCACCTGCTTGGCGACGTGCTCGCTGTCGTAGTAGGCCGACACGTCGGCGCCGGCGTGGTCGGCGAGCACCACGACGTGGGGGACGCGGGTGGTGACGTCGTCGATGAGCGGCAGCAGGTGGGGCAGCGGCGACACGTCGACGACCCGGCGGGGCGGCGTGCTCGCCAGCGGGACGGCCAGGCGCACGACGCCGTCGGACGTGGTGGCCACGACGAGGCGCGAGGCGCCGTCGGAGTGCTCGCCGCGGGCGTCGTGCACGGCCGTGCGGGTGCGCTCGTCGACGCCCTGGGACTCGAGCTCGCTGAGGACGTCCCGCCAGGTCAGCTCGTACTTCTCGGCCGCCTTCTCGAGGGCGCTCTCGCTCTCGACGTGCACCGTCACGAAGGGACCCGTGGCGGTCAGGACGTCGTTCAGGTCGGACAGGTCCACGGCGTGGCTCCTCGTTCGAGGCCCGGGGCGGGCCGGTCGGGTCCGGGGCAGGGGCCCGGCGCTGTGCGTCGCTCGCCCTTGTCCCCGCTGGCCCGTGATCCACGCTCGGGCACGCGCGGGTAGCCGCAGCACGGCGGGGCACAGGGACCGGCGTGACCGACCCCCGCACGCCCGGCCCCGCCGTGTCCGCCCCCGCCCGGGGCGCGGTGCGGCTGCCGGCTCCCGGGTCGTCGACCCCCGAGCCCCCTGCCCCCGCGTCGCCGGCTGCCGTCTCGCCGGCTTCGGCCGACGCTGCCGCGACGCCTGCCGGCCGTGACCGCGGGGCCGCGATCGGGCAGGGCATCACCTGGCTCGCCACCTGGAGCCTGCGCCTGGTGCTCCTCGCCGCGGGTGCGGTCGTCCTCGGGCTGCTGATCGGGCGGCTGTGGTCGGTCGTGCTGCCCGTGCTGCTCGGGCTGCTGCTCGCCAGCGTGCTGTGGCCGCCCACGGCCTGGCTGCGCCGGCGCGGGCTCCCGCCGGCGCTGTCGGCGGCGATCGTGCTGCTGGCGTTCCTGGCGCTGCTGGTCGGGCTGCTCGGGTCGCTGGCGCCGTCCGTGGCCGCTCAGCTGGGGGACATCGCGGTGCAGGCGGGCAACGGCCTGCTCCAGGTCCGCGACTACGTGACGCGACCGCCGCTGGACCTCAACGACGCCCAGGTCGACGCTGCGGTGCAGGGGCTCACCCAGCGGCTGCAGGGCAGCGCGACGGCCCTCGCCTCCGGCGTGCTCACCGGCGTCAGCGCGGTGGGCTCGCTGCTCGTCACCGCCGCCCTCGCCCTGGTGCTCTGCTTCTTCTTCATCAAGGACGGCCCGCGCTTCCTGCCGTGGATGCGCGGCGTCGTCGGCGACGCCGCGGGCGGTCACCTGCAGGTCGTCCTCACCCGCTCCTGGGCGACGCTGGGCAGCTTCATCCAGGGCCAGGCCGTCGTCGGCCTGGTGGACGCCGTGCTGATCGGCATCGGCCTGGTCGTCCTCGGCGTGCCGCTGGCGCTCCCGCTGGCGGTGCTCACGTTCTTCGGCGGGTTCATCCCGATCATCGGTGCGTTCGTCGTCGGCGCGCTCGCCGTCCTGATCGCGCTGGTGACGAAGGGGACGACCACCGCGCTGATCGTCACCGCGATCATCTTCCTGGTGCAGCAGATCGAGGGCAACGTGCTCCAGCCGATGCTGCAGGGCAAGAGCCTCAAGCTGCACCCGGGCCTGGTCCTGGTCGCTGTGGCGGCGGGCGGCGGCCTGTACGGCGTGGCGGGGGCCTTCCTGTCGGTGCCGCTGGCCGCCGTGGTTGCCGTGGTGCTGCGCTACCTCGGCGAGGTCGTCGACGGCCGGCCCGGCCAGGCCGCGCGGCCGGCCACCGACGCGGAGGCGCACGCCGACACCGGCGGGCTCGCGGCGCAGGACGACGCCGTGGACGCCGTCGTCACCGGTCGTCATGAGCCGTGACTCGTCCGGTATGGCCCTCGTGCGCCGTCTCGCCGTAGGTTGACGGCTCCCGCGCGCTCGTGCGGGTCCGGTCGCGCATCCGCCGAGTCCTGCCCCGCGCCCGGCAGCTGACCTCCTCGGGCAGGAGCGGGGGACCCACCGGGCCGCACCTGGCCCACGGGGTGAAGCGCGCGTGCGCGCCGGGCACTCTCCTGCCCGAACCCGACAGCTCACCTCGCAGGCGTGGGAGAGGACCACCCGTGCGTCTGCGTGCTGACCGTGCCCAGAACGAGAAGGTCCGGGGCGAGGCCGCCGGCCCGTCCCGGTGGACCACCCGGGCCGCCTGGTCGGCGGCGCTGATCGCCGTCGGCGTCCTGCTGCCGGCGGCGCCCGCCTCCGCCGCCTCCGTCGCCGACTGGGACGCGCTCGCCCAGTGCGAGAGCACCGGGCGCTGGAACATCAACACCGGCAACGGCTACTACGGCGGCCTGCAGTTCTCCGCCTCCACGTGGCGCGCCTTCGGCGGTGAGCGCTTCGCCTCGCGCGCCGACCTGGCCAGCCGCGTGCAGCAGATCGTCATCGCCGAGCGGGTGCTCGACGGCCAGGGCTGGGGCGCCTGGCCCGCGTGCACCCGCCGCCTGGGCTACACCTCGTCCGACGCCGGCGGCTTCCCGTTCCCCGCGCGCGCCGACCTGTCCGGCGACCTGCGCAGCGACGTCGGCTTCTTCCTGCCGTCCACCGGCAGGTGGCACGTCAGGGACGTGCCGGACGCCTCGTACGGCCAGTCCGGCGACGTCCCGGTCACCGCCGACTACGACGGCGACGGCAAGGCCGACATGGCCGTGTTCCGCCCGTCGAGCGGCACCTGGTACCGGCGCGGCATGCCGACGGTGCAGTACGGACGGTCGGGCGACGTCCCGGTGCCCGCCGACTACGACGGCGACGGCCGGGCCGAGCTCGCCGTCTTCCGCCCGTCGAGCGGCACCTGGTACGTCCGCGGAGGCTCCACGGTCGGCTACGGCCGGTCCGGCGACGTGCCGGTGGCGGCCGACTACACCGGCGACGGCCGTGCCGAGATCGCGGTCTGGCGGCCGTCGAACGGCGTCTGGTACCTGCGCGGCCGCGCGGACGTGAAGTGGGGCGTCAAGGGCGACAAGCCCGTCGTCGCCGACTTCGGCGGCGACGGCCGCGCCGAGGTCGCCGTCTGGCGGCCGTCGACCGGCACCTGGTGGGTGCGGGGCAGCTCGACGGTGAAGTACGGCCAGCAGGGCGACGTCCCGATCGCCGCCGACTACGACGGCGACACCCGCGCCGACCTCGCCGTGTACCGCCCGTCCACCGGGACGTGGTACCTGCGCGCCGTGCCGGACGTCGTGGGCTACGGCGGGGCGCAGGGCGTGCCGATCCAGCGGCTGCCCCGCGGCTGAGCGGCGGGGCGGCGGCGGGCGGCCGGTGCGGTGAGCAGGCAGGAGCGCTACTTCGTGGTGCGCCCGGACGGCTCGGGCGCGCTCGCACCGGCCGACCAGGTCGACTGGGAGGCGGTGCTGGCCGACTCGTCGTTCACGGTGACCACCGGTCGGGGCGCCGCCCTGCACGTGCTCACGCGCGAGGAGGTGCAGGCGCTGCACGACCTGCACGGGCCGTCGGGGGCCTGACTCACCAGGGGGCGGCGGCGTAGTCCTTGAGGAAGACGCCGTGCAGGTCCTCGCCGAGCTCGCCGCGCACGATCGGGTCGTAGACCCGTGCGGCGCCGTCCACGAGGTCGAGCGGGGCGGCGAAGCCCTCCTCGTGCAGGCGGGCCTTGAGGGGGTGGGGGCGCTCGTCGGTGATCCAGCCGGTGTCGACGGCGGTCATGAGGATGCCGTCGGTGCGCAGCATCTCCTCCGCGCTGGTGCGGGTGAGCATGTTGAGGGCGGCCTTGGCCATGTTGGTGTGCGGGTGGCCCGGGCCCTTGTAGCCGCGCCCGAACTGGCCCTCCATCGCCGACACGTTGACCACGTACGTCCGGCGCGCGGGGGAGGCGGCGAGGGCCGGGCGCAGCCGGCTGACGAGCACGAACGGCGCGGTGACGTTGCACAGCTGCACCTCGAGCAGCTCCAGCGGGTCCACCTGCTCGACGCGCCGCGTCCAGCTGTTCTCCGGGTCGAGGTCGGGCACGAGCCCGCCGGCGTCGAGCGCCGTGCCCGCGGCCACCCGCTCCAGGGACGCCGAGCCGCTGGTGAGCGCCAGGGCGGTGAGGGTGTGCGCGGGGACCCGGGCGGCGTCGGCCACCGGCAGGGCGCGGGGCCGCGCCTCGCCGGCCAGGTCGAGCACCTCGGGCCCGGCGCCGGCCGGCAGCGCCGCCGACTCGGCGGCCACCAGGGCGTCGTAGGAGCCGGGGGAGCGTCGGACCGTCTGCGCGGCGTTGTTGATGAGCACGTCGAGCGGGCCGCGCGAGGAGACGTCGTCGGCGAGCGCGACGACCTGCGCCGGGTCGCGCAGGTCGATCCCCACGACGCGCAGCCGGTGCAGCCAGTCGGCCGCGTCGGGCATCGCCGAGAAGCGCCGCACCGCGTCGGCGGGGAAGCGCGTCGTGATCGTGGTGTCGGCGCCGTCGCGCAGCAGACGCAGAGCGATGTGCATGCCGATCTTGGCGCGCCCGCCGGTCAGCAGCGCCCGCCGGCCCGTGAGGTCGGTCCGGGCCTCGCGCCGCGACCGGTTGAGCTCGGCGCACGACGGACACAGCTGGTGGTGGAAGGCGTCGACCTCGGCGTAGCGCTGCTTGCACGTGTAGCAGGCGCGGGGTCGCCGCAGCACCCCCGCGAGCGGCGCACGGGTGCCGCTCGACAGCGGCATGCCGCGGGTCTCGTCGTCGATCCGCCCGGGGGCGCCGGTCGCGGTCGCCGCGGTCACCGCGGTGTCGTGCGCCAGCTCGTCGCGCCGCCGGTCCTGCCGGCGGCGCTGCTTGACCTGCTTGAACAGCCGTCCGGTGGCCAGCCGCACGGACACCGCGTCGGGGTGGTCGACGGGCAGGTCGTCGAGCTCGCGCAGCACGGCGAGCGCGGTCGCGAGCCGGTCGGGGTCGATCCCCGCGGGCGGCGCGTCGGGCGTCGACGTCATCGGGCGGGTCCTCCAGCGGTCGGCGTCGGGCGACGCGTACGACCCACCAACCTACGGCGGTGGGCCGTAGCGTGCAGCGGTGGCGCGAGGGGTGGGCGGGGTGGGGGCGGGCACTGTCGCCGGCATGGGCATGGACGACGTCATCGAGCAGGGCGACACCGAGGTCGAGGACGCCGTCGAGGAGGCCTTCGTCCGGCTGGTCTCCGAGGGCGAGGAACGGCTGGAGCGGCCGCTGCTCGAGCAGTTCGTCACGGGCCTGCTGGCCGGCCTCGACATCGGCACCGGGGTGCTGGCGCTGATGGCGGTGCAGGCGGCGACCGGCAGCCACCTGCTGTCGGGCCTCGCCTTCTCGGTCGGCTTCCTGGCGCTGCTGCTGGCCCGCACCGAGCTGTTCACCGAGGGCTTCCTCGTGCCGGTGACGGCGGTGGCGGCCAAGCACGGCCGCCTGCGCGACCTGGCCCGGCTGTGGGGCGTGACCCTCGTCGCGAACCTGGTCGGGGGCTGGGTGGTCATGGCCCTGGCCATCACCGCGCTCCCCGAGCTGCACGAGACGGCCGTCGAGGCGGGGCGCCACTTCACCGACCCGGGCTGGACGCTCCAGACGTTCTGCCTCGCCGTGCTCGCCGGCAGCACGATCACGCTGATGACCCGCATGCAGCAGGGCACCGACGAGGTGATCGGCAAGATCGCCGCGGCCATCGCGGGCGCGTTCGTGCTGGCCGGGCTGCAGCTGTTCCACGCCATCCTGGACTCGCTGCTCATCTTCGCGGCGCTCATCGGGGGCGCCGCGCCGTTCGGCTACGCGGACTGGCTGTCCTTCCTCGGGCTCAGCCTGCTCGGCAACATGGCCGGCGGGCTCGGTCTGGTCACCGTGCTGCGCCTCACCCGGTCGCGCTCGCTGCTGGTGCGGGAGCGCGAGGGACGCTGAGGCGGCGGCTCCACCACGTGCGCGGGTCTGGGGCGCCTGCAGCGCCGCCGTGCGGGCCAGGTGGGTGACGTCGCACGCACCCCGGGGGTGACAACGGCGGCGGTGGTTCAGTCCGGCGGTGGTGACGGTCGACGGCGGGGTGTGGAGCGGACCCGTAAGCACCTGTCGCCTGTACCTGCCCTCGCGTGTCTCGGTGTCCTGGTCGTGGCGGGGGCGGAGGCCGCGCTGCTCCTGCACGGCGGGACGTGGCCGGTGTGGCAGTGGGCGGTGACCGCGCTGGTCTGCGGCGCCGGGACCGCGCTGCTCTGGCTGCAGGCCGCCACGCACGACGGCAGCGAGCGAGCGGTGTGGCGCTGGCTGAGCGCGGCGGTCGGTCTGGTGGCGGTCGGGGCCGGGCTGGGCGCGGCGGCGAGCGCCCTGCCGTCGCAGGCGGCCGCGGGCGCGCTCGCGGACCAGGTGTTCGGCCTCGTGACGCTGCTGTCCTTCCCGCTGGTCTACCGGGGCCTGATCCAGTGGAACCGGTACCGGACGGCCACCTCGGACAGCAACGACTGGCTGAACGGGGTCAGTGCGGCCTGCGCGATCGTCGCGGGCAGCAACCTCGCGCTGTCGTGGAGCGGGAGCTCGTTGACGTCGCTGCCCTGGTGGCAGCTGCAGGGCGGGCTGCTCCGGGTCGCCGGAGCGGTGACGCTGCTCGGCACGGCCTGCACGGTGGCGTTCCTCGGCGGCCTGCAGCGCGACCCGCGGGTGTGGGGCGTCAGCGGCGCGCTCGGCGTGCTCGTCGTCGCGGAGACGGCCGGCCTGGCGGACGGGTCGGCCAGCGCGTGGCCGCGGGCCGGCTGGGTGGCGGCGGCCGTGGTGCTGGTCTGCTGCGCGACCAGCCGGCCCGTCAGCAGCGCACCCCAGGGGGCCACGACGCAGGCTCCGACGGTCGGCGCGCTGGTCGTCCTGCTGGCCAGCGTGACGGTGCTCGCGCTCGGGAGCCTGCAGTCGGGACCGCCGACGGCCACCGGTGCGCGGCTCCCCGGGCCCCACCTGGCGACGGCGTTCGCGGTGGTCGCCGTGCTGGGCGTGAGCACCCGGATGCTGCACCTGGTCCGCGACCTGGCGCACCTGGCGCAGTCCCGGCACGAGGCCCACACCGACGACCTGACCGGGATCGCCAACCGCCGGGCACTGACGGGTCGGCTGGAGGAGACGGTCAGGCGCATCGCCCCTGCCAGCCTGCTGCTCCTCGACCTCGACGGCTTCAAGGAGGTGAACGACCGGCACGGCCACGCCGCGGGTGACGCCCTGCTGCGCACGACCGCCGTCCGCCTGGCGGCCCTGGTGCCCGAGCAGGGCCTGCTCGCCAGGCTCGGCGGTGACGAGTTCGCCGTCCTGCTCGAGGGCGTCCTGCCACTGGGCGGGGCGGACACCGATGACGCCGACGACGCGCTGCGGGCCCTGGCCGAGACGCTGGCAGCCGCCGTCGTGCGGCCGGTGCGCGTCCGCGAGCAGCAGGTGCAGGTCGGGGCGAGCATCGGGCACGCCCGGCTCAGGTCGGGCGTCGCCGCGCAGGAGCTGCTGCGACGTGCGGACCGGGCCATGTACCAGGCCAAGACGAGCGGCGGCGGTGTGCACGGCTACGACGCGCAGCTCGACGCAGCCGGCCGGGAGCGCGACGCGCTCGTCCTCGAGCTCCGTCAGGCGCTCCACCCCGACGTCCCGCCGCAGGAGAGCCAGATCGAGGCCCACTACCAGCCCCAGCTCGCCCTGCGGTCCGGCGGCGTCGTCGGCGTCGAGGCGCTGGCCCGCTGGCGGCACCCCCAGCTCGGTCTGCTCGCGCCGGCAGCCTTCCTCGACCTGGTCGAGCAGCACGGGCTGATGGGCCGGCTCACCACCGTCGTGCTGTGGCAGGCCGCGCAGCGGGCGGCCGGCTGGCAGGCCGAGGGACGGCAGCTGCGGCTGTCGGTGAACCTGTCGGCGAGCTGTCTGGGCGACCCGGGCCTGCTGCCGCTGGTCGACGAGGTGCTGACGACGACCGGGCTGGACCCGGCCCGGCTCGTCCTGGAGGTCACCGAGACGACGCTGATGGCCGACCCGGACCAGGCCGTGCGCATGACCCACGCCCTCGCGCGCCGCGGCGTCGGCCTCAGCATCGACGACTACGGCACCGGCTACTCCTCACTCGCCTACCTCAACGACCTCCCGGCATCCGAGCTCAAGCTCGACCGGTCGTTCACCACCCGCCTGCTCACCGACGAGCGCACGACGGCGATCGTCTCCGCCACCGTCGAGCTCGCGCACCGCCTGGGCCTGCGGGTGCTGGCCGAGGGCGTGGAGGACGGCGTCACGCTGGAGGCCCTGCGGGCGATCGGGTGCGACGAGACCCAGGGCTACCTGCACTCGGCACCCCTGCCCGTCCACGCGCTGGGTGCCTGGCTCGACCGCCACGAGGTGCCCCTGCAGGTGCCCCACACCTGACGCAGCAGCGCGTGCGCACGTGGCCTGAGGCACCGGACCGGGTCGGCACCCCGGTGCGCGACCCGTCAGGCGCCCGCAGCCGCGTCACGGAGAGGAGATCTTCGGGCGGCCGGCGTCAAGTCCGCGCCGCGAGCACCGATGACGGGACCAGAGGCGCGAGCACCGTCGACACCCTCGGTCGGCGTGCCACGTGCCCCGCTCGTCCGCCGGCCGTCCTGCCGGCGGGTGCGTCCCTGAGAACGTGGAGTCGTCATGACAGCACCTGTCCCTGCTGAGAGCCGAGCCCGCCCGCTGTCCGCGCTGACCGGTCGGTTCGCCGATCTGAGCGTCAGGACCAAGGTGCTGTCGGTCGTGGCGTTCACCGCCGCGGTCGCGGTGCTGGTCGGGCTGATGGGGCTGTCGGCGCTGGGCGGCTCGGCAGCCCGCAGCCAGGCGATCTACGGCGAGAACCTGGCGGGGGTCGCCGCCGCGAGCGACCTCAAGACGTCGGTGGCGGTGATCCGGCTGAGCGGCCGTGACGCCGCCCTGGCCGGCACCCCGGCCGGTGCCCGCGAGAAGCTGCAGGCGCTCGACGAGGCCTACGACACGTTCACGCGGGACGCCGCGGAGATCGCCGACGGCGACGCCGGGGTCGGCGCGGCGGTGCAGCGCACCCAGGCGGCGGTCACGGACTTCGTGACGTTCCAGAGGACCGTCCTCGGGCCGCTGGCGGTCGCCGGCGACCGCGCCGGGTGGATCAAGACCAACGACGAGCGAGGACGGTCGCTCGCGGACGCCACGAACGCCGCGATCGACGACCTGACGGCCCTGGAGTCCCAGCAGGCGGCCGCGGCCGCCGCCGCCGCGCAGCAGGCGTACGTCTCGCAGCGGAGGGAGTCGCTGCTGGTGCTCGGCATCGGTGTCGCCCTGGCGCTCGGCCTCGGCTTCGCCGTGGCCAGCGGGATCGCCCGCAGCGCCCGTCGGGTCCAGGACGTCGCCGATGCGCTGGCTGCCGGTGACCTGACCCGTTCCAGCGGCGTGACCGGCCGGGACGAGCTCGGTCGGATGGGGGCGTCCCTGGACGCCGCGGTGCTCGCTCTGCGAGGGGTGATGTCGTCGGTGGTCGGTTCCGCGGACGCGGTCGCCGCCTCCTCGGAGGAGCTGTCGGCGACCGCGGCACAGATCGCGGCGTCGGCGGAGAGGACCAGCGCGCAGTCCGGTGTGGTCTCCGGAGCGGCCGACGAGGTGTCGCACAGCGTGCAGACCGTCGCGACCGGCGCTGAGCAGATGGGCGCCAGCATCCGGGAGATCGCCAGCAACGCCAGCGACGCCGCCCGGGTGGCGGCCCAGGCCGTGACGATGGCGGAGACCACCACCGACACCGTCACCCGGCTCGGGGAGTCCTCCCGCGAGATCGGGGACGTGGTCAAGGCGATCACGTCGATCGCGCAGCAGACCAACCTGCTGGCCCTGAACGCCACGATCGAGGCCGCGCGCGCCGGCGACGCCGGCAAGGGCTTCGCGGTCGTCGCGAACGAGGTGAAGGAGCTGGCGCAGGAGACCGCACGGGCCACCGAGGACATCGCCCGGCGCGTCGAGGCGATCCAGACCAGCACCTCTGACGCCGTCTCCGCCATCGGCGAGATCTCGACGATCATCGGCTCGATCAGCGAGTTCCAGGTGACCATCGCCTCGGCGGTGGAGGAGCAGACGGCCACCACCAACGAGATGGCCCGCTCCGTCGCCGAGGCCGCACAGGGCTCCGGGCAGATCGCCGACAACATCACCAGCGTGACGGCCGCGGCCGACTCCACCACCCAGGCCCTCGGCCAGAGTCAGGTCGCCATCAACGAGCTCGCCGGCATGGCCAGCGCGCTGCGCAACGACGTCAGCCGCTTTACCTACTGACCCTGGGACGCTCGAGTGCCACGCACGGGGGCGCGAGGCCGCCGCCCTCGCGCCCCCGGTACCGGCGGCGGTGCCCGACCGGGGCGCTGCTGCGGGCGCCGGGGGAGGGCCTCGGCGGGTGACACGGCAGCACGTCGACCGGACGGGGCCAGCACCTCGGCGCCGGCTCGCAGGTGGGGCCCGCGCTCAGTCGCTCGTCCGCTCCAGGTACCGCACGAGCGATGACTGGTCCTGACCCAGCTGCTTCACGTCGTGACCCAGGTCCCGCGACGCGGCAGCGGCGCTCAGGGAGTAGCCGTCCTGCCCGGCGGTGACGGACACCTCGTCGAGGTTGGCGACCAGGCCGAGCAGGAGCGTCGCCTGGGAGCTGAAGTCGGTGTCGTCGAAGGGCTCGTCCAGGTCCTCGAGCGCGATGGTCAGCGCGTACGGCGGCGCCGCGGTGTGCAGCTCGACCGTGTAGCCACTGGCGCCGGCGAGGGTCTGGTCGACCAGGGACGTCACGCGGGCGTTGTCCCCCACGTACGCGACGCGGGCCGCCCACAGCGACTCCGCCCTGCTGGCCGCGTCCGGATCGTCGGGGGACCCACCACAGCCGCCCGCGACCAGGAGCACGAGCGACGCCGCAGCCGCCAGACCAGTCCTCACCGACAGACCTCTCCTCGACCCGTACAGGAGTCAGGGGCGGCAGGTTACGCGGTGCGTGGACGGACGAGCGGCTCCGACCCGGAGGTACGTTCGGCCGGTGCCTCGTCGGGGGAGCTCGGGATGACTGCCACCTTCCTGCTCACCTCGTTGATCGTCGTCGCCACACCAGGGACGGGTGCGCTCTACACGATCGCGGCGGGGCTGGCTCGCGGAGGCCGTGCCAGCCTGGTCGCCGCGTTCGGCTGCACGCTGCAGGGCACGTCCGACGGTCCCCCCGGACTCGTGGACCGGACGCAACCGGGTGTCACCGGTCCGCAGCAGCACCCCTGCCGCTGAGACGGCGGTGGGTGAGGGCTGCGACGGCGAGGCCGGCGGGGGCGAGCAGGGTGCCGGCGGCTGGGCTCAGGCCGCGGACGACGGCGCTGCCCTGCCCGCACGTCGGCGTGGGGGTCGTGGAGCTGCGCTGCGACGAGCGGACCTCGTGCAGCGGTGTTCCACGGACGGTGCGGTCCGCTGGGTCCTGCGCGGACGACCAGGGCTGAGCAGAAGATGGGAGGCTGCCCTCGTGGATGCCGAGGCTGCGCAGCGGGCAGCGAGCCGTGTCGGACTCATCACGCTCCCGGTCGGGCTCGCTCTCGTGGCTGCTCCAGATCGAGCCGGGCGTCTCCTGCGCGTCGGCGAGCACCCGGCAGCGCTACGGGTCATCGGGGGTCTCGATCTCGCCCTCGTCCCCGGACTGCTCCTCGACGGTGGCAGGTGGCAGTGGCTGGCGGCCCGTGCCGGGCTCAACATCGGGATCGCTGCCTACTGCCTGCGCCTGGTGCGGCGTGAGCGAGCGCCCGGGGCGGTGGTCGCCCTGGCCGCCATGCTGGTCGCCACTGCTGACGATGCTCGAGCGATCACGGTGCTTCGCCGTGCCGCCGCGAGGTAGCGGCCCTCGGCACGTCCACGTGTCGGGGGCGACGCCGCCCGTCACCGTGCTGGCGTGGCCCTCGACCTCGCACAGGTGAACCTGTGCGGCTGCTGGCGGCCGCCGGCCGGGGTAGCGATCACCGGGAGCGTCCCGTGGTGCGCCGGGGCCAACATCTTGATCGACAACGACAGCCGCTTCGATGCCGAGGCGCTGCTGCAGGTCCGACCTTGTACGAGAGGCATGGGGCCTGACCATCCGCGACGGGTTCGGCCAGACCGAGTCCTCGCTCCAGGTCGGCAACACCCCGGGCCAGCCGGTCAAGGACGGGTCGATGGGCCGCCCGTTGCCCGGGTTCGAGATCGCCGGCGATCCGGTCACGGGCGAGGTCGGCGACGAAGGGGAGATCTGCGTCGATCTGTCCCAGCGCCCCGTCGGCCTCATGGTCGGGTGCGCCGGCGACGACGCCCGCAACGCCGATGTGGTGGCGGTGCGGGACGGCCACGACGACACCGGTGACATCGGCTCCCGGGACGCCGACGGGTACCTCACCTGCGTCGGCCGCTCCGATGACGTGGTCACGGCCAGCGACTTCCGCATCTCCCCGTTCAGCTGGAGAGCGTCCTGCTCGAGCACGCCGCCGTGGTCGAGGCCGCCGTCGTCCCGTCCCGACCCGCTGCGACTCGCGGTCACGAAGGCCTACGTCCAGCTGGCCGAAGGCTGGGAACCGGGGAGTCCACGGCGCGAGCCATCCCGAGCACGCGCGCGAGCGGCTGCCGGCCTACGAGCGGGTCCGTCGCCCGGAGTTCGCCGAGCTGCCCAAGACCGTCTCCGCGGCCTCGACGGTCGTCGTGAGGTACCTCTCGATCGGCGTGTACGTCACTCGTGCCCGCAGCGCTGTGTCACGGTCGAGCCCGGCGAGTCCGGCAACAGGCCTCGCGCCGCACGGCCACGCTCGGCCACCGCCGATCCGGCGCTGCTCATCCCCGTTCCGACCAGGTGGAGGCCTGACCCATGGCTCTGTCGTTGTCCCGACTCGGGGCGTTCTCGCACCGGCACCGCTGGGCCGTCGTGCTGGTCTGGCTGGTCGTCCTCATCGGGGGCGGCGTCGGCGCCGCGACCCTGGGCGGCACCACCTCCAGCACCTTCTCCATCCCCGGGCAGGAGTCCACCACGGCGCTGGACCTGATCGAGGAGGACTTCGGCGCCGGCGGCAACGGGGCCACCGCCCGGGTGGTCGTGCAGTCTCCCGACGGCGTCCCGCTGACCGCGGGCACCCACGCCGCGGTCGTGGCCGGCCTGGTCGCCGAGCTCGGGCGGCTGCCCGGCGTCGTCTCGGCGAGCGACCCCTTCGACCCGGCCGCCCCCGCGGTCAACGCCGACCAGACCGTCGCCTACAGCACCGTCGCCTACACCGAGCCGGTCGGCGGGGTCACCGTCGAGGAGCAGGACGCCCTCGTGGCCGCCGCGGACGACGCGCGCGCCTCCGGGCTCACCGTGGAGATCGGCGGCGACGCGCTCACCGAGGCCGTGGCGATCGGCGGCGCGGGCGAGGCGGCCGGCGTCGTGATGGCGCTGGTGATCCTGGCGATCACCTACGGCACGCTGGTGACCGCCGGGATGAACCTGCTGACCGCGGCCGTCGGGGTCGGCCTCGGCGTCATGGGCATCACCATCGCCACCGCGTTCCTCGACCTGTCCTCGACCACCTCGGCGCTGGCCGGCATGCTCGGCCTGGCCGTCGGCATCGACTACGCGCTGTTCATCATCAGCCGGTACCGGCAGGAGCTGCGCCGCGGCTCGGACGTGGGCACCGCCGTGTCGACCGCCGTGGGCACCGCCGGCTCGGCCGTGGTCACCGCCGGGCTCACCGTGGTCATCGCGCTGGTCGGGCTGGCCGTGGTCGGCATCCCGTTCCTGACCCAGATGGGCATCGCCGCGGCCGGCACGATCGTCGTCGCCGTGCTCGTCGCACTCACCCTGGTGCCGGCCGTGCTGGCCTTCCTCGGCCGCCGGACCCTGCCCCGGAAGGTGCGCAACGCCCCGGCGGAGACCGGCGACGCACCGGCCCGCGGGCGCGGCTTCCTCGCCGGCTGGGTCACCACCGTCACCCGGCACCGGGTGGTGGCCCTGCTGACCGCGGTCGTCGCCCTGGGCGTCATCGCGATCCCGTTCTTCTCGATGCAGACCACGCTCGTGCAGACCCTGCCCGAGGACAGCACCCAGGGACGGGCCGAGCGGCTGCTGGCCGACGGGTTCGGTGAGGGCCTCAACGGCCCGCTGACCGTGCTGTTCGAGGGCGCCGGCGCGGCCGAGGCCGCCGCGGGGGTCAGCGGTGCGATCGCCGGGCTGCCCGATGTCGTGCTCGTGACCCCGCCGGTGCCCAACGCCGACGACACCGCGGCCCTGCTCAGCGTCGTCCCGGAGTCCGGGCCGTCGAGCCAGGCCACCGAGGCGCTGGTGGCCGACCTGCGCAGCCAGCTGGCCGACCTGGACGGGGTCCGGACCTACGTGACCGGCGCCACCGCGGTCAGCGTCGACGTCTCGGAGTCCCTGGACGCCGCGCTGCCCGTCTACCTGGTGCTGGTCGTCGGCCTGGCGCTCGTCCTGCTGGTGCTGGTCTTCCGCTCGCTGCTCGTGCCGCTGGTCGGCGTGCTGGGCTTCCTGCTGACCATCGGCGCCTCGCTCGGCGCCACGGTGGCGGTGTTCCAGTGGGGCTGGCTGGCCGACGCCATCGGCGTGCCCAGCACCGGACCGCTGCTGAGCCTGGCCCCGATCCTGGTCATCGGGATCCTGTTCGGGCTGGCCATGGACTACCAGATCTTCCTGGTGTCCCGGATGCACGAGGCGCACAGCCACGGCGCCGCCTCGCTGGACGCCGTGCGCGCCGGCTTCCGGCAGGCCGCCCCGGTCGTGGTCACCGCCGCGCTGATCATGTTCTCGGTGTTCGCCGGCTTCTTCACCGGCGACGAGGCCACGATCAAGACGATCGCCTTCGCGCTGGCCACCGGCATCCTGGTCGACGCGTTCGTCGTCCGGATGGTGGTCGTGCCCGCGGCGCTGGCGCTGCTGGGCGAGCGGGCCTGGTGGCTGCCCCGCTGGCTGTCCTGGCTCCCTCAGCTCGACGTCGAGGGTGCCGCACTGGAGCGCCGGGCGGGCGCCGCTCCCCAGCCGGTCGACGCCGGCGCCCGCTGAGATGACCGGGGCCACGGCGGGGTCCAACTGACCCTAGGACGGGGAGAACGACGACAGACGCAGTCGGACCCGGGTCGACGAGGTCGGGCTCGGTGGTCCCGCAGCTCTAGCGCGGTGGGCCCAACCGGAACATCGGGCCGCTGGGGTCGCGCTGCATCAGGCCTTTCCGGCGCTGACGGACCACGTAGGTGGCGAGGAACCCCGCGACCAGCAGGAAGATCAGGAGGGACAGCCACGCCTCGGTGTTCACAGGGAGGAGACTGCTGCTCGGGGGGCGACGACGCAAGGCCCGCCTCCTCGGCGAGGTGGAGCGCCGGCAGCGCGGCCAGGGGCCGGCGCTTGCGCCCGAGGCGTGTCCCCTGGCTGCCGGTGCTCCGGCCCGACGTCAGCAGGTGCGGCGCGGGGGCTCGTGGTCCAGGTGCGGCCGTAGCCTACGTGCCGTGGACGTGATGCCCGGACTCGTCCTCGTCGTCGTCGGGCTCCTCGTGCTCGCGGGCTGGCGAGGCATCGCCGAGGTCTTCACCGCGGTGCAGCAGCAGGACAGGCAGTACGCGCACTCGTCGGCGCGCCGGTTCCAGCAGATCAACACGCTGCTGTTCGGACTCGGCCTGACCGCCGTGGGGCTGGCCCTGGTCCTCGGCTGGGTCTGAGGGTCGAGCCCGCCCCGGGAGAGGACGTCCCGACGGGGACCGTCCGCGGGGAGCACCGGAGGTCACACCCGGACCGCGCGCGTGCGCGCCCCGGGCGCCGAGAAGGGAGTTCGCCGGTCGGAGCAGCGCCTACGAGAGGGCTGCGCAGAAGGGCGCGAGGTCGATGGCCCCGCCCTTGTCGGGGACGGCGACGAAGTCGTCGTCCAGGTGCGCGAGGAAGTCGAGCCGCCCCGCGGTCTTGAACACCTTGCCGTCGGGCAGCGCCACCCGGATGAGGATCCCGCTCACGTAGACGTGCTGCACCTCGCCGTCGTCGATCACGGTGCGGATGTTGTACCGGTAGGGCAGCCCGGTCAGGGTCGTGCCGTTCGCGGAGAAGGTGTCGGTGGCCGTGATGTGGGAGGCGACCTGGACGACGTCTCCGTCGCGGTCGTAGGAGGTCCGCTGCTCGCCGGTGTTCTGCGTCGTCGCGTCGATGGGGAACGGACACAGGTCGTCGATGACGTAGCTCCCCGCGCTGCTGATCGGCTCGCGAGTGGGTGGCGCTGCACCGGCAGGGACGGCGACGCCGCCCATCGTCAGCACGGCGACGACAGGAGCAAGAGCTGCACGACGGCGCATGAGCGCCTCCTCGGTCCTCGACCAACGGGGCGACGGACGGTACGCCGAAGCCGGCAACGGTCAAGGGGGTGCGGGAGGGCGCCGTGCCGGCCGTCGTCGAGCCGGCTCGTGCTGCTGAGGCTCGCGGACGCGCCGATCGACGGTCCAGCTGAGCGATCCCCGTGCGCCAGCCCGTGGCACAGGTGCTCGGACGCACAGAGGACCCGCTGTGACCAGCGGGTCCCGAGGTGGGCGATACAGGACTTGAACCTGTGACCTCTTCCGTGTCAGGGAAGCGCGCTACCAGACTGCGCCAATCGCCCGTGCTGTGCAGTTGTGGCCGTGCCCCCGAGGCGCAGGGCTCGGTGAGGCCGGGGCGGGAATCGAACCCGCGTACAGGGCTTTGCAGGCCCTTGCCTAAACCACTCGGCCACCCGGCCGGGGCCGGAGACCGGTACCGGCGCGGCGCCTGGCGGCGCCCGTTCCGAGCGGACGACGGGATTCGAACCCGCGACCCCCACCTTGGCAAGGTGGTGCTCTACCAGCTGAGCTACGTCCACGTGGCGGGGGCCGAGGCCTCCGCGCGACACGAAAGTTAGCAGATCCCGCGGCCGGAGTGCAGCGCCGGGGGCGGCCCGCTCAGGCGCCGGGCTCGCTCCACAGCAGCAGCGCCAGCTCGGCGTCGACGTCGACGTGGTCACTCTCGCTGCCCGACGGCACGGCCTCGTAGGTCTGCCCCAGGAACTCGACCAGCTCGGCCAGCGGGACCTCGAACAGCGCCTTGCCCGACGGGGAGGACAGCGACAGGCAGACCACGGGGGAGCCGCCGCTGCTCGACGGCCAGACCTGGACGTCGCCGTCGCCGGTCGGCGCCGCGATGCCCTCGCTGATGAGGCTGCGGGCGAAGGTCCACTCGACGACGTCGCCGTCGCCGGCCGCGCCGGTGTGGAAGCCGACCTGGACCGCGTACGGGTCGGCCACGTCGTAGTGCAGCCCGGCCCGCACCGGGAGCGGCACCGAGCCGGCGACCACGAGTCGCAGCTGCAGGTCCGCGCGGACCGAGGTGGGGCGGGCCATGAGGACCTCCGGTGCAGGGTGGAGCCGGCCCGGGTGCGCCGACGGGACAGGGGGTCCCCGTCGTGCGCGCGCTCAACCGCCCCGGAGGGACCGCCTGTAGCCGTCCGGGCGCAGAGGGTCCCGCATGTCCGGTACGTTCGTCGCGAGAACGCAGGTCGGCCGCCGGCACCGCGCTGAACCGGCAGGGCCCCCGCTGCGAAGACCTGGCATGGTGACCGCCGTGATGCTGCCGAGGAGCCGCCCCGCCGCCGCGGGCGCCGGCACCGGCGCGCTCGGCGAGCAGGGCGTCGCCGGCCTGGACGACCGCGGCCTGGTGGCCCGGGTCATCGACGGCGACGGGACGGCGCTCGAGGCGCTCTACGGGCGCTACGGCCGGGCCTGCTACGGGCTCGCGCGGCGCATCCTCGCCGACGACCAGTTCGCGCAGGACTGCGTGCAGGAGGTCTTCCTCACCGTCTGGCGCGACGCCGTCCGCTTCGACGCCTCGCGCGGCGCCTTCTCGTCCTGGCTGCTGTCGATGACGCACCACAAGGCCGTCGACGCCGTCCGGCGCGAGGAGAACCTGCGCAAGCGCCGCACCGGCCCGGACGCGCTCGAGACGCAGGTGAGCGACGCCCCGCCGGTCGCCGACGAGGTGTGGTCCGGTCTTCGCGGCGAGCGCGTGCGCGCCGCCCTGCTGACCCTGCCCGACGCCCAGCGCGAGGCCCTCACCCTGGCCTACTTCGGCGGCTACACCCAGCGGGAGATCGCCGGGCTGACGGCGACTCCGCTCGGCACCGTCAAGACCCGGATGCTCGTCGGGATGCGCCGCCTGAAGACGAGCCTGGACGGGCTGTCGCGCGCCGACGAGGCGGCGTACGGCGACACCGTGCCCACGGCCCCCGCCGGCCCGACCACCGGCCCGACCCGCCCCACCGACCCGCCGAGGACCGCACGGTGACCGCCGACCCCCACGACCGCTTCGACGAGCTGGTGGCGGGCCACGCCCTGTCCGCGCTGGAGCCGGAGGACGAGCAGCTGCTGCTGGCCCACCTGCCCTCCTGCGCCGCGTGCGAGCGGTCGCTCGACGTGCACCGCGAGACGCTGGCGCACCTGGCGTACGCGGTGGACGTGCCGCCGCCGCTGCCCGACGCCGTCTGGGCCGGGGTGCGCGCCGAGGTGCTGGCCTCGGGCCGGCCCGCCTCGTTCGACGCCCCGCCCGCTCCGCAGCAGCCGGCGCCGTCGTCCGCCCGGGCGCACGCCGCCCCCGTGGACCTGGCGGCCGAGCGCCGGGCCCGCCGCAGGCAGCGCGGGGTCGCCGTCACCGCCGCGGCCGCGGCCGTCGTGCTCGTCGGCGCGCTGGTCGGCTGGAACGTCGTCCTGCAGCGCGAGCGCGACGAGATGGCCGTGGCGTCCGAGCGGCTGACCGAGGCCGTCCAGGCCGTCGAGAGCGCGCCGGCGCAGACCGTCCCGCTGCGCGGCGAGGACGGCTCGGTGGCCGCGGTCGCCGTGCTGTACCGCGACCGCATGAGCCTGGTGGTCGACGGCCTGGACCCCAACGACCCCGCGTCCAGCACCTACGTCCTCTGGGGCCAGAGCGGCGACGCGCAGGCAGCGGCCCTGACCAGCTTCGACGTGCAGGGCGACGGGGTCAGCGTGGTGCGCGACGTCGCCCTGCCCGCGGAGGGCGGCCCGGCTCCGGAGCTGCTCGTCATCACCCGGGAGCCCGGGCGGACGCCGCCGGCCGTGACGTCGCAGGCGGCGGTCGCCACCGGCCGCACGGCCTGACCGCGCCGCGCCTGGCCGATACGGCCGCCCCGCGCGTCCCGCCGTCGTAGGGTGCTGGCCATGGCGGAGCTCGTGGAGGCCGAGGTGCCGGTGCGGTCCGCGCCGACGGGCCTGCGCGCCCGCGTCCGACGCACGGCGGGCGGACGCCTGCTGCTGAAGGTGGCCGCGCTCCTCATCGGCCTGGCCTTCATCGCCCTGGGCTTCGCGCTGATCGTGCTGCCGGGGCCGCTGACCATCCCGCCGATCCTCGTCGGGCTCTACGTCCTGTCGACCGAGTTCACCTGGGCCGACCGGCTGCTGCAGCGCGCGAGGGCGAGCGCGCAGGAGGCCTGGGAGCAGGCGCGGGCGCGGCCGGTCAGCTCGGCCGTCGTGACCGGCGGCGGGCTCGTGCTCGCCGGCGCTGCCGTGTGGGCGTTCACCCACTACGACCTGCTCGCGCGGGGCCGGGAGGTCGTCGGGCTGTAGCGCGCCCCGGTCGAGGCCCGACCGGCATGCGGTAGGTTCGTGCCCGCTCGGCTCGGCCCGGGCACGGTCAGGGGCGTATAGCTCAGCTGGTTAGAGCGCACGCTTCACACGCGTGAGGTCGCAGGTTCGAGTCCTGCTACGCCCACCTCGAGGACCCGCCGGCGGCGCCGGCGGGTCTTCTGCGTGTTGCGGCGCACGGTCGGCCCGTCCCATGCCGACAGGCCCGCCCCCGTCGGGGGCGGGCCTGTCGGTGGAGCGGGTCGAGCCGGTCAGTCCTGGCGGCTCCAGCCGGTCCAGGTGCGGTCGGCCCTGCGCTCGGTCGCCCACAGGTTGCCGTCCGTGCCGGTGCCGATCACGATCGGCCTGGTCGACCGGGGAGCGGCGACGACCGCGGGCGCCTCGGCCAGCGTGCCCCCGAGGCGGGTCCAGCGGCCCGTGCTCGTGGAGCTCGGGACGGTCAGGGCCCAGCCGGCGTTGTCGGTGCCGCGCGCGGCGACGGTGACCTCGCTGGTGCCGGTGGCCACGGCGGTGAGGTCGTTGCGCGTCCCGCCGCCCACCTTCTGCCACTCGGTCCAGCTGCCCGAGCCGGTCCGGCTGCGGCGCCACGCGGCCCGGTCGGTGCCGACGCCGTAGACGTCCAGGCGCCCGCTCGGCGTCCAGGCGACGGCGGGCGCCGTCCCCTCGAGCAGCTTGCCGCCGAGGCTGACCCAGCCGGACCAGGCGCCGGGCGTGCTCGACATCCGGTGCAGCAGGCGGCCGTCGGTGGCCCGGGCGACGAGGTCGACGCGGCCGTCACCGCGGGCGGACAGGCTGGGGCGCGAGCTGACCGGGCCGGCGAGCCTGCGGTACGGCGTGAAGGTCCCGTCGGCGAGGCGGGTCCTGGTCCACAGGTCGTTGTCGGTCCCGCGGGCCACCACCTCGAGGGCGCCGGACCAGCGGGCGACGCCGGCCGGCGCACCCACGATCTTGCCGCCCAGGTCGGTCGGGCCGCCGATGCCGGAGTCGGTGACCTCGCGCACCACGACGGAGGACGACGCGCTGCGGCTGAGCAGGAAGGTGTCCTGGCGGTTGGCCGCTGCGGTCAGCGGGCTCGGCGCGACGACGGTGACGTTGGCGCAGCCGGTGGAGGTGTTGGCCCCCGCCCCGACGTTGACGCCCACCACGCAGACCGAGTGGGTGCCGGGCGACATCTGCACGGGCAGGTCGTAGCCGTGGGCGGTGCCGACGCCGGGGAAGCTCGTCGCGAGCTCCGGGCGGGACCGGTCGGCCTTGGCGGTCAGCACGGGGACCTTGTCCACGAGGACCTGCACGTCGATGGGCGCCGTGGTGTCGGCGTCGGCCGCCCAGCCCTTCACGCGGTACGGCGTGAGCGACTCGAAGGTGCCGAACGGCACGGTCGGCCGGGGGAACATCACCTTCCAGTCCGCCGGGCCGAACGCGCCGGTGGCGGGGAGCCGCCGGCCGGCCTGCCAGGCGCGGACCGCGGTCGCGGTGCCGGCGCCGTAGTAGCCGTCGGCCTCGACGCCGAGCGCCCGCTGCACCACCTGGGCAGCGTCCGAGTAGGTGGTGGGCGTCTGCTGCGCGACCGTGGTGGCGCCGTAGGTGGCGAGCACCTTGAGGTTGGCCGGCGAGGCCGGCTGCACCGCCGACACGGGGGGCGGCGGGGGAGGGGTGGGCGAGGACGGCGGCTTGACGTACGGGCCGTAGTCGATCGGCGCGACCCGCTTGCTCCACCAGGAGGTGTTCTGCTTGGCGCCGGCCCAGCCGAAGGAGAAGTGCACGTGGTCGGTGTGCGGGCTCGCGCCGGAGTAGGGCTGCCAGCCCCGGTCGGCCTGGTAGGCCTTCCAGATCTTGCGGTTCCAGATCATGTACATGATCCCGAAGCGCCGGGCGTTGGCCGCGGCGTAGCCGCCCTTCGACGCGGTCAGCCAGTCGGTGAGGGCCTTGACCTCGGCCACGTGGTTGGCGTTGTACGCCGAGACGGCCCAGTCGAACGCGCGGCCCTCCTTGTGCTCGCTCGCACCACCGATGCCGCAGTCGCGGACGATGCCGAGGCTCCCCGAGTCGCGGTAGGTCGACATCAGCATGCTGGAGAAGGCGCGGACACCGGGCTTGGCCACCGGGTCGCAGCCGCCCTGGCCGACGTACGGCTGGAAGGCCTCCACACCGGTCGGCAGGCCGCTCGGGTAGGCCGGCACGGGGGCGGCGTCCGCGACGGGCACGCCGGCCACGAGCACCCCCGCACCGAGGGCGGCGGCGACGAGGGTGCGCAGGCCCCGTCGCGAGGGCAGGGCCGAGGGGGCGTCAGCCGTGGACGGGCGATCGGCAGTGTCAGTCATGGGGAGAGGCTCCGGTGCGTTCGGGGTGTCCGGCTTCTGGCGTAGGACACGAGGGCCGCGGTGCGTACGGGAGAGGTCGGAGCCGCCGGCGCCCACCTTGAGCCGTTCGCCGCCCCCCTGGGCTCATCGGACTAGTTCCTACAGCGTCAGGGTGACGTCGACCACGTACCGGCCCGCGCCACGCCGGGGCTCCGCGGGCCCGGGGCGGCGCCGTACTGTGGGCCCGAGGACTGCGGGAGCCCGGGACCGACCGGGCGCACAGGGCGGCAGCACCGGCCGCCGACCGCCCGGGCCCGACCGGGTGGTGCCGGCGTAGGGAGCAGTGACGCCATGAGCACGGTCGTCCCGGGCCCGGACACCCGCGCCGAGCCGGCGGGGCCGTGACCGACGTCGTCGTCGCCGGGGCTGGGCTGGTCGGGCTGGCCACCGCCTGGCGCGCCCGCACGCACGGGCTGGCGGTGACGGTGGTCGACGACGCGCCGGGCACGGGGGCGTCGCACGTCGCGGCGGGGATGCTCGCGCCGGTCGCGGAGGCGTCGTACGGCGAGGAGCGGCTGCTGGCGCTCTCCCGGGCCTCGCTGGCCCGCTACCCCTCCTTCGTCGCCGAGGTCGAGGAGGCGTCGGGCTGCGCCGTCGCCCTGCGCACCGCGGGGACGCTGCTCGTCGGGTTCGACGAGGACGACGCGGCGGCGCTGGCCCGGCTGCACGACTTCCAGGTCGAGCTCGGCCTGCCCTCCGAGCGGCTCACGGCCCGCGAGTGCCGTCGCCGGGAGCCGGCGCTCACCCCGCGGCTGCGCAGCGGCCTCGCCGCGCCCGGCGACCACTCCGTCGACGCCCGCGGCCTGCACGCCGCGCTGCTCGTCGCGGTCGAGCGCGCCGGCGTGCAGGTCGTGCGGGAGCGGGTGGCGGGGCTGCTGGTCGAGGGCGGGCGGGCCCGGGGCGTGCGGCTGGCCGGCGGCACGGAGCTGCGCGCCCCGGCCGTCGTGCTGGCGCTGGGCGCGGCGAGCGCCGGGCTGGACGGCGTGCCGCCGGGGACGGTGCCCGTGCGGCCGGTCAAGGGGCAGATCCTGCGGCTGCGCGGCGAGGCCCTGCTGGGCGGGACGGTGCGGGCGCTGGTGCGCGGGCGCGAGGTCTACCTGGTGCCGTACGGCAGCGACCGGCTGGTGGTCGGCGCCACGGTGGAGGAGCAGGGCTTCGACCTGCGGGTGACGGCGGGCGGCGTGCTCGACCTGCTGCGCGACGCCGCCGAGGTGGTGCCGGGTCTCACCGAGCTCGAGCTCGTGGAGGCGCGCGCCTCCGCCCGGCCCGGGACGCCCGACAACGCCCCGCTGCTCGGGGAGTCGGGGCTGCCCGGCCTGGTGCTCGCGACCGGCCACCACCGCAACGGCGTGCTGCTCACCCCGGTCACCGCCGACGCGGTCGCCGACCTGCTCGCCGGCCGCGGCCTGCCCGACGTGGCGGCCGGCTTCTCGCCCGCCCGCTTCTCCACCCCACCGTCCCGTAGCGCACCGCCCGGGACTGCACCGCCCGAGACCCCACCGCCCGGCACCCCCCTGGAGGACCCGTGCACCTGACCGTCAACGGCGAGGGCGTCGACCTCGACGCCGCCCCCACCGTGGAGCAGCTCGTGCAGGAGCGCGCGCCCGAGCACCGCCGGGTCGCGGTCGCCGTCAACGGTGAGGTGGTGCCGCGCAGCGACTGGGGCCGCACCCGGCTCGCCCCGGACGACGCGGTGGAGCTCCTCGTCGCGGTCGCGGGGGGCTGACGTGGCCGACGACGACCTGCTCCTCGCCGGGCAGCCCTTCAGCTCCCGGCTGCTGCTGGGGACCGGCGGCGCGCCGAGCATGGAGGTGCTCGAGCGGGCCATCGCGGCGTCCGGCACCCAGATCGTCACCGTGGCCCTGCGGCGGGTGCGGCCCGGCGCCGGCGGCCTGCTGCTCGACGTCGTCGAGCGGGCCGGGGTGCGCCTGCTGCCCAACACCGCGGGCTGCCGGACCGCGCGCGAGGCCGTGCTGGCCGCCCGGCTGAGCCGGGAGGCGTTCGAGACCGACTGGGTCAAGCTGGAGGTCATCGGCGACGAGCAGACCCTGCTGCCCGACCCCGTGGAGCTGCTCGACGCGGCCGAGCAGCTCGTCCTCGAGGGCTTCTCGGTGCTGGCGTACACCTCCGACGACCCGGTCGTGGCGCAGCGGCTCGCCGACGTCGGCTGCGTCGCCGTCATGCCGCTCGGCTCGCCGATCGGCAGCGGCCTGGGCATCCGCAACCCGCACAACATCGCGCTCATCCGCGAGGCCCTCACCGTGCCCGTCGTGCTGGACGCCGGCATCGGCACCGCGTCGGACGCGGCCCTCGCGATGGAGCTCGGCTGCGACGCGGTGCTGCTCGCCTCCGCCGTCACCCGCGCCCGCGACCCGGAGGCGATGGCCCGCGCGATGCGGCTCGCCGTCGAGGGCGGGCGCCTCGCCCAGGGGGCGGGGCGCATCCCGCGGCGCTGGCACGCCCGGGCGTCGACGCCGATGGCGGGCATGCCCGAGCTGGCCGCCGAGGGGTGAGCGACGGGCTCGCGCGCCTGCTCCTGCTCACCGACCGCCGGGCGTGCCGCCGCTCGCTGCTCGACGTCCTCGCCCGGTGCGTCGACGCCGGGGCCCGGTCGGTCGTGCTGCGGGAGAAGGACCTGCCGGCGGGCGAGCGCGCCCGGCTGGCGGACGGCGTCGCCGCCCTGCTCGACCCGGTCGGCGGACTGCTCGTGCTGGCCGGCGCCGCCGCCGGCGCCGCCCGGCCGGCCGCCGTCCACCTCGCCGCTGGCGACGCCGTCCCGGACCCGCGGCCCGCCCTGCTCGGCCGCTCCTGCCACGATGCCGCCGAGGTGGCCCGCGCGGCCGGCGAGGGCTGCGACTGGGTGACCGTCTCCCCGGTCTGGGAGACGGCGTCCAAGCCGGGCTACGGGCCGGCGCTCGGCCTGGCCGGGCTCGCGGGGCTGGCCGCGGGCGCCCCGCCGGCGTACGCCCTCGGCGGCGTGACGCCCGAGCGCGCGCGGCGGTGCCGGGACGCGGGCGCGCACGGCGTCGCGGTGATGGGGGCGGTGATGGGCGCCGAGCGGCCGGGGGAGGTCGTGGCCGCGCTGCTGGCCGCGCTGGACGGTGCTTGCGCAGGGAACAGAGCGGCTGTCCGGGCGCTTGAGTCCTCCGACCGCAGCACGACCGCACCCTGACCCGAGGAGCCCGCATGCCCACGCGCACCGCACGCACCGCCTGGAACGGCACGCTCGAGACCGGCACCGGCCAGGTCGAGCTCAGCAGCAGCAAGGTCGGCACCTACGACGTCTCCTTCCCCAAGCGCGCGGCCGACGAGGCGGGTGGCAGCACCAGCCCCGAGGAGCTCATCGCCGCCGCCCACTCGGCCTGCTTCGCCATGCAGCTGTCCGCCGACATCGCCGCCGCCGGCGGCACGCCGCAGAGCCTAGAGGTCTCCGCCGACGTCTCGCTCGGCCCGGACGACGCCCGCGGCGGCTTCCGGCTCACCGGCATCACCCTCAAGGTCGTCGGTGAGGTCGAGGGCCTCGACGAGGCCGGCTTCGTCAAGGCCGCCGAGGCCGCCAAGGCGGGGTGCCCGGTGTCCAAGGCGCTGACGGGCGTCGAGATCACGCTGGACGCGTCGCTGGCGTAGCTCGCTCGCGAGACGACGGCGGGCGCTCGGCGCTGGGACTTCGTCCCTTGATGCGCCTTCGCCACCCGCCGTCGCCTCGCTCGCGCGTCTGATGGGCCGCCTCCCTCGTGGGGGCGGCCCGTCGGCGTCCCGGGCACCTGTGCGGGGGGAACGGGGTGTGCGGGCTCGCTAGGGTCCTCGGCATGTCTGCTGCGCCCGGTGTCCCCGTGTCCGTGACCGTGTCCGGGGAGCAGGCGGGGACGACGGCGGGAGAGGTGCTCAAGGCCGCCGGGGTCAAGGACACGGCGGTGGCGCGGGTCGGGGGGGAGCTGCGGGACCTGGCGCACGTGGTCGCCGAGGGCGACGTCGTCGAGCAGGTGCCGTACGGCTCGCAGGACGGGCGCGCGGTGCTGCGGCACTCGGCGGCCCACGTGCTGGCGCAGGCGGTGCAGGAGCTGTTCCCCGGCACCCTGCTGGGCATCGGCCCGCCGGTGAAGGACGGCTTCTACTACGACTTCCTGCCCGAGCGGCCGTTCACCCCCGAGGACCTCGTCGCGCTCGAGAAGAAGATGGGCGACATCGTCCGGCAGCGGCAGCGGTTCTCGCGGCGGGTGGTGACCGAGGAGGCGGCCCGCGAGGAGCTGGCCGACGAGCGGTTCAAGCTCGAGCTGATCGGGCTCAAGGGCGGCTCGTCGGACGAGGACGGCAGCAGCGTCGAGGTCGGCGGAAGCGAGCTGACGATCTACGACAACCTGCGCGGCGACGAGGTCGCGTGGAAGGACCTGTGCCGCGGGCCGCACCTGCCGACCACCCGCGACGTCCCGGCGCTCAAGCTCATGCGCACCGCGGCGGCGTACTGGCGGGGCAGCGAGAAGAACCCGATGCTGCAGCGGATCTACGGCACCGCCTGGGAGAGCAAGGACGCCCTCAAGGCCCACCTGACGATGCTGGAGGAGGCGGAGCGGCGCGACCACCGCCGGCTCGGCGCCGAGCTCGACCTCTTCTCCTTCCCCGACGAGATCGGCTCCGGGCTCGCCGTCTTCCACCCCAAGGGCGGCATCGTCCGCATGGTGATGGAGGAGTACTCCCGGCGGCGCCACCTCGAGGAGGGCTACGAGTTCGTCAACACCCCCCACATCACCAAGGGGTCGCTGTTCGAGACCTCGGGCCACCTCGACTGGTACGCCGAGGGCATGTACCCGCCCATGCAGCTCGACGCCGTGGGCGACAAGCCGGGCGCCGACTACTACCTCAAGCCGATGAACTGCCCGATGCACAACCTGGTGTTCGCGGCCCGCGGCCGCTCCTACCGGGAGCTGCCGCTGCGGCTGTTCGAGTTCGGCACCGTCTACCGGTACGAGAAGTCCGGCGTGGTGCACGGCCTCACCCGCGCCCGCGGCTTCACCCAGGACGACGCCCACATCTACTGCACCCGCGAGCAGATGGCCGGCGAGCTCGGGAAGCTGCTCACCTTCGTGCTCGGGCTGCTGCGCGACTACGGCCTGGAGGACTTCTACCTCGAGCTGTCCACCCGCGACCCCGACAAGTCGGTCGGCACCGACGACGCGTGGGAGGAGGCGACCGCCGCGCTGCAGCAGGTCGCCGACGCGTCCGGTCTGGAGCTCGTGCCCGACCCGGGCGGCGCGGCGTTCTACGGCCCGAAGATCTCCGTGCAGGCCCGCGACGCGATCGGCCGCACCTGGCAGATGTCGACGATCCAGGTCGACTTCAACCTGCCGGAGCGCTTCGACCTCGAGTACGCCGCGGCCGACGGCACCCGCCAGCGCCCGGTCATGCTGCACCGGGCGCTGTTCGGCTCCATCGAGCGCTTCTTCGCGGTGCTGCTCGAGCACTACGCGGGCGCGTTCCCGGCCTGGCTGGCGCCCGTGCAGGCCGTCGGCATCCCGGTGCACGGCGACTACGACGGCTACCTGCACGCGATCGCCGCGAAGCTGAGGGCGCAGGGCGTACGGGTCGAGGTGGACGTCTCCGACGACCGCATGCAGAAGAAGATCCGCAACGTTCAGCGCGCCAAGGTGCCGTTCATGCTCATCGCCGGCGAGGAGGACGTGAGCAAGGACGCCGTGAGCTTCCGGCTGCGCGACGGCAGCCAGGACAACGGCGTGCCGGTGGACGAGGCCGTCGCGCGCATCGTCGCCGCGGTGCGGGACCGCACGTGACCGCGCCGTCGTCAGGCGGGCGCGCGGGCCACGACGACGAGGAGCAGCGCGGCGCCGGGCTGCAGGACGCCTTCGACCGGCTGTACACCCCGCACCGGATGGCCTACATCCTCGGCGAGGGCAAGCCCGCGGCCGGCGGGGGCTGCCCGTTCTGCGACATCCCCGCGCTGCCCGACGCCGAGGGGCTGGTGGTCGCCCGCGGCCGGCTCGCGTACGCCGTGCTCAACCTCTACCCGTACAACTCGGGGCACCTGATGCTCGTGCCGTACCGGCACGTCGCCGGCTACGACGAGCTGACGACCGAGGAGGCCGTCGAGGTCGCCGCGCTCACCCAGCACGCGCTGCGGGCGCTGCGGCACGCCAGCGGGGCGCAGGGCTTCAACGTCGGCATGAACCTCGGCGTCGTCGGGGGCGCGGGCATCGCGGCCCACCTGCACCAGCACGTCGTGCCGCGCTGGGGCGGCGACACCAACTTCATGCCTGTCGTCGGTCAGACGCGGGTGCTGCCGCAGCTGCTGCCGGACACCCGGGAGCTGCTCGTGCGGGCCTGGTCCGAGGTCTGACGGCGGCATGACCAGCGCCCGGCTGCGGGTCGCCGCCCGGCTGATCGTCGTGGTCGTGCTGCTGCTGCCGCTGGCCCTCGTGCTGGCCGGGTCGCTGCGCCCGGTCGGGGCGCCGCCGCCGTCGGGGCTGGAGCTGCTGCCCGCGCAGCCCGGCCTCACGGCGTACGACCGGCTCACCGAGGTCGTGCCCCTCGGGCGCCTGGTGGCCAACAGCGCGGCGGTCGTGGTGGTCGCCGTCCCGGTCAGCACGCTGCTCGCCTCCTGGGCGGGCTTCGCGCTGGTGCAGCTGCGCCCGCGGCCCCGCCGCTGGCTGGTCGGGCTCGTGACGGCGCTGCTGCTCGTGCCGCTGCCGATGCTCTGGGTGCCGCGGTTCGCGCTGTTCCTGGAGCTCGGGCTGCTCGGCACGCTCGTCCCGCTGGCCGCGCCCGCGCTGGCCGCGACCACGCCGTTCACCGTGCTGCTGGCCTACCGCGCCTTCCGGCGGGTGCCGCCCGAGCAGTGGGAGGCCGCCCGGCTCGAGGGCGCCGGCGCGCTCACCACCTGGTGGCGGGTCGGGCTGCCCCAGGTCCGCGCGACCACCACCGCCATCGCCGCGGTCGCGTTCGTCTTCGCCTGGGGCAACTACCTCGACGCGCTGCTGTACGGCCAGGGACCGGCCAGCGACACGCTGCCGCTCGGCATCGGGCGGCTCGCCACGGTCGACAGCGCGGAGCAGCCGGTGCTGTTCGCCGGGGCGGCCGTGCTCGCCCTGCCGGCGGTGCTCGCGCTGCTCGCCGTGCAGCGCCCGCTGCTGGGGGACACCCCGCCGGTGCGCCGCTAGGGTCGCCCGCGTGCGCCGACCCGCCCTGGCCGTGACCGCCCTGGCCGCCCTGCTGGCCCTGCCCGGCTGCGGGTCGGGCGGCTCCGAGGACGCGGCGGGGGGCGCTGCCGCCACCCGGATCACGGTGCAGGCGGCCGGCGGCGAGGGCGAGCTGGCCGCGCTGCAGGAGGTGGTCGACGCGTTCGAGGCCACCCGCCCCGGCACCACGGTGGAGTTCACCGGCATCCCCAGCCAGGGCGACCACGTCGCGCGGCTCGCCACCGGGTTCGCCGGCGGTGCGCCGCCGGACGTGTTCCTGCTCAACTACCGCCGCATCGGGCAGTTCGCCGAGCGCGACGTGCTCGAGCCCGCCGACCTCGGCCCGATCCCCCGCGAGGGCCTGTACCCCGGCCCGGTCGAGGCCTTCACGATCGACGGCACCCTCGCGTGCCTGCCCCAGAACGCCTCCAGCTCGGTCATCTACGTCAACCCCGCGCTGTTCGAGCGGGCCGGCGTCGACCTGCCCGCCGCCGACTGGACGTGGGAGGCGCTGGAGCAGGCGGCGCAGGCGCTGGACGCCGAGGGCGTCCCGGCCATCGGCTTCGACGCCGAGATCCGCACGGTGGCGCCGTTCGTCTGGACCGCCGGCGGCGAGGTCGTGGACGACACCGCCGCGCCCACCCGCATGGTGCTCGACCGTCCCGAGGGCCGCGCGGCGCTGACGTTCCTGGAGCGCCTGCAGGACTACGGCGTCGACGCGACCTCGCGCGCCGCCGTGGAGCCGGCCGACCGGTTCGCCCAGGGCGACCTCGCGATGTACGTCGACAGCCGGCGGGCGGTGCCGAACTTCCGCGGGCTGGACGGCCTGCGCTTCGACGTCGTCCCGCTGCCGCGCTCCGAGGCCGGCACGCCGAGCCGCTCGCTGCTCGCCTCCGACGCCTGGTGCGTGTCCAAGGGCGCGCCCGCCCTGGCGACCGAGCTGGCGCAGTACGCCGTCGGCGAGCAGGGTGGCGCGGTGCTGGCCCGGTCCGGGCGCACGGTGCCCTCCCTGCGCTCGCTCGCGCAGAGCCCGGACTTCCTCGCCCCCGACCAGGACCCCCGCAGCAGCCAGGTGTTCCTCGACGTGCTGCCGGACCTGCGCCGGCTGCCCCACGTGCGCCAGGAGGACGAGGCGGAGGAGCTCGCCAACGACCTGCTCGCGCAGTACTTCGCCGGCCAGGCCGGCCTGGACGAGACCGTGGCGGCCGTCGGCGAGCGCACCGCCGCCGCGTACGGGAGGTGAGCCGGGGACGGCCTGCCGGCGGTCCACCCGTCGCCGGGCTGACTGCCGAGGGGCTGGCCGTCGAGGGGCTGGCCGTCGAGGGGCTGGGGCACCGGCACGCCGGCGGCGACGCCTGGGCGCTGCGCGGCGTCGACCTCGCCGTCGCGCCCGGCCAGGTGCTGGCCGTCGTCGGGCCGTCGGGGTCCGGCAAGACGACCCTGCTGCGGCTGCTGTCCGGGCTGCTGGAGCCCACCGAGGGGTCGGTGGCGATCGGCGGCGTGCCGCAGGCCGGCGTCCCGCCCGAGCGCCGGCCGGTGGCGATGGTGTTCCAGGGCTACGCGCTGTTCCCCCACCTGACCGTCGCCGACAACATCGCCTTCGGGCTGCGGGTGCGCCGGGCCGGCCGCGAGCAGCGGCGGGCCCGCACCGGGCAGGCGGCGGCCGCGCTCGGCCTCGGCGGGCTGCTCGACCGGCTGCCGGCCGAGCTGTCGGGCGGCGAGCGCCAGCGGGTGGCGCTCGCCCGGGCCCTGGTCCGCGACCCGGCGGTCTTCTGCCTCGACGAGCCGCTGTCGGCGCTCGACCCGCTGCTGCGCGCCGAGGCCCGCCGCGAGCTCGCCGCGCTGCTGCGGGCCGACGGCCGCTGCGCCGTGCTCGTCACCCACGACCAGTCCGAGGCGCTCAGCCTCGGCGACCGGGTCGCGGTGCTGCGCGGCGGGCGCCTGGAGCAGGTGGGGACGCCCCGCGAGCTCTACGACGCGCCGGCGACGCCGTTCGTCGCGTCCTTCGTCGGCAGCCCGCCGATGTCGCTGCTGCCCGGGCTGGACGGCGTGGCCGGACCGCTGCGCCGCCCGGGGGTCCCGGGCGCGTGCGTGCTCGCGGTGCGGCCGGAGCACGTGCACCTCGTGCCGGGCGACGGGTACGCGGTGGTGGCGGTCGACGACCAGGGCCACGAGGCCCACGTCGCGCTCGACGTCGACGGCGCCCGGCTGCTCGCCCGGGTGGCGCCGCGGGCCGCCCCGCCGGTCGGCAGCCGCACGGGCGTGCGGGTCGACCCGGCGGACGTGCACGCGTGGCCCGCATGAGGCGGCCGGGCTACCGCACGGGCCTGCTCCTGCTGCTCGCGCCGTTCCTCACCGGCGCCGTGGTGCTGGTGCTCGTCCCGGCGCTGGTCACCACGGCCTTCGCGTTCACCCGCTACGACGGGCTCTCCCCGCCCGAGCTCGTCGGGCTCGACACGTTCCGCGGGCTGCTGTCGTACGGGCAGCTGCGCGACAGCCTGGCCGCGACGGCGCTGTTCCTGCTGCTCGCGGTGCCGCTGCGCCTCGCCGGGGGGCTGGCGCTCGCGCTGCTCATGGTGCGCCGGGAGCGGCTCGCCGTGCCCGGCCGGCTGGCCTCGTACGCCCCCTCGGTCCTGCCCGACGCCGTCGTCGCGCTGGTGCTGCTGTGGGCGGTCAACCCGGTGTACGGGCCGGTGGCGGCGGTCGTGCGCCTGGCCGGCGGCACGCCCGGGCCCGTGCTGCTCGACCCCTGGGGCGCGCGGCTGGTGATCGTCACGGCGGCGGTGCTCGCGCTGGGGGAGGGCTTCCTCGTCACGCTGGCGGCGCGCCGCGAGGTGCCCGAGGTGCTGTACGACGTCGCGCGGCTCGAGGGCGCCCGCGGCGCGGGGCTGTTCCGGCGGGTCACGCTGCCGGCGCTGGCGCCGGTCCTGGGGCTGCTGTCGGCCCGCGACCTCGTCGTGTCGATGCAGGTCACGCTGGTGCCCGTGCTGCTGCTCACGCGCGGCGGGCCGCTCGGGGCGACGACGACGCTGCCGGCGCTGGCGTACGAGCGCGGCTTCCGCGAGCTGGAGTTCGGCGACGCGGCGGCGATCGGGGTGCTGCTCACGCTGGCGACGGCCGCCGTGGTGGCGGTGCAGGCGGTGCTGCTGCGGCGGTGGACGCGCGGGGGAGCGGTGGTGCCGGGCGGCGCCTGACCGTCTCAGCGGGGCCTCAGCCCGGCGCTGATCTACGCCCTGTGGCCGCGGCGCGCCGGGCCGCGGGGGCGGGAGCAGGTAGATCACCGGGCAGGGGCGGACCCCCCGGCGCTGATCTACGCCCTGTGGCCGCGGCGCGCCGGGCCGCGGGGGCGGGAGCAGGTAGATCACCGGCAGGGGGGGGCGGGCCGGGACGGCTCCTGCGGACGTGGCCCCCGGCACCGGCTCAGCCCGGCAGGCGCTCGAAGGTCCCCGTGGCGGCGCTCGCCCGCGCGAGCGCCGGCGCCCAGCCGACGAGCTCGCCGGGGGGGAGCCGGGCCTCGAGCACGGCGCCCTCGTCGGTGCGCTCGCTGGCCAGCACCTCGCCCCGCGCCGCCAGCTCCGACCGCACCGCCGAGGCGCACCACGACGGCACCCGCACCCGGACCCGGACGCCCCGTCCGCCCGCGGGCACAGCTACCGGCTGCGACGGCAGCCCGTCGAGCAGCACCTCGGCGTGCCCGGGCCCGGTCGACCACAGCAGCAGCTGGTCGGTGCGGGCGTCGGTCTCCAGCCGGGCGACGGGGTCGAGGGCGACCCGGTCGGTGAGCGCCGGGTCGGGGTGCACCCCGACGGGGAACTCCGCCCGGGCCACCGGCCACGCCTCGAGCACCAGCGGCGCCGCGGGGTCGCACACCGCGTCGCCGGGCCGCCCGGCGAGCCCGACGGCGAGGTCGCCCGGCCCGGCGGCCCGCCCGTCGTACGTCTGCGGCTCGCCGGCCACCACGACCGCGGCTCCCGGCCGCAGCGTCCCCGACCACACCCTCAGCAGCGCCGGCCGGCCGCCGCGCACGACCTCCGCGACCAGCGGGCCGGCGGGGTCCGGGAGCAGGGCGGCGGGGGAGCCGGACGGGTCGTGCGCCGCGGGCGCCGGCCGCAGCGCCGCCGGCGGCAGGGCCGACACCAGCAGGTCCAGCAGGTCGGTCAGGCCGACGCCGCGCCGGGGGGCGACGACCACGGCGGGCTGCAGGTCGCCGCGCGCCACCGCGCCGGCGAGCTCGGCGGCGAGCACGTCGCGCGCCGGCTCCTCGCCGTCCAGCCAGCGGTCGAAGACCTCCTCGTCCTCGCTGCCGGTGAGCACCCCCTCCAGCAGGTCGTCGCGCAGGCCCTCCACCAGGGGCAGGTGCTCGGGCTCCGGCGCGCGGCGCGTGCCGCCCTCCGAGACCTCGAGCGCCAGCAGGTCCAGGACGCCGCCGACCGCGCCGTCGTCGTCGTGCAGCGGCAGCTGCAGCGGCAGCACGCCGTCGCCGAGCACCCGCTGGCAGACCGCCACCGCCTCGTCGGCGTCGGCACCGGCGCGGTCGAGCTGGGTGACGACCACCACGCGCGCGAGCCCTGCCGCCTCGCACCGCTCCCACAGCACGGCGCTGCGCGGGTCGAGCCCCTGCACCGGCGAGACCACGAGCACCGCGGCGCCGGCCGCCCGCAGGCCGGCCGCCAGCTCGCCCTCGAGGTCGGGCGCCCCCGGCGGGTCGAGCAGCCACAGCCGGCGGCCCCGGTGCACCGCCGTGCCGGCCGCGAGCCGGCCGGGGCCCGGGGCGGCGGGTGGCGGCGCGCCGGCCGCGGCGAGCAGGGCCGCGGCCACGGTGCTCTTGCCCGAGCCCGGTGCGCCGAGGAGCACCACCACCCGGGGCCCGTCCGCCTGCTCGTCGACCACGCACCCACCCGTCCGCCGCGACGCCCCGTCGTGGGACACCTGTGGCGACCAGCCTGCCGCACCGGCCCCCCGGCGCCCGTCGTCGCTAGGCTCGCCGCACGCGACAGCCGCTCCCCGGCCGCCTGCGCGACGACTGGACGGACCCCGATGCTCAAGGTGCTGCGACCCGTGATCAACCGGGTGGCCTCGCCGATCGCGGGGGGCCTGCTGCGGGCCGGGGTCAGCCCCGACGCGGTCACGGTCGCCGGCACCGTCGGGGTGACGGCGGGCGCGCTGCTCCTGCTGGCCCGCGGCCAGTTCCTCGTGGGCACGATCGTGGTCACCCTGTTCGTCCTCACCGACATGCTCGACGGGGTGATGGCGCGCGAGCGCGGCGGCACCAGCCGGTTCGGCGCCTGGCTCGACTCCACCTGCGACCGGGTCGCCGACGGCGCGGTGTTCGCGGCGCTGGCCTGGTGGTTCAGCGGCGGCGGCGACGACCGGGTGCTGGCGGCGGTGTCGCTGTTCTGCCTGGTCGCCGGCACGGTGGTGTCGTACGAGAAGGCCCGCGCCGAGGGGCTCGGCCTGCGCTGCGACGTCGGCCTGGCCGAGCGGGCGGAGCGGCTGGTGCTCGCGCTCGTCGGCACCGGCCTCGTCGCCCTCGGCGCGCCCGACGTGGTGCTCGCCGTGCTGCTGTGGGTGCTCGCCGCCGCGACGGCCGTCACGGTCGCGCAGCGGGCGCTCGAGGTCCGCCGCCAGGCCGCCCTCGTCGCGTGAGCGGGCTCGTCGGCCGGGTCGCCGGCCTGCTGGCCGGCCGGGCCACCGACGCCGCGTACGCCGGCGGCTGGGCGGTGGTGCGCGCGCTGCCCGAGCCGGTGGCGCAGCGGCTGTTCCGGGCGGGCGCCGACCTCGCGGTGCGCCGCGGCGGGCCGGCCGTCGACCGCCTGCGCGGCAACCTTGCCCGGGTGGCGCCGGACGCCGACCTCGACGCCCTCGTCCGGGCCGCCATGCGCTCCTACGCCCGCTACTGGTGCGAGGTCTTCCGGCTGTCGGTCATGAGCCGCGAGCAGGTCGTCGCCGGGATGCACACCGTCGGGGAGGAGCGCTTCCGCGCCGCCGTCGCCGGGCCGACCGGCGCGGTCATGGCGCTGCCGCACGCCGGCAACTGGGACCACGCCGGGGCCTGGTGCGGCTACACCGGCGTCCCGTTCACCACCGTGGCCGAGCGGCTGCGGCCGGAGTCGCTGTACGAGCGGTTCCTGGCCTTCCGGCAGGGCCTGGGCATGGAGGTGCTGCCGCTCACCGGCGGGCCACGGCCGCCGTACGAGGTGCTCACCGAGCGGCTGGCCGCCGGCGGGACGCTGTGCCTCATGGCCGACCGCGACCTGTCGGCGCGGGGCGTCGACGTGGAGCTGTTCGGCGCGACCGCGCGGATGCCGGCGGGTCCGGCCAGCCTCGCGCTGGCCACCGGCTCGGTGCTGATCCCGGTGTCGCTGTCGTTCACCGACGACGGCTGGCGCTGCGTCTTCCACCCCGAGGTGCCCCACACCGACGTCCGGACGATGACCCAGGCGCTCGCCGACGCGTTCGCCGCCGGCATCGCCGAGCACCCGCAGGACTGGCACATGCTGCAGCGGCTGTGGCTCGACGACCTGGCCGCCGACGACCCGCGGCGGGTGCGGACGGGGTGAGGGTCGGACTGGCCTGCCCGTACACGTGGGACGTCCCCGGCGGGGTGCAGGCCCACGTGCGCGACCTCGCCGAGCACCTGATGGACCTCGGGCACGAGGTGTCCGTCCTGGCCCCCGTCGACGAGCCCGACGCGGCCGGCCTCGAGCCCTACGTCGTCGCCGCCGGGCGCGCGGTGCCCGTCCCGTACAACGGCTCGGTCGCCCGGCTGGCCTTCGGGCCGCGGTCGCTGGCCCGGACCCGCCGGTGGCTGCGGGCCGGGCGCTTCGACGTGCTGCACCTGCACGAGCCCACGGTCCCGTCGGTGTCGATGCTCGCGCTGTGGTCGGCGCGCGGGCCGATGGTCGCGACCTTCCACACCTCCACGTCGCGCAGCCGGGCGCTGCAGGTGTTCGGCACGGTGCTGCAGCCCGGCCTGGAGAAGCTCACCGGCCGCATCGCCGTCTCCCCGGCCGCGCGCCGGGTGATCATGGAGCACCTCGGCGGCGACGCGGTGCTGGTGCCCAACGGCGTGTCCGTGGCGCGCTTCGACGGCGCCGGGCCGCTGCCGGGCCGGGAGCCGGGCGTGCCGACCGTCGTGTTCCTCGGCCGCATCGACGAGGGGCGCAAGGGCCTGGCCGTGCTGCTCGAGGCGCTGCCCGAGCTGGTCCGGCGGGTCCCCGGGGTGCGCCTGCTCGTGGCCGGGCCCGGCGACGTCGACGCCGTGCGCGCCTCGGTGCCCCGCGGGCTGCGCGACCGCGTCGAGCTGCTCGGCCTGGTGAGCGACGCGGACAAGGCGCGGGTGTACGCCAGCGGCACGGTCTATTGCGCGCCCAACACGCACGGCGAGTCGTTCGGCATCGTGCTGCTCGAGGCGATGGCGACCGGCACTCCCGTCGTCGCGAGCGACCTCGAGGCCTTCCGGCGGGTGCTGCAGGACGGTCGCTGCGGCGTGCTGTTCCCGGTCCGCGCCGCCGCCGCCCTGGCCGGGGCGCTGGCGGACCTGCTCGCCGACCCCGACCGGCGCGCCGAGCTCGCCCGGCGCGGCCGGGAGGCGGCCGGTGCCTACGACTGGTCCACCGTCACCCGGCAGGTCGTCGACGTGTACGAGACCGTGGCCGCCGCCGCCCCGGTCGCGCTGGACCACGCCGAGGTGACGGACGACGACGAGCCCGACGACACCCCGGACGACGGCGACCCGGTCGGCCTGCGCCGCGTGCTCGCCCAGCTGACGGGCCGCGGGGGCGCGTGAGCCCGCTCCAGGCGGCGCTGCTCGCGCTCGCCCTCGTGCTGGTGGTCGTCTACACCAGCTGGACCGCCGGCCGGCTCGACCGCCTGCACGCGCGGGTGGACGCGGCCTGGGCGGCGCTCGACGCCGCGCTGGTGCGCCGGGCGGCCGCCGCCCGCGCGGTGGTGCTGCACCTGCCGCCGCGCGCCCCGCAGACCGCCGCGCTGGAGCGGGCCGCCGCGGCCGCGCTGGAGGGCGGGCCGGTCGGCCGCGAGGCGGTCGAGAACGACCTGTCGGCGGCGCTGCGCGCGGCCCTGCCGCTGCTGCCGCAGGCCGGCAGCGAGGCGGTGCGGGCCGAGCTGGCGGGGGCGGCCGGCCGGGTCGCGCTGGCCCGGGCCGTCCACAACGGCGCCGTCGCCGACACGCTGGTGCTGCGCGTGCGGCGGGTGCCGCGGCTGCTGCACCTGGCCGGTCACCGGGCGCTCCCGCGGCACTTCGACGTGGACGACGCCCCGGTCGACGTCGACCCGGCCGGGGACCGCCGGCTCGCCTAGGCTGAGCCCCTGTGCGCCGGCCCTGCCGCGCGCCCTCCCCGCTGTCCTCCTCGAGCCTGAAGGCCCCGCCGTGCCTGCCGACGTCACCCCGCTGCCCACCACCACCGGCTCGCCGCTCGTCAAGCGCGGGATGGCCGAGATGCTCAAGGGCGGCGTCATCATGGACGTGGTCGACGCCCAGCAGGCGCGCATCGCCGAGGACGCGGGCGCCGTCGCCGTCATGGCCCTGGAGCGGGTGCCCGCTGACATCCGCCGGGACGGCGGCGTCGCCCGGATGAGCGACCCCGACATGATCGAGGGCATCCAGGCCGAGGTCTCCATCCCGGTGATGGCCAAGGCCCGCATCGGCCACTTCGTCGAGGCGCAGGTGCTGCAGGCCATCGGCGTCGACTACGTGGACGAGTCCGAGGTCCTCACGCCCGCCGACTACGCCCACCACATCGACAAGCACGCGTTCACCGTGCCGTTCGTCTGCGGGGCCACGGACCTGGGCGAGGCGCTGCGGCGGATCTCCGAGGGCGCGGCCATGATCCGCACCAAGGGCGAGGCGGGCACGGGTGACGTCTCGCAGGCCACCACGCACCTGCGCACCATCCTCGGGGCGATCCGGCGGCTGACGACGATGGACACCACCGAGCTGTTCGAGGCCGCCAAGGAGATGCGGGCGCCGATCGAGCTGGTGCGCGAGACGGCCGCCCTCGGCCGGCTGCCCGTGGTGATGTTCACCGCCGGCGGCGTGGCCACGCCCGCCGACGCGGCGATGATGATGCAGCTGGGCACCGACGGCGTGTTCATCGGCAGCGGGATCTTCAAGAGCGGCGACCCGGCCCACCGCGCCCGCGCCTGCGTCGAGGCCACCGCCCACTACGCGGACGCCGAGCGCATCGCCAAGGTCAGCCGCGGCCTCGGCGAGGCGATGGTCGGCATCGCGGCCGACAGCCTCGGGGCCGGCGACCTGCTCGCCACGCGCGGCTGGTGACCGCGCCCGCGACCTCTCCGGCGGTCCCGGGCGGCGCAGCCGAGGCGACGACGCCCGCTCCGGCGGCACCGCTCGTCGGCGTCCTGGCGCTGCAGGGCGACGTGCGTGAGCACGTCCGGGCGCTCGAGGCGGCCGGGGCGCGGGTCGTGCTCGTCCGCACGCCCGGGGACCTCGCCGGGCTCGACGGGCTCGTGCTGCCGGGCGGGGAGTCCACGGCGATCGGCCGGCTGCTGGGCGTCTCCGACCTGCTCGAGCCGCTGCGCGACCTGCTCGCGGGCGGGCTGCCGGCGTACGGCTCGTGCGCCGGCATGGTCCTGCTCGCCGACGAGGTCGTGGACGGGCTGCCCGGGCAGCCGCTGCTGGGCGGGCTCGGGATCACGGTGCGCCGCAACGCCTTCGGCCGGCAGGTCGACAGCTTCGAGACCGAGCTGACCGTCGCGGGCCTGGTGGGCGGCGACGTGCACGCGGTGTTCATCCGCGCCCCCTGGGTGGAGCGCGCGGGACCGGACGTGGAGGTGCTCGCCGAGCGCGACGGCCACCCCGTCGTCGTGCGACAGGGCAGCCTGCTCGCCACGAGCTTCCACCCGGAGCTCACCGGCGACGCCCGGGTGCACGGCCTGTTCGTGGAGATGGTGCGCCGTAGTCTGGCCGGGAGGACCACCGGCACCCCGGACGCAGGAGGAGCGACGTGAGCGGCCACTCCAAGTGGGCGACGACCAAGCACAAGAAGGCCGTCGTCGACGCCAAGCGCGGCAAGCTGTTCGCCAAGCTGATCAAGACCATCGAGGTGGCCGCCCGCACCGGCGGCGGCGACCCGTCCGGCAACCCCACGCTCGCCGACGCGATCACCGGTGCCAAGCGCCTGTCGGTGCCCTCGGACAACATCGAGCGGGCGATCAAGCGGGGCAGCGGCGAGCTCGGCGACGCCGCGGCGTACGAGGAGATCACCTACGAGGCGTACGGCCAGGGCGGCGTCGCGATCCTCGTCGAGTGCCTGACCGACAACCGCAACCGGGCGGCCGCGGAGGTGCGCACCGCCATCACCCGCAACGGCGGCAACGCCGCCGACCCGGGCTCGGTGTCCTACCTGTTCCACCGCAAGGGCGTGGTCCGGGTGGCCCGCACCGAGGGGCTGACCGAGGACGACGTGCTCCTGGCGGTCCTCGACGCGGGCGCCGAGGAGGTCACCGAGCAGGACGACGCGTTCGAGGTCGTCTGCGACGCCCCGGACACCCACGCGGTGCGGCTGGCCTGCACGGCCGCCGGCCTCACGGTCGACACCGCCGACATCGCCTGGCTGCCCGGCATGAGCATCGAGCTCGAGGACGAGGTCGCCCGCAAGGTCCTCAAGCTCGTGGACGCGCTCGAGGACCTCGACGACGTGCAGAACGTCTGGGCCAACTTCGACGTGAGCGACGACGTCCTCGAGTCGGTCTGAGCGTGGTGCCCGGCGCCGTCGCGTCGGCGAGGTTCGGCGAGACGACGGCCTGACCGGGCGGGCGGTGGCGGTGCCGCACGGCTGAGCGTCCCGGTCGCGGCGCGCCTCGTCCGGCGCGGTGGGCCGCCGTCGTACGCTCCCGAACGGCTGTTCGAACGGACGGCAGGGTCGGCGGACGGGAGCGGCGCGTGCGGGTGCTGGGCGTCGACCCGGGGCTGACCCGCTGCGGCCTCGGCGTGGTCGACGGGGTGCCCGGCCGGGCCTCGCTGGTCGCGGTCGGCGTTGTGCGCACCCCGTCGGAGGCGCCGCTCGGCGAGCGACTGGTGGCCCTCGAGCTGGCGTTCGAGGCCTGGCTCGACGAGCACCGGCCGGACGCCGTAGCCGTCGAGCGGGTGTTCGCGCAGGCCAACGTGCGCACCGTCATGGGCACGGCGCAGGCCGGCGCCGTCGCGGTCGTGTGCGCCGCCCGCCGCGGCCTGCCGGTGGCGCTGCACACGCCCTCCGAGGTCAAGGCGGCCGTCACGGGGTCGGGGCGCGCCGACAAGGACCAGGTGGGCCTCATGGTCGCGCGGCTGCTGCGGCTGGCCTCGCCGCCCCGCCCGGCCGACGCCGCCGACGCGCTCGCTCTCGCGCTGTGCCACCTGTGGCGCGGCCCGGCGCTCGCCCGCCTCGCCGCGGCCGGGAGGGCGACGTGATCGCCAGCGTCGCCGGCACCGTCACGGCCCTGCTGCCGACGGGGGTGGTCCTGCGCGTCGGCGGGGTGGGCCTCGCGCTGCAGACCACGGCGGGCACCCGGGCCCGGCTGCGGGTCGGCGACGAGGCCGAGCTGTCGACCTCGCTCGTGGTCCGCGAGGACAGCCTCACCCTGTACGGCTTCGCCGACGGCGACGAGCGCGACCTGTTCGAGCTCCTGCAGACCAGCTCGGGCGTCGGGCCGCGGCTCGCCCAGGCGGTGCTGACCGTCCACCCGCCGGAGAGCGTGCGCCGGGCCCTGCAGACCGAGGACCTCGTCGCGCTGTGCCTGGTGCCGGGGATCGGCCGCAAGGGCGCGCAGCGCATGGTGCTCGAGCTCAAGGACAAGGTCGGCCCCGCGAGTGCCGGCGGCTCGCCCGCCGTCGCGTCGTCGCCGTGGCGCGACACGCTGTCGGCTGCCCTCGTCGGCCTGGGCTGGCCGCAGGCGCAGGCCGACGACACCGTCGCCCGGCTGGCGGGCGCCCACCCCGGGGCGGGGGAGGCCGACGTCCCGGCGCTGCTGCGCGAGGCGCTGGCTCTGCTCGGGCGGGCCCGGTGAACGAGCTGGAGCGCCAGGAGGCCGCCGAGCTCGCCCGGCGCGCCGCCCGGGCCGCCGGCGTCGGCGAGGAGGTCCGGGCAGGGGCGGAGGTCCGGGCCGAGGGCCTGGCCCGGCCGGAGCCGGTGGAGGACGACCGGCAGGTGGAGGCGGCCCTGCGCCCGCGCCGCCTCGACGAGTTCGTCGGGCAGGAGCGGGTGCGCGAGCAGCTGTCGCTGCTGCTCGACAGCGCCCAGCAGCGCGGCCGCCCGCCGGACCACGTGCTGCTGTCCGGCGCGCCCGGGCTGGGCAAGACCTCGCTGGCCATGATCATCGCGGCGGAGCTGGGCGCCGGCATCCGCATCACCAGCGGCCCGGCGATGGAGCGGGCCGGCGACCTCGTGGCGCTGGTGACCTCGCTGGTCGAGGGCGAGGTGCTGTTCATCGACGAGATCCACCGCATCGCCCGGCCGGCGGAGGAGCTCCTCTACATGGCCATGGAGGACTTCCGGATCGACGTCGTGGTCGGCAAGGGACCCGGGTCCACGGCGATCCCGCTCGACGTGCCCCCCTTCACGCTGGTCGGTGCCACGACCCGGGCCGGCCTGCTCACCGGGCCCCTGCGCGGGCGGTTCGGCTTCACCGCGCACATGGAGCCGTACTCCCCGGCGGAGCTGCAGCGGGTGCTCGAGCGCAGCGCCGGCCTGCTCGGCGTCCAGCTCACCGCGCAGGGGGCCGCGGAGGTCGCCGGCCGGTCCCGCGGGACGCCCCGGGTCGCCAACCGGCTGCTGCGCCGGGTGCGCGACTACGCGGAGGTGCGGGCGGACGGCGTGGTGACGCGCGACGTCGCCCAGGCCGCCCTCGCCGTGTACGACGTCGACGAGCGGGGCCTGGACCGGCTCGACCGCGCCGTGCTCGACGCCCTGGTCCGCCGGTTCGGCGGCGGGCCGGTCGGGCTGTCCACGCTCGCGGTGGCGGTGAGCGAGGAGCGCGAGACCGTCGAGGAGGTCGCCGAGCCGTTCCTGGTGCGCTCCGGCCTGATCGCCCGGACCCCCCGCGGCCGGGTGGCCACGCCCGCGGCCTGGCGCCACCTCGGGCTCACGCCGCCCGGGCCGGTCGGCACGCTGCCGCTGGAGCTCGGCGACGCCGGCTGAGCGCCCCGGCAGCGTCGCGGCGGGTACGACGCCGGGTCCCGCTGCGTATGCTCGCGGCGGCTCCGCTGCCGCACGCCGCGGGGCTGCCGCTGTCCGAGGAGGTCCACCGTGGCGCAGTCCGCTGGGCAGCTCCTGCTGCTCGTCCTGCTGCTGCTCGCCTTCTTCGCCCTCGTCGTCCGGCCGCAGCGCGCCCGCCTGCGCGAGGCGCAGCGGGTCCGGGCGTCGCTGGCCGTCGGCCAGCACGTGATGACCACCTCGGGCCTGCACGGGACCGTGCGCGCCCTCGACGACGCCGACGACACCGTCCTGCTCGAGGTGGCGCCCGGCGTGCAGGTCCGCTGGGCGGCGGCCGCGGTCGCCCGGGTCCTCGACGGCGCCCCGAGCGCGGCCGTCGACCCGCCCCGCGGGTGAGCGACTGACCCCTGCTCCCGCGGCGCGGGCGGTCCCGTCACGCGCCCGGCCCGAGCGACGCCCGCCCCGACGACCGTGCCGCTCCGACGACAGGATGCTCCCCCGTGCCCCGACCCACCCCGTCCTCCCGCTGCGGCACGCCCGCGACCGCCCCGCCGCGGCGGCGCTGACGTGGCTCTCGACCTCGAGGCGCTGCTGCGCAGCCGGATCACCGACGTCCCCGACTTCCCCGAGCCGGGCGTGGTGTTCAAGGACATCAGCCCGCTGCTCGCCGACCACGTCGCCTTCGCGGCGGCGGTCGACGCGATCGTCTCCCACGTCGGGCGGGGGACGGTCGACAAGGTCGCCGGCATCGAGGCCCGCGGCTTCCTGCTCGGCGCGCCCGTGGCCTACCACTTCGGCGCCGGCTTCGTCCCGGTGCGCAAGAAGGGCAAGCTCCCGCGCCCGACGTACGGCGAGTCCTACGACCTGGAGTACGGCGCCGCCGAGATCGAGGTGCACCGGGACGCGTTCGCCCCGGGGGAGCGGGTGCTGGTCGTCGACGACGTCCTCGCCACCGGCGGCACCGCCGTCGCGGCCGTGGCGCTCGTCGAGCAGGCGGGCGCCGTCCCGGTCGGCCTGTCGGTGCTCATGGACCTGACCTTCCTCGGCGGCCGCGCCCGGCTGGCCGACAGTGCCCCCGGGCTGGAGCTGCACGCCCTGCTGACGTACTGAGCAGGGCGCCCTCCCGGCCGCCCTCCTACACTGGGTGCCGACCGCGAAGGAGCCGCCCGTGGCCACGGACGTCCCGCCTGCCCTGCCCGCTGCCCGCTCCGGTGCCGCGGGCGGCAGCGCTCCGGTGGGGACGACGCCACTGCCGGCCGCCCCGCCCGGTGCCGACGGCAGCACCGGCCCGCCCACCGGCCGACGCGTCCGGGCCCGCCTCGCCCGGCTGACGTCCACCAAGCCCGGCGCCACGCCCCCCGTCCTCGAGCCCCTGGTCCGCACGGTGCGCGAGGCCCACCCCAAGGCCGACCTGCGGCCGGTCCAGCGGGCGTACGAGATCGCCGAGGCCGCCCACGCCGGCCAGCGGCGCCGCAGCGGCGACCCCTACATCACCCACCCGCTCGCGGTGACGACGATCCTCGCCGAGCTGGGGATGGACACCACGACGCTCGTCGCGGCGCTGCTGCACGACACCGTCGAGGACACCTCGACCACCCTCGACGGGGTGCGCGAGGACTTCGGCGACGACGTCGCCCACCTCGTCGACGGCGTCACCAAGCTCGACAAGGTCAAGTTCGGCGACGCGGCCGAGGCCGAGACGCTGCGCAAGATGGTCATCGCGATGGCGCGCGACCCGCGGGTGCTGGTCATCAAGCTCGCCGACCGGCTGCACAACATGCGGACCCTGCGCTGGCTGCCGCTGGAGAAGCAGGAGCGCAAGGCCCGCGAGACGCTCGAGATCTACGCGCCGCTGGCGCACCGGCTGGGCATGAACACGCTCAAGTGGGAGCTCGAGGACCTCGCGTTCGCGACGCTCTACCCCAAGCGGTACGACGAGATCGTCCGCCTGGTGGCGGACCGCGCGCCGTCGCGCGACACCCAGCTGACGCAGGTCACCGAGAAGGTGCAGGCCGACCTCCGGGCCTCCCGGATCCGGGCGACGGTCAGCGGCCGGCCCAAGCACTACTACTCGATCTACCAGAAGATGATCGTCCGCGGCCGCGACTTCACCGACATCTACGACCTGGTCGGGATCCGCGTGCTGGTGGACTCGGTGCGCGACTGCTACGCCGCCCTCGGCACCATCCACGCGCTGTGGTCGCCCGTCCCCGGGCGCTTCAAGGACTACATCGCGATGCCCAAGTTCAACATGTACCAGTCGCTGCACACCACGGTGATCGGCCCCGAGGGCAAGCCCGTCGAGCTGCAGATCCGCACCGTGGAGATGCACAAGCGCGCGGAGTACGGCATCGCGGCGCACTGGAAGTACAAGGAGGGCCCGCAGCCCAGCGGACCCGTCAAGGGCGACGACATGGGCTGGCTGCGGCAGCTCCTGGACTGGCAGAAGGAGGCGGCCGACCCGGGCGAGTTCCTCGACTCGCTGCGCTTCGACCTGCACTCCACCGAGGTCTTCGTCTTCACCCCGAAGGGCGACGTCGTGCCGCTGGTGTTCGGCGCCACGGCGGTCGACTTCGCCTACGCCGTGCACACCGAGGTCGGCCACCGCTGCATCGGCGCGCGCGTCAACGGCCGGCTCGTCGCGCTGGAGTCGGTCCTGGAGAACGGCGACGTCGTCGAGATCTTCACCAGCAAGGCCGAGGGGGCCGGGCCGTCGCGCGACTGGCTGGGCTTCGTCAAGAGCCCCCGGGCCCGCAACAAGATCCGCCAGTGGTTCGCCAAGGAGCGCCGCGAGGACGCGGTCGAGGCCGGCAAGGAGGCGATCAGCCGGGCGGTGCGCAAGCAGGGGCTGCCGCTGCAGCGCCTGCTCGGCGGCGACGTCCTGCCCCAGGTCGCCAGCGACCTGCACCTCACCGACGTCACCGCGCTCTACGTCGAGGTCGGCGAGGGCCGGGTGTCGGCGCAGTCGGTCGTGCAGAAGGTCATGGCCGCGATGGGCGGCACCGAGGGCGCGGTCGAGGACATCGCCGAGACCGCCGTCCCCACCCGCGAGCCGCGCACGTCCCGCACCCCCGGCGACCCCGGGGTCGTGGTCAAGGGCGCGACCGACGTCTGGGTCAAGCTCGCCCGCTGCTGCACCCCCGTCCCGGGCGACGACATCGTCGGCTTCGTGACCCGGGGGCGCGGGGTCTCGGTCCACCGCGGTGACTGCGTCAACGCGGGTCCGCTGGTGGCCACCGGCGAGCGGGTCGTCGAGGTCGAGTGGGCGCCGACCTCGGGCTCGCTGTTCCTCGTCGCGATCCAGGTCGAGGCGCTGGACCGCACCCGCCTGCTGTCCGACGTCACCCGGATGCTGTCCGACGCCCACGTGAGCATCGTGTCGGCGACGGTCACCACGACCCGCGACCGGGTGGCCGTCTCCCGGTTCACCTTCGAGATGGCCGACCCCAAGCACCTGGGCCACCTGCTCAAGCTGGTCCGCAACGTCGAGGGCGTGTTCGACGCCTACCGCGTCACGAGCTGACCCGGCTCCCACGCGGCGCTGATCAGGCCCTCGTGGCGGTCCCGTACGGCGTGTCGGCCGCAACGAGGGCTTGATCAACGCCTGACCGCCCGCCCGCCCGCGCCCGGCACCGCGGTCTAGACCGGAGCGGTCGCCAGGTCCTCGATCTGCACCTTCGTGTTGGGCGGGGTGTTGCCGCTCGCGTCGGCCTCGGCGACGCCGGCCTCGGCGATCTCGTCCAGCACGTCGAGGCCCTCGGTGATCTCTCCGACGACGGTGTACTCCGGCGGCAGGGCGCTGTCGCCGTACACGAGGAAGAACTGGCTGCCCGTGGAGGCCGGCGCGGAGCTCTTGGCCATCGCGACGGTGCCGCGCGGGTAGGTGGCGCCCTCGAGGTTCTCCTCGGCGAAGGAGTAGCCCGGGCCGCCGGTGCCGGTGCCCGTCGGGTCGCCGCACTGCAGGACCGACAGCCCGCCCTCGGTGAGCCGGTGGCAGGGGGTGTCGTCGAAGTAGTCCTGCGCGGCGAGGGTGACGAAGCTCTGGCTGGCGCAGGGGGCACCCTCGGCGTCAAGGGTGAACACGACCGTGCCCTCGTTGGTCTTCATCGTCGCCGTGAGCTCGCCGCTGACCTCCGGGGTGGCCGGCGGCGGCGTGACCGGCCGGCTCGCGGCCTCACCGGGCACGTAGCTGCACGGGCCCTCGGCCGGCGCGCTCGACGCGGGGGGGCTCGCCGCGGCGACGGCGGGGTCGGCCGGCTCGTCCCCGCCGCGGGTGGAGACGAAGGCCACGGCACCGACGACGGCGAGCACCGCGACGGCGCTGGCGACGATGGTGGCGCGCTGCTTGCGCTGGGCGGCCTCCGCGACGCGCCGGGCCGCCTGACGCTCGGCCCGCATGCGGGCCAGCTCCTTCTCGCGCCTGTCGCTCGCCACGCGTCGTCCTCCTGCTGCTGCTGCTCGACCCGACCGGGGTGGTGCCCGGCGGGAGTGTAGGGACGAAAGGGTGAGGGGCTGCCCCGGGCGCGCCGGTAGGGTCGCCACCGCAACCGTCGATCCGTCCATCGAGAGGACGTCCGTGCTCGTCCGCGGGTTCCCGGCCGGCTCGTTCGGCACCAACTGCTACGTCGTCGCGCCCTCCGAGGGCTCCGAGTGCGTGGTCATCGACCCCGGCCAGGACGCCGTCGGCGGGGTCGAGGACCTGCTGCGCGAGCACCGGCTCAAGCCGGTCGCCGTGCTGCTGACCCACGGCCACATCGACCACATGTGGTCGGTCGTGCCGGTCTGCGGCGCCCACGACGTCCCGGCCTACGTCCACCCGGCCGACCGCGACCTGCTGTCCGACCCGGGCAAGGGGCTCTCGCTGGGCGTCGGCCAGCAGCTGTTCGGCGGGCTGGTGTTCACCGAGCCCGACGACGTCGTCGAGCTGCCGACCGCCGGGCCGATCGAGCTCGCCGGCATGCGCTTCCAGGTCGACCTGGCCCCCGGCCACACGCCCGGGTCGATCGTCTTCCGCACCCCGGGCGCCGAGGCCGGGGGAGAGGCGCTCGCCCCGGTGCTGTTCGCCGGCGACGTGCTGTTCGCCGGCTCCATCGGGCGCACCGACCTGCCCGGCGGCGACCACGCCGCGATGCTGCGGTCGCTGGCCGACGTGGTGCTGCCGCTCGCCGACGAGACCGTCGTGCTGCCCGGCCACGGGCAGGCCACGACGATCGGGCAGGAGCGGGCCACCAACCCCTACCTGCGCGACCTGCCGCCCGCGCCGGTCACCAGGGGCCTGTAGGTGCCGGGCCCCAAGGGGACCTACGACGTCGTCCCGGGAGCCGAGTTCGGCGCGACCTCGGCGCTGCGCGAGGCGCTGCTCGCCCCGGCGCGCCTGGCCGGCTACGCCTACGCCGAGTCCCCCGTCCTGGAGCACACCGACCTGTTCGCCCGCGGGGTCGGCGAGAGCACCGACGTCGTGACCAAGGAGATGTTCACGTTCACCGACCGGGCCGACCGGTCGCTCACGCTGCGGCCGGAGGGAACCGTCGGCGTGCTGCGCGCGGCGCTGGACGCCGGCCTGCACCGGGGTCAGCTGCCGGTCAAGCTGCGCTACGCCGGGCCGATGTTCCGGGCCGAGCGCCCGCAGGCGGGCCGCTACCGGCAGTTCCAGCAGGTGGGCGTCGAGGCGCTCGGGCTCGACGACCCCGCGCTCGACGCCGAGGTCGTGGCGCTCGCCGCGCACGCCTTCGCCGGCCTGGGGCTGACCGGCGTGAGGCTGCTGCTCACCAGCTTGGGCGACCCCGCCTGCCGGCCCGCCTACCGCGAGGCGCTCACCGCGTTCCTCGCCGGGCTCGACCTGGACGAGGACACCCGCCGGCGCGCCGCCATCAACCCGCTGCGGGTGCTCGACGACAACCGCCCCGAGGTCCGCACCCAGCTGGCTGGCGCGCCGCTCATGGTCGACGCGCTGTGCGAGGCGTGCGCCGACCACCTGGCCGCGGTCCGCGCCGGCCTCGACGCGCTCGGCGTCGCCCACGAGCCGGCCCCGACGCTGGTCCGGGGTCTGGACTACTACATGCGCACCACCTTCGAGCTCGTCCACGACGGGCTCGGCGCGCAGTCCGCCGTCGGCGGCGGCGGCCGCTACGACGGGCTGTCCCAGGCGATCGGCGGCCCCCCGCTGCCGGGCATCGGCTGGGCCCTCGGGGTCGAGCGCACCGCGCTGGCGCTGCGCGCGGAGGGCCTCGAGCCGCCGGCCGAGCCCGGCGTGCAGGTCTTCCTCGTGCCGCTCGGCGCCGCCGCGAAGGCCCGCGCCGTCGCCCTGGTGGGCGCGCTGCGCCGCGACGGCGTCGCCGCCGACCTCGCGTACGGCGACCGCGGGATGAAGGGCGCGATGAAGGCCGCCGACCGCAGCGGCGCGCCGTACGCCGTCCTGCTCGGCGACCGCGACCTCGAGGCCGGGAGCGCGCAGGTCAAGGACCTGCGCACCGGCGAGCAGACCCCCGTGGCGATCGACGCCCTCGTCCCGACCCTGAAGGAGCGCCTGCCGTGATGCGCAGCCACCAGGCCGGAGCGCTCCGCGAGGAGCACGCCGGCACGACCGTCACCCTCGCCGGCTGGGTCGCGCGCCGCCGCGACCACGGCGGCGTGGCCTTCCTCGACCTGCGCGACGGGTCCGGCATCGCCCAGGTCGTCGTGCGCGAGTCGGACGTGGCGCACGACCTGCGGGCGGAGTACTGCGTGCTCGTCACCGGCGAGGTCCGGCTGCGGCCGGAGGGCAACCGCAACCCGGCGCTGCCGACGGGCGCGATCGAGGTGGCGGTCAGCACGCTGGAGGTGCTGTCGACCGCCGCGCCGCTGCCGTTCCCGCTCGACGACGAGCTGCAGGTCGGCGACGAGGTGCGCCTGAAGTACCGCTACCTCGACCTGCGCCGCAGCGGCGCCGCGGCCGCGCTGCGCACCCGCAGCCGGATCACCAGCACCATCCGCCGGGTCATGGACGAGCGCGGCTTCCTCGACATCGAGACGCCGACGCTGACCCGCTCCACGCCCGAGGGCGCCCGTGACTTCCTGGTGCCCGTGCGCCTGCAGCCCGGCTCCTGGTACGCCCTGCCGCAGTCGCCGCAGCTGTTCAAGCAGCTGCTGATGGTCGCCGGCATGGAGCGCTACTACCAGATCGCGCGCTGCTACCGGGACGAGGACTTCCGCGCCGACCGGCAGCCGGAGTTCACCCAGCTCGACATCGAGATGAGCTTCCCGGACGAGGAGGACCTCTACGAGCTCACCGAGGAGGTCTTCACCCGGATCTGGCGCGACGTCCTCGGCACCGAGCTGAGCGCGCCGTTCCCGCGGATGACCTACGACGAGGCGATGCGCCGCTACGGCAGCGACCGGCCCGACGTGCGCTTCGGCGTCGAGCTCGTCGACCTCACGCCGTACTTCGCGAGCACGCCGTTCCGGGTCTTCCAGGCCGCGCACGTCGGTGCGGTCGTCATGCCCGGCGGGGCCGCGACCCCCCGCAAGGGCTTCGACGCGTGGCAGGAGTGGGCCAAGCAGCGCGGCGCCCGCGGGCTGGCCTACGTGACGTTCCTCGAGGACGGCACGCTCGGCGGCCCGGTCGCCAAGAACCTGTCGGAGTCCGAGCGCGAGGGCCTGCGCGAGGCCGTCGGGGCGCAGGTCGGCGACGCCGCCTTCTTCGCGGCCGCCGCGCGCCCCGAGGCCCTGGCCCTGCTCGGCGCCACCCGCCTGGAGATCGGCCGCCGGCTCGGGCTGATGGACGGGGCCCGGTGGGAGTTCCTCTGGGTCACCGACTTCCCGATGTTCGAGCCGACCGAGACGGGCGGCTGGACGGCGGTCCACCACCCGTTCACGGCGCCCGCCACGAGCCACGAGGCCACCTTCGCCGCGGAGCCGGCCGACGTGCCCGCCCGGGCGTACGACCTGGTGCTCAACGGCTCCGAGCTCGGCGGCGGCTCGATCCGCATCCACTCCAGCGACGTGCAGCGCCGGGTCTTCGACGTCATCGGGCTGTCGGCGGAGCAGGCACAGGAGCAGTTCGGCTTCCTGCTCGAGGCGTTCTCCTACGGCCCGCCGCCGCACGGCGGGATCGCGTTCGGGATCGACCGGATCGCGGCGATGGTCACCGGGTCGGAGTCGATCCGCGACGTCATCGCGTTCCCCAAGACCGGCGGGGGCGGCGACCCGCTCACCGGCGCGCCGACCCCGATCACGGCCGCGCAGCGCAGGGAGGCCGGGGTCGACGCCGACCCCGCCGCCTCCGCCTGAGCCGCCGGCCCTCGACACGCCCGCGGGCGGCCGGCCCGGAGGCCGACCGCCCGCAGGGGACGTGCTGTCGCGCTAGGGCTGGCTGCGCGGGCTGGTCGGGGACAGCGAGTCGATGAACTCGTTGCCCGCGTGCGTGTCCACCTCGTGCACGTCCTCGGCCTCGGGGGCCGCGGGGGCCTGCTCGGGCGTGAGCTGCGCGATCCGGAAGGCGCCTGCGGCGCCCGCCTCCCGGGCGGCCTCGGTCGCGAGGGCGTAGGCCGCGTGCGCGGCCCGGTTGGCGGCCCGGTAGTCGTGCCGGGCGAGCGCGGCCTTCGCCCCGCCGATCCGCCGGTCGGCGCGTTGGAGCACGCCGTACGCCCGCTCCGGGGTCTCGCCGGCCAGGGCGTCGGCCGCGAGCCGGTTGGCGGCCTCGACCTGGGCCGCCGCCTGGTAGCGGTCCATGTTGTCGCGGTCGAACTGGCTGAAGTCCCAGTTGAGGTCGATGTAGCTCATCATCGAGTTGACCTCGTCACCGGCCCAGGCGAAGAAGAACTCGCCGCTGGGGCCGAAGCTCTGCTCGCCCGGGTCGTCGTAGCCGTCGTGCGGGTGGCTCAGCCCGACGTGGTGCCCGACCTCGTGGATGGTCGTGGTGGTCAGGCCGTACCCGGAGTCGATGATCCCCTGGCTGAGCAGGTTGAAGACGTAGGACTGGGTGCCCGTGCGGTAGTCGTCGTCGGCGAAGCCGAGGAACGGCGCGTCGAGCGTGTCCGGCAGCGAGTAGTTGAAGATCGGCAGCTCGTAGTCGACCTTGCCCTGGTCGTCCCGGGTGCGGTCGAGCTGGAAGGTGTTCTGCAGGAACAGGTTGGCGTCCGAGGGGTAGCCGAGCTTCGGGTAGCAGGACTCGCCCTCGAGGAAGCCGACGTAGCAGCGCTGGGCGGCGCCCCGGAACGGCAGGTCCTGGCTGTCGTAGCTCAGCTCCTTGCGGGGCAGCAGCTCACCCAGCTCGCCGAGCACCAGCGGCCGCGACACGTAGTCGCGGGAGGCGTTGATCTCCGGGTTGCCCTCGTAGGTGTTGCTGTCCAGGTCGATCGTCTCGGGCAGCTCGCCGTCGGCGGTGGGCAGGTCGACCGGGTAGAGCGGCGACGGGGTGAACAGCAGGTCGACGGCGACGAAGCGGACGAGCCTGGCCAGGTCGCCGGTCAGCGCGGAGGCCGGGCGGTAGCGGCCCGCGCCGTACTCCCACACCGGGGGGATGCGGTAGTCGGGCTCGTCGTCCCCGTCGAGGTCGGCGTCGTCGACGTTCCAGCTGCCCGCCCAGGACTCGGGGCCGGCGGACGCGTCGTGGAACCAGACCCGGTGGGTGCTGCCCAGACCCGTCTCCTCGTCGTCGGCGGTCGTCCCGCCCCACGCGATGACCTTGCGGCTGTCCCGTTCCTTGCCGAAGTCGAACCCGGTGTCCGGGTCGACCTCGCCCGTCTTGGTGTAGACGTGGTGCTCGAAGTCGTCGCGGTCGCTCCAGTCGATCAGGTACACCGTGTTCTCGGTGGTGTCGACACCCTTCGGGGGGTTCTTCGCCAGCCAGCTCTCCACGCTGGGCGCGTCGATCGTGTGGTTGTCCTGCACGACCTCCGCGTTGGACTCCTGCTCGTTGTAGCGGTCCTGGTAGAGCGTCAGCGGCGCGGGGTCCGACAGGCGCCTGAGCTCGGAGAAGAACCGGTCCTCGTACGTCCGGCCGGTGGACTGGACGCGGTAGTCGTACTGGAAGGAGATGCCCACCTCCTCGCGGACCCCGTAGGAGAGCCGCGAGCGGACGACGGGCTCGGAGGAGGCGGGCAGGGCGGCGCGCAGCGCGCGGGAGTCGACCTCGGGGGCGTCGTAGCCCAGCAGGACGACGTTGACCGGCAGCCGCTCGACGAGCTGCGCCGGGCCGCCGGGACGCAGGTGCTGGAACTGCGGCTCGGCGCCGCTGGCGGGGGCAGTGCTGCTCGCCAGCAGACCGCCGAGGACGACGGTCGCGACGGCGAGGGCGCGGATGGGACGTGGACGCACGGGCAGGCTCCTCGGGAGTGGGTGCCGGGACCGTCCTCCCTCTCCGCGTCGTTGGCAAGCCCGGGCCGGCGCCGCGGCTACCAGCGGCTGCGCACCAGCAGCGGCCCGCTGGTGAACCGGTGGTCGTCGGTGAACCCCAGCGCGTCGTACAGCGCCCGGCCGGCGCTGTTGTCGGCGTACATGCCGAGGGTGACCAGGTCGCAGCCCTCGGCCAGTAGCCGCCGCGCCAGCGCGGCGGTGACCGCGCTGCCCAGGCCCCGTCCGCGCGCGGCGGGGGCGACCGCGATCGAGGACAGGTGGCCCACCCCGGCGGCGGAGGTGGTGTCGGCGACGCAGGCGAGCAGGGCGCCGCTGCGGTCGCGGGACCCGAACCACCGCGCGACCTTCGCGTCGCCGGGCAGCGCGCTGGCCGTCGGGCTCGACGCCGTGAGCAGCGCGGCGACCTCGTCGGTGTCGTCGAGCAGCACGACGTCGTCCTCGCCCCGCTGCGGCGGCGGGGGCGCGCTCAGCGAGCGGAAGTCCCAGTCGATGCCCTGCAACCCGACCCAGGCCGGCAGCCAGGCGCCCGTGCCGCGCGGCAGGGTGACCCGCTGCGTCGGCGCCAGCTCGGGGACGACCTCGCCGAGCAGGGCCCCGACCCGCTGCGGCGACCCGAGGGCCGACAGGTACGGGACGCGCTCGTGCAGGTCGATGCCGACCCACGCGGCGGCCCCCTCCACGCACCAGCCCCGGGCGAGCGGGCGGCGCAGGGAGCCGCGGGCGAACGGGTCGTGACCGGTGGCGACGAGCACCTCGGCGGCCGTGGTCAGCGGGGTGGTGCGCACCTCCAGAAGGTAGTGGGCGGCCCGCCGTAGGGTTCCGGGCATGGACGGGGAGACGCTCTTCGACGCGGGGGAGCGGGCGGCCGAGGAGCGCGTCGCGCCGCTCGCCGTCCGGATGCGCCCCCGCACGCTCGACGACGTCGTCGGGCAGACCCACCTGCTCGGTCAGGGCGCTCCGCTGCGCCGCCTCGTGGAGGGCGACGCGCCGCTGTCGGTCGTGCTGTGGGGCCCGCCCGGCACCGGCAAGACCACCCTGGCGATGGTCATCGCCCGGAGCACCCGGCGGCGCTTCCGCGAGCTGTCGGCGGTGACCGCCGGGGTCAAGGACGTCCGGCAGGTGGTGGACGAGGCCCGCCGCGCCCTCGGCGACACCGGCGCCCAGACGGTGCTGTTCGTCGACGAGGTGCACCGCTTCTCCAAGACCCAGCAGGACGCGCTGCTGCCGAGCGTGGAGAACCGCTGGGTGACGCTGGTCGCGGCCACCACCGAGAACCCGTTCTTCAGCGTCATCAGCCCGCTGCTGTCGCGCAGCCTGCTGCTCACGCTCGAGCCCCTCACCGACGCCGACGTCCGGGCGGTGGTGCGCCGCGCGGTGGCCGACGAGCGCGGGCTCGGCGGCAGCGTCGTGGTCGAGCCCGACGCCGAGGACTTCCTCGTCCGCCTCGCCGGCGGCGACGCGCGCCGGGCGCTCACCGCGCTCGAGGCCGCGGCCGTCGAGCCCGTCCTCACGCTGCCGCTGCTCGAGCGGGCGGTCGACCGGGCCGCGGTCCGCTACGACAGGGACGGCGACCAGCACTACGACGTGATCAGCGGCTTCATCAAGAGCATCCGCGGCTCCGACGTCGACGCCGCCCTGCACTACCTCGCCCGGATGCTCGAGGCCGGGGAGGACCCGCGCTTCGTGGCCCGGCGGCTGGTCGTCAGCGCCAGCGAGGACATCGGCATGGCCGACCCGTCCAGCCTGCAGGTGGCCGTCGCCGCGGCCTCGGCGCTGGAGCTGATCGGGCTGCCGGAGGCGCGGATCAACCTCGCCCAGGCGGTGGTCCACCTGTCCCTTGCCCCCAAGAGCAACGCCGTGCTGGCCGGGATCGACTCGGCGACGGCGGACGTGCGGGCCGGCCGGACCGGCACGGTCCCGCCGCACCTGCGCGACAGCCACTACGCCGGGGCCGAGCAGCTCGGGCACGGCAGCCACGGGCGTCCGGGGACCGCGGGCTACCGCTACCCTCACGACTTCCCGGGGAGGGTCGTGGCGCAGCAGTACGCGCCGGACCCGGTCGTGGGGCGGGAGTACTACTCGCCCGGCGACCTGGGGGTCGAGCGCGTCGCGGGCGAGCGGCTCGCGGGGCTGCGCGAGGTCCTGCGCGGCGACCGCGGTGTCGTCGCCGAGGACGCCGCGTCCGGCTTCCGCCCGCGGTGCAAGCCCGCCCCACCCACGCGCGAGGAGCTCCTCGCCCAGCAGAAGGAGCGTCCCTAGGTGCTCACCGGTGGTCAGGTCGCAGGGCTCATCGTGGCGGTGTTCTTCGCCATCGCCGTCGTCGTGCTCTGCGTCGTCCTGCTCAAGCTCGGCAAGATCCTGGAGGAGACGCAGAAGCTCGTCGCCGGGATCACCGAGCAGACCGTCCCCCTGCTCGGCGAGGTGACCACGTCGGTGGTCCACGTCAACCAGGAGCTCACCCGGGTCGACGCCATCACGGCCAACGTGCAGTCGATGACGGGCAACCTCAGCTCGCTCACCAGCCTGTTCGCCGCCACCCTCGGCAGCCCGATCATCAAGGTCGCCGCCTTCTCCTACGGCGTGCGCAAGGCCGCGGGCAAGCGCGACTCCGACGAGATGACCCGGCGCGTCAAGGCCGAGCTCAAGGCGGAGAAGGGGAGCACGCGACTGTGAGCCGGCGGTTGATCTACATCTCCTTCGGCGCGGTCGCGGGGGTCCTCGCCGTGCGCCGGGCGACCCAGGCCGCGCAGCGCCTCACGCCGGCCGGCGTGCAGCAGCGCCTCAGCACCGGCTACGGCGGCCTCGGCGAGCGCGTCCGCGCGTTCCTCGACGAGGTCCAGATCGCGGCCGCCGAGCGCGAGCACGAGCTGCGCACCCTGCTCGGCCTGGACGGCACGCACGACCTCGTCGACGCCGACCTGCCGGGGGACCGGCTGTGAGGTCCGAGGAGATCCGCCAGCGCTTCCTGGGGCACTTCGCGCAGCGCGGGCACCAGGTGGTGCCGAGCGCCAGCCTGGTCTCCAGCGACCCGAGCACGCTGTTCACCGTCGCCGGCATGCAGCCGTTCACGCCGTACTTCCTCGGCGACGCCGCGCCGCCGTCCCCGCGGCTGGCGAGCGTGCAGAAGTGCCTGCGCACCCTCGACATCGAGGAGGTCGGCAAGACCACGCGGCACGGCTCGTTCTTCCAGATGGCCGGCAACTTCAGCTTCGGCGACTACTTCAAGGCCGAGGCCGTCCCGCTGGCGTGGGAGCTGCTGACGGGCAGCACGGACCGCGGCGGCTTCGGGCTGCCCGAGGACCGGCTCTGGGTCACCGTCTACCTCGACGACGACGAGGCCGCCGACCTCTGGACGCGCGTCGTCGGCGTCGACCCCAGCCGGGTCCAGCGGCTCGGCCGCAAGGAGAACTTCTGGGACGCCGGCTCTCCCGGCGGCCCCTGCGGCCCCTGCTCGGAGATCTTCTACGACCGCGGCCCGGAGCACGGCCGCGACGGCGGCCCCGCGGTGGACGACGAGCGGTTCCGGGAGATCTGGAACCTCGTGTTCATGCAGTACGTCCGCGGCGAGGGCGCCGGCAAGGACTACCCGCTGCTCGGGGACCTGCCGGCGCAGAACATCGACACCGGGCTCGGCCTGGAGCGCCTCGCGGCCCTGCTGCAGGGCGTCGACAGCATCTACGACATCGACACCAGCCGGGCCATCCTGGACGGCGCGAGCGCGCTGAGCCGGGTCGGCTACGGCGCGGCCCCCGAGAGCGACGTGCGGCTGCGCGTCGTCACCGACCACGTGCGCAGCGCGCTGATGCTCATCGCCGACGGCGTGCGCCCCGGCAACGAGGCGGGAGAGTACGTCCTGCGCCGGCTGCTGCGCCGGGCGGTGCGCTCCATGCGCCTGCTCGGGGCGCAGGACCCCACCATGGGCGAGCTCATGGACACCGCCGTGCAGGCGATGGGCCCGCAGTACCCGGAGCTCGTCACCGACGCCGCGCGGATCCGCTCCGTCGCGGTCGCCGAGGAGGCGTCCTTCCTCGAGACGCTGCGCACCGGGGCGCAGGTCTTCGAGGCAGCGGTCCCGCAGGCGCGGCAGTCCGGCGGGGTGCTGTCCGGCGACCGGGCCTTCACGCTGCACGACACGTACGGCTTCCCCATCGACCTCACCCTCGAGATGGCCGCCGAGCAGGGCCTGCAGGTCGACGAGGAGGGCTTCCGCACGCTCATGCAGGAGCAGCGCAGCCGCGCCAAGGCCGACAGCAGGGCGCGCCGGACCCGCGGGGCCGACACCTCCGCCTACCGGGCGCTGCTCGACGCCGCCGGGGGCACGACCTTCACCGGGTACGGCGAGGTGCGCTCCGAGGCCGTGCTGCGCGGCCTGCTCGTCGACGGGGAGGTCGCGCAGGAGGCGCCCGAGGGCAGCAGCGTGCAGGTCGTCCTGGACCGCACGCCCTTCTACGCCGAGGCCGGCGGGCAGCTCGCCGACGGCGGCCGGCTGGTGCTGGCCGACGGCACCGTCCTCGAGGTCAGCGACGTGCAGAAGGCGCTGCCGGAGCTGTCGGTGCACACCGCGCGGGTCGTCAGCGGCGAGGCGCGGGTCGGCGAGCAGGTCCTCGCCGAGGTCGACGTCGAGCGCCGGCGCTCGATCTCCCGGGCCCACACGGCGACCCACCTGGTCCACAAGGCGCTGCGCGACGCGCTCGGCGAGACCGCCACGCAGGCGGGGTCGATGAACGCGCCCGGCCGCTTCCGGTTCGACTTCGCCTCGCCGACCGGGGTGCCCGCGGGCGTGCTGCGCGACGTGGAGCAGCAGATCAACGAGGTGGCCCTGGCCGACCTCGAGGTCCGCGCGTTCGTCACCACGCAGGACGAGGCCCGCCGGATCGGCGCCATGGCGCTGTTCGGCGAGAAGTACGGCGACGAGGTGCGGGTCGTCGAGGTCGGCGACTACGCGCGCGAGCTGTGCGGCGGCACGCACGCCGCCCGCTCCGGCCAGCTCGGCGCCGTGACGCTGCTCGGCGAGAGCTCGATCGGCTCCGGCACCCGCCGCGTCGAGGGGCTGGTCGGGCTGGACGCCTACCGCTACCTGGCGCAGGAGCACGTGCTGCTCGCGCAGCTGGCGGACACGTTCAAGGTGCCCAGCGAGCAGGTCCCGGACCGGGTCGCCGCCGTGCTCGCCAAGCTCCGCGACGCCGAGCGCGAGGTGTCCCGGCTGCAGGCGCAGCAGGTGCTGGCGCGCGCCGGCGAGCTCGCCGCGGCGGCCACCGACGTCTTCGGGGTCGCCTACGTCGGGGTGGAGGCACCAGCCGGCACGCCCGGCGACCTCGTGCGCGGCCTCGCGCTGGACGTCCGCGGCCGGCTGGCCGCGGACCGGCCGGGCGTCGTCCTGGTGGCCGCGGGCGGCGACCGCGTCGCGCTCGTCGCGGCGGTCAACGAGGCCGGCCGCGCCCGGGGGCTGTCCGCGAGCGCGGTGCTCAAGGAGGCGGCGGCGGCCGTCGGCGGCAAGGGCGGCGGCAAGGACGACGTGGCACAGGGCGGCGGCAGCGACGCCAGCGCGATCGGCAAGGCGCTGCGCCGGGCCGAGCACCTCGTCGGCCGGGTCGCGACGCGCTGACGATGGGCGCGGCACCCCGAACCCCGGCGCAGGGCGTCGTCCTCGCGGTCGACGTCGGAACCGTCCGGGTGGGCGTCGCCGCGAGCGACCCCCACCGGGTGCTCGCGAGCCCGGTCGAGACCGTGCCCGCGCCGGGGCTCAAGCGGGTCGCGGCGCTGGTCGCCGAGCGGGAGGCGGTGCTCGTCGTGGTCGGGCTGCCCACCTCCCTGTCGGGGCGCTCGGGGTCGGCCTCGGCGGACATGGCCCGCACCTTCGCGGAGCGGCTCCGCGGCCGGGTCGCCCCCGTCCCGGTCGAGCTGGTCGACGAGCGGCTCACGACCGTCGAGGCCACGGCGGCGCTGCGGGCGTCCGGGAAGAGGGGCGCGCAGGCGCGCGCCGTCGTCGACCAGGCCGCCGCGGTCGCCCTGCTCCAGGGCGTGCTCGACCGCTCCTGACGGGCGGGGCACGCACGCCTGTCCGGTCGTCGCCGCTAGGCTCGCCGCGTGACGGACCTGGCGGACTCCCGGACCTCTGCTCCCCGACGGCCGCCCCGCCGCCTGCCGACGGCGGTGGGGGTCGTCGTCGTCGTCCTCGTGCTGCTCGGCCTGCTGGTCGGGGCGGCGCTGGGTGCGCGGGCGCTGCTGTCGTCCTTCGGCGGCGGCAGCAGCAGCGCGGCGACCGACTACCCGGGGCCCGGCACCGGGGAGGTCCTCGTGCAGGTCGACCAGGGCGACACCGCCTCCGACATCGCGGTCGAGCTGCAGGACAAGGACGTGGTCGCCAGCGCCGGCGCCTTCCGCACCCTGGCGGCGCAGGACACCCGCTCGCGCTCGGTGCAGCCGGGCTCCTACCTGCTGCGGGCGCAGATGAGCGCGGCTGGCGCCCTCGACCTGCTGCTCGACCCCGCCGCGCGCGCCCAAAACCGCGTCACGCTGCCCGAGGGCGTCACGCTGGCCGACGCGCTGCAGCGCATCGCGGACTCGACCGAGATCCCGCTCGAGGACCTGCAGTCCGCCGTCGAGGAGCCGGAGGAGCTCGGCCTGCCCGACTACGCCGAGGGCCAGGTCGAGGGCTTCCTGTTCCCCGCCACCTACGACGTCGAGCCCGACACGACCGCGGTGCAGGTGCTGACCCGCATGGTCGAGCGGTTCGACGCCGCCGCGACCGAGCTGGAGCTGGAGGAGCGCGCCGAGCAGATCGGGCGGACGCCGTACGAGGTGCTCATCACGGCGAGCCTGATCGAGAAGGAGACCGCCTTCCCCGACGACCGGGCCAAGGTCGCGCGGGTGGTCTACAACCGGCTCGACGACGGCATGCCGCTGCAGTTCGACTCGACGGTCAACTACATCCGCGAGGAGAAGAAGGCCCGGCTCACCCTCGACGACCTCAAGCAGGAGTCGGACTACAACACCTACCAGAACACCGGCCTGCCGCCGACGCCGATCGACTCGCCCGGCGCCGAGGCGATCGAGGCGGCCCTCACGCCGGCCGAGGGCGACTACGTCTTCTTCGTGACGATCGCCAAGGACGGCCGGTCGCTGTTCACCGCCGACTACGACGAGTTCATCAACGCCAAGAACAAGGCCCAGGCCGAGGGCGTCTACTGAGCCCGGACGCCCGGCGTGCCGCTGTGCTCGGCCGCCCGGTCGCCCACAGCCGCTCGCCCGCGCTGCACCGCGCCGCCTACGCCGCCCTCGGCCTGCCGTGGTCGTACGACGCGGTGGAGCTGTGCCCCGAGGGGCTCGCGGGCTTCCTCGACGGCCTCGGGGACGACTGGGCGGGGCTGTCGCTGACCATGCCCCTGAAGCAGACGGTGCTCCCGCTGCTCGACGAGGTCAGCCCGCTGGCCGCCGCGACCGGCGCGGCCAACACCGTGGTGCTGGCGGGCGGACGGCGGACCGGTGACAACACCGACGTCGCCGGCCTCGTCGAGGCGCTCCGCGAGGCGGGCTGCACGCGCGCCGGGCGGGCGGTCGTGCTGGGCGGCGGCGCCACGGCGGCCTCCGCGCTGGCCGCCCTCGCCGAGCTCGGGGAGCGGGCGCCGGCGGTGCTCGTCCGCGACCCGTCGCGCACCGGCCCGCTCCTCGCGGCGGCCGAGCGGCTGGGCGTCGACCCGCAGGTGGGCCGGCTCGACGACGCCGCCGGCGTCCTCGAGGGCGGGCCCGACCTCGTCCTCAGCACCCTGCCGGCGGGCGCGGCCGACGGCCTGGACCCCGGGCCGCGGCCGCGCGGCGTCCTGCTCGACGTGGTCTACGCGCCGTGGCCCACCCCGCTGGCCCGGCGCTGGGGCCCGCGCGTGGTGGGCGGCGCACAGATGCTGCTGCACCAGGCGGCCCGGCAGGTCGAGCTCATGACCGGCCGGCGGGCCCCGCTGGAGGCCATGTGCGCCGCGCTCGGCTGACCCGCCGGGTCAACTCCCGCGTCCTCCTGCCGATGGTCAGGGGACCGTCCCCTCGTCCTGGAGCCCCCGCGTGAAGCAGCTCGGCGACATCCTGCTCGAGGGCGGGCTGCTGACGTCCGAGCAGCTGCAGGTCGCCGTGGAGGAGCAGCGGCGGCTCGGCCGCAGCCTGGGCCGCGTGCTGGTCGACCTCGGCGTGCTCTCCGAGGGCCAGCTGGTGTCGGCGCTCGCCCAGCAGATCGGCCTGCGCTTCGTCGACCTCACCGACCACCCGGTGGACCCCGAGGCGGTCGCGCTCGTGCCCGAGGCCGTCTGCCGCCGGCACACCGCGCTGCCGCTCGGCTACGAGGACGGCAAGCTGCTGGTCGCGATGGCCGACCCGGCCAACGTCTTCGCCGTCGACGACCTGCGCTCGATGACCGGGCGCGAGGTCAAGGCCGTGGTGGCGACCAAGCCCGACGTGCTGGCCGCGATCGACCGCTACCACCGCAGCGAGGTCGAGCTCGACGACCTCACCAGCGCGATGCGCCGCACCGAGGCGTCCGACGACGAGCTGACCCGGCTCCCGGAGATCGTCGAGGACGCCCCGATCGTCCGCTTCGTCAACCTGCTCATCACCCAGGCCGTGCAGGACCGCGCCTCCGACATCCACCTCGAGCCGGGGGAGCGCGACCTGCGGGTCCGCTTCCGGATCGACGGCGTGCTGCACGAGATCATGCGCGCGCCGCGGTCGGTGAGCTCCGGCGTCACCAGCCGCCTGAAGATCATGGCGGACGTCGACATCTCCGAGCGGCGGCTGCCGCAGGACGGCCGGCTCACCGTGACCGTCGGCGGCAAGCAGGTCGACCTGCGGCTCGCCACGCTGCCCACGGTGTGGGGCGAGAAGATCGTCATGCGCATCCTGGACAACTCCACCGCGATGCTCAAGCTCACCGACCTCGGGTTCGGCGAGCACAACGCCGAGGTGTACGCCCGCAGCTACGCCAAGCCGCACGGGATGATCCTGGTGACCGGCCCGACGGGGTCGGGCAAGTCGACGACGCTGTACGCGACCCTCAACGTCGTCAGCCGGCCGGAGATCAACGTCATCACCGTCGAGGACCCGGTGGAGTACCGGCTGCCCGGCATCAACCAGGTGCAGACCAACGCCAAGGCGGGCCTGACCTTCGCCCGCGCGCTGCGCTCGATCCTGCGCTCCGACCCCGACGTCGTGCTGCTCGGCGAGATCCGCGACGCCGAGACGGCCCACATCGCCGTCGAGGCCGCGCTGACCGGGCACCTGGTGCTGTCGACGCTGCACACCAACGACGCCCCCTCGGCGGTGGTGCGGCTCGTCGAGATGGGGATCGAGCCGTTCCTGGTCGGGTCGGCGCTGGAGTGCGTGCTCGCGCAGCGCCTGGCCCGCCGGCTGTGCAGCCGGTGCAAGGAGGCCTACGTCGCCACGCCGGAGCGGCTGCGCGAGACCGGCGTGCCCTGGTCGGCCGACGAGCCGCCGCCCACGCTGTACCGCGCGGTGGGCTGCGCCGCCTGCTCCAAGACCGGCTACTCCGGGCGGCTGGCGCTGCACGAGGTCATGGCGGTCACCGAGGACGTCGAGCGCATGGCGGTGGCCCACGAGTCGACCGCGGCCATCGGGCGGCTCGCTCGGGAGCAGGGGATGGTGACCCTGCGCGACGACGGGCTCGCCAAGGTCCGCGCCGGCGTGACCTCGCTCGAGGAGATCCTGCGCGTCGTCGCCTGAGCGCGGGTCCCCGGGCCTCAAGGGGCGGCCGGAGCCCGCCGATGCCCCGGGAGCAGCGCCCCCGGGTGGTCCGGTGGGCGGGGGAGGACCACGTGGACGGGCAGACGCCGACCGGCATGGAGGGCTTCTTCGGCACGGTGCCGCGACCGGCGGTGCCGGTGCCCGCGCTGGCACCCCTCCCGACCGCTCCCGCGCCGGGGCCGGCCGCGCCGGCGCCCGTCCCGCTCGCGGTCCCCGTCCCCGTCGCGGTCCCCGTGGCCGTCCCCGTCGCCCTCGCCCCGGTCCCGCCGCCGGTGGCGCCCGCCCCGCGCGTGCCGACCTCGCCCGCGGCGCCGGTCGAGCAGGTGCGCATCGGCGCCGAGGACAGCAGCGCGCAGAGCGGGTTCCTCACCGCCCTGCTCAGCGAGCTGGTCGACAGCGGTGCCTCGGACCTGCACCTCACCGTCGGTGCGCCGCCGATGCTGCGCTGGCAGGGCGCGCTGCGCCCGGTCGCGGGGTTCGAGGTCCTGCAGACCGAGGAGCTGCGCAAGACGATCTACGCGATGCTCACGAACAAGCAGCGGGAGCGGTTCGAGTCCACGCTGGAGCTCGACTTCGCACACAGCATGCCGGGCAAGGCCCGGTTCCGCGTCAACGTGTTCCGCCAGCGCGACGCCGTCGGCGCGGTGTTCCGGGTCATCCCGCACACGATCAAGCCGCTGGAGGACCTCGGCGTACCGCCGGCGGTGGCGGCCTTCGCGGCCCTGCCGCGCGGCTTCGTGCTCGTCACGGGCCCGACCGGCTCGGGCAAGTCGACCACGCTCGCCTCGGTCGTCGACCTGGCCAACCGCACCCGGTCGGACCACATCATGACCGTGGAGGACCCGATCGAGTTCCTGCACCGCCACCAGCGCTGCCTGGTCAACCAGCGCGAGGTGGGCGAGGACACGCTGTCGTTCGGCGCCGCCCTCAAGCACGTCCTGCGCCAGGACCCGGACATCATCCTCGTCGGTGAGATGCGCGACCTCGAGACGATCTCGGTGGCCCTCACCGCCGCGGAGACCGGCCACCTGGTGCTGGCGACGCTGCACACGCAGGACGCCGCCCAGACGATCGACCGCGTCATCGACGTGTTCCCGCCCGAGCAGCAGCAGCAGGTGCGGGTGCAGCTGGCCGGGGCGCTGCAGGGCGTCGTCTGCCAGCAGCTCGTGCGCACGGCGGACGGCAAGGGGCGCGCGCTGGCGGCCGAGGTCATGGTGGCCACCCCCGCGATCCGCAACCTCATCCGCGAGGGCAAGACCCACCAGATCTACTCCGCGCTGCAGGCCGGGGCCAAGCACGGCATGTCGACCATGGACAGCAACCTCGCCGCCCTGGTCAGGAGCGGGACGGTCACGTACGACGCCGCCCTCGAGGCCTGCCACCAGGTCGAGGACTTCACCCGGCTCTGCGGCCGGGCCTGAGGCCGGCGGCGATGGCGACCACGGCCACGTTCGAGTACAAGGTCCGGGACCAGCGCGGCGCGCTGCGCAAGGGCCGGCTCGACGCGGAGTCCCCGGCGCAGGTCGCCGGCAAGCTCAAGAGCATGGGGTACGCCCCGGTGACCATCACCCGGGCCGGCTCCGGGCTGCAGCGGGAGATCTCCCTCCCCGGGATGACGCCGAAGGTCCGGCTCAAGGACCTGGCGGTCTTCGCCCGCCAGTTCGCCGTGATGATCAGCAGCGGGCTGTCGCTGCTGCGCGCGCTGAGCATCCTCACCCAGCAGACGGAGAACAAGGAGCTCGGCCGGATCCTGGGTGAGGTCCGCAACGACATCGAGATCGGCAACTCGCTGTCCGAGAGCCTGCTCAAGCACCCCCGCACGTTCCCCCCGCTGATGGTCAACATGATCCGGGCGGGCGAGGTGGGCGGCTTCCTCGAGGGGGTGCTCCTGCAGCTCGCGGAGAACTACGAGGCCGAGGTGAGGCTGCGGGGCAAGGTGAAGTCCGCGATGACCTACCCGGTCGTCGTGTTCGTCATCGCCCTGCTGGCCGTCGTCGGCATGCTGCTGTTCATCGTCCCGGTCTTCGTCGGGATGTTCGAGGACCTGGGCGGCGAGCTGCCGATGCCGACGAAGGTCCTCGTCCTGCTGTCCGGTGCCACGAAGGTGGGGGCGCCCCTGGGCCTCGTGGCGGCCGTCGCGTTCTTCTTCACCTGGCCCAAGGTCAAGGACTCCCCGCGCGTGCGCCGCGTCCTCGACCCGCTCAAGCTCAGAATGCCGGTCTTCGGGACCCTCGTGCGCAAGATCGCCCTGAGCCGGTTCTCGCGCAACCTCGGGACGATGCTGCGCTCCGGTGTCCCGATCCTGCAGTCGCTCGAGATCGTGGCCGCCACCTGCGGCAACGTCGTGCTCGAGAGGGCGGTCGACGACGTGCGCGAGAGCGTGCGGGCCGGCGAGTCGCTGGCCGGCCCCCTGGTGCACCACCCGGTCTTCCCGCCCATGGTGGTGCAGATGATGAGCGTCGGCGAGGACACCGGTGCCCTGGACACCATGCTGCACAAGATCTCCGACTTCTACGACCAGGAGGTCGAGGCCACGACCGAGGCGCTCACCTCCCTCATCGAGCCGTTGATGATCGCGGTGCTGGGCGCCGTCATCGGCGCCATGATCGTGGCGCTCTACATGCCGATCTTCGGGGTGTTCGAGCTCATCCAGTGACCGGTGCCGGACGCCTGCCGCACGTGCGGCAGGCGTGCGGTGTCCTCCCGCGCGTCCTGGACCGGGACCGCGTCGATCGTCCCGACCCGCGCAGGTCAGGCGCGCCGCAGCCGCCCCGTGGGCCGCACGGCGCACCTCCGCGGGACCCGTGCCTGCTCCGCGGGGACCCGATCGTCGGCGCTCCCGCGGCTGCGACCGGGCTCCCACGCCGGCGCGCCGGGCAGCGCCGCTGCCACGAACGGGTGCTCAAGTCGCCTCCCGCGAGGCCCGAAGTCTGTGTCAACGAGCCGCACGACCGAGCGGGCACCACCGCAACGCGGCTCCGCGCCCACACCGCTCCGCCGAACGTCCTGGGAGGGACCGTCATGCTCGCTCGTCTGCGCAAGGCCAAGGAGAACGGCGAGGGCGGCTTCACCCTCATCGAGCTCCTCGTCGTCATGATCATCATCGGCATCCTCGCCGCGATCGCCATCCCCGTCTTCCTCAACCAGCGGGCCAAGGCCCGCGACACCGCGACCAAGGCCGACGTCTCGACGATCGGCAAGGAGATCGCGTCGTACTACGTCGACCAGACGGGTTCCGTCACGGTCGCCGTCGACCCGGCGACCAGGACGGCCACCCTGTCCTCCGGGACCACGCCGATCACCACGACCGACACGAGCGACGGCACCGAGCTGAGCAACCAGACGACCGGCTCGGACGCGACGAACTTCTGCGTCGCCCTGACCAACGACGGCGGCAGCGCGTCCGCGATCTGGAAGTACTCGGCGGCCGGCGGCCTGCAGCCGGGCGGCTGCTAGCCCTGACCCTGCACGGAGGCGGCCGTCCCCAGGACGGCCGCCTCCCTGCTTCCCAACCCGCCCGGAGCACCGACCCTGGGTGGGGCGTCCTGACTGCGCGTCGACGAACAGGTGGGGGAGCTCGTGAGCACGGAGCTGCTGGGGGCGACGCCGGACGGCCGGACGCCCCGCGACAGCGGCTTCATGCTCCTCGAGCTCATCGTGGTGATGTCCATCGCGGGCATCCTGCTCTCCATCGGCATCTGGGGCTTCACCAGCCACCAGCGCACCGCGGAGCACCAGGGCACGCAGCGGCAGCTCGTCAGCCAGCTCCGCAGCGTGGCCGAGCTGGCCGTCTCGGAGGGCCGGACCTACTGCGTCGCGGTGGAGGGGACCGGCCGGTCGTATAGCGTCTTCCGCAGCTCCTGCTCGACCGGGTCGGCCGTGCGGGGGCCGCTGCGCACCGGCGGGGCTGCGGTCACCATCGCCGCCACCGTGACCAGCCCCGCGCCGGTGCCGGCCTGTGCGCCGGGCGCGACCTGCCTCTACTTCTACCCGCGCGGCACGGCCTCGCCCGCGCAGCTGACCGTCAGGAGCGCCGTGCGCACGCCCGTCTACACCGTCCGGGTCGAGGGGCTGACCGGCCGTGTCTCCTGACAGGACGCCGCGGCGGCGGCTCCGCGGCGAGGGCGGCTTCACGCTGGTGGAGGTCATGGTCGCCCTCGGCCTGCTGACCGTCGTGATGACGGCCTCGCTGCCGGTGCTGGTCAGCCTGCTGCGCACGGGGGTGTCGACCCGGATGGAGACGCAGGCCAGGAACCTGGCCCAGGAGCGGCTCGAGCAGGTCCGCGACCTGCGCTTCCACATCGACCGCCAGAACGGCCCGTTCCTCGACCTGCTCGACCTCTACTACACCCATGCGACGGCGGGCCGTCCCGGCACGGCGGTGGTGGCGGCGGGGGCCACGCTGAGCGGCACGTACGTCGCGAGCGGCGTCGGCGCGGCCGGGGAGCCCGCCGGGCCGTACTACCGCACGCTCACCGGCCCCCTGCCGGGAGCCCCCGCCTTCTCGCAGCGGGTCCTGGCGCAGTTCCTCGGGGTCGACGGCGCGCCGCTGCCCCCGGGCCGCTTCCCGGGCTACGACAGCCAGGTCGTCGGCCGGGACCGCCCGCCGACCCTGCTCCTCGGGCTCACCGTGATCACGGAGTGGACGGTGGGCGGCAAGCCGCGGTCCTTCTCCACGTACACCCGGCTGACCGACGGCCGGCCGCAGCTGCCCCTCGTGCAGAGCCAGGCGCGCGGCGTCGCGGTCGACATCAGCTCGACGGCGGCGGACGGGGCGACCGTGCAGCTGCAGGGCGGCCTGGTCAGCACGGACGGGTCGCAGTCCAGCGGGTCAGCGGTCAGCGGCTACGCCGTCGGCGCGCTGGCCCGGCGGTCCGGCGCCGACGACGTCACCGGGCGCACGGCCCAGTTCGACCTGCCGGCGCGCGGGACGACCGACAGCGGCTCGGCCTCGGCCTCGGCCCAGAACGGTCCCGCCTGCTCGTGGTACGGCTTCGGTGCGACCGAGGTCGCCGACGTGACCGGCGACGTGGCGCAGGGCCTGCCGAAGGCGCCGGCCGACGTCGACCTCGGGGGCGCCGAGCCGAAGGTCCTCTCGGCGGCGGTCCTGCGCGGCGGTGGCGGTCCGTGCGGCCAGCTGAGCTACGACAACACCGTCGGCGGGGGCGTGCCGCGCTCCGGCCTGCCCGCGCCGCCCTACGTGACCGTGCCGGACCCCGGCGGAGGCGGCCGCGGGGTGCAGGCCTCGGGCTACGTCACCTCGACCGGGCTCAGCGCGCCCGTACGCCGGACCTCGGCCGGTGCCCGGGCCGCCATGACCGACGCGGTCGTCCTGTTCCCCGGCTGGCCGGGGTCGTCTGGACGCGGCCTGGTGTCCGCCCGGCTGACGACCGCGAGGCTGGACTGCGTCTCGGGGGCGTCGAGCGCGGCGGGCACGGTGACCGGCCGCTACACGCTGACCCTCGGTTGGTGGGGCGTCTCCCCGAACGAGACCGCGCCGCGCTGGCACGTCGCCACCTGGGACTACGACAGCACCAGGGGCAGCGCCCCGCTGATCAAAACCGGCGACCCGTGGAACCCCCAGGGGACGTTCGTCGAGGGCGGCCCGCGCCTGTCCGACCTCGTGACCGGCGACCTCACGCCCGCAGCCGTCACGGCCGGCGGCGCGACGGGGCTGCGCGGGTTCCCGCGGGGGGTCTTCTCGCTCACCACCGCCCCGACCCTGCAGCCGAGCGCGGCGAACGGCTTCCAGGACGGGGTCTCGTCCATCACCGCCAGGCTGGGCCAGCTCAGCTGCGTGGCGGACGACCGGCGATGACGCCCACCACGGACGGCGGCGGGACGCACGGCGCGGGCGACGACGGCTTCACGCTGGTCGAGCTCCTGGTCGCGATGGCCGTCGTCGTGGTGCTCCTGTCGGTGACCTTCGTGGCCGTCGGCAACACGGCGGACCTCGTGGGCACCGCCCAGCGCAGCGCGGACCTCAACGAGGAGGCGCGCCGGTCCCTCAACCGCATCGTGCGCGACGTCCGCCAGACCACCGGGCTGGTCACCGCCGTCAACCCCGACGGGCCGGGCTTCGACCCCGCGCGTGCGGTCGCCCTGCGCTTCCGCGCCGACTACGACGGCGACGGGTGCACCGGGGGAGCGCCGGCGACGCCCGGGGGCACCTGCCTGGCGTACGACCCCGCGAGCCCCGAGGACCTGACCTACTGCTACGACCCGGGCCTGCAGCAGCTGTACGTCATCGACAACCAGGTGGCGTCCGTGCAGCCGGTGTCGGCCTCGTCCACGACGTGCGACGGTGGTCAGCCGCTGCTCGCCGGCAACGTCGCGGGCTTCCGCATCGAGTACCGGAGCAACGCCTACCGGTACGACGTGGCACCCGCCGACGGGGTGACCTCCTGGCCCGAGCTGGACGCTGCGAGCCCGCCCGTCGGCAACGGCAACGGACGGCTGGACGTGGAGCTCGACGACCTGGACGCGCTCGTGCTCGTGCTCACCGTGCGCCGCGAGGCCGCGCAGCAGACCTACCGGACGTACGTGGACCTGAGGAACCGATCCCAGTGAGATCTCTGCTCACCCGCCTCCTGGCGCGCACCCGCACCTCCGGGCACCCCGAGGACGGCCTCGGCGTCGTCAGCGTCGTGATGGTCATGGCGCTGGTCTCCCCGCTGACCGTCACCGCCGTGTCCCTCACGGTCAACAACCTGGGCAACGCGGCTCGCGACCGCCAGGCCCTGGCCGCGATGGCCACCAGCGAGGTCGGCGTGGCCCAGGCGCTGCAGTTCCTGCGCGGCGGCCACCTGAGCAGCCTCAGCTGCGTGGAGCCGGCCCCCGGCGCGGCGCCCGGCCCGACCTGCCTGGCCGGCACCCCGAGCTGGGTCAGCGCGGCGCGCCCGCGCGAGTTCCGCACCGACGGGGTCGCCGGTGCGTGCACGACCGCCGTCGACTGCGTCCGGGTCTGGATCGGCACGCTGGTCCCGTACGTGCCGGACTGCCCGGGGCGACGGGCCACGCCGCAGGTCGCCTGCTCCGGGACCTACCGCGTCCACACCACCGGGATCTCCGGCAACGGGCCCGGCCGGCGCGCCCTGGAGGTCGACGTCGTGGTCACGCCGTACCCGTTCCCGATGGGCGTGTTCGCGGAGGGCTTCAGCGGCAACGGCAACGTCGGGGTCCACCGGATGAGCCTGTTCACGAACGGCTGCATGCTCAACCGGCAGCGCGACGACGCGTCCGGCAGCGGCCTGCAGTTCGCGTACGACGCGGCGGCCGGCCGGCCCAGGCTGGACCTCGTGTACGGCCAGCCCGCGGCCGCCCACGCCACCGGCGAGGTGTCCACCAGCAACCAGTCCTGCGGGTCGGGCGGCGGGGGGGAGCCCATCCACCGGCAGGCGGTCTGCAACGTGCAGTTCCGCTTCGACCAGAGCGGCTCCGGCGGACCCCTCACCCAGGGCGACGGCTGCCGGGGGGCCTACGCGCCGACCGGCTACCCGACCACCTCGAAGTTCGACGCGGCCGAGCTGGAGCGCTACGGCTACCGGCCGAGGGGCCTGACCGACGCGCAGTACGACGCGCTCCGGGCCCAGGCGCAGGCGCAGGGCACGTACAACCTGCCCGCGGGCCAGGTCAGCCCCGCCCTGTCGGCGGTCTCGCAGGCGGGCGTGACCTCGCCGGTGCTGTTCTGGGACGCCGGCGACGTCAGCCTCAAGGCGGCCGACTTCCCGGCGAGCTTCCTGCGCGGCCTCGACGACACCGTCGCGTGCAGCAGCCGGAGCGTGACCGTCGTCGTCAGCGGCGCGGGCCACGACCTCGCCTACACCGGCGGCAACACCGCGCCGTTCCTCGTCGCCAGCCTCTTCGTCCCCGACGGCCAGCTCACGGGCCAGGGCGGCCGCAACACCATCGGGACGGTGTTCGCCAAGAGCATCGACCTCGGTGGCAACGTCGACTTCCACATGGACCGGTGCTTCGCCAGCAACCCCCCGGGCGCCGTGCTGGAGGCCCACGTCGTCAACTTCCGCGAGGCCGACGGCTCGGACGTCCAGTGAGCCCGACCTGGCGCGGCAGCGCCCCGCCGTGCTGACCGCGGTCCCCGGTCTGCTGGCCGCCGCCGCGGGACTCCTGGGCCTGCTCGTCGGCTCGTTCCTCAACGTGGTCGTGGCGCGGGTGCCGCGCGGCGAGTCGGTGGTGCGGCCGCCGTCGGCCTGTCCGGCCTGCGCGTCGCCCATCCGGCCGCGCGACAACGTGCCCGTGGCCGGGTGGGTGCTGCTGCGCGGGCGGTGCCGGGACTGCGCGGCCCGCATCTCGCCGCGCTACCCCGTGGTGGAGGCCGCCACGGGCGTGCTGTTCGCCGTCCTCGCGCTGCGGCTGGGGCCCGACCCCGTGCTGCCGGCGTACCTCTACCTCGCCGCCGTCGGCATCGCGCTGGCCCTGATCGACCTGGACGTGCGACGCCTGCCGGACGCCCTCACGCTGCCCGCGTACCCGGTGACCGCCGGGCTGCTCGGGCTGGGCGCCGCGCTCGGCTCGGACAGCGGACAGCTGCTCCGCGCGCTGCTCGGCGCGCTCGCGATGGCCGGGTGCTACCTCGTGCTGTTCCTCGCCCACCCGCGCGGCATGGGGTTCGGCGACGTCAAGCTGTCGGGGGTGCTCGGGCTGGCGACCGCGTGGTTCGGCTGGGCGGAGCTCCTGGTCGGGCTGTTCGCGGGCTTCCTGCTGGGCGGGCTGTGGGGGATCGCGCTGCTCGCCTCGCGGCGGGCGAGCCGCAGCAGCGCCCTGCCCTTCGGGCCCTTCATGCTCGCGGGCGCCCTGCTCGCGGTCCTCGTCGGCGGCCCGCTCGCGCAGGCGTACCTGCGGCTGAGCCTCGGCTGAGCGACGCCCCCGCGGGGCCGCGCCCGCACGCGGCGGTGGTCGCCGTCCTCAAGGGGTCCGGCAGGTCGTCCGAAGGCAGGAGGGACACCGGTCGCTCGACCGGGGACCGGGGCGCAGGCCCCTCGCGGAGGGACCGACGTGGCAGGACGAGCACTCGTGGGCCTGGACATCGGCACGTCCGGCGTCCGCGCGGCCGAGCTGCGCCCGGGTCGGAGCGGCCCCGTGCTCGAGCGCTTCGGACAGGTCGCCCTGCCCCCGGGAGCGGTGCAGGACGGCGAGGTCGTCGACCCCCCCGCCGTCGCCGCCGCCCTGCGCGGGCTGTGGACGCAGGCGCGCTTCGGCACCAGGTCGGTGGTCGTGGGGGTGGCCAACCAGAAGGTGGTCGTCCGTCAGGTCGACCTGCCCTGGCTGCCGCCGGCGGAGATGCGGGCCTCGCTCGCCTTCCAGGTCCAGGACTCCATCCCGATGGCCGTCGAGCACGCCCTGCTGGACTACCACCCCCTCGAGGAGCGCACCGACGACGCCGGGGCCCGTCAGCTGCGGGTGCTGCTCGTCGCCGCGGCCCGCGGCATGGTGGACGCCACGCTGCAGGCGGTCACGCTGGCCGGGCTGACACCCGCGGTGGTCGACCTCACCAGCTTCGCCGTGGTGCGCGCGCACGCGCACACCGACAGCGGCTTCCGCGCGCAGCGGACCGAGGCGCTGATCGACGTCGGCTCCAGCGTCACCAACATCGTCGTCCACCAGGGCGGCGTCCCGCGGTTCGTGCGCATCCTGCTCATGGGCGGCGCGGACGTCACGGCCGCCGTCGCCGAACGGCTCGGCGTGCCGACCGAGCAGGCCGAGGCGCTCAAGCAGAGCAGCAGCCTGACGCCCGTCGCCGGCACCGACGACGCCACGCTCACCCAGCGGGCCATGGAGACCGCGGGCGCGGCCTTCGTCGAGGAGGTCCGCGGCACGCTCGACTACTTCCTCGCGCAGAGCGGCTCGGGCGCGATCCACCGGATCGTGCTCTCGGGCGGCGGCTCGCGCCTCGCCGGGCTCGCGGAGCGGCTGGCGAGCGCCACCCGTCTGCCGGTGGACCCGGCCCGTCCGCTCGAGCTGCTGGCGCTGGGGCGCACCGGGCTCACCGAGGAGCAGCTGGCGTACGCGGAGCCCGTGATGTGCGTGCCGGTCGGCCTGGGACTGGGGGTGGCGGCGTGATGCGGCTCCTGACGCGCGAGACGTCCGCGGGGAGCGGCAGCCAGGTCGTCCTGCCCCGGATCAACCTGCTGCCCCCGGAGATCGGCGAGCGCCAGCACCTGCGCCGGGTGCAGGGCGGCCTCGGCCTGGGCGTGCTGGCGGCGCTCGCGGTCACCGGGCTGCTCCAGTTCAGCGCCACCTCGTCGCAGGCCGAGGCGCAGGGCTCCCTGGACGTCGTCACCGCCGAGCACGCGCAGCTGGCCGCGCGCGTCGCGGGGTTCCGCGACGTGACCGAGGTGTACGCACGCACGGAGGCCGCGCAGGCCATGCTCGTCGAGGCCATGAGCGAGGAGGTCCGCTACTCCCGCCACCTCGACGACGTCTCGCACACGGTGCCCGACCGGGTCTGGATCACCGACCTGGTGTTCAGCCAGCAGCCCGGCGCCGCGACCGCCGGCGCCGGCGCGGCGAGCACCGGCATCGGGACGCTCACGGCCACCGGCACGGCGTACTCCTACGACGACGCCGCGACCTGGCTCGAGACGCTGGCCGGGCAGGAGGGCTACGAGGGCGCTGCGCTGCAGAGCGCCACCGAGCGCCGCCTCGGCGGCCGGACGGTCGTGGACTTCGTGACCTCCGTGAGCCTCACGGCGGAGGCGCTGTCCGACCGGTACACGAGCAGCGGAGCAGCTCGATGAGCAAGCTCCAGCAGTGGGTGGCCCTCGGCGTCGTCGCGGTGCTCGCCGTGCTGAGCGCCGGATGGTTCCTGCTGGTGGGGCCGACCCGCAGCGAGGCGGCCGCCCTGCGGGAGCAGGCCGTGCAGCAGGACCTCACCAACGCCCGCGTGCGCACCCAGCTGCAGGTCCTGCAGGCGCAGGCCGACGCGCTGCCCGAGCAGCGGGCCCGACTGGCCGTCGCGACCGAGCGGATCCCCGACGCTCCCCGCCTGCCCGCGCTCGTCCGCGCCTTCGGCGCGGCGGCCGAGGAGAGCGACGTCGAGCTGGTCTCGATCGTGCCCGGCCTGCCGGAGCCGGTGACCGCCACCTCGACCGGCACCCCGACCACCACCCCGACCGGAACGACCGCCGAGGCCGCGCCGGAGGCGACCCGCCCCGTCCCGGCCGGCGGCGTCGGCACCCTGCACGCCCTCCCGGTCACGCTCAACGTGGTCGGCGGCTACTTCCAGATCGAGCGGTACCTCGACGCGCTGGAGGACCTGCCGCGCGCCTGGCGGGTCTCCGGGCTGACCGTCGCGCCCGGCGCCGACCCGGTCGCCGCGGTCACCGACGCCGCGGTCACCGACGCCGCGAGCGCCGGCGACGGCCGTTCCCTGGCCGCGGTCATCACCGGCTCGGTCTACCTGGCGGCCGGCGCGTCGTCCCTGCCCGCCACGGGGGTCCCGGTCGTGCCCGGCCCGGCCACGGCGGCGCAGGACCCCACCAGCACGGCACCTGCACCGACCGGAGGCTGACGATGAGCGACGGACTGGGTCGGGGCGCCGGCGGGGCGCCGGAGGACGCGGCGGCGTCGCGCGTGCCGGACCGTCGGCTGCTCGTGGCCGCGGGAGTCGTCGTGGCCCTGCTGCTGGGGGCCGGCGGCCTGCTGCTCGGCGGCGAGCCCGCGGACGACCTCGTGGTCGCCGTCCCGGCCCGGGTCGCGGTCGTGCCGGTGCCGAGCGCGACGGCGACCCCGTCGCCCTCCGCCTCGGCCGGGCGGCACGCTGCCGTCAACCCCTTCCTGGCCCGGGTGCGTGACACCGCCGGTGCCGCGGGGACAGGCACCGGCGCGGGGACCGACCCGGGCCCGAGCACCGCTCCGACCGCGACGACGGAGCCGGCCCTGACCGCTCCGCCCCTGCAGCCCGGCCCGGCGGCCACCTCGGTGCCGTCGCCGTCCGGCCGGACGGCGACGACCCCGGCGAGCCCGCCGACGGCGTCCTCGACGGGGACGGCCCCGCGGACGGCCCCCCGGACCACGACCCCGCGGACGACGGCCCCGTGGACCGAGGCCCCGCGGACGACGGCCCCGCGGACCCCGACCACGACCCCGACCAGGACCCCGACCAGGACGCCGACCACGACCCCGACGACGGCGACCCCGACGACGGCGCCCCCGACCCGGACCCCGCCGACGGCGGACCCCGCTCCGCACACCCTGGTCCTCAAGCGGGTCACCGGTGCGCCCACCGCCCTGCGCGGCCGGTTCCGCGTCGACGGCGAGCCCGTGACCGTCGCCCCCGGCACCGTCTTCGGCCCCGGCGGCACGCTGACCCTCCTCGGCCTGGAGGAGACCGGGAGCGGCTGGGTCGCCGTCCTGCAGGTCCGGAGCGAGCGCCCGCTCAACCACCCCCTCGGCAGGGTCCTGCGCTTCTCCTGACAGCTGGCGCGCAGCCGCCCGGCTGGCAGACTGGCGACATGTTGCGCTGGTTGACGGCAGGCGAGTCCCACGGTCCGGCCCTGGTCGCGGTGCTCGAAGGGCTGCCGGCGGGGGTGGCCACCTCCTCGGACGACCTCGCCGGCGAGCTCGCCCGCCGCCGGCTCGGCCACGGCCGGGGCGCCCGGATGGCCTTCGAGCGCGACGACGTGGAGTTCCTCGGCGGCGTCCGGCACGGCCTGTCGCAGGGCGGGCCGGTCGCCGTCCGGATCGGCAACACCGAGTGGCCCAAGTGGGAGACGGTCATGTCGCCCGACCCGGTCGACGCCGCCGCGCTCGAGGGGCTCGCGCGCAACGCGCCCCTCACCCGCCCCCGGCCGGGCCACGCCGACCTGGTGGGCATGCAGAAGTACGGCTTCGACGACGCGCGCCCCGTCCTCGAGCGGGCCAGCGCGCGCGAGACCGCCGCGCGGGTCGCTCTCGGCGCGGTGGCGAAGGGGCTGCTGCGCCAGGCGTACGGCGTCGAGGTGCTGTCCCACGTCGTGAGCATCGGGGGCCAGGAGGCCGCCACCGACGTCGTCCCGCAGCCCTCCGACCTGGCCGCGATCGACGCCAGCCCGGTCCGGGTCCTCGACCCGGAGGCCAGCGACCGCCTGGTGGCCGAGGTCGACGCGGCCAAGAAGGAGGGCGACACGCTCGGCGGCGTCGTCGAGGTGCTCGTGCACGGGCTCCCGCCGGGGCTCGGCAGCCACGTCCACTGGGACCGCCGGATCGACAGCCGCCTCGCAGGTGTCCTCATGGGCATCCAGGCCATCAAGGGGGTCGAGGTCGGCGACGGCTTCGACGCCGCCCGCAGCCGGGGCAGCGACGTCATGGACGAGATCGTCCGCGAGGACGGCCGCCTCACCCGCAGCAGCGGCCGCCTGGGCGGGACGGAGGGCGGGATGACCACCGGCGAGGTCCTGCGCGTCCGCGCGGCCATGAAGCCGATCAGCACCATCCCGCGCGCGCTGCGCACCATCGACACCGCCACCGGCGAGGCCACCGTGGCCCACCACCAGCGCAGCGACGTCTGCGCCGTGCCCGCGGCCGGGGTCGTCGCCGAGGCGGTCGTCGCGCTCGTGCTGGCCGACGCCGCGCTCGAGAAGTTCGGCGGCGACTCGCTCGACGAGACGCGCCGCAACTGCGAGGCCTACCTCAAGGGGCTCGCGCTGCGCTGAGCCCCTGCTCAGCCGGGCCCGCCTCACCACCCGCACGGGTGACGAGGCGAAGGTGCGCGTGCCGATGCTCCCGGCACGCCGCGGGGGCTGCTGCCCCCGGCCGGCCCGCCCAGCAGGAGGAGCCCGCATGCCCCGCCGTCCCGCGCGCCGACGGCTGGCCGCCGTCGGCGCCGCCACCGCCGTGCTGGCGGGCCTGGTCGCTCCCGCGCTGAGCACGCCCGCGGCCGCCGCGGGGCTGAGCGCCCCGCGACCGCTCACCACCGCGTCCACCGAGCTGCAGAAGGTCGTCGAGCTGAGCTGGGCGCCGGTGGCCGGCGCGGCCTCGTACGCCGTGCAGGTGGGCACCGATCCGTACTGGTCGGACGAGGCCGACGTCTTCCCGCTCACCACCGTGTCGACCCGGCTCACGCTGCCGGTCTGGCTGCCGCACGCCGACTACCTGTGGCGGGTGGCCGCCGTCGGCGGCACCGGCGTGCGCGGGCCGTGGTCGGCGACGCTGGACGCCGCCGAGGAGCCGCTGGCGGACGTGACGTTCACCCGCGGCTGGGACCCGGGGCAGGCCCCCCACCCGCAGGCCCAGGTGGCGGTCGAGGACGACTTCCTGCCGACCTTCCGCTGGAGCCCCGTGCGGACGGCGTCGGAGTACCAGCTCCAGGTCAGCACCGACCCCGACTTCCTCGGCGACCCCGTCCACACCCAGGCGCGTGGCGTGATCGGCTCGTGCTTCACGACGCGCACGACGGTGACGCCGTTCAACAGGCAGAAGGCGGCGGCGAACCCGGGCGCCGGCGACTGCGCGTTCGAGGGCCTGGGCACCGCGCCGCAGGTGTTCTGGCGCGTGCGCGCCCTCGACCAGGTGGCCGGCGAGGTGCAGGAGCTGGTCACCACCCCGGTCGTGGGCTCGGGCGTCTCGCACCAGCCCCCCGCCGACGCCGAGCGGCTCGACGTCACCGACTGCCCGGCGGCCTCGCCCGACGTGCTGAAGGCCTGCGAGCCCGCGCACGCCGTGGAGAAGGGCGCGTGGTCCGCCGTCGAGGTCTGGGACCGGCAGGCGCCCTGGCCGACGGTCGAGCAGGACCACCGGCTGCTGCCGGTCGTCGACACCGCCGCCCTCCCGGCGGCGGTGTGCAGCTCCACCGGGTCCTGCCGCGACGTCCCCACGATCGACTGGGACGCGGTGCCGGGGGCGACGTCCTACCGGACCTACGTCGCGCTGGACCGCGCGTTCACCAACGTCCAGGAGATCGCCGAGACGCCGGGCACGTCGTACACGCCGACCGTGCAGTGGCGCGACAGCGGCGTCAACGCGTCCTACCACTACGCGGTGCAGGCGTGCACCTCGGTCGGCTGCGGCCCGGTCACCTCCACGCCGCCGTCGTTCCGCAAGGGCAGCGTGCCGGTGCGGCTGCGCCCGGCCCAGGTCACGCGCACCGACACGGTGCTCGCGTGGGACGGCTACGCCGACGTGCTGGACGGGCTCGGCGACGCCACCTCCGAGGCCGCGGCCTACCGGGTGCAGGTCGCCGAGGCCACCGACACGGCGTTCTCGGCTCCCGTCGACGACGTGGTGACCGACCACGCGTCGCACGTGCCCACGAAGAAGCCCTACGGCGAGGGCGCCTTCCGCTGGCGGGTGCAGGCGGTCGACGCCAGCGGCCACAGGCTGCGCTGGTCGCCGGCCGGCACGTTCACCCGCGACGTCACGGCTCCCGTCGTGAAGGCGACGAGCCCCCTGGCCTCGGTCGACCCGCGGGCCAGCCTCACGGTGACCTTCTCCGAGCCCGTCACCGGCGTGTCCGCCGCCACGGCGCACCTGCTCCCGACGACGGCCGGGGCGCCCGCGGTGCCCGCCACCGTCAGAATCTCCGGGAGCACGCTCACCCTCGACCCGACCGGCACGCTGCCGGTGGGCGGGTCGTACGCCCTGGTGCTCACCGGCGGCATCCGCGACCTGGCGGGCAACGCCCTCGCCCCGTCGCGCCGGGGCGTGCGGGTCGCCCCCGTCGTGGACGACGCGCACGCCGCGATCGGGTACGCCGGCTCGTGGTCGACCCTGTCCTCGAGCATGGTCTCGAAGGGCACGTACCGCGTGGCCAGCGCGAGCGGGGCGACCGCGACCACCACCACCTCGGGCACGGGCGTGCGGGTGCACGGCTGCCGCGGGCCGTCCGGCGGGCAGTTCCAGCTGCGGGTCGACGGCGTGGTCAGGGCCACCGTCGACACGTACCGGTCCTACAGCTCCTGCGGCACGCTGGCCGAGGTCACCCGCCTCAAGGCCGGGACCCACACCGTGCAGGTCCGGGTGCTCGGCACCCGCACCAAGGCCTCCAGCGGCACGCGCATCGGGCTGGACGGGTTCCGCGCGCTGTAGCGGCGCCGCCGTCCTCGGGGGCGGGCTGGGTAGCGTGGGCGGGTGACCGCTGCTGCCGAGCCCGCCCCCGAGCGGCGCCCGAGGCTGGTCCTCGTCGGTCCGCCCGGCGCCGGCAAGACCACCGTGGGCCGGCTGCTCGCCGGGCGCCTCGACCTGGCGTTCCGCGACACCGACGACGACGTCGCGCAGCGCGCGGGCAAGCCGATCCCGGAGATCTTCTACGACGACGGCGAGGAGCGGTTCCGCACGCTCGAGCGGGAGGCCGTGGCCGCGGCGCTCGCCGAGCACGACGGCGTCCTCGCCCTCGGTGGCGGGGCGGTGCTCGCCCCCGAGACCCGCGCGCTGCTGCGCGGCCACGACGTCGTGCTGCTCGAGGTCGGCCTGTCCGCGGCCGCCCAGCGCGTCGGGCTGTCCCGCGACCGGCCGGTGCTGGCGCTCAACCCGCGCGCGCAGCTGCGCTCGCTGCTGGAGGCCCGCATGCCGCTCTACCGCGAGGTGGCCGTGCGCGCGGTCGCCACCGACGGCCGCACGCCCGACGAGGTCGCGGGGGAGGTGCTCGCATGAGCGACGCGACGCGGATCACCGTCCGGGGCGCGTCCCCGTACGACGTGGTGGTGGGGGAGGGGCTGCTGGCGGAGCTGGCGCCCGCGCTGGCGGGCGCCGACCGGGTCGCCGTCGTGCACCCCGCCGCCCTGCGCGCCACCGCCGACGCCGTCCGCGAGGACCTGGCGGCACAGGGCTTCACCGCCCACGCCGTCGAGGTGCCGGACGGCGAGAAGAGCAAGGACCTGCAGGTCGCGGCGTACCTCTGGGACGTGCTCGGCCAGATCGGGGCCACCCGCAACGACGCCGTGGTGGCCGTCGGCGGCGGCGCGACCACCGACCTGGCGGGCTTCGTCGCGGCCACCTGGCTGCGCGGCGTGCGCGTGGTCCACCTGCCCACGACGCTGCTCGCCATGGTCGACGCCGCGGTCGGCGGCAAGACCGGCATCAACACCTCCGCCGGCAAGAACCTCGTCGGCGCGTTCCACCCGCCCGCCGCGGTGATCTGCGACCTGACCGCGCTGTCCACGCTGCCCCGCCACGACTACGTCGCCGGCCTGGCCGAGGTGGTCAAGGTCGGGTTCACCCACGACCCGCGCATCCTCGAGCTGGTGGAGAGCGACCCGGTCGCCGCGCAGTCGCCGGGCGGGCCGCACACCCGCGAGCTGGTGGAGCGCGCGATCGCCGTCAAGGCCCGCGTCGTCGGCGACGACCTCACCGAGCAGGGCGCGCGCGAGCACCTCAACTACGGCCACACGCTCGCCCACGCCATCGAGAAGGTCGAGGACTACCGGTGGCGGCACGGCGCCGCCGTCTCCGTCGGCCTGGTCTTCGCCGCCGAGCTCGGGCGCCTGGCCGGCCGGCTCGACGACGCCACCGCCGACCGGCACCGCGCGGTGCTGCAGAGCGTCGGACTGCCCACGCAGTACGCCGGCGACTGGAGGAAGGTCCACCCGGTCATGGCGGTGGACAAGAAGTCCCGCGGCAGCCGGCTGCGCTTCGTCGTGCTCGACGGGCTCGCCCGCGTGCGGATGCTCGAGGACCCGGACCCCTCGCTGCTGGTGGCGGCGTACGAGGAGGTCCGCAAGGACCGCGACCCCTCGGTCATCCATCTCTGAGACGGGTCGTGCCCCTCCAGCCCGTAGACTCCCGGCCCATGGCCTCCACGAACGAGCTCAAGAACGGCATGGTCCTCCAGCTCGACAACGGGCTCTGGGCCGTCAACGAGTTCCAGCACGTCAAGCCCGGCAAGGGCGGCGCCTTCGTCCGCACCACGCTCAAGAACGTCGTGACCGGCAAGGTCGTCGACAAGACCTTCAACGCCGGCACCAAGGTCGAGGTGGCGCTGGTCGACAAGCGCGACATGACCTTCCTGTACCGCGAGGGCACCGACTTCGTGTTCATGGACAAGGACACGTTCGACCAGCTGTACGTCCCGGCGACGACGGTCGGCGGCGCGGCGGACTACATGCTCGAGAACACCGACGCCATCGTCGCGGTGCACGAGAGCGAGGCGCTGTACGTCGAGCTGCCCACCAGCGTCGAGCTGATCGTCCAGCACACCGACCCGGGCCTGCAGGGCGACCGCTCGACCGGCGGCACCAAGCCGGCCACGCTCGAGACCGGCGCGGAGATCCAGGTCCCGCTGTTCCTCACCACCGGCGAGAAGATCAAGGTCGACACGCGCGACGGGCGCTACCTCGGCCGCATCAACGACAAGTGACCTGCTCCTGCCGCAGTACGGGCGCCCGCTAGTGGGCGCGCGGTCCAAGGCGCGCAAGCGGGCGCTCGACGTGCTCTACGAGGCTGCGCAGCGCGACGCCGACCCGATGAGCACGCTGCGCGAGCGGCTGGCCCAGTCCGACCCGCCGGTGCCCGAGTACGCCGTCGAGCTCGTCGAGGGCGTCGTCGCCCACCGCGAGCGCATCGACGAGCTGCTGGCGACCTACGCCGAGGACTGGACGCTCGAGCGGATGCCGCCGGTCGACCTCGCCCTGCTGCGCATCGGCGTGTACGAGCTGTTGTGGTGCGACGGCGTGCCCGACGCGGTGGCCGTGAGCGAGGCCGTCGAGCTGGCGACCAGCCTGTCGACCGACGAGAGCCCGCGGTTCGTCAACGGGCTGCTGGCCCGGCTCCAGTCGCTCAAGCCCAGCCTGTCGGTCTAGGCGGACAAGGCCCCGTACGGGGCCTCGTCCGCCGGCAGCGATGCGTCCGGGCCGGCACGAGGTCGCTGCGGGCGGACAAGGGGCTGCCACAGGTCGCCTTGTCCGTCTGCAGCGACGCGTCCGGCCCGCCGTCAGGTCGCTGCGGGCGGACGAGCGGCTCCCGCAGGTCGCCTCGTCCGCCGGCAGCGACGCGTCCGGCCGCCCCGGCGTGCGGACGACCGCGGCCGGGGCGCCCTGACGTCAGGCGTCGACGGCGCGGCGGGCGTCGGGCGAGAGCACGCCCCACCCGATGAGCTGCTCGGTCAGCGCGCCGGGCGAGGCGTCGTAGATCACCGCGAGCGAGCGCAGGTCCTCGTGGCGGATCGACAGCACCCGGCCGTTGTAGTCGCCCCGCTGGCTCTGGATGGTCGCCGCGTAGCGGGCCAGCGGCGCCGCCTGGTCGACCGGCACCTGCTGCAGCTGCTCGAGGTCGATGACGATGCGCGCGGCCGGCTCCGGGGTGGTCCGGGAGACGCCCTCGGGCAGCAGCTCACCGACCGGGATGCCGTAGAAGTCCGCGAGCTCGGAGAGCCGCTGCACGGTCACCGCCCGGTCGCCGCGCTCGTACGAGCCGACGACGACCGCCTTCCAGCGGCCCTGCGACTTGTCCTCGACGCCGTGCAGGGACAGGCCCTGCTGCGTCCTGATGGCGCGGAGCTTCGCGCCCAGTGCCTTCGCGTACTCGCTCAAAGGTGATCCCCCGTCGTGGCAGCGGGTCGCTGCTGTCCGTGGGCGCCGGTCTCACCACTGGCTCGCCCGGGGAGCCGTCCCGAGGTCCGGGACAGAGGTGACCGAAGTCCCCCCGGGGTCGATGCCTCGCCACTTCTGTCCGTGCCGGTCGTCGTGCTGTTTGACTACGCCGAGTGACCGTAAGCCGCGATCGTTCGCCGGTCAAGCACCCAGAAGGAGCACGCAACGGTACCGGACGCCCCGCCCGGTACGGGACGGCGAGGACACAGGGTGACCGACGGTTGCACCGGGGCACGGGTCCGGCGCCCCGCAGGTGCAGTAGCGTCGGGCCCGCTCCCTCCACCGAGCCCGTCCCGTGAGGCGGGGAAGGAGGTAGGCCGGTGACGGCTGCCCCCTCGACGCCCGACCCCGCGCACCGCCCGGCTCCCGGCCACCCCTCAGGCGCCCGCCCCGTCCTGTCGGCCGCCGAGATGGCCCGCGTGGTGGACCGGATGGCGCACGAGCTGCTGGAGAAGACCGGCGGCGGCAGCGACGTCGTCCTTCTGGGCATCCCCACCCGCGGCACCACGCTCGCCCGCCGGCTCGCCGCCCGCGTGGAGGCCTTCGAGGGCGTGCGGCTGCCGACCGGCAGCCTCGACACCACGCTGTACCGGGACGACCTGCGGCTCAAGAGCCCGCGCGCGCTCGAGGAGACCGACGTCCCCGAGCAGGGCGTCGACGGCGCCCGGGTCGTGCTCGTCGACGACGTCCTGTTCTCCGGGCGCACCGTGCGCGCGGCGCTCGACGCGCTCGCCGACCTCGGCCGGCCGCGCGCGGTCCAGCTGGCCGTGCTCGTCGACCGAGGCCACCGCGAGCTGCCGATCCGCGCCGACTACGTCGGCAAGAACATCCCCACCTCCCTGCGCGAGACCGTGCACGTGCTGCTGACCGAGCACGACGGCACCGACGCGGTCCTGCTCGGCCCGGCCGAGGCAGCCGCCCGGTGACGCGCGTGCAGAGCCGCCACCTGCTCTCGGCGGCCGACCTGTCGCGGGACGACGCGCTGCTGGTCCTCGACACCGCGGAGGAGCTGGAGAAGGTCAGCGGGCGCACGGTGAAGAAGCTGCCGACGCTGCGCGGGCGCACCGTGGTCAACCTGTTCTTCGAGGACTCGACCCGCACCCGGACCAGCTTCGAGCTGGCCGCCAAGCGGCTGTCCGCCGACGTCATCAACTTCTCCGCCAAGGGCTCCAGCGTGTCCAAGGGCGAGACGCTCAAGGACACGGCGCTGACGCTGGAGGCGATGGGCGCGGACGCCGTCGTCATCCGGCACACCTGGTCCGGCGCGCCCGTCAACCTCGCCCGCTGGGTCCGCGGCTCCGTCGTCAACGCCGGCGACGGGACCCACGAGCACCCCACGCAGGCCCTGCTCGACGCGTTCACGATGCGCCGCCGCTGCGGCCGGCTCGAGGGCCTGAAGGTCACGATCGTCGGCGACGTGCTGCACAGCCGGGTCGCCCGCAGCAACGTGCTCCTGCTGAGCACCCTGGGCGCGCAGGTCACCCTCGTCGCGCCGCCGACGCTGCTCCCCGTGGGCGTCGAGTCCTGGCCGGCGCAGGTGTCGTACGACCTCGACGCGGTGCTGCCGGAGAGCGACGTCGTCATGATGCTCCGGGTGCAGCGGGAGCGGATGGGTCCCGCGGGCGAGTCGGTGACGGCGTACTTCCCCAGCGCGCGGGAGTACTCCCGCCGCTACGGGCTCGACGTGCGCCGCGCCGCCGGCCTCAAGGACGCCGCGATCGTCATGCACCCGGGCCCGATGGTCCGCGGGATGGAGATCGCCTCCGAGGTCGCCGACGGGCCGCGCTCGACGATCGTCGAGCAGGTCGCCAACGGGGTGTCCGTGCGGATGGCCGTGCTCTACCTGCTGCTGGGCGGCGCCGCGCCGGCCATCGGGGCCGAGGGGGAGGTGGCATGAGCACCCAGAGCGAGAGCTCGCTGCTCAAGGACGTCGTGCTGTACGGCGAGGGCGACCCGGTCGACGTGCGCCTGGTCGACGGGCGCATCGCCGAGGTCGGGGCCGACCTGTCGCAGGGCGACAGCCGGTCCTACGAGGGCCGCGGCGGGGTGCTGCTCCCCGGGCTCGTCGACCTGCACACCCACCTGCGAGAGCCGGGCCGCGAGGACGCCGAGACCGTCGAGACCGGCACCCGCGCGGCCGCGCACGGCGGCTTCACCGCGGTGCACGCGATGGCCAACACCGACCCGGTCGCCGACACCGCCGGCGTGGTCGAGCAGGTCTGGCGGCTCGGCCAGGAGGCGGGCCACTGCGACGTGTTCCCGGTCGGCGCGGTCACGGTCGGCCTGGCCGGCGAGCAGATGGCCGAGCTCGGGACGATGGCCGACAGCGCCGCGCGCGTGCGGGTGTTCTCCGACGACGGCCGCTGCGTCAGCGACGCCTCGCTGATGCGCCGGGCGCTGGAGTACGTCAAGGCGTTCGACGGCGTCGTCGCCCAGCACGCGCAGGAGCCGCGGCTCACGGTCGGCTCGCAGATGAACGAGGGCGTCATGAGCTCGCGCCTCGGCCTGACCGGCTGGCCCGCGGTGGCCGAGGAGGCCGTCATCGCCCGCGACTGCCTGCTCGCCGGCCACGTCGGCAGCCGCCTGCACGTCTGCCACGTCAGCACCGCCGGCAGCGTGGAGCTGCTGCGCTGGGCCAAGGGCAAGGGCTGGGACGTCACCGCCGAGGTGACGCCCCACCACCTGGTCCTCACCGACGAGCTGGCCTCGACCTACGACCCGACCTACAAGGTCAACCCGCCGCTGCGCACGGCCGCCGACGTCGAGGCGCTGCGCGCGGGGCTGCAGGACGGGACGGTCGACTGCGTCGCCACCGACCACGCGCCCCACGCGCCCGAGGACAAGCAGGCCGAGTGGGGCGCGGCGATGCCCGGCATGACCGGGCTCGAGACCGCGCTCGGGATCGTCGCCGAGACGATGGTGCTGCCGGGCCGGCTCACCTGGCGGCAGGTGGCCGACCGGCTGTCGACCACCCCTGCCCGGATCGGCCGCCTCGACGGCCACGGCCGGCCGCTCGAGGTCGGTGAGCCCGCCAACCTCTGCCTGGTCGACACCGGCACCCCGTGGACCGTCGACGCCGCCGAGATGGCCACCCGCAGCCGCAACACGCCCTTCGCCGGGCGCACCCTGCCTGTCCGCGTCGCGGCGACCTTCCTGCGCGGCACCCCCACCGCGCTGGCGCTGGGCCCTTCGTGACGGGTCCCTCGTGACGACCGACCGGGTCCTGCTCACCCTGGCCACGCTGCTGTTCGCCTGCGGGGTCTACCTGCTCATGCTCAAGGGCTGGCGCAGCCGGCAGCGCCGGCAGTCCGACCTGCCGCCGCCGCCGGGCGCGCCCGCCGACCCGGGCTCCGTCGTGGTCGGCGCGGTGCCCGGGCTGTTCATCGGCACCACGACCGAGCACGACTGGCTCGACCGCATCGCCGTGCACGACCTGTCGCACCGCGCCGCCGGCTGGCTCACGGTGCGCAGCGGCGGCGTCGTCATCGAGCGCGAGGGCCTGGCCGACCTGCACCTGCCGTACGACGTCGTGCTCGACGCCGGCACGTCCGACGCGCTGGCCGGCAAGGTCGTCGGCCGGGACGGCCTGGTCGTGCTCACCTGGCGGCTCGGGGCGCGCACGCTGCGCACCGGGTTCCGGGCCGACGACCACAGCACGCACCGCCGGCTGGCCGACGCCGTCCGCGCCCACCTGCCCGTCCGTGAGGAGAACGCATGACCCCCACCCCCGCGCTGCTGGTCCTCGAGGACGGCCGCACCCTGCGCGGCGACGCGTACGGCGCCCGCGGCGAGACCTACGGCGAGGCCGTCTTCAACACCGGGATGACCGGCTACCAGGAGACGCTCACCGACCCCAGCTACCACCGCCAGGTCGTCGTGATGACGGCCCCGCAGATCGGCAACACCGGGGTCAACGACGAGGACGACGAGTCCCGGCGCATCTGGGTGTCGGGCTTCGTCGTGCGCGACCCGAGCCGCGTCCGGTCCAGCTGGCGCAGCAGCCGGTCGCTGGACGACGAGTTGGCCGCCCAGGGGGTCGTCGGCGTGAGCGGGGTCGACACCCGGGCGCTCACCCGCCACCTGCGCGAGCGCGGCGCGATGCGGGTCGGCCTGTTCTCCGGCGACGCGGTCGCCGACGTCGACACGCTGGTCGAACGGGTCCGCAGCAGCCCCGGGATGGTCGGCGCCGACCTCGCCCACGAGGTGACGACGGCCGAGCCGTACGTCGTGCCGGCGGTGGGGGAGCGGCGCTTCACGGTCGCCGCCCTCGACCTCGGCATCAAGGCCGCCACGCCGCGCTACCTGGCCCAGCAGGGCTGCGAGGTGCACGTGCTGCCCGCCACCACGACCGGCGAGCAGCTGCTGGCGCTGTCGCCCGACGGCGTCTTCCTGTCCAACGGCCCGGGCGACCCGGCGACCACCGACGGGCCGGTCGCGGCCGCGCAGGCGGTCCTGGCCGCCGGCGTGCCGCTGTTCGGCATCTGCTTCGGCAACCAGATCCTCGGGCGCGCGCTGGGCCTGGGCACGTACAAGCTGCGCTACGGCCACCGCGGCGTGAACCAGCCGGTGCTCGAGCGGGCCAGCGGGCGGGTGCACGTGACGAGCCACAACCACGGCTTCGCGGTGGACGCGCCGACCAATGGAACCCCGGTCGACACGCCGTACGGGCGCGCCGAGGTCAGCCACGTCGACCTCAACGACGACGTCGTCGAGGGCCTGCGGTGCCTGGACGTCCGCGCCTTCTCCGTGCAGTACCACCCCGAGGCCGCTCCCGGCCCGCACGACGCCACCGGGCTGTTCACGCAGTTCGCCCAGCTCATGGAGGCCTGAGTGCCGCGCCGCACCGACCTGCAGCACGTCCTGGTCATCGGCTCCGGGCCGATCCTCATCGGCCAGGCCGCGGAGTTCGACTACTCGGGGACGCAGGCCTGCCGCGTCCTGCGCGAGGAGGGCCTGCGGGTCACCCTCATCAACTCCAACCCCGCGACGATCATGACGGACCCGGAGTTCGCCGACGCCACCTACGTCGAGCCGATCACGCCGGAGTTCGTCACCAAGGTCATCGAGAAGGAGCGCCCCGACGCCCTGCTCGCGACCCTCGGCGGGCAGACCGCCCTCAACGCGGCGATGAGCCTGCACGAGGCGGGGGTGCTCGAGCGGTACGGCGTGGAGCTCATCGGCGCCGACGTCGACGCGATCCGCCGGGGCGAGGACCGCCAGGAGTTCAAGGCGATCGTGGCGACGCTCGGTGCGGAGAGCGCCCGCAGCACCGTCTGCCACACCATGGAGGAGTGCCTCGCAGGCGCCCGCGAGCTCGGCTACCCGGTGGTCGTGCGGCCCAGCTTCACCATGGGCGGCAGCGGCTCGGGCGTCGCCCACGACGAGGCGGGCCTGCACCGCATCGCCGGCGGCGGCCTGCACGCCAGCCCCACCAGCGAGGTGCTCCTCGAGGAGTCGATCCTGGGCTGGAAGGAGTACGAGCTCGAGCTCATGCGCGACCGCAACGACAACGTGGTCGTCATCTGCTCGATCGAGAACCTCGACCCGATGGGCGTCCACACCGGCGACTCGGTCACGGTCGCCCCCGCGATGACGCTCACCGACCGCGAGTACCAGCGGATGCGCGACATCGCGATCGACGTCATCCGCGCGGTCGGCGTCGACACCGGCGGGTGCAACATCCAGTTCGCGGTCCACCCGCAGACCGGCCGGATCGTCGTCATCGAGATGAACCCGCGGGTGTCGCGCTCCTCGGCGCTCGCCTCCAAGGCCACCGGCTTCCCGATCGCCAAGATCGCCGCCAAGCTGGCCGTCGGCTACACGCTCGACGAGATCCCCAACGACATCACCCGCGAGACGCCGGCGTCCTTCGAGCCGTCGCTGGACTACGTGGTCGTCAAGATCCCGCGGTTCGCGTTCGAGAAGTTCCCCGGCTCCGACCCCGAGCTCACCACGACCATGAAGAGCGTCGGCGAGGCCATGGCGATGGGCCGCTCCTTCGTCGAGGCGCTGCAGAAGGCGATGCGCTCGCTGGAGCAGTCGCCGTCGCAGTTCTGGCTCGAGCCGGACCCGGAGGGCACCGCCGAGGACGCGCTGCGCCTGGCCCGCACGCCCCACGACCTGCGGCTGCTCACCGTCGAGCGGGCGCTGCGCCTCGGCGCGACGCCGCAGCAGGTGCACGACGCGACCGGCATCGACCCGTGGTTCGTCGACCAGCTGCTGCAGCTCGTCGAGCTGCGCGCCGACCTCGAGGCGGCCGCCGAGCTCGACGAGCCCCTGCTGCGGCGGGCCAAGCGCACCGGCTGCAGCGACCGGCAGATCGCGGCGGTGCGCGGGGTGGACGAGCAGCAGGTGCGCGCGCTGCGGCACGAGCTCGGCGTGCGGCCGGTCTACAAGACGGTCGACACCTGCGCGGCGGAGTTCGCCGCCGAGACGCCGTACCACTACTCCTCCTACGACGAGGAGACCGAGGTCGCGCCGTCGAGCCGCGACAAGGTGATCATCCTGGGCAGCGGGCCCAACCGGATCGGGCAGGGCATCGAGTTCGACTACGCCTGCGTCCACGCCTCCTTCGCGCTGTCCGCCGCCGGCTTCGAGACCGTGATGGTCAACTGCAACCCCGAGACGGTCAGCACCGACTACGACACCAGCGACCGGCTGTACTTCGAGCCGCTCACCGTCGAGGACGTGCTCGAGGTGGTGGCCGCCGAGCGGGCCAGCGCGCAGGCGGGCGGCGGCCGCCTGGTCGGCGTCGTCGTGCAGCTCGGCGGCCAGACGCCGCTGCGCCTCGCGCAGGAGCTCAAGGACTGCGGGGTGCCGGTCGTCGGCACGACCCCCGAGGCGATCCACCTCGCCGAGGAGCGCGGCGCGTTCGGCGCGGTGCTCGCCGAGGCCGGCCTGCCCGCGCCGCGGCACGGCACCGCCACCTCGTACGACGAGGCCCGGGCGATCGCCGACGCGGTCGGCTACCCGGTGCTGGTGCGCCCCTCGTACGTGCTCGGCGGCCGCGGCATGGAGATCGTCTACAGCGACGACATGCTCGTGGACTACGTCCGCCGCTCGACCCTGATCGGCCCCGACCACCCGGTGCTCGTCGACCGCTTCCTCGAGGACGCCGTCGAGATCGACGTGGACGCGCTGTTCGACGGCACCGACCTCTACCTCGGCGGCGTGATGGAGCACATCGAGGAGGCCGGCATCCACTCCGGCGACTCCGCGTGCGCGCTGCCGCCGATCACGCTCGGCCGCGCCGACCTGCTGCGGATCCGCGCCTCCACCGAGGCGATCGCCCGCGGCGTCGGCGTCCGCGGCCTGCTCAACGTGCAGTACGCGCTCAAGGACGACGTGCTGTACGTGCTGGAGGCCAACCCGCGGGCCAGCCGCACCGTCCCGTTCGTCAGCAAGGCGACGGCCGTCCCGCTTGCCAAGGCCGCGGCGCGGGTCATGCTCGGCGCCACGGTCGCCGAGCTGCGCGTCGAGGGCATGCTCCCGCCGAGCGGCGACGGCGCCGACGTGCCGCACGACGCGCCGATCGCGGTCAAGGAGGCGGTGCTGCCCTTCGGCCGGTTCCGCACCGTCGCCGGCGAGGGCGTCGACACCGTGCTCGGGCCGGAGATGAAGTCGACCGGCGAGGTCATGGGCATCGACGCCGTGTTCGGGACGGCGTTCGCCAAGAGCCAGGCGGCGGCGTACGGCGAGCTGCCGACCAAGGGGACCGTGTTCGTGTCGGTCGCCAACCGCGACAAGCGATCGATGATCTTCCCGGTCAAGCGGCTGGTCGACCTCGGCTTCGACGTGGTCGCGACCGTCGGCACCGCCGAGGTGCTGCGCCGCAACGGCGTGGCGTGCCGGGTCGTCGGCAAGCACAGCCACGGGCTCGGCGACGACGTCGTGCCGCTGGTCCTGGACGGGCGCGTCGACCTGATCATCAACACCCCGTGGGGCGTCGGCGGCCGGCTCGACGGCTACGAGATCCGCACCGCCGCCGTGGCCCGCGGCGTCCCGTGCATCACCACCATCCAGGGCGCCGCGGCCTGCGTGCAGGGCATCGAGGCGCTCGTGCGCGGTGACATCGGCGTGCGCTCGCTCCAGGAGCACCACGCGGGGCTGGCCGCGTCCGCGGCCGCCGCCCGAGCCGTCGAGGTCCGAGGGGGAGAGCAGTAGTGCCCGTGCAGGTGCAGGGCGAGGTCCTGTCGGTCCGCAAGGTCGGCGCGTACCACGCGATGACGGTGCTCGCGCCGGGGATCGCCGAGGGCACCCGCCCCGGCCACTTCCTGGCCGTGCAGGTCGGCGGGCCGGAGTCGTCGATGATGCTGCGCCGGGCGTTCGCGATCTACGACGTGAAGGAGCGCGGCGTCTACGGCGGCACGGTCGAGTTCGTGTTCGCCGTGCACGGCAAGGGCACCGCCTGGCTCGCCGCCCGGCGTCCGCAGGACCGGCTCGACGTCGTCGGCCCGCTGGGCAAGCCGTTCCGGCTGCCGCGCGAGCCCGTCACGGCGACCCTGGTCGGCGGCGGCTACGGCATGGCCCCGCTGCTGCCGCTCGCCGCGGCCCTGACCGCGCGCGGCTGCCGCGTGCACGTGGTGCTCGGCGCGGGCGGGGCGGACCGGCTGTTCGGCCAGATGGAGGCCAAGCGGATGTCCAGCTCGCTGGTCGTGACGACCGACGACGGGTCGGTGGGCGTGCGCGGCCGGGTGTCCGACGTGCTGCCGGGCGTCCTGGAGCGCAGCGGCAGCGACGTCGTCTACGCCTGCGGCCCGATGGCCATGCTGCAGGCGGTGGCCGAGCAGGCCGCCGACCGCGGGCTGCCCTCCCAGGTGGCCGTCGAGGAGTCGATGGCCTGCGGGATCGGCGTGTGCATGACCTGCGTGCTGCCGGTGGTCGGCGACGACGGGCTGACCCGGATGGTGCGCTCCTGCGTCGAGGGACCGGTCTTCCTGGGCGACCGCGTCCGCTGGGACGCCGCCGGCACCGTCCCGCCCGATGCGGTCGGCGCACCGCCGCTGTCGCCCGAGACCGCACCCGCCGGGGGTCAGCAGTGAGCCGCGACGTGGTGCTGCACGAGCGCGACGTCGCCCGCCCGGTGCAGCCGGACATGCGCACCCGGCTCGCCGGCGTGGAGTTCCCCAACCCGGTGTTCACCGCCAGCGGGTGTGCGGCGGCCGGCCAGGAGCTGCAGCAGTTCTTCGACGTCGCGCGCCTCGGCGGCGTCGTGACCAAGTCGATCATGCTGGCCGCCCGCTCCGGCCGCGGCACCCCGCGGATGGCCGAGACACCGAGCGGGATGCTCAACTCCATCGGCCTGCAGGGCCCGGGCATCGACGCCTTCCTCGAGAGGGACCTGTCGTGGCTGGCGGACCGCGGCGCCCGCGCGGTGGTGTCGATCGCCGGCGGCAGCGTCGACGACTACGCCGAGCTGGCGCTGCGCCTGCGCGACCGGCCCGGCCTGGCGATGATCGAGGTCAACATCAGCTGCCCCAACGTCGAGGACCGTGGCCAGGTGTTCGCCTGCGACCCGCGGGCCTCCGCCGAGGTGGTCGCCGCCGTGCGCCGCAACAGCGACCCGGCCGTCCCGGTGTTCGCCAAGCTGTCGCCCGACGTCACCGACATCACCGCCATCGCCCGCGCGTGCGTGGACGCCGGGGCGCACGGGCTCTCGCTCATCAACACGCTGCTCGGCCTGGCCATCGACACCACCACGATGCGCCCGGTGCTGGGCGGCGTGACCGGTGGCCTGTCCGGGCCGGCGATCCGCCCCGTCGCGGTGCGCTGCGTGTGGCAGGTGCACCAGGCGCTGCCCGACGTGCCGATCCTCGGGATGGGCGGCATCCGCACCGGCCTCGACGCGCTGGAGCTCGTGCTCGCCGGCGCCTCCGCGGTGAGCGTCGGCACCACCGTCTTCGGCGACCCGACCGCGCCGGTCCGCATCCTCGACGAGCTCGCCACGGCCCTGGCCGAGCGCGGCTTCGAGCGGTTCGAGGACGCCGTCGGGCTGGCGCACGGCCGGCCCCGGGCGTACGTGCCGGAGGAGCCCGACCCGGTCGGCGACGAGCAGCCGCCGGCGGACCGGGGCCCGGTGGCGTTCGAGTGAGCGCCGCCGCCCCGGTCGCCGCCGCCGCCTCCGCCCCGGTCGCCGTCGCGCTGGACGCCCCCGACGCTGCCACCGCGGCCCGCTGGGCAGCCGCGGTGGCGCCGCACGTCCAGGTCCTCAAGGTCGGCCTGGAGCTGTTCTGCGCGACCGGTCCGCAGGTCGTCGAGCAGGTCCGCTCCGGCCGGGACGTGTTCCTCGACCTCAAGCTGCACGACATCCCGAACACCGTCGCCGGCGCCGCCCGGGCGGTGGCCGCGCTGCGCCCCCGTTACCTCACGGTGCACGCCGCAGGGGGCGCGGACATGGTGCGGGCCGCGGTCGAGGCGGCCCCCGAAGTGGCGATCACGGCGATCACGGTGCTCACGAGCCTGTCCGAGCGCGACCTGGAGCAGACCGGCCTCGCCGGGCCGCCGCTCGACGCCGTGCTGCGCCTCGCCGTGCTGGCCGTCGGGGCGGGCGCGGGTGCGCTCGTGTGCTCCCCGCGCGAGGTGGCCGCGGTGCGCCGGGAGGTCGGCCCCGGGGTCGTGCTCGTCACCCCCGGCGTGCGGCCGGCCGGCGCGGATACCGGCGACCAGGCGCGCGTGGCGACGCCCCGGCAGGCGCTGGCCGCCGGCGCGGACCTGCTGGTGGTGGGGCGTCCCGTCACCGGTGCTGACGACCCGGGCGCCGCGGCGCAGGAGCTGGCCGCGTCGCTGGCCCAGGGTCCCTGATCTGCACCGATCACGCCGGGGACGTTGCTCCGGGGCCCGTGCTCCCGCTAGGTTCGCGCCGACACTCCGCCCGCCGCGGTCCTCGCGGCCGGCGCCCCCGACCTGCTGAGGTGACCTCCGCGTGGCCCTGCCGCCCCTCACGCCCGAGCAGCGGGCCGCCGCGCTGGAGAAGGCCGCCGCGGCCCGGCGCGCCCGCGCCGACCTCAAGGTCCGCCTCAAGGCCCGCGGCTCCAGCCTGACCGACGTCCTCGAGAGCGGGGCCACCGACGAGGCGATCGGCAAGATGAAGGTGCTCGCCGTGCTGGAGGCGATGCCCGGCGTCGGCAAGATCAAGGCGCAGCGGCTCATGGAGAAGCTCGAGATCTCGCCGTCGCGGCGCGTCCGCGGCCTCGGGGTCAAGCAGCGCGAGGCCCTCGAGCGGGAGTTCGGCGGGGCGTGAGCTCACGGCTGACCGTCCTGGCCGGTCCCACGGCCGTCGGGAAGGGCAGCCTCGCCGAGCGCGTCCGCACGTCCTGGCCGCAGGTCTGGATGTCGGTGTCGGCGACCACGCGTCCGCCCCGCCCGGGCGAGCGCGAGGGCGTGCACTACCACTTCGTGGACGAGGCGGAGTTCGACCGGCTGGTCGCCGCGGACCAGATGCTGGAGTGGGCCGTCGTGCACGGCCGTCACCGGTACGGCACGCCGCGCCCGCCCGTCGAGCAGGCGCTCGCCGAGGGCCGGCCCGCGCTGCTCGAGATCGACCTGCAGGGTGCCCGCCAGGTCCGCGAGGCGATGCCCGAGGCGCTGTTCGTGTTCCTCGCGCCGCCGTCCTGGGAGGAGCTGGTGCGCCGGCTGGTCGGGCGCGGCACGGAGGACGAGCAGGAGCGCGAGCGCCGGCTCGAGACGGCCCGCGTCGAGCTCGCCGCGGAGGACGAGTTCGACGTCAGGGTGGTCAACGACGACCTCGGGCGGGCGGCGGCCCGGCTGGTAGCGTTGATGGGCGTCGACCAGGACGACCCTGGACCCGTACGAACCTGAGCCAGCAGCACCGAGGAGCCCCGTGGCCGGCACCGTCGCCAACCCGATCGGCATCACCAACCCCCCGATCGACGAGCTGCTCGCCAACACCGACTCCAAGTACAGCCTGGTCATCTACGCCGCCAAGCGCGCGCGGCAGATCAACGCCTACTACTCCCAGCTCGGCGAGGGCCTGCTGGAGTACGTCGGCCCGCTGGTGGAGACCGGTGTGCAGGAGAAGCCGCTGTCGATCGCGCTCCGCGAGATCAACGGCGGGCTGCTCTCGCACGAGCAGGTCGCTGACCCCGCTGTCTGACGGCTCCCGCACCGGCCGCCCGCGCGTCGTCCTCGGCGTCGCCGGCGGCATCGCGGCGTACAAGGCGGTGGAGCTGCTGCGGCAGCTGACCGAGACCGGGCACGACGTGCGCGTCGTCCCCACCGCCAGCGCGCTGGCCTTCGTCGGCGCGCCCACCTGGTCGGCCCTGTCCGGGCAGCCGGTGAGCGCCAGCACCTGGGACGACGTCCACGAGGTGCCCCACGTGCGCATCGGGCAGGCCGCCGACCTCGTCGTCGTCGCCCCCGCCACCGCCGACCTGCTGGCCAGGGCGGCCCACGGGCTCGCCGACGACCTGCTCACCAACACGCTGCTCACCGCCCGGTGCCCGGTGGTGCTCGCCCCCGCGATGCACACCGAGATGTGGGAGCACCCCGCGACGCAGGCCAACGTCGCGACGCTGCGCTCGCGCGGGGTGCTCGTCGTCGAGCCCGCCGTCGGCCGGCTCACGGGCGCCGACAGCGGCAAGGGCCGGCTGCCCGACCCCGCGCAGATCGCCCTGCTCTGCCGCTCGGTGCTCGCCCGCGGGAGCGTGCCCGCCGACCTGGCCGGCCGGCGCGTGCTGGTGTCGGCCGGCGGCACCCGCGAGCACCTCGACCCGGTGCGCTACCTGGGCAACCGCTCGTCCGGCAAGCAGGGCCACGCGCTGGCCCGCAGCGCCGTGGCGCGCGGCGCCGAGGTCGTGCTCGTCACCGCGGCCGGGCTGCCCGACGTCGCCGGCGCGAGGGTGGTGCGGGTGACCAGCGCGGTCGAGCTGCGCGACGCCGTCCTGTCGGAGGCCGCTGCCTGCGACGCCGTCGTCATGGCCGCCGCGGTGGCCGACTACCGGCCGGTCGAGCGGCTGCCCACCAAGCGCAAGAAGACCGAGCGGCTCACCGTCGAGCTGGTGCAGAACCCCGACGTGCTCGTGGAGCTGGTGGCGGCGCGGCCGGTGGGGCAGGTCGTCGTCGGGTTCGCCGCCGAGACCGGCGACGCCGAGGGCGACGTGCTCGCGCACGGCCGGGCCAAGCTCGCCCGCAAGGGCTGCGACCTGCTGGTCGTCAACGAGGTCGGCGAGCCGGGCCACCCCACCGGGTTCGAGGGCGACGTCAACGCCGCGACCGTCCTCGGCGCCGACGGCACCGCCACGCCCGTCCCGCTGGGCAGCAAGGACGCGCTCGCCGACGCCGTGTGGGACCTGGTCGGCGCGCGGCTCCCTGTCGCCTGAGCGACCGGCACGTCGGTAGTCTCGCCCGCGAGAGCCTGCGCGCGCACGCGCGAGCCCGACCCCGAGGAGCCCCGTGTCCCGTCGCCTGTTCACGTCCGAGTCGGTCACCGAGGGGCACCCCGACAAGATCGCGGACGCGATCTCGGACTCCATCCTCGACGCCCTGCTCACCGACGACCCGAGCAGCCGGGTCGCCGTCGAGACGCTGATCACCACCGGCCAGGTGCACATCGCCGGCGAGGTGACGACGCAGACGTACGCCGACATCCCCACGATCGTCCGCAAGAAGATCCTCGAGATCGGCTACGACAGCAGCAAGAAGGGCTTCGACGGCGAGTCCTGCGGCGTCTCGGTCTCCATCGGCTCGCAGAGCGCCGACATCGCGCAGGGCGTCGACAGCGCGTACGAGGCCCGGGTCGAGGGCGAGACCGACGAGCTCGAGCAGCAGGGCGCCGGTGACCAGGGCCTGATGTTCGGCTTCGCCTGCGACGAGACCCCCGAGCTCATGCCGCTGCCGATCGCGCTCGCCCACCGGCTGGCCCGCCGCCTGACCCAGGTGCGCAAGGACGGCCTGGTGCCGTACCTGCGCCCGGACGGCAAGACCCAGGTCACCATCGAGTACGTCGAGGGCCGGCCGGTCCGCCTCGACACGGTCGTCGTCAGCTCGCAGCACGCCGAGGACATCGACATCGCCAACCTGCTCACGCCCGACATCGCCGAGCACGTCATCGCCCCCGAGGTCGAGGCGCTGGGGCTGGAGACCGAGGGCTACCGGCTGCTGGTCAACCCGACCGGCAAGTTCGTCATCGGCGGGCCCATGGGCGACGCCGGCCTCACCGGCCGCAAGATCATCGTGGACACCTACGGCGGCTACGCCCGGCACGGCGGCGGCGCCTTCTCCGGCAAGGACCCGTCCAAGGTGGACCGCTCGGCCGCCTACGCGATGCGCTGGGTCGCCAAGAACGTCGTCGCCGCGGGCCTGGCCACCAGGTGCGAGGTGCAGGTCGCCTACGCGATCGGCAAGGCCGAGCCGGTCGGGCTGTTCGTCGACACCTTCGGCACGGGCGTCATCGACGACCAGAAGCTGCAGGACGCCGTCACCGAGGTGTTCGACCTGCGCCCGGCCGCCATCATCCGCGACCTCGACCTGCTGCGGCCGATCTACGCGCAGACGTCGGCGTACGGGCACTTCGGGCGCGAGCTGCCCGACTTCACCTGGGAGACGACCGAGCGCGCCGAGCTGCTGCGCAAGGCCGCCGGCGTCTGACCCGCCCCCGCGCGTGCGGCCCCGCCCCTGCTCGTCGGGTGCGGGGCCGCGGCGTGGCAGGGGCGACCCGGTGGTCGGTGCTGGTGTCGGCGGTGTTGCGGGCAGCATCTGCCGGGCGGGTGCGGGCGGTTCGTGTCGGGGTTGACCCGGTGGTCGGTGCTGGTGTCGGCGGGTGTTGCGGGCAGCATCTGCCGGGTCGGGTACGGGCCGGGGTTCGCCCCGGGGGCGATCCGGTGGTCGGTGCTGGTGTCGGCGGGTGTCGGGCGCAGCATCTGCCGGGTCGGGTGCGGCTCGGGTTCGCGCCGGGGGCGATCCGGTGACTGGTGCTGGTGTCGGCGGGTGTCGGGGGCGGCATCTGCCGGGTCGGGTGCGGCTGGGGTTCGGGCCGGGGCGACCCGGTGACTGGTGCTGGTGTCGGCGGGTGTCGCGGGCAGCATCCGCCGGGCGGGTGCGGCCGGGGTTCGCGCCGGAGGTGACCCGGTGACTGGTGCTGGTGTCGGCGGGTGTCGCGGGCACCATCTGCCGGGTGGGGCCGCGACGGTCGGGCACGGCCGGGGCTCGTGGGGCGGACGCGGACGCGGCCGCGGGCCTGGGGACGGCGGGCGGGGGCTGTCGGCGCGCTGTCCTAGCGTCGCCAGGGTGACCTCGTCGGCCCCGCTCCCCGTCGCGCGGGTCGCCGTCGACACCGGGCTGGCCCACCTCGACCGGACGTTCGACTACCGCGTGCCGGAGGGCCTGGCGGCCGCGGAGCCGGGCTGCCGCGTACGGGTGCGCTTCGCCGGCCGGCTGGTCGACGGGGTGGTGCTCGAGCGCGCGGCCGGCACCGAGCACGAAGGTGCCCTGTCGCCGCTCGCCGCCCTGGTGAGCCCCGAGCCGATGCTGAGCCCGGAGGTCGCGGCGCTGTGCCGGGCGGTGGCCGACCGCGCGGGCGGCACGCTCTGGGACGTCGTCCGCCTGGCGCTGCCGCCCCGTCACGCGCGCGTCGAGGCCGAGCCTCGGCCGCTGGGTCCGCTCGCCCTGCCGCCGGCGCCCGAGCCCGGCACGTGGGAGCGCTACCCCGCCGGGCCCGCATTTCTCGCCGCGCTCGCGCAGGGCCGTGCGCCCCGGGCGGTCTGGTCGGCCCTGCCCGGGCCGACCTGGCCCGACGAGGTCGCGACCGCCGTCCGGGCGTGCGTCTCCGGCGGCCGGGGCGCGGTCGTGGTCGTCCCCGACGGGCGCGACCTCGACCGGGTGCACCGCGCGCTCGGCGACGTCGACGCCGCCGTCCTGCGCGCCGACCTGGGCCCGGCCCGCCGCTACCGCGCGTTCCTGCGCGCCCGCCGCGGCGAGGTGCGGGTCGTGCTCGGCACCCGGGCCGCCGCCCTCGCGCCGGTGCACGACCTGGGGCTGGTGGTGGTGTGGGACGACGGCGACGACCTGCACGCCGAGCCGCGGACGCCCTACCCGCACGTCCGCGACGTCCTCGTCCAGCGGGCCCACCTGGCCGGGGCCGCCGCGCTGGTCGGGGGCCACGCGCGGACGGCCGAGGCCCAGGTCCTGCTCGACACCGGCTGGGCGAGAGCGCTCGAGGCGCCGCGGCCCGTCGTGCGCGCGGTCGCGCCGCGAGTGGACGGCACCAGCGACGACGACCTGGCCCGCGACCCGCTCGCCCAGGCCGCCCGGCTGCCGGCGCTGTCGTTCGCCGCGGCCCGCGAGGCGCTCGCGGCCGGCGCTCCCGTGCTGGTCCAGGTGCCCCGCCGGGGCTACGTCCCGAGCCTGCTGTGCGCCCGCGACCGCACCCCCGCCCGCTGCGCCGTCTGCGCCGGACCACTCGCGACCGGCGGCCGCGGCGCGGTCGCCGCCTGCCGCTGGTGTGGGGTGCCGGCCGCCGACTGGCACTGCCCGGTGTGCCGCGGGACGGCGCTGCGGGCCGGCGTGGTGGGCGCGCGCCGCACCGCGGAGGAGCTCGGGCGCGCGTTCCCCGGCACCGTCGTGCGGACCTCGGGCGCCGGCGAGGTCCTCGCCTCGGTGCCCGCGGGCCCGTCGCTCGTCGTCTGCACCCCGGGGGCCGAGCCGGTCGCGGAGGGCGGGTACGGCGCGGTGCTCCTGCTCGACGCGTGGGCAGCGCTCTCCCGGCCGGACCTGCGGGCGGGGGAGGAGGCGCTGCGGCGCTGGTTCGCCGCGGCGGCGCTCGCCCGACCGGCGGCCGAGGGCGGGCGGGTCGTGGTGGTCGGCGACCGCGGGCTCGCCCCGGTGCAGGCGCTGACCCGCTGGGACCCGGCCGGCGCCGCGGAGCGCGAGCTGGCCGACCGGGCAGCGCTCGGGTTCCCGCCGGCCAGCCGGATGGCGGCTGTCGACGGGGCGGCCGCCGCGGTCGGCGAGGTCGCGGCGGCGCTCGCGTCCAGCGACCTGGAGCTGCTCGGGCCGGTGACGGCCGGGGAGGGGGAGCGGCTGCTGGTGCGCAGCTCGCGGTCCGCCGGCCGCGAGCTGGCCGCGGCGCTCAAGGCGGTGGTCGCGGTGCGCAGCGCTCGCAAGGCCGAGCCGGTGCGGGTGCAGCTCGACCCGCAGTTGCTGGGATGAGCCGGTCAGCGGTACGAGCGGGGTCGGGCGGTGCTGTCCGGCGCACGGCTCGGACCGGCGGTCGGGGACGTGGCCGCGCCCCGGCGGCGGCGGTCGGCGCGTGCCCCGCCGGGGCAGCGGCCGGCGCGTGTGCCGCGCAGGGCAACGATCGGCGTGTGCCGCGCCGGGCCGGCGGCCGGCGCATGGCGCGCCCGGGCGGAGGCCGCCCCGCCCGTCCGGCATGCGTCCGGCGCGTCGTTCGCGCGGATCAGCGACCCGGCCCGCGACCTAGACTCTGCAGATGGCCACCCGAACCATCCGCCTGCTCGGCGACCCTGTGCTGCGCACCCCCGCCGTGACGGTGACGACCTTCGACAAGGAGCTCCGCAACCTCGTCAAGGACCTGCAGGACACCATGCTCGACGCCCCCGGTGTGGGCCTCGCGGCACCGCAGATCGGGGTCGGGCTGCGGGTGTTCACCTACGACGTCGGCGACCAGCTCGGCCACCTGGTCAACCCGGTGCTGCACTTCCCGCACGACGAGGAGCAGGACGGCGAGGAGGGGTGCCTGTCGGTGCCCGGCCTGACCTTCGACTGCGTGCGCAAGCAGCACGTGGTCGCGCACGGGCAGAACGTCCACGGCGATCCCCTGACGGTGGAGGGCCGCGACCTGCTGGCCCGGTGCGTGCAGCACGAGGTCGACCACCTCGACGGCGTGATGTTCATCGACCGGCTCGACGCCGAGACGCGCAAGCTCGCGCTGGCCGCCATCCGCGACGCCGAGTGGGCCGGTCAGCCGCCGCCGGTGGTCAGGTCCAGCCCGCACCCGCTGTTCGGCCGGGCTCGCTGACCGCGTGAGGCTCGTCTTCGCCGGGACCCCGGAGCCCGCCCTGCCGAGCCTGCGGGCGCTGCTCGACAGCTCGCACGAGGTCGCCGCCGTCGTCACGCGGCCCGACGCCCGGGCGGGCCGGGGCCGCACCCTGCGCCCCAGCCCCGTGCGTGAGCTGGCCGAGTCCGCCGGCGTCGAGGTCCTGACGCCCGGCAGCCCGCGGGAGCCGGAGTTCCAGGAGCGGCTGCGGGCGATCGCGCCCGACTGCTGCCCGGTCGTCGCGTACGGCGCGCTGGTCCCGCGGCCCGTCCTCGACGTGCCGGCGCGGGGCTGGGTCAACCTGCACTTCTCCCTGCTCCCGGCCTGGCGCGGCGCCGCGCCCGTGCAGCACGCGCTGCTCGCGGGCGACGAGGTGACGGGTGCGAGCACGTTCCTGCTCGAGGAGGGCCTCGACACCGGTCCGGTGCTCGGCGTGCTCACCGAGCAGGTGCGCCCCACCGACACGGCAGGCGACCTGCTCGCCCGGCTCGCCGGCGCCGGCGCCGGGCTGCTCGTGGCCACCCTCGACGCTCTCGAGCGCGGTGACCTCGTGCCCGCCCCGCAGCCGGTCGAGGGGGTCAGCCTCGCGCCGAAGATCAGCGTCGAGGACGCCCACGTCGACTGGACGGCCCCCGCTCTGCGGGTCGACCGCGTGGTCCGGGCCTGCACGCCCGCGCCCGGTGCCTGGACGACGCTGCGCGACCGGCGGGTCAAGCTCGGCCCGGTCACCCACACCGACGAGCGGCTCCCCGCCGGTGTCCTGTCCGGGGACCTCGTCGGCACCGCCACCACCGCTGTCCGGCTCGGCGCCGTGCGGCCCGAGGGCAAGGGCGAGATGGCCGCGGCCGACTGGCTGCGCGGGCTGCGCCCCGAGCCGGGGGAGCGGCTCGGATGACCGGCCAGCACCGGCCGCGCAGGCCCAAGGGCGGCCCGCGGCCCGCCACGAACCAGCCATCTGCGGACCAGACGCCCGGGGACCAGCCACCCGCGGACCGCCCGACCGCGGACCGCCCGACCGCGGACCAGCCGCCCGCGGACCGCCCGCCCGCGGACCGCCCGCCCGGGGACCGCCCGACCGCGGACCAGCCGCGCGCGGACCGCCCGCCCGCGGCCACAGCGCCGGCGGACCCACGCCGCGCACCCAGGGCCTCCGCAGGCAGGGCCCCGGCGGGCAGGTCCCCCGCCCCCAAGACCACCGGCAAGGCCTCCGCCCCCAAGGCCCCCCAGCTGCGCGCGCCCGCCTCCGACCCGCCGCGGCAGACCGCGTACGACGTGCTGGCCGCCGTCCGCGAGCGCTCCGCGTACGCCAACCTCGTGCTGCCCGGCCTGCTGCGCGAGCGGCGCCTGGACGCCCGCGACGCCGCGCTCGCGACCGAGCTGGCCTACGGCACCCTGCGCGCCCAGGGCCAGCTCGACGTGGTGCTGCAGGCGTGCGTCGACCGGCCGCTCGCGCAGGTCGACCCGCCGGTGCTCGACCTGCTGCGCCTCGGCGCCTACCAGCTGCTGCGCACCCGCGTGCCGCCGCACGCCGCCGTCAGCGCCACCGTCGACCTCGCCCGCCGGGTCACCACCGCCGGGCCCGCGGCGTTCGTCAACGCGGTGCTGCGCAAGGTGTCGGCCAAGGACCTCGACACCTGGCTCACCGAGCTGGCACCCGACGAGGAGGTCGCCGCGCTGGGCCTGGCCACCAGCCACCCGCGCTGGATCGCCTCCGCCTTCCGCGACGCCCTGCGCGGCGACCTCGACGAGGCCCGGGAGGCGCTGCTCGCCGACGACGCCCGGCCCGAGGTGCACCTGGTCGCCCGCCGGATGCCCCGCGACGAGCTGGTCGCGCTGTCCGGCGGCGCCCCCGGCCCGTGGTCCGACCGCGCCGTACGGCTGCCGGCCGGCTCGCCCGGCGACCTCGCCCCGGTGCGCGACGGCCGGGCCGGGGTCCAGGACGAGGGCAGCCAGCTGGTCGCCCTGGCGCTGGCCGCGGCGCCCGTCGAGGGGCCGGACCGGCTGTGGGTCGACGTCTGCGCGGGCCCGGGCGGCAAGGCGTCCCTGCTCCAGCAGGTGGCCGACGAGCGGGGTGCCCGGCTGCTCGCGCTCGAGGTGCAGCCCCACCGCGCCCGCCTGGTCCGCTCGTCCGGGGTGCGCGACGTGGTCGTGGCCGACTCCCGGCAGCTGCCGGTGGCCGACGGCACCGCCGACCGGGTGCTGCTCGACGCGCCCTGCAGCGGGCTGGGCGCGCTGCGGCGGCGGCCCGAGGCGCGCTGGCGGCGCCAGCCGTCCGACCTGCCGCCGCTCACCCGGCTGCAGGGCGACCTGCTCGCCGCCGCGGTGGCCGCCCTGCGGCCCGGCGGCGTCCTGCTGTACGCGACCTGCTCGCCGCACCTCGCCGAGACCGTCGTCCCGGTCGCGGACGTGCTGCGCCGGCACCCCGAGCTGGAGCAGGTCGACGCCCGGCCGCTGCTGCCCGGCGTGCCCGAGCTCGGGGACGGCCCGGCGGTGCAGCTGTGGCCGCACCGGCACGGCACCGACGCGATGTTCCTCGCGCTGCTGCGCAGGCGCTGAGGCCGGCGCGGCGCCGGTAGCCTCGCGCAGCGTGTCCCGCGCGCTGATCAGCCCCAGCATCCTGTCCGCCGACTTCGCCCGGCTCGCCGACGAGGCGGCCCGCGTCGAGGGCTCCGCCGACTGGCTGCACGTCGACGTGATGGACAACCACTTCGTCCCCAACCTCACGCTGGGCCTGCCCGTGGTCAGCGCGCTGCTCGCCGCCAGCCCCACCCCGGTCGACTGCCACCTCATGATCGAGGACCCGGACCGCTGGGCGCCGCAGTACGCCGAGGCCGGCGCGGGCAGCGTCACCTTCCACGTGGAGGCCGCCGCCGCGCCGGTGCGCCTGGCCCGCGAGCTGCGTGCCCTCGGGGCCCGCGCCGGCATGGCCCTCAAGCCCGCGACGCCGGTGGAGCCCTACGTCGACCTGCTCCCCGAGCTCGACATGCTGCTGGTCATGTCCGTCGAGCCCGGCTTCGGCGGCCAGGGCTTCCTCGACGTGGTCCTGCCCAAGCTCCGGCGCTGCCGCGAGGCGATCCGCGGCAGCGGCCTGGACGTCTGGCTGCAGGTCGACGGCGGCGTGAGCCTGGACACCATCGAGCGCTGCGCGGAGGCCGGCGCGGACGTCTTCGTCGCCGGCAGCGCCGTGTACGGGGCCGACGACCCCGCCCGCGCGGTCGCCGGCCTGCGCGAGGCGGCGCTCGCGACGCACACCCGCCGCGCCTGAGCCGGACGGGCGCCCGCCCGTACGCGTGACAGACTGGCCCCGACAGTCACGCGCGCACCGGGGCCTGTGCAAATCAGGACCGGCGGTGACAGTCCGCGACCCGCTGGCAGCCAGTCAGCGGTGGACCCGGTGGGACTCCGGGACCGACGGTGAGAGTCCGGAGGAGAGGGGCGCGCGGGGCCGAGCGGCAGCCTGATCAGGGGCGTGCCGCCCTGCCTCCCGTCCCCGGTGCGCCCGAGCAGGCGACCGGGAGGTGCAGTGGACGAGCTCGAGGCGATGCGCACGGCGATGCGGGCAGCGCTCGCCGCCTCCACCGCGGTCCTCGGCACGACCAGCCCCAACCCGGCCGTCGGCGCCGTCGTGCTCGACGCCGACGGGGCGCTGGTGGGCACGGGCGCGAGCGCGCCCCCCGGGGGGCCGCACGCCGAGGTGCGCGCGCTCGCGCAGGCCGGCGACCGCGCCCGGGGCGGCACCGCCGTCGTCACCCTCGAGCCGTGCCGGCACACCGGCCGCACCGGGCCCTGCACGACCGCGCTGCTCGAGGCCGGCGTGGCCCGCGTCGTCGTGGCCTGCGCCGACCCGACCGCCCTGGCCGGTGGGGGGGCGCAGCTGCTCCGCGACGCCGGGCTGGACGTGGTCACCGGCGTGCTCGAGGACGACGCAGCGCTCGGCCCGCTGGAGGGCTGGCTCACCGCCCAGGCCACCGGCCGCCCCTTCGTCACCTGGAAGTACGCCGCGACCCTCGACGGCCGCTCCGCCGCCGCCGACGGCACCAGCCGGTGGATCACCGGCGAGAGCGCCCGCGCCGACGTGCACCGGCTGCGCGCCGAGGTGGACGCCGTGCTCGTCGGGGTCGGCACCGTGCTCGCGGACGACCCGCAGCTCACGGTGCGTCCCGACCCCGGCCGCCAGCCGCTGCGCGTGGTGCTCGACCGCACCGGCCGCACGCCCCCCTCGGCCCGCGTGCACGACGGCGCCGCCGAGACGCTGGTGCTCGACGCGCCGCCCCGCGAGGCGCTCGTCGCCCTGCAGGAGCGAGGCGTGGTCAGCGTGCTGCTCGAGGGCGGGCCGACGCTCGCGGGCGCGTTCCTGGCCGAGGGGCTGGTCGACCGGGTCGTCGGCTACGTGGCCCCGGCGCTGCTCGGCGACGGCCTCCCCGCGCTCGTCGGCGCGGGCGTGGGAACGATCAAGGACGCCGTCCGGTTGCGGTTGGACGACGTCGCACGGTTCGGCGACGACGTCCGGCTGGTCCTGCGGCCGGCCCAGCGAAGGAGGACCTGAGTGTTCACCGGCATCGTCGAGGAGCTCGGCGAGGTGGTCGCGTGGGAGGACCTGCGCGACGCCGCGCGGCTCACCGTGAAGGGGCCGACGGTCACGTCGGACGCCCGGCACGGCGACTCCATCAGCGTCAACGGCGTCTGCCTGACCGTCGTCGACAACCAGGGCGGCACCTTCACCGCCGACGTGATGCGCGAGAGCCTGCAGCGCAGCTCGCTCGGCGCGCTGCAGGTCGGCAGCCCCGTCAACCTCGAGCGGGCGGTGCGCGCCAGCGACCGGCTCGGCGGCCACGTCGTCCAGGGCCACGTCGACGGCACGGGCACCCTGCTCGAGGTGCGGCCCGACGAGCACTGGACCGTCGTGCGCGTCGCCCTGCCGGGCGGGCTCGGCCGCTACGTCGTGGAGAAGGGCTCGATCACCGTCGACGGCGTCTCGCTCACCGTGAGCGCCGTGACCGACGCGTGGTTCGAGATCAGCCTCATCCCCACGACGCTCGGCCTCACCACGTTCGGCAGCAAGGGCCCCGGCGACCCCGTCAACCTCGAGGTCGACGTCATCGCCAAGCACGTCGAGAAGCTGCTGCTGGCCGGGCTCGTCCCCGCCCCCTCCACCCTGGCCCCCTCCACCCCCGCCCCGTCCACCGGCAGCAGCGACGCCGCTGCCCCGACCCCGAAGGGCACACCGTGAGCACTGCCGAGGCCCTGCCGCTCGACACCATCGAGCGCGCCCTCGCCGAGATCGCCGCCGGCCGCGGCGTGGTCGTCGTGGACGACGAGGACCGCGAGAACGAGGGCGACCTGGTCTTCGCCGCCGAGCTGGTCACGCCCGAGCTCGTGGCGTTCACCATGACGCACTGCCGCGGGCTGCTCTGCGTGCCGCTGGAGGGCGAGGTCCTCGACGGGCTGCAGCTCGAGCAGATGGCCGCCCAGAACACCGAGCGCATGCAGACCGCGTTCACCGTCAGCGTCGACGCCCGCGAGGGCATCACCACCGGCATCTCGGCCGCCGACCGGGCCCGGACCATCGAGCTGCTGGCCGCGCCGGGCACCACGCCGTACGACCTGGTGCGGCCCGGCCACGTCTTCCCGCTGCGGGCCAAGCCGGGCGGTGTCCTGCGCCGGCCCGGCCACACCGAGGCCGCCGTCGACCTCGCCCGCCTGGCCGGGCTGCGGCCGGCCGGCGTGATCTGCGAGATCGTGCAGGAGGACGGGACGATGGCGCGGCTGCCGCAGCTGCGCGAGTTCGCCCGGGAGCACGGCCTGGCGCTGGTCTCCATCGCCGACCTGATCGCCTACCGCCGGCGCAACGAGAGCCAGGTGACGCGCGTCGCCGAGGCCAGGATCCCCACCAGCCACGGGCCCTTCCGCGCGGTCGGCTACCAGTCGGTGCTCGACGGCACCGACCACGTCGCGCTGGTCCGCGGCGAGCTCGGCGACGGCGAGGACGTGCTGGTGCGCGTGCACTCCGAGTGCCTGACCGGCGACGTCTTCGGCTCCCGCCGGTGCGACTGCGGCCCGCAGCTGGACTCCGCGCTCGAGGCGGTGTCGCGCGAGGGGCGCGGCGTCGTCCTGTACGTCCGCGGCCACGAGGGCCGGGGGATCGGCCTGATGCACAAGCTGCAGGCCTACCAGCTGCAGGACCACGGCTCCGACACGGTCGACGCCAACCTCGAGCTCGGGCTGCCGGCCGACGCGCGCGACTACGGCACGGGCGCGCAGATCCTCGTCGACCTCGGCGTGCGCAGCATGCGGCTGCTCAGCAACAACCCCGACAAGCGGGTCGGCCTCGAGGGCTACGGACTGGAGATCGTCGGACGGGTGCCGCTGCCCACGCTCGCGACGCCCGAGAACCTGCGCTACCTCAAGACCAAGCGCGACCGGATGGGCCACGACCTGCCCGGGCTGGCGGCGTTCGAGGAGGAGGCGACCGAGGCGCAGGCCGACGTGCTGCCGTCCACCGCGACGGTCACCACCGCGACCGTCACCACCGCGACCGTCACCGTGGCCCCCGTCGCCGTGCCGGTCGTCCCCGCGTCGGAGGTGTCGTGAGCGGCGCGGGCGCGCCGGCGCTGCAGGCCGTCGACGGCAAGGGCCTGTCGCTGGCCGTCGTCGCCACGCGCTGGCACGAGAAGATCACCACCGCCCTGCTCGACTCCGCCGTCCGGACCGCCCGCGAGTGCGGGGTGGACGAGCCGGCCGTGGTGCGGGTCGCAGGCGCCGTCGAGCTGCCCGTGGTCGCGCAGGCGCTGGCGACCCACTACGACGCTGTCGTGGCGCTCGGCGTGGTCATCCGCGGGGGCACCCCCCACTTCGACTACGTCTGCGACGCCGTGACGTACGGGCTGACGCGGGTGTCGCTGGACCAGCGCACCCCGGTCGGCAACGGGGTGCTCACCTGCGACACCGAGCAGCAGGCCCTCGACCGCTCGGGCCTGCCGGGCTCGGCGGAGGACAAGGGCCGCGAGGCCACGATCGCCGCGCTCGACACCGCCCGGACCCTGCGCGCCCTGCGCACGGGCACCCACAGCACGCCCTAGACCCGCCCGCCCGTCCCCCTGCCCGGAAGGCCCCACCGTGCTCGCCGTCGTCCTGCCCAAGGGCAGCCTCGAGAAGCAGACGCTCGACCTGTTCAGCGCCGCCGACCTGCGGGTCGTGCGCGGCTCCGACCGCGACTACCACGCCCGGGTCGACGACCCGCGGGTCGACAAGGTCCGCTTCCTGCGCCCGCAGGAGATCCCGACGTACGTCGAGCAGGGGATCTTCGACGTCGGGATCAGCGGCCGCGACTGGATCACCGAGACCGGGGCCGACGTCGTCAGCCTCGGCGAGATCGGAGGCGGCCGGGCCGGCGAGGCCGTCGTGAGCGTGGTGCTGGCGGTGCCCAAGGAGTCGCCGTGGCAGCGCGCGGAGGACCTGCCGGAAGGCGTCCGGATCTCCACGGAGATGCCCGAGACGACCCGCCGCTACCTGGAGGAGCACGGCGTCAAGGCCAAGGTCTTCACCTCGCACGGCGCGACGGAGGCCAAGATCCCGGACATCGTCGACGCCATCGTCGACCTCACCGAGACCGGGTCGTCGCTGCGCAAGGCCGGCCTGAAGATCATCGGCACGCTGCTCACCAGCCGCACGGAGCTCATCGCCAACCGGGAGGCGTACGCCGACCCGGCCAAGCGCGCCGCCATGGACGACGTCGTGCTGCTGCTGCAGGGCGCCCTGCGGGCCCGCGGCCACGTGCTGCTCAAGCTCAACGTGGACGTCGCCCAGCTCGACGCGGTGCTGGCCGTCCTGCCGGCGATGAGCTCGCCGACCGTGATGAGCCTGGCCACCGGCGACGCCCGCGCGCTCGAGACCGTGGTGCCCAAGCTGGGCGTCAACGAGCTGATCCCGTCGCTGCGCAGCGTCGGCGCGCGGGACATCCTCGAGCTGCCCATCTCGAAGATCGTCGGGTAGTGGTCGCGACCGCCCCGGCGGCCGCCGCCCCGACGACGGCCACGCGCGCCGCCCTGCTGCTCGCCCTCGCCGCCGGCGGGGCGGGCGCGTGCCAGAGCCGGCTGAACGGCCAGCTCAACGAGGTCGTCGGCAGCGCCCTGCTCGCCGCCGTCGTGAGCTTCGGCATCGGCCTGGTGCTCGTGCTCGGCCTGGTGCTGGCCCGCCCGTCGGCGCGGGCCGGCTGGGCCCAGGTGCGCACCGTGCCGGTGTGGCGCCGGCTCGGCGGGCTGGGCGGGGCGACCCTCATCGCCGTCAGCGCCGCCGCGGCCCCCGTGCTCGGGGTGGCGCTGCTCAGCGTCGGCCTGGTGGCCGGGCAGACCGGCGGCGGGGTGCTCGTCGACCGGATCGGCCTCGGGCCGGGCGGGCGCCGCCCGCTGACCGGCCCGCGGCTCGTCGGCGCGGTCCTGTGCCTGCTCGCCGTCACCCTCAGCGTGGCGGGCAAGGGCGCCCGCGACGCCGCGCCGCTGCTGCTCCTGCTCGTGGTGCTCGCCGGGCTCGCGACCACGCTGCAGCAGGCGCTCAACGGGCACGTGCGCGCGGCGACCGGCGACGCCTCGGTCGCGACGCTGCTCAACTTCCTCGTCGGGATCTCCGCGCTGCTCGTCGGGCTCGTCGGCCACGCGCTGCTGACGGGCGCCGAGTTCGGGCCGCTGCCCGGCGCCGGGCAGTGGTACCTCTACCTCGGCGGCCCCATCGGCGTGGCGTACGTGATCATCGCGGCGAGCACCGTGCGGGTCCTGGGCGTCCTGCGCCTGACGCTCACGACGATCGCCGGCCAGCTCGTGGGGGCCGTGCTGCTCGACCTGCTGGTGCCCCCGGCCGGTACGACGCTGTCCCCCTTCACCGTCGTCGGCGCGCTGCTCACCCTGGTCGCCGTCACGGTCAGCGGTCGGCCGTCCCGGTGAGCGCGTACCTGCGCCGCCTCGCGCAGCTGGTGGTGGGGCTCGTGGTGTTCGGCACCGGCCTGTGGCTGGGGCTGCAGGCGGCGCTCGGCGTCGGGCCGTGGGACGTGCTGCACGGCGGCCTGGCGGACCTGCTGGGCACGCCGTTCGGCCGCACGAGCATCGCGGTGGGCTTCGTGGTGCTGGTGGTCGCGGTGCTGTCCGGCATCCGTCCGGGGGTCGGCACCGTGCTCAACGTGCTGGTGGTCGGCGCGGTCATCGACGTCTGGCTCGCGACGCCGGCCCTGGACGGGCTCGGCGACGACGCCGTCGTGCTGCGCCTGCTCGCGGTGGTCGGCGGCATCGTCGCCGTCGCCGTCGGCTCGGCGCTGTACATGGGCGCCCACCTCGGCCCCGGGCCCCGCGACGGCCTCATGGTCGCCATCTCGCGGCGGACCGGCTGGAGCGTCGGGAGGGCCCGCGCCGTGCTGGAGTGCACGGTGCTGGTCCTCGGCGTGCTGCTCGGCGGCCCGGTGGGGCCCGGCACGGTCGTGTTCGCCCTCGCCATCGGGCCGGCGGTGCAGGTCGCCTTCCGCGTCCTGCACCAGACGCCCGCCCGGGTCCCGGTGCCGGTGTGACCGCGCCCGAGCGGGTGGTCCTCCGGCCCCGGCGGCTGACCCTGGTCTGCCGCTCCATCGCCGTCGTCGTGGTCGCCGTCTTCACGATCGTCGCCATCACGCTGCGCAGCGCCGGGGGCGCCGCGGTGTTCGGCCGCGCCGACCAGGTCGCGATGGTCCTGCTCGGGCTGGTCATCGCGGGCGCCGTGCTCGGGTTCACCCGGGCGCGGGTCGAGGCCGACGTCACCGGCCTGCGCGTGCGCAACGCGCTGAGCGAGAAGCAGGTGCCCTGGGAGGTCGTGCGCGAGGTGCGCCTCGACGACGGTCAGCCCTGGGCGAGCCTGGAGCTGCAGGACGACGACACGCTCGGGCTGCTGGCGGTGCAGGCCAACGACGGCGAGCGGGCCGTGCGCGCCGTGCTCGCCCTGCGCGCGCTGCACAAGGCGTCGCGGGAGCAGGCCGGCCCGCCCGCCGCGCCGTGACGGCGGCCGACGTGACCTCCGACGACGGCGCGCCCGACCCGCGGCTCGCCCGCGCGCTGGCCGCCGACGACGGCAGCCCGGCCGCCCGGGGCGAGGTGCTGGCCGCTCTGGCCGGCGCCCGGGTGTTCCTCGCCCTGTCCGCGCAGGCGCTCGGCACGCAGGAGTCCGCCGTCCTGGGGCTGCGGCAGGAGTCGTCGGCGCAGATGTCGCTGCTCAGCCTGGTGTCCGCGGCCGGCGCCCGGGCGCTGCCGGCCTTCCTCGACGGGCACGAGGTGCAGCGCTGGCGCGCCGGGGCGCGGCCGGTGCCGGTCGCCGGGCCGCTGGCCTGCCGCACCGCGCTCGAGGACGGGGCGCAGGCGCTGCTGCTCGACCCCGCGGGGGCCGCCGTCGTCGTGGACGCCGCGGTGCTGCGCGAGCTCGCCGAGGGCCGGGTGCCGGTGCCCGGCGCGGGCCTGTCGACCCGCGCCGTCCAGGCGGAGCTGGGCCCTGCCCCGCCGGCCCCCGCGGCGCTGCTCGCGGCGCTGGGGGCCGCGCTGCGCCCGGAGCCGGTGGTCGCGGCGCGGCTGCTGGCCGGGCCCGACGGGCCGGTGCTCGGCCTCGCGCCGTCCGCGCCGCTGCGGCCGGCCGAGCTGGCGGCGCTGGCCCAGCGGGTGCGGTCGCGGCTGGGGGAGGACCTGCCGGCGGGCGGGCTCGACCTCGCCGTGGTGCCCCCGGAGGGGGTCGGCGAGCCGGTGCCCCTGGGGCGCGGCTGGCGGGAGCGGTGGCGCCGCACCGGCACCAGGACCTGAGGCCGGGAGCACCACCGGCGGTGCCGGCCCTCAGACGCGTCCGGTGAGCCGCTCGCCCGGCCCCTCGCCCGGCGCGTCCGGCTCGCGGGACGCCTCCCGGAAGGCCTGCTGCAGCGCCTGCAGCCCGTCCATCAGCGGGGCGGCGTGGATGCCGAGGTCCGGGCGGGCAGCGGCGACGAGCCCGGCGAGGGCCGTGATGAGCTTGCGGGCCTCGTCGAGGTCCATCGCGCCGGGTCCCTCCTCGGCCAGGCCGCACTTGACCGCGGCGGCGCTCATGAGGTGCACGGCCGCCGCGGCGACGACCTCGGCGGCCGGCACCTCGGCGAGGTCGCGCGCGGCGTCGCCGGAGGCGGCGGGGGAGTCGGGGTCGGGGTCGGGCACCGCGGCAGGGCCGGCGGCAGGCACGGGGGCATCGGGGGTCACCCTGCTACCCTTGCAGAGCGACCCGGCCACCGGCATGTCCACCTCCTCGGAGGGCGGACGCGCAGGGGGCCGAGACAAGCGGAGGCCCCACCTCCCACCCGACCGCACGCACCACCGCGCGCCGGGTCCGGTCGACCTGCACCGCCGCCGGCGTGTGCGGAGTCGTCCTCGCCACGGCTGATCCTCGGCCGGGGCGGGGGGAGTGGGCCCTGCGCGATCGCGCGGGGCCCTTCGTCGTGTCGGGCCCTGTCGAAGCCCTACGCAGGAGGCCCCATCAGCGCTGAGCCCCGCATCAACGACCGGATCCGCGTCCCCGAGGTCCGGCTGGTCGGTCCCGCCGGCGAGCAGGTCGGCATCGTGGCGATCCACGAGGCCCTCAAGCTCGCCCAGGACAGCGACCTCGACCTCGTCGAGGTCGCGCCGATGGCGCGGCCGCCGGTCTGCAAGCTCATGGACTACGGCAAGTTCAAGTACGAGACGGCCCAGAAGGCGCGTGAGAGCCGCAAGAACCAGGTGCTCACGGTCATCAAGGAGATGAAGCTCCGGCCGAAGATCGACCCGCACGACTACGAGACGAAGAAGGGCCACGTCGTCCGGTTCCTCAAGGCCGGCGACAAGGTCAAGATCACGATCATGTTCCGCGGGCGCGAGCAGTCGCGTCCCGAGCTCGGCTTCCGGCTGCTGCAGCGCCTCGGCAAGGACGTCGAGGAGCTCGGCTTCGTCGAGGCCGCGCCCAAGCAGGACGGCCGCAACATGATCATGGTCCTCGCGCCCCACAAGAACGCCGCCGACCTGAAGAAGGCCGACGCCGCCAAGCAGGACGACGCCGCCAAGCAGGACGACCACCGCGCCGACGCGGACGTCGCTGCCCCCGGGCCGTCCTGACCCCCGTACCGCCCCTGCACGCCCCGCACCAGCGACCTCGAGGAAGACGGCACCCATGCCCAAGCAGAAGACGCACAGCGGCGCCAAGAAGCGCTTCAAGGTCACCGGGACCGGCAAGATCCTGTTCCAGCGCGCCGGCAAGCGCCACCTGCTGGAGCACAAGAGCAGCCGCGTGACCCGCCGCCTGTCCGGCACCGAGCAGCTCGCCCCGGGTGACACCAAGACCGTGAAGAAGCTGCTCGGCCTCTAGCCGCCCGCTCCACCCCTCCCGGGACCGCCGCGTCCCTCCCCGATACACGAACGAGAAGCAGGTGCACCCGTGGCACGCGTGAAGAGGGCGGTCAACGCCCAGAAGAAGCGTCGCGAGACGCTCGAGCTGGCCAGTGGCTACCGCGGTCAGCGCAGCCGGCTCTACCGCAAGGCCAAGGAGCAGATCCTCCACTCGGCCACCTACCAGTACCGCGACCGCAAGAAGCGCAAGGGCGACTTCCGTCAGCTCTGGATCCAGCGCATCAACGCGGCCGCGCGGCTCAACGGCATGACCTACAACCGCCTCGTCCAGGGTCTCAAGGCCGCCGGCGTCGAGGTGGACCGCAAGGTCCTCGCCGACCTGGCCGTCACCGACGCGCCGGCCTTCGCCGTGCTCGTCGAGGTGGCTCGCGCGGCCCTCCCGGAGGACGCGCAGAAGCAGAACGCGTCCGCGGGCCAGCTGGACACGGTCTGACCCAGTCCGACCCCGCCGGGACCCGGCTGACCTCGACGAGGTCGCCCCGGGTCCAGGCCGTACGGCGACTGCACCGGCGCTCGGCCCGCGTGGCCGAGCGCCGGTTCGTCGTCGAGGGGCCGCAGGCGGTCCGCGAGGCGCTGGCCGCCGGCGCGCTGCTCGAGCTGTACGCCGTCGACCCCGCGGCGCCGCTCGCGGTCCAGGCGCTCGCCCAGGGCGTGCCCGTCACCGCCGTGTCCGAGGCCGTCCTGCAGGCCCTCGGCGAGACCGTCACCCCGCAGGGCCTGGTCGGCGTGGCCCCGCTGCTGACGGCGGGGCTCGACGCCCTGCCCGAGCGGCCGCGGCTCGTCGCCGTGCTCGACGCGGTCAACGACCCGGGCAACGCCGGCACGGTCCTGCGCACGGCGGACGCCGCCGGTGCCGACGCGGTCGTGCTGACCGCCGGCTCGACCGACCCGCACGGCGGCAAGTGCGTGCGCGCGTCCGCCGGCAGCCTGTGGCACGTGCCGGTCGTCGCGGACGTCGCACCGCTGGAGGTGCTGGCCGCGCTGCAGGCCCGCGGGGTGCAGGTGCTCGCGACCAGCGGCGGCGGCGAGGACGACCTGGACGACCTCGCCGACGAGGGCCTGCTGGCCGCGCCGACCGCCTGGCTGTTCGGCACCGAGGCCCACGGGCTGGCCCCGGAGGTGCTGGCGCGGGCGGACCGCAGGGTGCGTATCGGCTTGCGCGGACGCGCCGAGTCGCTCAACCTGTCCGCGGCAGCAGCCGTGTGCCTGTTCGCGTCCGCGCGGGCCCACCGCGGCGGGCCTTCCGCGCCCTAGAGTGCGCACCGACGTCGGAGGGGGGTGGACGTGTCGCGCGACGCGTACGAGGACCTTCCCGACGGCGTCCTCGTCGCGGGCGCCACGGGCTCGGTCGTGGTGCTCAACCCCGCCGCGCAGCGCATCCTCGGCAGGACCGCCGACGGCGCGGTGGGCCGCGACTACCGCGAGGTCCTGCCGCTCACCGACGACCAGGGCCGCGACTGGTGGACCTGCACGGACCCGTACGGCGGCCTCGCGACGCGCACCCGCCAGCCGGAGCGCCGGCTGCTGCTCCCCGACGGTCGTGGCGTGCTCGTGACGGCCTCCTACGTCCGGGGCCCGGGCCGGGAGCTCGAGCAGCTCGTGGTGGCCCTGCGCGACGACCGCGCGCGCGAGCGCGTCGACCGAAGCCGGGCCGACCTGGTCTCCACCGTCGCCCACGAGCTGCGCTCGCCGCTGACCAGCGTCAAGGGCTTCACCGCGACCCTGCTGGCCAAGTGGGAGCGGTTCACCGACCCGCAGAAGCTCCTGATGCTCGAGACGGTCAACGCCGACGCCGACCGGGTCACCCGCCTGCTCACCGAGCTGCTCGACGTCAGCCGGATCGACGCCGGCCGGCTCGAGGTCCGCAAGCAGGTCGTCGACGTGCCCGGCGCGGTGCGCAAGGCCGTGGCCGGCCACGTCGCCTCCGGCGAGCCGGAGGACCGCTTCGTCGTGGAGGTCGGCGGCGAGCTGCCCGAGATCTGGGTCGACCCCGACAAGCTCGACCAGGTGGTCGGCAACCTCGTCGAGAACGCGCTGCGGCACGGCGCCGGCACCGTCACCGCGGTGGTCGCGCCGTACGACGGCGGCGTCGAGGTCGTGGTGTCCGACGAGGGCGACGGCATCCCCGAGGAGACCGCCGCCCGGGTGTTCACCCGGTTCTGGCGCGGCTCCCGCCGGGGCGGCACCGGGCTCGGCCTGTACATCGTCAAGGGCCTCGTGGAGGCCCACGGCGGCAGTGTGGAGGTGCGACGCGCCCCCTCCGGGGGCGCGGCCTTCCGCTTCGTGCTGCCCGCCGGCACGCCCTCCTACCTCTAGGCGGCGACGGCGGGCTGCGAGACTGCCCGTCCCCCTCGTCCCAGGAGCCGCTCCACCGTGTCCGCAGACCTGCCCCCTGACCTGCACACCCCCGCCGCGCTGGAGGCCGCTCGGGCCGACGGGCTGGCCGCCCTCGCGGCCGCCGACGACCTGCCCGCGCTCGCCGCCGCCCGCAGCGTGGTGCTCGGCGACCGCAGCCCCGTGGCGCTGGCCCGCCGCGGCCTCGGCGGCCTGCCCGGTCCCGACCGCGCCGACGCCGGCAAGCGGGTCAACGCCGTCGTCCAGGCCCTCACCGCCGCCTGCGACGCGCGGCGGACCGAGCTCGAGACCGAGCGCGACGCCCGCGTCCTCGTCGAGGAGGCCGTCGACGTCACGGCCCTGCCGTCCCGGCTGCCGGTCGGGGCCCGGCACCCGCTGACGACCGCGCAGGAGCGGGCCGTCGACGTGTTCGTCGCCATGGGCTGGGAGCTCGCCGAGGGCCCCGAGGTCGAGCACGAGTGGTTCAACTTCGACGCCCTGAACTTCCCCCAGGACCACCCGGCGCGCGAGATGCAGGACACCCTGTTCGTCGCGCCGGAGGCCAGCGGCCTGGTCATGCGCACCCACACCAGCCCGGTCCAGGTGCGCAGCCTGCTCGCCCGCGGGGTGCCCGTCCATGTCGTCTGCCCCGGCCGGGTCTACCGCGCCGACGCGCTCGACGCGACCCACTCCCCGGTGTTCTCCCAGCTCGAGGGCCTGTGCGTCGACGAGGGCATCACGATGGCCCACCTGCGCGGCACTCTCGACGCGTACGCCGCCGCCATGTTCGGCGACGGCCTGCGCACCCGGCTGCGCCCGTCGTTCTTCCCCTTCACCGAGCCCTCCGCGGAGCTCGACGTGCAGTGCTTCGCGTGCCGCGGCGCCTCCGCGGTCGCGGGCGGCGAGCCGTGCCGCGTCTGCTCCAGCGAGGGCTGGGTCGAGGTGGCGGGGTGCGGCATGGTCAACCCGAACGTGCTGGTCGCGTGCGGCGTCGACCCCGAGCGCTACAGCGGCTTCGCCTTCGGCATCGGGCTGGAGCGGACGCTGATGTTCCGCCACGGCATCACCGACATCCGCGACTTCTACGAGGGCGACGTCCGCTTCACCCTCCCCTTCGGCCTGGAGGCCTGACGTGCGCGTCCCCGTGTCCTGGCTGCGCACCCTCGTGCCCGGCCTGTCCGCTCCCGCCGACGAGATCGCCGCGGCCCTGGTCCGCGCCGGTCTCGAGGTCGAGCAGGTCCACCGCGTCGGCTCCGACATCTCCGGCGTCGTCGTCGGCCGCGTCCTGGACGTCGAGGAGCTCACCGGCTTCAAGAAGCCCATCCGCTTTTGCCACGTCGACGTCGGCACCCGCGCCCACGAGGTGGTGTGCGGCGCCACGAACTTCGCCCCCGGCGACGTCGTCGCCTTCGCCACCCCGGGCGCCGTGCTGCCCGGCGACTTCCGCATCGCCACCCGGCAGACGTACGGCCACACCTCCGACGGGATGATCTGCTCGGCCGCGGAGCTCGGGCTGTCGGACGAGGCCGACGGGATCCTCGTGCTCGACTCGGCCACGCCGCTCGGGGGCGACGTCGTCGAGCTGCTCGCGCTGCGCGACGAGGTGCTCGACCTCGCGGTGACGCCCGACCGCGGCTACCAGCTGTCGGTGCGCGGCGTGGCGCGCGAGGCCGCGACGGCCTTCGGGCTGCGCCTGGCCGACCCGGGCCTGCTCGCGGCGCCGCCCGCGACCGGCGGCCACCCGGTGCGCGTCGACGACCCCGCGGGCTGCGACCGCTTCGTCGCGCGCACCGTGACCGGGCTGGACGCGACCGCGCCCTCCCCGGCCTGGCTGCAGCGCCGCCTGGTGCTCGCGGGCATGCGGTCGATCAGCCTGGCCGTCGACGTGACCAACCACGTGATGCTCGAGCTCGGCCAGCCGCTGCACGCCTACGACCGGGCGCGGCTGTCCGGGCCGGTCGTGGTGCGGCGGGCGGCGCCGGGGGAGCGGCTGACCACGCTCGACGGGCAGGACCGCGCGCTCTCCGAGGCCGACCTGGTCATCGCCGACGACTCCGGCGCGATCGGCCTGGCCGGCGTCATGGGCGGCGCGGCCACCGAGGTGTCCGGGTCGACGACCGAGCTCGTCGTCGAGGCGGCCCGGTTCGCACCGGTCAGCGTCGCCCGCACCGCACGCCGCCACCGGCTGCCCAGCGAGGCCAGCAGGCGCTTCGAGCGGGCCGTCGACCCGGCCCTCGCCCCTGCCGCGGCGGAGGCCGCCGTCCGGCTGCTCGTCGAGCTCGGCGGGGCGACCGCGGGCGGCGGGACCGACGTCGACGCGCGTCCCGCGCCCCCGGTCATCACCCTCCCGGTCGGCCTGCCCGGGCGGGTCGCCGGGCGGCCGTACGACCCCGCGGTCGTGCGCGACCGGCTGGCCGACGTCGGGTGCGAGGTGTCGGCCCCGGCAGGGGCACCGGCCTCGGCAGACGTGCCGGGCCAGGTGCCGGGTGGGGCGCCGGGCGAGGTGCTGACCGTCGTCCCGCCGTCGTGGCGGCCCGACCTCACCGCGGCGATCGACCTCGTGGAGGAGGTCGTCCGGCTCGAGGGCTACGACACGGTCCCCTCCGCGCTGCCCGCCGCCCCGGCCGGTCGCGGGCTGACGCCCGAGCAGGCGCTGCGCCGCACCGCCTCCCGCGTCCTCGCCGCCGCCGGCCTGGTGGAGGTGACGAGCCCTCCGTTCGTCTCGCCCGGCCTGCTCGAGGCGCTCGGCGGGGCGCCGCCGGCCCCGCGGCTGCTCAACCCGCTGTCCGAGGCCGAGGCGCTGCTGCGCCCGCAGCTGCTGCCCGGTCTGGTGACCGCGCTGGGCCGCAACGTCTCGCGCGGCCTGCCGGACGTCGCGCTGTTCGAGACCGGGCTGGTGTTCCACGGCGAGGGCGGCCGGGCCGCGGCCCCCGGGGTCGACGGTCGTCCGGACGCCGCGCAGCTCGCCGAGCTGGACGCGGCGCTGCCCGTGCAGCCCCGCCACGTCGGGCTGGTGCTGTGCGGCAGCCGCGGCGGGCGGCCGGTCGACTGGGCCGACGCCGTCGAGGCGCTGCTCGCGCTCGGCCGGGGGCTCGGCCTGGAGCTCACGCTGCGCGCCGCCGGCGAGGGCGCGTGGCACCCGGGGCGCTGCGCGGAGGTGCTGCTGGACGGCGCGCGGGTCGGCCTCGCCGGCGAGCTCCACCCGCGGGTCGTGTCGGCCGCCGGGCTGCCGGCCCGGACCTGCGCCGCGGAGGCCGACCTCGACGTGCTGGTCGCGGCGGCCGTCGCCCGCGGCCCGGTCCGCGCGCCGCACGTGTCGCCGTACCCGCCGGCCGGCGTGGACGTCGCCCTCGTCGTCGACGAGGCCGTGCCGGCGGCCGAGGTGGAGGCCGCGCTGCGCGAGGGCGCCGGGTCGCTGCTCGAGGGGCTGCGGCTGTTCGACGTCTACCGCGGTCCCCAGGTGGGGGCGGGCCGGCGGAGCCTGGCGTACGCGCTGCGCCTGCGCGCCCCCGACCGGACGCTGCAGGACGCCGACGTCCTGGGCGCCCGCGACGCGGCCGTGGCCGAGGCGGGCCGGCGCACGGGGGCGGTGCTGCGCGGCGCCTGACCCGCGCGCGTGGTCATGCAGCGTGCTGTATGGTTGCTGCATGGGACGGGTCGCGGCAGTCGCCGGAGCGAGCGGGTACGCCGGGGGTGAGCTGCTGCGCCTGCTGCTCGGCCACCCCGAGCTGACGGTGGGGCCGCTCGCCGCGGGGAGCAGCGCCGGTGCTCCGGTGACCGACCTGCACCCGCAGCTCCCGCAGCTGGCCGACCGCACCTTCGCCGACACCGGCCCGGAGGCGCTGGCCGAGGCGGACGTGGTGTTCCTCGCGCTGCCGCACGGCCGGTCCGCGGCGCTCGCGGCGGCGCTGCCGGCCGACCTCCCGGTCGTCGACCTCGGGGCCGACCACCGGCTGGCGAGCGCCGCCGACTGGGACCGCTTCTACGACACGCCGTACGCCGGGCAGTGGCCGTACGGGCTGCCCGAGCTGTTCCGCGCGGAGCTCGCCGGGGCGCGCCGCATCGCGGGCCCGGGCTGCAACGCCACCGCGATGACCCTCGCGCTCGGCCCGCTGCTCGCCGCCGGCCTCGTCGACCCGGTCGACCTGGTCACCACGACGGCCAGCGGCACGAGCGGCGCCGGCCGGGCGGCGACGCCGGGCCTGCTCGGCAGCGAGGTGATGGGCGACCTGTCCGCCTACAAGGTGGCCGCCCACCGGCACACCCCCGAGGTGCGGCAGAGCCTGCGGCGGCTCGCCGGCGCCGAGGTGACCCTGACCTACACGCCCACCCTCGCCCCGATGCCCCGCGGCATCCTCGCCACCTGCACGGCCCGCACCACGGCGACCGCCGACGAGCTGCGGGACGCGCTGCGGGCGCGGTACGACGCCGAGCCCTTCGTCCACGTGCTCCCCGAGGGTCGCTGGCCGCGCACCGCGTCCACGGCCGGCTCGAACGCCTGCCAGCTCCAGGTCGCCGTCGACGCCGACAGCGGCCGGGCGGTCGTCGTCGCCGCCCTGGACAACCTCGGCAAGGGCGCGGCCGGCCAGGCGCTGCAGTGCGCCAACCTCGCGCTCGGGCTCGACGAGACCGCCGGCCTGTCCGCCGCGGGGGTGGCCCCGTGAGCGGAGGCTGGTCGCGGTGCCCCGCGACGGAGGAGCGGGCGTGCCGGGACCTGCTGGAGCGAGCCGAGGGGTCGTCGTGAGCGTCAGCTGGTCGCGGTGCCCCGCGACGGAGGAGCGGGCGTGCCGGGACCTGCTGGAGCGAGCCGAGGTGTCGTCGTGAGCGTCACCGCCCCCAAGGGCTTCCGGGCCGCCGCTGCCACGGCCGGCCTCAAGGACAGCGGCCTGCCCGACATCGCCCTCGTCGTCAACGACGGCCCCCTCGACGCGGCGGCCGGCGTGTTCACCGCCAACCGCGTCCAGGCGGCGCCGGTGACCTGGTCCCGCCAGGTCGTCGCCGGCGGGCGCGTGCAGGCGGTGGTGCTCAACTCCGGCGGCGCCAACGCCTGCACCGGCCCCGACGGCTTCGCCGACACCCACCGCACCGCGGAGGCGGTCGCCGCAGCGCTCGGCACCGGCGCGGCCCGGGTCGCGGTCTGCTCCACCGGCCTGATCGGCGTGCGGCTGCCGATGGACCGGCTGCTGCCGGGGGTGGCCCGGGCGGCCGGCGCGCTGTCCCCGGGCGGCGGCGACGACGCCGCGCAGGCCATCCGCACCACGGACACCGTCGCCAAGACGAGCACGGCGACGGGTGACGGCTGGTCCGTCGGCGGCATGGCCAAGGGCGCCGCGATGCTCGCGCCCGCGCTGGCCACTTTGCTCGCCGTGGTCACCACCGACGCCGTCGCCGACGCGGCCCTGCTCGACGAGGTGCTGCGCGCCGCCACCCGCGGCAGCTTCGACCGCGTCGACACCGACGGCTGCATGTCCACCAACGACACGGTGCTGCTGCTCGCCAGCGGTGCCAGCGGCGTCGAGCCGGCCCGCGAGGACCTGCAGGCCGCGGTCAGCGCGGTCTGCGCCGACCTGGCCCGGCAGATGGTCCGCGACGCCGAGGGCGCCAGCAAGGACATCGCCGTCGAGGTCGTCGGCGCCGCCAGCGAGGACGACGCCCTCGAGGCCGCCCGGGCCGTCGGCCGCAGCAACCTGCTCAAGTGCGCGCTGCACGGCCGCGACCCCAACTGGGGCCGGGTGCTGGCGGCCGTCGGCACGACGGCCGCCGCGTTCGAGCCCGACGAGCTCGACGTGGCGATCAACGGCGTGCAGGTCTGCCGCGCCGGCGCCCCGGGCGACGACCGCGACCTGGTCGACCTGTCCGGCCGCGACGTGTCCGTCGTCGTCGACCTGCACGCGGGCACCGCGACGGCCACCATCTGGACGAGCGACCTGACCGCGGACTACGTCCACGAGAACAGCGCGTACTCGACGTGAGCGCCACCGCCCGTGACCACGTCGCCCTGCCCAAGGCCGCCGCCCTCGTCGAGGCGCTGCCCTGGCTGAAGGCGTTCTCCGGCCGCACCGTCGTCATCAAGTACGGCGGTCACGCGATGACCAGCCCGGAGCTGCAGGCGGCGTTCGCCGAGGACGTCGTGTTCCTGCGCTACGCCGGCGTCCGCGTCGTCGTCGTGCACGGCGGCGGCCCGCAGATCACCGCGCACCTCGACCGGCTCGGCGTCGAGAGCGAGTTCCGCGGCGGCCTCCGCGTGACCACGCCCGAGGCGATGCAGGTCGTGCGGATGGTGCTCGTCGGCCAGGTCAACCCCGACGTCGTCGGGCTGGTCAACGCGCACGGCCCGTTCGCCGTCGGGCTGTCCGGCGAGGACGCGCAGCTGTTCACCGCCGAGCGGCGCGGCACCGTCGTCGACGGCGAGCAGGTCGACCTGGGGCAGGTCGGCGAGGTCGTCGACGTGCAGCCGCAGATCGTCCGGGCGCTGCTCGACGAGGGCAAGGTGCCGGTGGTCGCGACCGTCGCGTCGGGCAGCGACGGCGCGCTCTACAACGTCAACGCCGACACCGCCGCCGCCGCGCTCGCCGTCGCGGTCGGCGCGGAGAAGCTCGTGGTGCTCACCGACGTGGAGGGCCTGTACGCCGACTGGCCCGCCAGCACGCAGGTGATCAGCAAGCTGGGGGCCGACGCGCTCGAGGTGCTGCTGCCCGGGCTGTCCAGCGGGATGGTGCCGAAGATGGAGGCCTGCCTGCGCGCGGTCCGCGGCGGCGTGCCGCGAGCCCACGTGCTGGACGGCCGTGTGCCGCACAGCCTGCTGCTGGAGCTGTTCACCGACGAGGGGATCGGGACGATGGTGGTGCCGTCATGACGGGCACGGGCGACTGGCAGGCCCGTTGGGACGCCGCGCTCATGGGCAACTACGGGACGCCGTCCCTGGTGCTCGTGCGCGGCGAGGGCGCGGTCGTCGAGGACGCGGACGGTCGCACGTACGTCGACCTGTACGCCGGGATCGCCGTCAACGCGCTCGGCCACGCCCACCCGGCGGTGCGCGGGGCGGTCGACCGCCAGCTCGGCACCCTCGGCCACGTCAGCAACTTCGCCGTGAGCGAGCCGGTCGTGCTGCTCGCCGAGCGGCTGAAGGAGCTCACCGGCCACGAGAGGGTGCTGTTCACCAACTCCGGCGCCGAGGCCAACGAGGCCGGCCTGAAGATCGCCCGGCGGCTGCGTCCCGGCGGCGGCTGGGTCGCCTGCGAGGGCGCCTTCCACGGACGCACCCTCGGGGCGCTCGCCGTCACCGGCCAGCCGGCCAAGCGCGCGCCCTTCGAGCCCCTGCCCGGGCCGGTCACCTTCGTCCCGTACGGCGACGCCGGCGCGCTGGACGCCGCCGTCGACGCCGGGACCGCGTCGGTGGTCCTCGAGCCGGTGCTCGGCGAGGCCGGCGTCGTGCTGCCGCCCGAGGGCTTCCTGGCTGCCGCCCGCGCGTCGTGCGACCGGGCCGGCGCGCTGCTGCACGTCGACGAGGTGCAGGGTGGCATCGGCCGGGCCGGGGCGTGGCTGTCCACCGACGTGCTCGCGCCCGGCCTGCGCCCCGACGTCGTCACCCTCGCCAAGGGCCTCGGCGGCGGGCTGCCGATCGGCGCGGTGCTCGCCAGCGGGCCGGCCGCCACCGCGCTGCGCAAGGGCGACCACGGCACGACCTTCGGCGGCAACCCCGTCGCCTGCGCGGCGGCGCTCGCGGTCCTGCGCACGATCGAGGACGACGGCCTGCTGGAGGCGGCCGCCAAGCTCGGCGACCGGCTGGCCCGCGGCATCGAGGCCCTGGAGAGCCCGCTGGTGTCGCACGTGCGCGGCGTCGGGCTGTGGCTGGGCGTCGTGCTCACCGCGCCGGTCGCCGCGGCCGTCGAGCTCGCCGCCCGCGAGGCCGGCTTCCTGCTCAACGCCCCGGCGCCCGACGTGCTGCGCCTCGCACCGCCGCTGGTGCTCACCGAGGCCCAGGTCGACGCCTTCCTGGCGGCGCTCCCGGCCGTCCTCGAGCGGGCCGCCCGCACCCGGCAGGAGACCCCGTGACCGCCGTCCGCTCGCTGCTCGCCGACGACGACCTGAGCCCCGCGGAGCAGTCGGCCGTGCTCGACCTGGCCGCCCGCTTCAAGAGGGACCGGCGCGGAGCCCGGCCCCTCGACGGCCGGGCGGTCGCGCTGGTGTTCGAGAAGCCCAGCACCCGCACCCGCCTGTCCTTCGAGGTCGGCGTCGCCGAGCTCGGGGGCACCCCGCTGGTCATCGACGCGCAGACGACCCAGCTCGGTCGCGGGGAGACGATCGAGGACACCGGCCGGGTCCTGAGCCGCTACGTCTCCGCCATCGTCCTCCGCACCTCCGGCCAGGACCGCCTCGAGGCGCTGGCGGCCGCCAGCAGCGTGCCGGTCGTCAACGCGCTCACCGACTCCTGGCACCCCTGCCAGGTGCTCGCGGACCTGCAGACGATCCGGGAGCGGCGCGGGCGCACCGAGGGCCAGGTGCTCGCCTACCTCGGCGACGGCGCCAACAACATGGCCCACAGCCTGCTCGTGGGCGGCGCGACGGCCGGCATGCACGTGCGCATCGGGGCTCCGGAGGGCTACCTGCCCGACCCGGCCGTCGTCGAGCGCGCCCGCGCCCACGGCACCGACGTGCTGGTCACCACCGACCCGGCCGAGGCGGCCGACGGCGCCGACGTGCTCACCACCGACGTGTGGGTGTCCATGGGGCAGTCCGGCGAGCAGCAGCGGCGCGCCGACCTGGCGCCGTACGCCCTCGACGAGGCCGCGCTGGCCCGGGCCGCCTCCGACGCGCTCGTCCTGCATTGCCTGCCCGCCCACCGCGGCGAGGAGGTCGCGGCGTCGGTCATCGACGGCCCGCACTCCGCGGTGTGGGACGAGGCGGAGAACCGGCTGCACGCCCAGAAGGCGCTGCTGGCGTTCCTGCTGGACGGCTCGCCGTGACGGCCGAGGCCGCGCAGCGCGCCCCGGTGACCAAGGCCGCCCGTCAGGCCCGCATCGCCGAGCTGCTCGAGGCGGGCCCGGTGGCCAGCCAGACCGAGCTCGGCCGGCAGCTCGCCGGGTCCGGGGTGCTCGTCACCCAGGCCACCGTGAGCCGCGACCTCGAGGAGCTCGGCGCGGTGAAGGTCCGCACCCCGGCGGGGATGGCGTACGCGCTCCCGCCCGAGAACGCCCCGCGCGGCGGCACCAGCGAGGCGGTGGACGCCCGCCTCGGCCGCCTGCTCGAGGAGCTGCTGGTCTCCGCGGAGGCCACCGGCAGCCTGGTCGTCGTGCGCACGCCGCCCGGCGGCGCCCACCTGCTCGGCTCGGCGCTGGACCGCGCCGGCCTGCCCGAGGTCGCCGGCACCGTCGCCGGCGACGACACCGTCCTGCTCGTCACCCGCAGCCCGGCCAGCCCGGCGTCCGGCGACCTCGCCGCCCGCCTGCTGCGCCTGGCCGAGGGCCGCCTGCTGCCCGCCCCGGGCCCCACCCTGGAAGGAACCACGTGAAGGACCGCATCGTCCTGGCCTACTCCGGAGGCCTCGACACCTCCGTCGCCATCGGCTGGATCGCCGAGGAGACCGGCGCCGAGGTCGTCGCCGTCGCGGCCGACGTCGGGCAGGGCGGCGAGGACCTCGAGGTCATCCGCCAGCGCGCGCTGGACTGCGGCGCGGTCGAGGCGGTCGTCGCCGACGTCCGCGACGAGTACGCCGACGAGTACTGCCTGCCGGCGCTGCAGACCAACGCGCTCTACATGGGCCGCTACCCGCTGGTCTCCGCGCTGTCGCGCCCGCTCATCGCCAAGCACCTGGTGGCCGCGGCCCGGACGTACGGCGCCTCGACCGTCTCGCACGGCTGCACCGGCAAGGGCAACGACCAGGTCCGCTTCGAGGTCGGCATCGGCGCGCTCGCGCCCGGGCTCAAGGTGATCGCCCCGGTCCGCGACTCCGGCATGACCCGCGACAAGGCGATCGCCTTCGCCGCCGAGAAGGGGCTGCCGATCGACGTCAACAAGAAGTCGCCGTACTCCATCGACCAGAACGTGTGGGGCCGCGCGGTCGAGACCGGCTTCCTCGAGGACCCGTGGAACGGCCCGATCGAGGACGTCTACTCCTACACGTCCGCGCCCGGCAGCGCGCCGGAGCCCGACGAGCTGGTGCTGACGTTCACCGCGGGCGTGCCGACGGCCATCGACGGCCGCCCGGTCACCGTCCTGCAGGCGATCGAGGAGCTCAACCGGCGCGCCGGCGCCCAGGGCGTCGGCCGCCTCGACATGGTCGAGGACCGGCTGGTCGGCATCAAGAGCCGCGAGGTGTACGAGGTCCCCGGCGCGCAGGTGCTCATCACCGCCCACCAGGAGATGGAGAACCTCACCGTCGAGCGCGACCTCGCCCGCTACAAGCGCGGCGTCGAGCAGCGCTGGGCCGAGCTGGTCTACGACGGCCTGTGGTTCTCGCCGCTGAAGCGCGCGCTGGACGAGTTCGTCCGCAGCAGCCAGGAGCACGTCACCGGCGAGGTCCGCCTGACCCTCGCGCACGGCAGCGCGGTCGTGTCCGGCCGGCGCAGCGCCGCCTCGCTGTACGACTTCGACCTGGCGACGTACGACGCGGGCGACACCTTCGACCAGTCGCTCGCCAAGGGCTTCGTCGAGCTCTGGGGCCTGCCCAGCAAGATCGCGGCCCAGCGGGACCAGCGGCTGGCGCCGTGACGTCGCCGCGCACCAGCCTGTGGGGCGGCCGCTTCGAGGGCGGGCCGGCCGAGGCGCTGGCCCGCCTGTCGGTGAGCGTCCACTTCGACTGGAGGCTGGCCCCGTACGACCTGGCGGGCAGCCGGGCCCACGCCCGGGTGCTCGCCCGCGCCGGACTGCTCACGGCCGACGAGCTGGCCCAGATGCTCGGCGCCCTCGACGAGCTCGACCGCGAGGTCGCCGACGGCACCTTCACGCCTGAGCTCGCCGACGAGGACGTCCACACCGCGCTCGAGCGCGGCCTGCTCGACAAGCTCGGCGCGCTCGGCGGCAAGCTGCGCGCCGGCCGCTCCCGCAACGACCAGGTGGCCACCGACCTGCGGCTGTACCTGCGCGACGGCGCCCGGCAGGTCGTCGCCCGGCTCGTCGAGCTCGAGCAGGCGCTGCTCGACCAGGCCGAGCGCCACCTCGACACCCCGGCGCCCGGGATGACGCACCTGCAGCACGCCCAGCCGGTGCTGTTCGCCCACCAGCTGCTGGCCCACGTCCAGCCGCTGGTGCGCGACGTGCAGCGGCTGCGCGACTGGGACGTGCGCGCGGCCGTCAGCCCGCTCGGGTCCGGCGCGCTCGCCGGCTCCAGCCTGCCGGTCGACCCCGTCGCCACCGCCGCCGACCTGGGCTTCTCGTCGTCCGCGGCCAACTCCATGGACGCGGTCAGCGACCGCGACTTCGCGGCGGAGTTCCTGTTCGTCGCCGCGCTCGTCGGGGTGCACCTGTCGCGCCTCGGCGAGGAGGTCGTCCTCTGGAACACCACCGAGTTCGGCTGGGTGACCCTCGACGACGCCTTCTCGACCGGCTCGTCGATCATGCCGCAGAAGAAGAACCCGGACATCGCCGAGCTGGCCCGCGGCAAGGCCGGCCGCCTGATCGGCCACGTCGCCGGGTGCCTGGCGATGCTCAAGGGCCTGCCGCTGACGTACGACCGCGACATGCAGGAGGCGCAGGAGCCCTGCTTCGACGCCGTCGAGACGCTGCTGCTCGTGCTGCCGGCGCTGGCCGGGATGACCGCGACGATGACGGTGCACGCCGACGTGCTGGAGCGGACGGCCCCGGAGGGCTTCGCGCTGGCGACCGACGTCGCGGAGAAGCTGGTGCGCGACGGCGTGGCCTTCCGCGAGGCCCACGAGGCGGTGGGGCAGCTGGTGGCCTGGTGCACCGCCCACGGCAAGGACCTGCACGAGGCCAGCGACGCCGAGCTCGCCGCGATCAGCCCGCACCTGACGCCGGAGGTGCGGACGGTGCTGGACGTGCGCGGGGCGATCGCGAGCCGGTCCGGCGCCGGCGGCACCGCGCCCGCCCGGGTCGCCGAGCAGCTGGCGGCCCTGCGCACCGACGTGGCCGCCCAGGCGCAGTGGGCGAGCGCCTAGCCCGCCTGGAGCGGCCCGCCGAGCAGGTCGCGCCGGACCTGCTCGGCGCGCTGCTGGTCTGCGGCGGCGTCACGGTCCGGCTCACCGAGGTCGAGGCGTACGCGGGGGAGGCCGACCCCGGCTCGCACGCCTTCCGGGGGCGCACCCCGCGCACCGAGGTGATGTTCGGACCGCCCGGCCGCGCGTACGTGTACTTCTCCTACGGCATGCACTGGTGCCTGAACGTGGTGGCGGCGCCGGACGGGACGGCCAGCGGCGTGCTGCTGCGCGCCGGGGAGGTCGTCGACGGCGTCGAGCTGGCCCGCGAGCGACGGCCCGGCGCCCGCGACCGCGACCTGTGCCGCGGCCCCGCGCGGCTGACGCGGACGCTCGGGGTCACCGGCGAGCACGGTGGGGTCGACCTGCTGGACGACGCCTCGCCGCTGCGGCTGGTGCTGCCCTCGGCAGGGGCCGGGCCCGTCGCGCGCGGTCCGCGGGTGGGCGTCGCGGGGCAGGGGGCGCCGACCCCGTGGCGGTTCTGGCTGCACGGCGACCCGACGGTCTCGCCGTACCGCCCGGCCGCCCCCCGCCGCCGTGCGGGAGGATCGACGCCGTGACCAGCCCGACCGTGCCGCCCGCCGCCCGGCTCCCGACCGTCGCGGCCGTCCCCGACGTGCTCGCCGACCTGGAGTGGCGCGGGCTGCTGGCGCAGACCACCGACCGGCAGGCGCTGGCCGAGGAGCTGGCCGGGGGCCCGGTCACGCTGTACTGCGGCTTCGACCCGACGGCCGACTCCCTGCACGTCGGGAGCCTGGTCCCGCTGCTGGCCCTGCGCCGGTTCCAGCTGGCCGGCCACCGGCCCATCGCGCTGGCGGGCGGGGCCACCGGCTTCATCGGCGACCCCACCGGCCGGACGTCGGAGCGGGTGCTCGTGACGGCCGACGTGGTGGCGGAGCGGACGCGCCTGCTCGGCGTGCAGATGGAGCGCTTCCTGGTCTTCGAGGACGGCTCGCCCACAGGGGCGGTGCTCGCCGACAACCTCGACTGGACCCGGGACCTGAGCGTCCTCGACTTCCTGCGCGACGTGGGCGCCCACTTCCCGGTCAACCAGATGCTGGCGCGGGAGTCGGTGAGCGCCCGGCTGGAGGGCGGCGGGCTGTCCTTCACCGAGTTCAGCTACCAGCTCCTGCAGTCCATGGACTACGTCGAGCTGCACCGCCGGCACGGCTGCCGGCTGCAGGTGGGCGGCAACGACCAGTGGGGCAACATCACCGCCGGCCTGGACCTGCTGCGCCGCGTCGAGCAGGCCTCGGCCCACGCCCTGACCTTCCCGCTGGTCACCGACGCCTCCGGCCGCAAGATCGGCAAGAGCACGGGTGGCGGCAACGTCTGGCTCGACGCGGGGATGACCAGCCCGTACGCGCTGTACCAGTACCTGCTCAACGTGGAGGACGCGGACGCGGGGACCTACCTGCGGCTGCTCACCTTCGTGGGGCGCGAGGAGGTGGAGACACTGGACGCCGCGACCGCCGAGCGCCCGCAGGCCCGGGCGGCCCAGAAGCGGCTCGCCGCCGAGCTGGTCGCCCTGGTGCACGGCCCCGACGAGCTCGAGCGCGTGCAGGCGGCGAGCGCCGCGCTGTTCGGGGGCGGCGAGCTGTCGGCGCTGGACGAGCCGACGCTGCGCGCGGCGCTGGCGGAGGCGCCGTCGCTCGCGCTCGAGGGGGAGCCGCGCCCGCTCGCCGAGCTGCTCGCGGACGGCCTGGGCCTGAGCCGGTCCGACGCCCGGCGCACCGTGGCGTCCGGTGGCGCCTACGTCAACAACGCGAAGATCGCCGACGACGGTGCGCTGCCCGCGGAGGGGGACTGGCTGCACGGGAGGTTCCTGGTCCTGCGCAAGGGCAAGCGCACGGTCCTCGTGGTGGAGCGGACGGCCTGAGCGCCGGCTCACGCAGGACCTGCCGGCCCGGGCTTGACTCCCGGTCCCCGGACTCGTAACGTCTCCCCTCGCCCCGGGGGGCCGGACGACAGCGCGAGACGCTGGAGGACGGACCGGGGCCACCCCCTCGACACGACCTGACGCTCGGCGTCAGTCCTTTCGCGTGCGGTGGTCCGACGGAAAGGCCGAGAGGCCGCCCGTGCTAGGTTCGAAAGCGTTCGGGAAAGGCCGCAGGGCCTTTCCGCCGGAAATGCCGAGAGGCGGCTCCGCGAAGAGCGTGCTAGGTTCTGAACAGCCCCGCCGGTACGGCCCGAAAGGCGCCGGATCGCGGTGAGCGTCCGATCTTTGAGAACTCAACAGCGTGCTGAAGGTCAGTGCCAACTATGGTCTGGCTGGTTCTTGGGTCGTCCTGTTCGGGGTG